>Ga0209208_10002042_pt1 | contig 28822 bp, 23 predicted proteins | sample S1TSphfallax_3_FD_187694 | JGI IMG/M metagenome (GOLD analysis project Ga0209208, IMG submission 187694) | Host-associated microbial communities from peat moss isolated from Minnesota, USA - S1T2_Fd - Sphagnum fallax MG (SPAdes) (version 2) | ecosystem: Host-associated > Plants > Peat moss >...
ACCCCCCGGACGCCTACGACACTCGCGCGGGTCGAGGCGGCCGCAGTACCCAACGCGCCAAGCGAGGTTCCTACCGTCCCAGCCGTAGCTGCACAAACTGCGGCCGCGATCAAGTCGCGGCGATTGAGTCCTCTGCCCTGCTGCATGCCGCGCAGCATAGCCTGAAGCCGACAGCCAGGAAATTGGGTATCCTCTTGCCCATGACCCAACCGTTTCATCTCGCCATCCCCGTGCACGATTTAGGCGCGGCGCGCGCCTTTTACGGCGGGGTGTTCGGCTGCCCCGAAGGGCGTAGCGATGAAGCATGGATAGATTTCGATCTGTTCGGACACCAGCTCGTCGTGCATCTCGACCATGCCGCCAAGGCGCATGTGCGGACTTCGAACCCGGTCGACGGCCGTGACGTACCGGTACCGCACTTCGGCGTGGTGCTAGAGTGGCGGCAATGGCACGGGCTCGCCGATCGATTGCGTGCCGCCGGCACCCGTTTCGAGATCGAACCGCACATTCGCTTCCGCGGCGAGGTGGGCGAACAGGCGACTTTCTTCCTCTTCGATCCGTCCGGCAACGCGCTCGAATTCAAATCTTTCCAGGATCCTACGCAGCTATTCGCACGCTGACGCCGGCTTCTCGCCAGCCTCGCTGCAGTGCGGCATCACGCCCGCCGCCGGCTTGCTCAAAGCGCGATCAGCGACAAGCTAACGCAGATGTCACGTGTGCTAACGTGCGGCCGGTTCTACCATTTCGGTCCTACCGCGTTGCGGAGTCGGGGCAGCGCGAACTCCGCCCAGTCCTGTGACTCCAATTCAAGCACCGGAAGCAAAGCGCCTTGACGAAACATCAGTTTGCTCTCAGCCTCGTGCTCTGTGGCGTCGCCCTAGCGGCTCGATCGACGCCGGCGCCCTTCGATCTGGCCGGTCCGACTCTCGAAGTCAAAGTGACCCGCGGCGAGGCAACGCTGCCCATCGCCGAGGTCCCCAATCTCGCGCCGGGCGATCGCCTGTGGATCAAAGCCGATCTGCCGCCCACCCAGTCCGCCCATTATTTGCTGATCGCGGCGTTCCTAAATGGCGCGACGAATCCGCCGCCGCCAAGCGCGTTCCATCGGTGTGCGACCTGGAGCGACCGGTGTGCACGCGACGGGCTGTCGGTGACCGTGCCCGCGGATGCTCAGCAGGTCCTGGTCTTTCTGGCGCCGGAGACCGGCGGCGATTTCCGTACACTGGTCGATACCGTCCGCGGCCGCCCCGGCGTGTTCGTCCGGACCTCGCAGGATTTGAACCAAGCCGCGCTCGACCGGTCGCGGCTCGAGGCCTACCTGCACACGATCCGCTCCTACGACGAGAGCGATCCGGACAAGCTCAAGGAAATCGCGCCCCTGCTCGCGCGGACTCTAGCAATTCGCGTCGACGACAAATGTCTCGATAAATTGCCCTCGCTGCAGGCTCCATGCCTGATGCAGGGTCAGGAAACGCTGATCCTCAACGACGGCCACAGCACATCGATCGTCGAGGCCCTGACTTCCGGCCCGGCGGCGGATCTGGCGATGGAAGCGAGTTATACGCCGCAGCTGAGCTACGGCTATTACAGTCCCTACGTCGCCTCGGTTCTCGACATTGCACGCCTGCTCGATCTGTTCCATACGGCGCAGTACCAGTATATTCCCGCGCTGCCGACGGCGAAGGGCGACCGCTTGACGCTGGCTCTGAATGCCCCGCCGTCGTTCAGCAACCCCAAGTCGGTGCTGGTTACCGCATTGCCGGCCGTGGAAAAGCCGCAACTGCCGCCGCTGCACGCGCTCGATCCAAAGGAAATTTATTGCGCGCGCAAAGCCACGTTGGTTCTGCCGGTCGAGGGTGCGCCCTTGGTATTTTCCACCGCGTATGCCCATGACATGACGCTGCGCCTCACCGGCAGCGACGCCAAGACGATCGATCTTCCTGTGAAGAAGGATCCTGGCCAGGGCGGACTGGTCGTCGATACCACCGGACTCGGTACGGCGAACCTCGGCGATACGGTCGAGGGCGAACTGCGCGGACTTTGGGGCTTCGACAGTTACGACGGACCGACATTCAGCCTGGTCAACGCCCATGCGCAGCCGTGGCAAATGGTCGCCGGCAACCAAACGCCCTTGATCGTCGGTCGCGACGAAACCGTGCATCTGCAGGCGAACAACGTCAGCTGCATCGACACGATCATGCTCAAGGATCCGGCGGGCAAGGATCTCAAGGTGGACTGGAAGTCCGTCAAACCCAATGAAGTCGAATTGAAGCTGCCGCTCACGGGCGCACAGCCGGGCGACGTGACACTGCTGGTCTCGCAGTACGGCACGAGCGAACCGCAGCCGGTGCAGCTGCGCGCGTTCTCAGAGGCGAGTCATTTGGAAGGCTTCGAAATTCATGCCGGCGACTCCCAGGGGACGCTGCGGGGCAGCCGGCTCGATGAGGTCGCGAGTCTCAGCATGAACGGCCTGACCTTCATGCCCGACAAGCTCACCGATCGCAATGGCCAGGATGAGTTGACGATGACCCTCGCCGGTCCAGCGGACGGCGCGGCCTTGAAGCCGGACACGGTCTCGACGGCGCACGTATCGCTCAAGGATGGGCGCCAGTACAGCCTGAGTGCGCATATCGATGCGCCGCGACCGAGTGCGCGCCTCATCAGCAAGAGCGTGCAGCCGTCGGCATCGAGCAGCGACAGCAACATTTTGCTGACGAATCAGGACGAGGTGCCCCAGGACGCCAAACTCATCTTCTCGCTGCGCTCGCAATCCCCCGCGCGGTTTTCGCGCGACGAGATGATCGAGGTGGCAACCGACGACGACAACTACACGACGACATTGAGCGTCGCGAACGGCGGACTGACGCTCGAGGATGCGCACGTGGCGGTGGCAACGTTGAATCCGGCCAAGGCATTCGGAAACTCGGCTTTTGGACCCTTGCAATTCCGGGTGAACGCGAACGGGGTCACCGGCGAGTGGCAGCCGCTGGCAACCCTCGTGCGCTTGCCGGTGCTCAAGGATCTGCAATGCCCGGCCACGCCGGAACTCGCTTGCAAATTATCGGGCATCAACTTGTTTCTGGTCGACTCCTTATCCGAGGACCCGCACTTCGCGCATCCGGTGCACGTTCCGGACGGATTTCCGGGCGCCAGCTTGCCGGTGCCACATCTGACCGATGGCCAATTGTACGTACGACTGCGCGACGACCCTGCGGTGATCAGCGCGGCGCGACTGACCGCGCAGCAACTGCCGCCCTCGCCCGAAGAACTGGCGCGTGCCGATGCGCGACATGCGGCAGCCCCGCCGAGCGATGCACCCGCCCCCCAGGCGCCGCCGTCCCAAGCACCGCCGCCTCAGGCACCGCCGTCCCAAGCACCGCCGTCCCAGGCGCCGCAATCCCAGGCGCCGCCGTCCCAGGCGCCGCCGCCCCAGGCGCCGCCGCAACCCGCCCCGCCAGGCGCAGATCAGCCGTCGGTCAAGCCTTGAAGCTTGGTCGCGGCGGCGGCGTCGAGGATCACGCGCTCGAGGACGGCAAGATATTCGAGGTAGCGACGCCGGCCGAGCGCCGTGATCTGGCAACTGGTCTGCATGCGCCGGTGATCGATCTCCTTGCTGATCCGCACGAGTTTAGCCGTCTCGAGCACCAGGAGGTGGCGGTTCAGATTGCCGTCCGTGAGTCCACATAATTGTTTCAAATCACCGAATCGCAAACCTTTCGGGTGCGTCATCAGCGAGGTGAGCAGACTCAGGCGCGCCTTCTCGTGGATCACCCGGTCGAGTCCCGCATAGGCGAAACGCGCCGCCCCAGAATCCCGGCCGCTACCTGTGGTCATGCCTTTTGCCGGAAGCCGTAACGGAGGATCGCGGCAACCAACAACTGCCCGACGCCGAACGGAACACCCATGGCCCAAGGAGAACACACGGCACCGCCGCTGCATGCAGCGATCGAGACGAGGCCCGCGCCGAGATACCAAAGACCCACGATGCTCATTTGTCGAGGCAGAAACGGGCAGGAAGCAAACACCCCTAGACTAAAGAGGATCTGCCAAAGCCCGGGCAGCAGCCACAGCGCTTGCGGCGCGAAATACGCGAGCGCGCCGGCGAGCAGCACCCCCGCGAACAGCGCAGGCGCGAATTGCTCGAGGGCGCGCTGCAGCATCGGCACGGCGAGGTCCGCGTGCACCCGGCGCGTGCGGTTGAAGGTCTCGAGGCTCGTCATCATGGCAGCCACGGCCGCGACACCGATCCACACGAAAAAATAGGTGGTCGGGTCGGGCGCGAGGAACGTCGGCCAATTCGCCTGGGCGAGCGCTACGCCGAGCGCGAGCAGTCCGGAGACGGCTACGGAGAGCGGGCCATAGCCGCGAAAATCGTTCACTCTCGCGATCGCGCCACGAATCTCGTTGATCTCCGCCAGTGCTTTTTGCAACTCAAGCATGCTTGACTTCCTCCATAACGCAGCGCCAAAGTAAAAGAAAACACCCGTGCCGCACAAGCTGTCCATCCCCGTCCGCCAACCTCTCGACCTGCGTGCCGCCGCGCTAATGGTCTTGCTGTGCGTGGTCTGGGGCTTCCAGCAAGTCGCCTTGAAGGGCGTGGCGGGAAACGCCGCTCCGGTCATGCAGCTTGCACTTCGCTTCGGCGGCGCGTCGGTGTTTTTCGGTCTCTGGGTCCTGTGGCGCGAGGGTCGCGGGGCGTTCAGCGACGGCACCCTGCCGAGCGGTCTGCTGCTCGGGACGATGTTCTCGCTCGAATTTATACTCGCAGGCGAAGCGCTCTTGCATACGACCGCCGCACATTCGGTGGTTTTTCTGTATACGGCGCCGATCTTCACCGCGCTCGGCTTGCAGTTTCTGCCAGAGGAACGACTCAGTCGCTCGCAATGGGTCGGCATCGGGATCGCATTCTCTGGAATCGTCGTGGCGTTTCTCGGCTTCGGCGGTCGGTCGGTCGCGGAATTGGTCGCCGGTGACGCGCTTGCGCTGCTCGGCGGCGTGAGTTGGGGCTTCAGCAACGTGGTGCTCCGGCGCGGCCGCGTCGGCACGGCCGCGACCGCCAAGACCGTTCTCTACCAAGTGGCGACCGCGACGCTGCTGCTGGGCGCTTTCGCCGCAGCGACCGGGCAGGCCGCGATCGAGTGGTCGCCGCTGGTGCTGCTCGCGATCCTGTTCCAAACCGCGATCATCGCGATCGGCAGCTACATCATCTGGTTTTGGCTGCTGCGCCGCTATTTGACCTCGCGCTTGATGCTCCTGTCCTTGCTGACGCCCCTGTTCGGGGTCTTGTTCGGCGCCTGGTTGCTCGACGACCCGATCGACACGCGCTTCGCGCTCGGCACGGTGCTCGTGCTCGCGGGCGTCGTCGTCGTCAATCTGCGGCTGTTGCTGCGACGGGATTGATGCGGCCACGGCGCGCAGCCCACGCCGCGGCGCGAGCTTTCCGCCGCGCTCAGAATCTCGAGATCAGCGCCAACAAGGGATCCTCGAGTTCCATCAGCAGACCGAGGTCCGAGCATTTGAGCTTGCCAACCATGATCGCGAACGCCGGCTTCAAGCGCCCTTCGCTGAGCGCGATGAGATTGTCCATCGACGCGGTGATGGTGAGATCGGCCGGCTTGTTCTCGTTGCTGACCGTGCCGCCGTCGATGTGCACGACACCGTCCGCCTTCAAGTCGAGCTTCAAGGATTTCCCGAGTCCGGAGTCGGTGCCGACAGCGGTGCGAATTCGGTCGGTGATTTCTGCGAGTGTCGGCATGTTTGGCCCGATGGTAGCGCGGGGAGAGTTGGGTTCAAAGCTTCGGTATGTGAATGCGGCTGATCATCAGAGACCCCGACAGACCGAAGACCAGCGTCAGCGGGTGCAGCACGTGGCCGGCGAGGTACAATTTCCCGGACCACATCGTCTCGCCGATCGCTCCCAGCGAGGTCGCGGCGGCAATCAGACCGACCACCAGGAACGAGGTCGGAATGGGGGTACCTTCGAAATATTTCACTTTGCCGCTACCCTCGGACAAGGTCTCGGCCGTGACGTTGTAGCGGGCCAGACGGGACACGCCGCAGGCGACGAAATAACCGAGAATGATCCGGTCGTAGAGTCCCTGCATCCCGAAACCGTAACCGATCACCGCCGGTGCAACACCGAAGGAAATCACGTCGGCGAGAGAATCGAGTTCGCGTCCCATCGATGAGGCTTTTTGTCGCCAGCGCGCGATACGGCCGTCGAGAATGTCGAACACCAGGGCCAAGAATACCAGGCCGCAGGCAAAGTAGACGTGCTGCACGGATCCTGTCTGCACGTACGTGATGGTGGAGAAGATGGCCGCCGTTCCACAGATGGCGTTGCCCAGTGTGAACCAATCCGCGAGATGGAACTCTCGAATCATCGAGAACGGCTTGCGCGGTGCCTGGTTGCGCGGTGCCTGGTTGTTCAAAGGGTTGCATTCCTCGCGTGTGCGCAGCGGGCGCCATGTTACCCGAGATCGCTGACGGCGATGCCGCGTAACACGGCCACCGGTTTGGCCTGCGTCGGTCGCCAGCGCCCGATCTTGCATTCGCCAAGAAACGCGCTATCGTATGCGTGAGATGGTTAACCTATAGGTTAGGGTGTTGACTCATACGGAATCACTAGTGACGGAATCGGCGCCGAAGGCCTCCCGCGATGACTTGTATAGCGTGACCGAACTCGGTCGAGACTTAGGCATTAGCGCCCGCACCATCCGACTGTACGAGGCCAAGGGCTTGATCTCCCCCTGCCGGGCCGGTAACAACCGCGTCTATACCAACCGGGATCGCAGCCGCATGATCCTGATTCTACGCGGAAAACGCCTGGGTTTTACCCTGCGCGAAATCCGCGAATACCTGGATCTGTACGATGTCGATCCGACCCATGCCAAGCAATTGCGCCTGCTGCTGAAGTCGGTTGCCAGCCGCATCGAGAGCCTGGAGGAGCAGCGTGTCGCCTTGGATCAAACCCTGATCGAACTACGCGAAGTGGAGGCGCAGGCCCACGCCGCGCTCGTCAACCTTGGAGTACCGGTATGAAAAACGTCGTCATCGCGGGCTACGCCCGCTCCCCCTTTACCCTGGCCAACAAGGGTGCCCTGCAGCACGTGCGTCCCGACGACATCGCCGCCCAAGTCGTCGCCGCGCTGGTCGAGCGCTGCAAAGTCGCTCCCGCCGACATCGAGGATTTGATCGTCGGCTGTGCCTTCCCGGAGGGTGAGCAGGGCTTGAACGTCGGTCGGCTCATCGGTTTGCTTGCCGGTCTGCCGCAGTCGGTGGGCGGGATGACCGTCAACCGGTTTTGCGGTTCGTCGATGCAGTCGGTGCACATCGCCGCGGGTCAAATCATGCTCGGCGCGGGCGAGGTGTTCATCGCCGCCGGCATCGAAAGCATGTCGCGGGTACCGATGATGGGCTTCAATCCGCTGTTGAATCCCGCCCTGCAGGCACGCGTGCCCGGCGCCCACCTCGGCATGGGCGACACGGCGGAAAATGTCGCGAAGAAATGGTCGATCAGCCGCGAGGAACAGGAGGCCTTCGCCGTGCGCAGCCAGCAGCGCACCGCCGCGGCCGCGGCCGCCGGCCTGTTCGCCGCCGAGATCGTGCCCATCCAAGCCAAACGCGGCCCGGTCACCGTCGACGGCTGTCTGCGGCCCGAGACATCGGCTGCGGGTCTCGCGCAACTGAAGCCCGCGTTCAACCAGAGCGGCACGGTCACGGCCGGCACCTCTTCCCCGCTGACCGACGGCGCCTCGGCCGTACTCGTTTGCAGCGAAGACTATGCGCGCGAGCATGGTCTCACAGCGCTCGCCCGCATCGTCAGCGTCGCAGTCGCGGGCTGCGCGCCGGAAATCATGGGGATCGGTCCGGTCGCGGCGACCCGCAAGGCGCTGCAGCGCGCGAATCTCGACATCGGCGCGATCGACGTCGTCGAGTTGAACGAAGCGTTCGCGAGCCAGGCGATCGCCTGCGTTCGCGATCTCGGCATCCGCGATGAAACGCTGAACATCGATGGCGGCGCAATCGCCCTCGGCCACCCCTTGGGCGCCACCGGGGCACGCATCGTCGGCAAAGCAGCGAGCTTGCTGCATCGTCTGGGCGGTCGCTACGCGCTCGCGACCCAGTGCATCGGTGGCGGCCAGGGCATCGCCACGATCCTCGAACGCGTCTGAAGCGGAGCCAGCACCTCATGGAAACGATCAAACACGCCACCGTCATCGGCTCCGGCGTCATGGGCGCCGGCATCGCCGCGCATTTCGCCAATGCCGGCATCCCCGTGCTGCTGCTCGACATCGTACCGGCCGGCGCGGGTAACCGTAACGCGCTCGCCGAGGCTGCGGTTGCCCGCATGCTGAAAACCGAACCGGCGCCTTTCATGTCCGCGAGCGCAGCGAAACTCGTGACCACAGGCAACCTCGAGGACGATTTATCGAAGGTCGCCGACAGCGACTGGATCGTCGAGGCCATCGTCGAACGGCTCGATCTCAAGCAGGCGCTGTACGCAAAACTCGAGGCTGTGCGCAGGCCCGGCACAGCGGTCTCCTCGAACACCTCCACGATCCCGCTCGCGCAGCTGACCGAAGGCCGCAGCTCGGCGTTCCAACGCGACTTTTTGATCACGCACTTCTTCAATCCGCCGCGCTACATGCGCCTGCTGGAAATCGTGACCGGCCCGAACACGGACCCCGCTTTGACCCGGATCGTCGCCGACTTCGCGGACCTGCAACTCGGTAAGAGCGTCGTGCATTGCAAGGACAGTCCTGGGTTCATCGCCAATCGTCTCGGCGTGTACTGGCTGCAGGTCGGGGTCGTCGAGGCGATCGACGCGGGTCTCACGATCGAAGAGGCAGATGCCGTGATCGGCAAACCCTTGGGGATCCCCAAGACCGGAGTATTCGGTCTGATCGATCTGGTTGGGCTCGATCTCATGCCCCACATCAATGCCAGTCTCGAGCAGGCGCTGCCTGACGGCGATGCCTTCCACGCCGCGAATCGCGACTTGCCTCTGATCAAGAAAATGATCGCCGAGGGGTATACGGGCCGCAAGGGTAAGGGCGGGTTCTACCGGCTGAACCGCACCGGCGGCGGCAAGTCGAAGGAGTCCATCGATCTCGTCACTGGCGACTATCGCGCGGAACGCAAACCGGATTTGCCCGAACTCGCGGCGGCGGGCAGGAAGCCGCGTGAGCTGCTGCGGGGGCTGTTGTCCGCGCCGACGAAGATCGGGCAATACGCGTGGCGCGTCGTCGCGCAGACCCTCGTCTACGCGACGGGACTCGTACCCGAGGCGGCCGACGAAATCGCCGCGATCGACGAGGCCATGCGCCTCGGCTACAACTGGAAATCAGGCCCGTTCGAACTCATCGACACGCTCGGCACCGATTGGTTCGTCGCGCGCCTCGAGCAGACGCAGCTGCGCGTGCCGCCGCTGCTGCGCGCCGCGCTCGGCAAGACCTTCTATCGCGACGTGGACGGCGTGCGCCACTTTCTCGGCTTGGACGGCGCTTACCACGAGCTGCGCCGGCCCGCGGGCGTGCTGCTGCTCGAGGACATCAAGCGCGTCGCGAGTCCCGTGCTCAAGAACGGTTCGGCCGCGGTCTGGGACATCGGCGACGGCGTGCTGTGCTTCGAGTTTACGAGCAAGAGTAATTCGCTCGACGAGGCGATCATCACGCTGCTCGGCAAGACGATTCCGTTGGTGAAGGCGAAGTACAAGGCGCTGGTGATCTACAACGAGGGCACGAATTTCTCGGTCGGCGCGAACCTCGGGCTCGCGATCTTCGCCGCGAACATCGCCGCCTGGAGCGAAATCGAGAAACTCATCGCCGGCGGCCAGCAAGCCTACAAGGCGCTGAAGTACGCGCCTTTTCCCGTGGTCGGCGCACCCGCGGGCATGGCGCTCGGCGGCGGTTGCGAGATCCTGCTGCACAGCGACGCCATCCAGGCGCATGCGGAGAGCTATATCGGTCTCGTCGAATGCGGCGTCGGCCTGTTGCCGGGCTGGGGGGGCTGCTGGGAAATGCTCGCGCGCTGGTCGGCGCAGGGGGCGTTGCCGCAGGGGCCGATGCCGGCGGCGTCGAAAGTGTTCGAGACGGTGAGTACCGCGACCGTCTCGAAATCGGCGGCGCAGGCCAAGGAGCTGCGTTTCCTGCGCGAAGGCGACGGCATCACGATGAATCGCTACCGGCTGCTCGCCGACGCGAAGGCGCGCGCGCTGCGGCTCGCCGAGGGTTACGTGCCGCCCCAGCCGGTCGAGCTGCGCTTGCCCGGCATCGCCGGGCGACTGGCTTTCTCCAGCGCGGCGGAAAGCTTTCATCGGCGCGGCCTCGCGACCCGGCACGATCTCGTCGTGTCCGACGAATTGGCGGGTGTGCTCTCGGGAGGACCCACCGACATCGTCGATCCGGTCAGTGAAGATCAAGTACTCGAACTCGAGCGCGAGGCGTTCATGCGCCTCATGAAGACGGGCGGCACGCTGGCACGCATCGAGCATCTGCTCGTGACCGGCAAGCCGCTGCGCAACTAGCCATCCGGAGAACTCGCCATGCAAAAATACACCGCCCCGCTGCGCGACATGCGTTTCGTCCTGCACGAGTTGCACGACGCCGCCGGCTTGCAGTCGCTGCCCGGTCTCGAAGAGGCGAGCCCGGACTTGCTGAACACGATACTCGAGGAGGCCGGCAAGTTCCTCGGCGAGGTGCTCTTGCCGCTCAATGCCGGCGGCGACGCCGAGGGCTGCCGCTGGCAGGACGGCGTGGTACGCACGCCCGCCGGTTTCAAGGAGGCCTACCAAGCCTTCGTCGCGGCGGGTTGGGGCTCGCTCAATTCGGATCCCGCCTACGGCGGACAAGGCCTGCCGGAGAGCGTCAGCAAGCTCGTCGAGGAGATCATCTGCGCTTGCAACCTGTCGTTCGGCCTCTACCCCGGCCTATCGCACGGCGCCTATCTTGCCCTCAAGAGCCATGGTTCGCAGACTTTGAAGGATCTGTATCTGCCGAAGCTCGTGGACGGCAGCTGGGCGGGCACGATGTGCCTGACGGAACCCCATTGCGGCACGGATCTCGGTCTGTTGCGCACCAAGGCCGTGGCGCAGGCCGACGGCAGCTACAAGCTCACCGGCACGAAGATCTTCATCTCGTCGGGCGAACACGACCTGACGGAGAACATCATCCATCTCGTGCTCGCGCGCATGCCGGACGCGCCGCCGGGGATCAAGGGCATCAGCTTGTTCGTCGTGCCGAAATTCCTGCCGCGGACCGACGGCACGGTCGGCGAACGCAACGGCGTGCTCTGCACCGGCATCGAGCACAAGATGGGGATCAAAGGCTCGGCCACCTGCCAGATGAGTTTCGACGAGGCCACGGGCTGGCTGGTCGGCGAACCGAACAAGGGCATGCGCGCCATGTTCGTGATGATGAACAGCGAACGGCTGTCGGTCGGCACTCAGGGCCTCGGCGTGGGCGAGGCGGCCTACCAAAGCGCCGTGGCCTACACCAAGGACCGGCTGCAGGGTCGCTCGCTGGCCGGTGCTAAGCATCCGGAGAAGCCGGCCGATCCGCTCATCGTGCATCCGGACGTGCGCCGTACGCTGATGACCATACGCGCCTACAACGAAGGCTGCCGCGCGCTCGGTGTCTGGGTCGCGAACGCGCTCGATCGCTCCGAACGTTCGACCGATGCGACGGAACGCGCCGAGGCGGAGGACTTCGTCGCGCTCATGACGCCGATCGTCAAGGCCCTGTTCACCGACCTGGGTTTCGAGAGTGCGAACCTCGCGCTGCAGACCTACGGCGGTCACGGCTACATCGTGCCAAATGGCATGGAGCAATTCGTCCGCGATGCGCGCATCGCCATGATCTACGAAGGTACGAACGGCATTCAGGCGCTCGACCTGGTCGGCCGCAAGCTGCCGGCCAACCTCGGCCGCTCACTGCGCAGATTCTTCCATCCGGTCGCCGAGTTCATCGAGGCGCATGCCGACGATGCCGACGTGGGCTCCCTCGTGCAAGCCTTCGCCAAGGCCTTCGGCGCGCTGCAGCTCGCCACCGGCTTCGTCGCGCAGAAAGGTTTGAGCGACCCTGAGGAGGCCGGCGCGGCCGCCAGCGATTACCTGCGCCTGTTCGGCATCGTAGCGCTCGGATTCATGTGGGTGCGCATGGCCAAAGTCGCCGCGACCCAGGGCGCCCACGCCGGCGAGGGCGAAGATGCGGCCTTCTATCGCGCCAAGCGGGCGACCGCGACGTTCTACGTCGAGCGCATCCTACCGCAGGCAGGCAGCCTTCTCTATGCGATCAAAGCGGGCAAGGCGTCGATGATGGCGCTCGAGGAAGCCGCTTTTTGACCCGCCCGCGGGGCAAGCCGTATGATCGGCGGCGAAGCAAAGCTCGTGGGTGAGCGGCGAGCTTGAGGGCAGCGGGATGAGGATATGGCGACTATTGGCGGCACTGGTGTTCCTGGCGTGGGTAGCGCCGGCGCGCGCCGACGGTGTCGACCTCGTTCCGGGACTCTGGACCAGCAGTTCGCGCAGCCCGGGAGGTCAGGAAATCCTCATGAGCGTCGAGTTCAAGGCGGACAACAGCTTTTCGGGTCAGGCACGCGTCGGTGATACGGTGTTTTTCAGCTACCGCGGCACCTGGTCGCTCGAAGACGATCGATTCGTCTGGAATTATCTCGAGTCGACGCCCGAGCTGCCGCCCGCGTCACGCATCGTGACCGACCAGGTCGTGCTGCTGAACGGCGCGACGATGATTTTGCTTTCGAAGCAAAGCGGCAATCAGCGCACGTTCACCAAGACGACACCGGCTCCGACTCCCGCACCCGGCTCCTGAGGCGCGGCGCAAGCGATTCCGTCACAGTAACGAGCGGCTCGCGACGGCGCGAAAAATGCGCGGCATTTCCTGGCCGCAGCCCACCCGAACTGCTATTTAACCGCAGGCGAGTCACCGCTCGCGAAAGGGAATCTCATGGCGACACTGACCGACGAGCAGGCAAAGAACTACATATTGAAGTTATTGACCGCGATGAGCCGCGCCGGCGGCTCGGATCTGTTCATCTCCAACGATTTTCCGCCGAGCATGAAGACGCACGGCGCGATGCAGCCGCTGATACCGCAGAAGCTCTCCAGCGAGGTCACGCGGCAGCTGGCATTTGCGCTCATGAACGAGCGGCAACGCGAGGAATTCACGAAGGAACTGGAGTGCAATTTCGCGATTTCGCTGCCGGGCGTCGCCCGCTTTCGGGTCAACGTGTTCGTTCAACAGCAACACGTCGGCATGGTCATCCGGACGATCACCGCGGAAATCCCCTCCTTCGAAAAACTCGGCCTGCCCGACACGCTCAAGGAAATCGTCATGACCAAGCGCGGTCTCGTGCTCGTCGTCGGCGCGACGGGCAGCGGCAAGTCGACTTCGCTCGCGGCGATGATCGATCACCGCAACCGCTCGTCGGCGGGGCACATCATCACCGTCGAGGACCCCGTCGAATTCGTGCACAAGTCGCAGCAGTCGCTGATCACGCACCGCGAGGTCGGCATCGACACGCATTCCTGGCATCACGCGCTCAAGAACACGCTGCGCCAGGCTCCCGACGTGATTCTCATCGGCGAAATCCGCGACACCGAAACGATGGAGCACGCAATCGCCTTCGCCGAAACCGGACATCTGTGTCTCGGCACCCTGCACGCCAACAGCGCGAATCAGACGATCGACCGCATCATCAATTTCTTCCCCGAGGAGCGTCGCAACCAGCTGCTCATGGATCTGTCCGGAAATCTGCGCGCGATCATTTCGCAGCGCCTGATCCGCACCGAGGACGGCAAAGGCCGCAAGGCTGCGATCGAGATACTCATCAATACGCCGATCATCGCCGAGAAGCTCCTCAAGGGCGAATTCCACGAGATCAAGGCGATCATGGGCAAGTCGCGCGAACTCGGCATGCGCACCTTCGATTACGCCCTGTTCGAGCTCTACAACGAGGGCCACATTTCCTACGACGAGGCGATCCGCAATGCCGACTCGGCGAACGAGCTGCGTCTCAACATCAAGCTGAATGGCTCCCGCTCGGCCACGAGCACGGGAGGTACCGCGTCGCGCCCGGCGCTGTCCCTGGATGCCTCCGCGGAGGAAAAGGAAGACGCGGCGTAGCGGCGCGCCGCTCAGATCCCGAGGGAGTCGAGCAGCTGATAGGTCAACACCGAGGCGGCCAGGAACCAGGGCCGGCCGTGGTAGTACGGTCGGGCGGGAAAGGCGAGCCCGTCGAGCGCCGTGCGGCCCTCCGGCAGATCGACGATCTGCTGACCAATGCGCATGCCGAAATACGGCGCCAGCGGGACGCCTTGGCCGCAATAGCCCATGCTGTAGTAGAGCCCGTCGTTCTGGCCGAGATGCGGCAGGGTATCGAAGGTGTAGCCGACGAAACCAGCCCAGGCATGCGTGATCGACGCGCCGCGCAGTTGCGGCAAGATCCGGCACATCATCCGCCGTAACTTCGGTACGCAGACCAGTGGATCTTGTTCGTCTAGCGAGGCGCGGCCGCCGAACACGAGGCGCTCGCCATCGGCCGACGGACGGTAGTAGACGACCACACGGCGCGAGTCGCTGATGTTGCGTCCGTGGGGAATGAGCGCACGCACGCGCTCTTTGCCGAGACGCTCGGTCGCGATCTGATAGCTGCCGATCGGAATCACGCGGCGCCGGTGCCAGGCCGACAAGGCGCCGGTATAGCCATTGGTGGCCAGTAATACTCTGCGCGCGGCAATCCTGCCGCGGCTGGTCTGCGCCTCGAAGCCGGCGCGCGTGCGCCGCAAGGCCGTGACGGCACAATGATCGACGATGCGCGCGCCGCGATCCACGGCGCGCGCGAGCAGCGCGCGCAGCAGGCGCGGCGGATCGATCGCGGCGTCGTCGTGGTAGACGCAGCCGCCATGGTAGAAATCGGTATCGATCTCAGTGCGCTGCTCGCTGCGCGGCACGATCGTGACACGCTGTTCCAAACCCGGTGGCTGGCCGCCGCGCACGTGTTCCACCATGGCCTCGAAATGGCGACGCGTGTGGGCGCCATGGAAGCAACCCCTTGGCTGCCAGTCGCAGTCGAGTAGCTCCTCGGTAGCGAGCCGTCGCAGGTGTGCGACGGCGTCTCGCGCCTCCGCGTGGATGCGCCGCGCGAGATCTGCGCCGTGGCGTCGCGTCAACGCCGCGTAAGTGGGCTTGATGCTATGGGCGACCTGACCGCCGTTGCGACTGGAGCAGCCGCCGCCGACCGAACCGGCATCGAGGACGAGCGTCGCGCGGCCGGCCGCCGCGACTTCCCGCGCCGCCGCAAGACCGGTATAACCCCCACCGACGACGAGCACGTCGACCCGCGCGGGCAGAGGTTCGCCCTCCGCAAGCATGGGCAGCGCGACCGGTGCGCGCTGGCCCTGCCACCATAAAGGCGTGGCCTCTGGCGCTGCGCCGCTGCGGATCATGTCCCGCAAAAGGTCCGCAGCACACGCTCCTCGGGCAGAGGCGGATCGGCGTAGGCGGCAAAGCGGGCCTGTTCCTCGAAGGGCCTCTCGAGCACGTCGAGCAACTCGGCGAAGGGCGCGAAGTCCTCGCGCTCGACCGCCGCGACGATGACCCGCTCAATGAGATGATTGCGCGGGATATAGGCCGGGTTCACGGCCCGCATGGCGAGCGTACGAGCCTCGGGCGAGCGCCGCTCGCGCCCGAGGCGAGCACGCCATTGCCGCTCCCAATCCTCCGCGCCTGCCGGCACGACATCGCTGCAGAGGCCGCGAAACGTCAGCGTGAAATCCGCCTGCAGTCTGTGCATGGCGTCGAGCAAACCCTCGATCAACGTGATATCCAAGTCCTCCTCCCGCTCGAGCCCGAGCTTCGCGCGCATGCCACGGTGCCAATGCGCCGCGAAACGCGCCGGAAAGCTCCCCAAGACCTCGGTCGCCTGGGCAATCGCCCGGTCCGCATCCTCGCCGAGCAGCGGCAGCAAGGTCTCGGCGAAGCGCGCCAAATTCCACGTCGCCGCGTTGGGTTGGTTCGCGAATGCATAACGGCCGCCATGGTCGATCGAACTGAACACCTTCGCCGGATCGTAGGCGTCCATGAAGGCGCAGGGACCGAAATCGATGGTCTCGCCGGAGACCGCCATGTTGTCGGTGTTCATGACGCCGTGGATGAATCCGACTTGCATCCAGCGTGATATCAAGGCCGCCTGCCGTTCGACCACCGCCTCGAGCAGCGCCAGGATCGGCTGCGCGGCGCCGGCAACCGCCGGGTAATGGCGTGCGATGACGTAGTCGGCGAGGCTGCGTGTCGCCGCGGCGTCGCCACGGGCGGCAAAGAATTGAAAGCTGCCGACGCGCACGTGACTGGCGGCGACGCGCGTAAGAATCGCGCCGGGTAGCGCGCTCTCGCGGTAGACGGTCTCGCCGGTGAGGACGGCGGCAAGTGCGCGTGTCGCCGGGATCCCGAGTGCATGCATCGCCTCGCTGACCAGGTACTCGCGCAGCACCGGACCCAAGGCGGCTCGACCGTCTCCGCCCCGGGAATAAGGGGTGCGCCCCGAGCCCTTCAATTGTATGTCGCGAGCCTCGCCCGGGGTCGGTCGAACCTCGCCGAGCAGCAGCGCACGGCCGTCGCCGAGTTGCGGCACGAAGTGCCCGAACTGATGGCCGGCGTAGGCCATCGCGATGGGCTCGGCGCCCGGGGGCAGCCGATTACCCGCGAAGATCTCGGCCAAGGCAGCCTCATCGAGACCCTCGGTCGACAAGCCGAGTTCGTCGGCCAGGGCGTAATTGAAACGGATCAGCCTCGGCGCGGCAACCGGCGTCGGCGCCAGTCGCGCGAAAAAGCGCTCGGGCAGCGTCGCGTAACCGGTGGAAAGGAGGAGACGGGAATCCTGCATGGATCCCGGATCATACCCTGATCGCCGGCCACTCAGGGCTGTACCGCTCGGCGTCAGGAGCGGGCGAGTTCGGCGGTCGATAGCGCGCGGCGGTATCGCGTGAAGAACCGGGTGATCGTGAAACCTGCAGCGGCGCGGACGCGCAAATCCCGCGGCAGCGCGGCCGAATAGCCGTCGAAGGCCAGTGCATCGAGACAGTCCTCGCAAACCGGCAGTCGCTCCAGCGAAGGCAGACGCTCGCCGGCCTTCAGCAGGTCGACTTGAAAAGAACCATCGTCGCGCGCCGCAACCACGAGTCGGGACGCGGAGCCCGAATGCCGCAGCCGCCGCACGATCGGACATTCGGAAAGATGGAAATGGGGCAGTTCGCGCTGCAGCGGTTTCGCCGTGTTCGCGAGCGACACCTCGCGCCGGTAGAGCAGCACCCGGCGGTCTTTATAAGCCAGCGTGCGATCCGCGAGCGCTCGGACGTGGCTCAGGTCCTCGATATCGATCCCCGCATCGAGCAGCGATTCGAGTTCCGGGATCGTGAAGCGATATGGATTGACCGACAGGCGAAAGCTGCCGAGCGTCCTTGCGCCCATGCGCTCGCGCAGTTCGTTGAGATCTGGATCCTTGAGAAAATCGGGGAGTTTCATCGCTACGGCCCCTGCCGACCGATCTCGAGGATCTTGGCGAGCCGGGTCTCGGCGTCGGTGCGCACCCGGAACTCGACGCGCCGCGATCGATCCGCGTCCTCGGTGTGATCGGCATTCAGGATGGGGTGAGAAGAGGACAGGCCGTTTGCCGTCAGCGCATGCGTGAGCCATGCGCGGTCCGCTGCAACCGCGGGCAAGGTGAGCACGTAGCTCAAGGTCGTGCGTGTGCGCGCCTGCGATAGTTCCATGTTGTGAAAATAGGCGTCCTCGGGCGATGTCTGGCCGATCCAATCCGAAGAGGTATGCCCCTCGATGCGGATCTCGCTGACCGCATCGCGATAGCGCGGTGAAGTCAGAATGCGCACATAGCGCGGGAAGAAATCGGCCAAGATCGCCTTGAACTCCGGTTTCAGCTCGCTGCTGCCGTTGGCGAACAGGATCTCGGGTTCATTGAAGCGGATGGTCAGATCGGTCTTGAGGATCTGCGCCTTCCAGGGCCCGAGATCATGCTGAAACTCGTTGTGCAGGTCTTCATACAGCGCATCGCGAATTTCGCTGTAGGCGATCGCGACCGTGCGGACCCGGTCGGCGTCGGCCTCGACTTTCATCATGTACATGAGCGCGATCAGCAGGAAAATCACCATGAGGCCGGTCATCAGGTCGCTCAAGGGTATCCAGTGCGACTCCTGCGCCTCGCCATCGAGTTCCGCGGGCGGGGGTGCCAATACGTCCGCGGCCATCTCGCGCGCGGCCATCGTCAGGACACCTGCGTGGAGTGCAGCACGCGCTGCAATTGCGCGGTCAAGGGCGTGTAGTCTTGGACGAATTTCTGCGACAGCGCGGTGAGCTGCCGGCCGAGGGACTCGATCGCGCGGCGCAGCTCCTCCTCGAGCGCTTTGTCGAGGATCGCGATGTGCTGTTTCGAGTCGTCGGTGGCCTGACGGATGTGGGCGTTCAACTGAGCGCTCGCCGTTTGGAACGCCGCCGCGAGTTGCTCCTGGCTCGTGCGCACGCCCGATTCGATCTGCCCGGTCATGGCGAGAATGCGCTGTTCGATTTGCGGCAGGCCGGTCGCCGCCTTGTCGACCAAGCTCGCGAAGCCGCCGAGCGAGGACTCGAGTTGCTGGCGCTGCGCCTCGATCCCGGTGAGGAGCTTGCCGAGCGAGCCCGCCACCGTGACGAACGCGCTCGACTTGTTGAGCAGATCGGCATACCGCAACGACGCCTCGGTCATGTTTTTGCGGGTCGCAGTCTCTTGTTCGATCAGTGCCTCGAGATGCGATTCGTGCCCGGACTGCCACTCGACCAGCTTGCCGACCGCGGCGTTCAATTGCCGGAAATTGTCGCCGAACTGATCATTGATCTTGCTGTTGAAATCGCGGATGACCTCTTGCAAGGCCCGAATCAGCGCCTCGGAATTGGTCTCGGCGACTTTCTTCGCGTAGGCGTCGAAGGACTCGGTCAGGGCCTCGAGACGCGCATTCGAATCCCGGCGCGCGAGCTGCAGCTCGGCGACGAGATCGTCGACCGTCGCTCCGCTCGCCCGCGCCGCCGCGCCGCGTGGCCGCGGATCGCCGAAGATCACCTGGCGCCCCTTGATCGTGAGCGCGAAGCCGATTCCGACGACCGAGGCCCAGAACGAGGTGCGGATACCGAGCAACAAATGCGGCACGCTCGCGCGCACGTCGTTGGTGTCGAAATCGAGCAAGCCCCAGGCGATGCCGACGAAGCAGAAAAAAATCCCGAGCGTCGTGAGCAGGGTCGGACCGAGCGTGGTGCTGCGTTTCGACCAACGCAGATGGAACCCGACGCCCGCGAGGGAGATCAGGACGATTGCTAGTTCCGTCAGCGGGCTGAGATTAGCCCAGATTCGATCCATGGCGCGATCGTACGGTAGCGCTGGGGGCATGGCAACGACGCATGCACTCGGGCTTTCCCTTAGTGGTAATCGGCCGAGCAGCTAAAAACTGTAGTTGAGACTGATCCCGACGGAGCGCGGCTTCTGATAGAAAGACACCTGCTGCCCCTCGCTGCCGGCGAAGGCATAGGTCAATGGCCTCGTATCGGTGAGATTCGTGACCCACAAACTCGTGTCCCAGCGTGCAGCGGGATTGCGCAAGCCTACGCGTAGCCCAAGCGAATGTCCGTTGCCGAACGTCGTGGGATCGGCAAGATACGGGTGTTCCGCGCCGACATAGTGATCGTTGACTTGGCCGTATAGTTTCAGCTTGCCCGGCAGAGCATGCTCATAGGTCACGATGTAGCTCTCGCTCAACTTCGGCGCGTCGGGCAGCATCTGCCCGACGACGACCGGTGTGTACAAGGCCAAACCGTTGTCGTTGGTCAGGGTTTCGGTGACGCGCGCATGCAAGTAGGTGCCGGCCACGTGGACTTGCAGTCCTCTGACCGGTCGCCAGTCGATTTCGGCTTCCGCCCCGTCGATACGCGACCCAGGCACGTTGCCGAGCCCAGCAATCAGCGGCTGAGTTCCCACCGGGCCCGCCCACAAGGAGAGACTGGACTGCCGGTCGCGGATTTCGCTGTCGAACAGCGCGGCATCCACCTGCAGCGAGTCACCCATGAAGCGGCTCTTGATGCCGATCTCGGTGGTGCGCACGTGCTCGGGCTGAACGTAACTCCAATCGACTTGAACCTGGGCCGGTTGGCCGTAAAAAATACCGGCCTTGTAGGCCGTCGCGAGACTCGCGTAGACCATGATCTTGTCGGTCAGATGAAAGTCCGGCTCGAGACGATAGGAAACGTTCTGGCTCGATCGCGACTCGTCGAGCGCAGCGAGCACGGTGTCCGGGACGATCGGGCCGGTGAAATTATTGGCCGCGTAGGTCAACAAGCCCGTCGGATCGACGGTCTTGCCGTTGAAGCTCGCCTCGTCGTGTGAGTAGCGCAAACCCGTCACGAGGGTCAAGCGATCGGTCAGATGCGTCTCTGCGTGGGCGTAGATGCCACCCGAGTCCTGGGTTTGGATGAAATTCGTCGCGGTGATCGCGAGGCCGCCTTGCGTGATCTCGGTGGCCAGGCCATAGACGAAGGTCCAGTCGAGCGAGTCGCGGCAGTGATACCAATTCGCCGAGTACTCCGCGCCGAGTATCCAGTCGATGAACCCGCCGGTCGCCGACGCGAGCCGCAGCTCTTCGCTGTACTGTTGCTGCTGGAAATTCTTGGCCCAGTTGTTGTCCGCGGCCGGATAGCCGTCGTAATTCTCGAGACTGTGCGAAAAAAACTCGTCGAACGCGCTGATCGAAGTCAGGGTCAGGCCGGCGAAGTGCCAATCGAGGGTGCCAACCACCCCGTCACCGTTCTCGTCCTTGTAGAGCGGCAGGCCGCCGACGCGCACGAGCGTGCCGCCCGGAGGGCTGTCGAGCAGTCCAGCGGTCGGGAATGGCTGGGGAGGGACCAGCGCCTCGACGTTCGGTGTCGACGGCGAGGACGGGACCGAATGATCGTAGTTGTAGTGAAAATTTAGCAACAAATCGGCCGCGTCGCTCAAGCGCACGTCGAACAAGGCCCGCATGCCGCCGCGGTTCAACTTGCCGTATTTCGCACCGGTGTCGATATCGGTCTGATAGCCCTCGCCCTGGACTGTTGCGGTGCCGGCGAGCCGCGCCTTGATCGCGTCGGTCAGGGGGCCGCTGACCGCGGCGGTCACGTCGGTCGTATCCCAACGGCTATAGTCGAGGTCGACGTAGCCTTCGAAATCCTCGGTCGGTCGCTTCGAAATGACGTTGATCGCGCCGCCCGCGGTGTTCTTGCCGTAGAGCGTGCCCTGCGGGCCCTTCAAGATCTCGATCCGGTCCACGTCGTAGAGCGCTTCGGTCAGGAAGCCCGGAAAACTCGCGAACACGTCGTCGAGGTAGGTGCCGACGCCGCTACTGTTGTTCGTATTGAAATCATCGAGGCCGACGCCGCGGATCAGGAACAAAGGCGTGCCATCCGTAGTCGAGTTCATCGTCGAGAGACTCGGCGAGAGCGTCGACAACATCAGCGGCTGCTGAATGCGCAGTGCCTTCATCTCCTCGCCGCTGACCGCGGTGACCGCGACGCCGATGTCCTGTTCGGACTGGCTACGCCGCTGGGCCGTCACGACGATCTCTTGCAGGGCGTCGTCGGTCGTGTCGGCTACGTCGGCGGCGGCGGCCAGGGGCAAACTCAGGATGACGGACATTAAAATTCCGCCACGTTTCCAATTCGGCAATCCGACCTCCAGCCATCTTGGCGCGCCGCCGGCATGCAGCGAGTCGCGCTGAGTCTACGCAGGGCCATCTTGCTACTACCAGCGATCGTAGCCAGTCTCCCAGCGTCGGCCGGTGCGGGGTCAACGCCCGAACGCGACGAGCATCTCGATGCAGTCCTGTATCAAGCCATAGAGCGGCACGGCCACGAGCGGGATGAGCAGCGCAATGGCCGCGAGAGGCTGCGCAGGCGGCAATGAGTCCGCAGGCGGCAGAGGCGCGAGCAGCCGACGCACTCGGCCATCGACATCGGCCATGACGACGGGCATGCAGACTTCCGTGCGCCGGCGCGGCTCGCGCGACAAGCGCGCGATCTTGATCAGGGCCGACGCGAGCGTGACGCGCTTCGCGGGATCCTGCGCCGTCGCCCGTGCGTCAGCCTCGAACTCGACAGCCGCCCGCCAACGCGACACCAGCGCCGCTCCGGCGGGCATCAAGGCGAGCATATCCGCACACGAGAGGAGTACCAGGAGTTTCAGATTGTCGTGGCTGGTGATGTGCGCGGCCTCGTGGCCGATGACTTCACGAAGCTCCTCGAGACTGCAGGCCTGGAGCACGCGCGCGTCGGCGACGATTCTTGGCCGCCATGCACCCACGACCGCGACCAGGAACCCTGGGTTGTCGATGATCTCGACATCCCGCCCCACGACCCGGCACGCTCGATGGCGTGGTCCGCAATCGCGCAGGAGCAACGTGGTTGCCCGCCACGCCCGCCACCCGCGCAAGCACCCGACGCCAATCGCGGCCAGTCCAACGGCACTCACGAGCACGAGCAGCGGTCCCACAGGCTCGTCCGCCTGCTTGGGCTCTTGGATCAAAAAGGCAGGCAGCACGACAGCGAGCGTCAAGAACGATGCACCCAGCGAGGGCAGCATGCGCAGCGCCAAGAGACCGCGAGAGGTCCAGGGTTTCGGTTCCAGCCACGCGCTCCAGAGGCAAGCGACCACGATCGACAACGACACGCTCATGAGCCCATAAGCGGCCATCAAGACGAGGCACAGGACTGCGAAGTTGCTCATTTCCGGCCCTTCTGGATTCGGGCGCGCTCGGCTTGGACCAAAGCCTCGAGTTCATCGAGCAGAGCGGTATCCTTCTGCCCGACGCAATGCACCAGGGTGGAGAGAATGCCGCTGTTCACGCGTGAGGCGGCGAGCACATCCACGAAATGCTCGGATGCCAACTCGTTCAGCAATCCCTCGCGTGAACAGCGCGGCTCGAACGCGAACGCGCGGCCTTGCTCTAGACGGATCAGCAAGCCCTTGCGATACAGCCGGTCGAGCGTCGTCTGCACGGTCGTGTACGCGAGGGCGGGAAACTCCGCGAGCAGCTGCCGCACGGTCATCGGCCGCCCCCGGTCCCAGAGCCGTTCGAGGACCTGCGTCTCGAGTGGTCCTAGTCCGGATCGTAGCGCGGGACTCTTGGTTTTATATAATTTGAATATACTCACGGCGTGTATACATTACCACCCTGTAAATCCCGTACTCGCGGATGCAGCTGCCCAGCCTAGACCACGGACAGGGGATATTTCCAGTGAGTCGAATCCCCAACGCCGCCATGCCGCTGATGGGGGCAGTGGCCTTGACCGCCCCGTGGGCTGCCCACGCCAGTGAATCGCCGGAGGTCGCGCCGGAATTGCCGAGCATCGTGGTCACCGCGACCGCAATTCCCGGCACCACGATCGCCATCGACAAGATTCCCGGCAATGTCCAGTTGCTCTCGGCGGCGGATCTGACGCGAGAGGGCTCGGCGAGCCTGACGACCGCGCTGAACTCCACGCTCAGCAGCATCAACATCAACGATGATCTAGACGACCCCTTTGAGCCTGACATTCTCTACCGGGGCTTCGAGGCGTCGCCGGTACTGGGCACGCCCCAGGGCCTGGCGGTCTACCAAAATGGCGTGCGTATCAACGAGGCTTTCGGCGATACGGTCAACTGGGATCTCTTCCCCGATATCGCGATCCAGCAGGTGGAATTGGTGAGTTCGAGCCCTGTATACGGCCTCAACGCCTTGGGCGGCGCGATCTCGGTCACGATGAAGGACGGGTTCACGTATCAAGGCACGGATGTGGAGTTATCGGGCGGTTCCTACGGCCAACGCGCGGTAACCGCGCAATACGGGGCGAGCGCGGGTCCTGTCGGCCTCTACGTGGCGGGACGAGCGCTGGACTCCGACGGTTGGCGCGAGTTTTCCAATGATAGGATGCGGGACCTGTACGCGGCCTTCAGCGTACGCACCGATGCAGCCACGCTCGACCTGAGTTTCACGCGCGCCGATAACACCATGAACGGCCAAGGGTCTGCGCCCGTGCAAGAACTCGCGGTCAATCGATCCTTGGTGTTCACCGGTCCGCAGACCAACGTCAACACGCTCGATTTCCTGACGCTCGACGGAACTCTCAAACTGTCGACTGCTTGGTCGCTGCAGACCGTGCTCTATTACCGCCAATTCGACCAGACGGTCGCGAACGGCAACACGACCAATTACGAAGCCTGCAGCAACACGCCGGGCATACTCTGCCAGCCGGATGGGGTGACCCCGCTCATGAACTCGGTGGGCGAAACGCTGCCGGACATTTCCAATGGCGGCAGCACGGTCATCGGAGAAAACGATTTCGAGTCGATCCAAGCCTGGGGCCGCGGGGTGACCTTGCAAGCCGCGGACGATGAGTCGATTTTCAAACACGAGAATCAATTGACGATCGGCGCGGCGATCGACTATGCGGCGACGAATTTCCATACCGGTGCCGAGATCGGCGTAATCAATGCACAACTCCTCGTGCTGCCGTCCAAGCTCATCGTTGATACGCCGGAGAACTCTGACGCCGCCGCCGCCAACGGTGACCCCGTTCCCATCAGCGTGGATTCAGTCAACAAGAGCTCGGGGATTTATTTGACCGACACCTTCGACGCCAGCCCCGTTTTGGCGGTGACGGCGAGCGGTCGGTACAACGTCGCGCACGTCGATCTGGCCGATCAATTGGGCGCCAACCTGAGCGGCAACAATCGGTTCGTGCATTTCAATCCGGCTATCGGCGCGACGTACAAGATCGTGCCCACCGTGACCGTCTACGGCGGATTCGCGGAGAACAACCGGACACCGACGGCCAGCGAGATCGAATGCTCCAATCCGGCGACCCCGTGTTTGTTGCCCACGAATCTGGCGGGTGATCCGCCGAACTTGCGTCAGGTGATTGCGCGCACGCTGGAACTCGGGTTCCGGGGCAAGAATGCGCGCCTCGCAGGCGGCGAGCTGTCATGGAATATGAGCGTCTTTCGCACGCTTCTGCACGATGACATCTTTGGTGTCGCGACTTCGGTCAGCCAGGGATTTTACCAGAACATTGGCGATACCCGCCGCCAAGGGGTCGAGGTGGGAGTCGACTATCGCGCTGAACCCTGGTCGGTGCGCGCCAATTACAGCCTCGTTCAGGCGAACTTCGAGTCGCCCCTGACGGTGCCTTCTCCGTCCAACCCGTATCAAGACGCGCGCGGCGACATTCAAGTCGAACCGGGCGATCACTTGCCCGGCATTCCCGCGCATCGCCTGAAAATCGGAGCGGATTACAAGATCCGCGGGGAGTGGTCGGCCGGCGCAACGCTGAACCTCGTCGGCAGCGTCTACTATGTCGGAGACGAGTCCAATCAGCTTGCGCCGATCCCCGGCTATACGACCGTCAATCTGCATTCCAGCTACCAACCCGCGCCGAACTTCGAGGTCTTCACCTCGATCAACAATCTGTTCAGTCGGAACTACGCCACCTGGGGCATTTTGAGCGACCCCACCGGCATCGGCGCGCCCGGCATTCCGGCGCATGGCGTGACCAACGGTCCGGGAGTCGACAATCGGTTCCTGAGCCCGGCAGCACCCCTCGAGGGCTTCGCGGGCGTGCGCATCACGTTCTGATGGCACGCTGGTCAGTGGTTCGGTTTCAAATGCCGGTGGGTGCTGCCGTCATGGGTGTGCGGCGCAGTGAGCTGCACGTTGACGAGGTTCAGCGCGCCGTGGCGGACACCGCGCTCGGCGATGATCTCGTCGGCGAACTCGCGCACGCGCTTGACGCTGCCTTTGAGCAGCACGCTCTCGATGCACTGGTCATGATCCAAGTGGGCGTGCATCGTAGAGATCGTGAGCTCGTGATGGGCATGTTGAATGCGCGCCAGACGCTCGGCGAGTTCGCGCTCGTGGTGGTTGTAAACATAGGACAAATTCGCGACGCAGGCCCCGCGGACGTCGCGCTGCTCGGCGCTTTGCTGCAGCTGCTTGCGCAAGATGTCGCGTACTGCTTCGCTGCGCGTGGCGTAGCCGCGCTCTTTGATCAGTTCGTCGAACGCTTTCGCGAGATTCTCGTCGAGTGAGATCGTGAAACGCTCCATGAGTACTCCATAAGCCCGCTTGGCGCAGTATCTCGCGCATGTCGCTGCGCGCGCACCGACTTGCGCCCACCGCCATGCGAGGCCGCGTCAAAACTGCTTCGTGATCGTCAAGCGCGCCATGATACGCACGAAACGACCAGCTGGATGCAGGCAGCCGGCTAACGTCGACGCCCTTGATTCCGGCGCTGCCCCCAGGGTATATCGTGGCTTCCATGAATTTTCGGCCAATGCTCCCTGCTGTGCTCGCGCTGCTGACGGCCATTCCTGTGTCAATCGCCGAGGCCGACGAATCGCCTCCGATGATGTTCATGCCGGGGCTGTATGGCCCCTACCCGATGACGCGGGAGGCGTCCGGAACCAGTTGGCAACCGGACTCGACCCCGATGGACGGGATTCACCACATGAGTGACGACTGGATGACGATGTGGCACGGCTTCGCGAACCTCATCGACGACGATCAAGGCGGTCCGCGCGGAGGGACCAAGACCTTCTCAAACAGCATGCTGATGTTCATGGGCCGGCGCGACCTGCCCGGTGGAGACTTCGGATTTCGAATGATGGTCTCGGCGGATCCGCTCATGGGCAAGGACGGTTATCCGGAGTTGTTTCAAACGGGGGAGACCGCGGACGGGATACACCCCTTGATCGACCGGCAGCACCCGCACAATCTGTTGATGGAAGCGGCCGCCACTTACTCGCTCGATGTCGGCGCGAACGGCGCGGCATTCCTCTACGCCGGAATCGCGGGCGAACCGGCACTCGGGCCACCGGCCTTCATGCATCGATTCTCGGGCGAGGACAACCCCGAGGCGCCGCTCGCCCATCACTGGCTGGACTCGACCCACATTACCTACGGGGTGGTGACGACCGGCTATGTATGGGGACGCGTGAAACTCGAAGCCTCCTCGTTCAATGGGCGCGAGCCAGACCAAGACCGCAGCGACATCGAGACGCGCCATTTTGACTCGTACTCTGGCCGCCTCTCTTACAATCCCAGCGCCGATTGGTCGTTGCAGGTGAGTACGGGACGTCTCGCAAGCCCGGAGCAACTACAACCGAACGTGGCCGAGCACCGCACCACGGCTTCCGCAAGCTATAACCACATGTCCGGGAACGTGCAGTGGCAGACGACGGTCGCCTTCGGACGCAATGTGCCCATGCCCGGATCGGCGAGCGACGCCTGGCTGTTGGAGTCCGCGGCCATACTCACCGACCGCGATACCCTATTCACGCGCATCGAGCGCGTCGCCAAGGACGAACTGTTCCTGCCGGACCAGCCGCTGTCCGACCGGACGTTCACGATCAATAGCGCTTCGCTCGGCTACATTCATGATTTCGAACTGTTTTACCCGGTCCGCGCCGGTATCGGCGGCATGGTGACCGGGTATCGCTATCCGCCTGCACTCGATGCCGCCTACGGCGAAGGACCTGTTTCGTTCTTGTTGTTCGGGCGCGTCAAGCTCTGACGCGGGCGCCCGCAGCTCGGTTGCGGAAATCGCCGCTCGCCGGCGGTGTAACCGGTCTGCCGCGCAACGGCATTTAACGAGTTTCTAGCGCCATTCGGGGTTCTTGCGCATACTGTGGCAAGATGAGTAAACGGCGCACGGTTCCTGGCATCGTCCCCTACGACAGTCCGGCGGGTGGCTGGGGCGCGCTGCGCGCGACCGCCAAGGCGGTGCGCGAGCAGATGCAGCTCAGCGAAGCGCCTTTGCTGCTCTATCAGACGAACAAACCGGACGGCTTCGATTGCCCGGGCTGTGCCTGGCCGGACAAAGAGCACACCTCGACCTTCCAGTTCTGTGAGAACGGCGCGAAGGCCGTGACTTGGGAGGCGACGAAGAAGCGCGTCACGCCGGAGTTCTTCGCCGCCAACACGGTCACGAGTTTGCTCGCGTGGCCCGACCACAGGCTCGAGGATCAAGGGCGCCTGACCCACCCGCTCGCTTACGACCCCGCGAGCGACACGTACCAGCCAATCGACTGGGACACGGCATTCGAGCGCATCGGCACGGTGCTGCGCGCGCTGCCCGATCCGAATCAGGCAGAGTTCTACACGTCCGGCCGGGCCTCGAACGAGGCGGCGTTTCTCTATCAACTGTTCGCACGGGAATACGGCACGAACAATTTTCCCGATTGCTCGAACATGTGCCACGAGGCGACCAGCGCCGGCCTGCCGCTGTCGATCGGCATCGGCAAGGGCACGGTATCGCTCGAGGATTTCGATCACTGCGAGTTGATCATCGCCATGGGTCATAACCCGGGCACCAACCATCCGCGCATGATGGGCACGCTGCATGAAGTCGCCCGACGCGGCGCGCCGATCATCGTCTTCAACCCGCTGCGTGAGCGTGCGCTGGAGCGTTTCGCCGATCCGCAGAGTCCGCTCGAGATGGGCACCCTCGGCTCCACAGCGATTGCCTCCTCGTATCATCAGCTAACGGTCGGCGGCGACGCCGCGGCGCTCGAAGGCATCATGAAAGCCTTGCTCGAGCTCGACGACGCGGCAGGCGGCGCGGCGGCCGGCGACTCGAGCGTGCTCGATCACGCCTTCATCGCGGCGCATACGCGGGGTTTCGAAGCGCTCGCGACGCGGCTGCGTTCCCTGTCCTGGGAACTCCTGGAGACCCAGAGCGGCTTGGGACGCGCGGCGTTCGCC
>Ga0209208_10002043_pt1 | contig 28822 bp, 30 predicted proteins | sample S1TSphfallax_3_FD_187694 | JGI IMG/M metagenome (GOLD analysis project Ga0209208, IMG submission 187694) | Host-associated microbial communities from peat moss isolated from Minnesota, USA - S1T2_Fd - Sphagnum fallax MG (SPAdes) (version 2) | ecosystem: Host-associated > Plants > Peat moss >...
TTGTTGTTGTTGTTTTTTTTTTTGTTTCCCTTTTCGTCGTCGTTGCCGAATATGTGCGGGCTGCAATGATGTGTGCTAGGTTTTTATGTGCGTGTTGCGATTCGAACGTTTTTCGTGTTTGTATTATCAATTGGTGAATCTTCTTCCTGTCTGTTTTCCTTCTCGCTTGCTGTCGTGTTTTTCTTGGCTCTCTATCTTTTGATTAAGCTCATGCTAGAAACGTTTGAAACTTGTACTGTGAAATGTCCCTGTGCTCAACGAAGATTGGGACTATTCTTGTTCTAGAGATTTTGTTGCTCGCCAGTTTAATAAAGCATTCATTCTGTCGACCACTTAGTATGTAAGACGAACTTGAACAGGCGAAAGAGGAGGATGACCTTCGTGTAGTAGTCACCACGTCAAAGAGAGGGCAATAACAGGATCGCTATTTTCTGTGTCCCTGTAATTCTCGTTGTTCCGTTCTCTGGGTGAGCCCGTCGCTTTCAACCCTTGTTTGAGGGGAGATTCATCTTTCTTATAGCAGAGAAAATGAAGAACGGCTGGAGTGAACGTGTCGATGTCTGTAATATAGCTCGGGAAAGAAGAACTCTGCACGAACTTGATGTTCGAAGCAGCAACAAAGAATGTGCTGAAGAATGACAATACCATACTAAGAAGAAGCCTTCATTTAGCTATACAGAATGGACTTCAAGCTTGGATATGGTCTAAAATCCTAACTAGGATCTGAGTATACACGCCTCACATACCTGCTTTTTTTTTGGGAGATCTGCCATTCAATTCTAAGGTATGTACAGGATGCAGAGAGAATGAGGCATTCTTCTTCCAGGTTTGAAGAGGAAGAAGAAAGAGAGTGTTTTGCAAGAATTGTGTCAGGATGGTGACAGCACACTGTGGGAAGACAGATTAGCAGGTCAGCTCGCTTGATGGCCTCAGCTTGTATTCTATCACCTGTGGCCTTCGTTGTAAGGTTGTCCCCAGCAAATGTGGTGCAGCCAAAGAAACTAAAGCATGGGCTTTGCATAAACAGTATGACTGTGTGTGGTTGAGCCTGTTGGGTGTGTCTGGATGGTTTAAGTTTGCATGAGCCAAGAAACTAGAAAAGATGGGACAACTAAGTCAGACCTGGACAATATCAATGACACACTGAAAGTCATACTCCTATGCTAGACTAAGAGAATGCATCAGGAGGTGATTCGGCAGACACATGGGTCAGTAATATCAGTTTGCTTAGGGTGTTATCATGCAGGATCAGTCATACCAGACTAGTGAAGGACCATGCACGGTTTGATGCCTTACTGGATTGGGAGTCCGAATTACCACAATGTCCACAATCAGAGCTCTTTCAAAGAGCAACTGAAGTCCCCATTTTCTGAATGTATTAATGCAACAGTTGTTTTGTTGCATGTGTGAAGTGTTGTAAGGTTCATTCCACTCTGTGTTATGTATCTATGGGACAAGCTAAAAATGAAATTTGGAGGTTACCCTCACAAGCTTGTTGCAGCTTGAATGAGGATATTATTGACATTTTGGATTAGCTGTGTCTCTTGAGTGGTAGCCAACATCATGACTTGGTCTTCCCCTTGCTTCCAGAAATATGACAGAAACTCAGGGCAAGATTTTGTGTAATGCCTTGCTCAAAATTTTGGGTACATTATTATGCCCTTATCTACACTCACTGTTGAGGGCTCATGAAGTCAGTAGGTAGTCATGGCAGGTTGTCACTGCTATTCATGATAAAGGTGAAGAAGGTCAGACACTTTGTGAGTAACTCTCATAAGGTTATGACCACACTTGTTGGCATGCTACCTTCAAAGTGTTGTAGAGATTTCTCTGCAATCTCATAGGTACATGATATTTATGGGAGCTATATCTTGAGTGTTAAGCCAACATCATTACTAGGTCTTGTGGCTGCTTCCAGAAATAGCAACTGGAACTCAAGGATGCAGGTTTTTTTCATTATTGTTTGCCTGAACATCTGAGCAGACTATTCTAGGTTTATCTACACTGATGAGGTCAATGATGGCAGCTAGTCACTTGCCATTTATGATGAAGATGATGGCCTAGTACTTTGTGAGTGAAACTCATAAGGTTATTACTGCACTCATTCTTGTTGTGTTTGCTTTGGCCAAAATTACATAACAGTTACCTTCGAAATTGTGGAATTTTCTCAGCAATCTCATATATCTTTCAATTCTTGCAAACATGTAGTATGCCATGTATTATCTCCAAGCTGCAGAGCAGTTTTTGAAGTGTTCCTGAACACATTTGTGGGATTTGCTTTGTGCCTCATGTGGATTTTTTCTTGAGTCTTGGAGTGCTTGGCATATAGGTGATTGATGGGCGTCCATTGCAATTCCTATCCCAACTGCAACCCCTACCCCAAGGTGAAGGTTGGACTTCATAAGTAGAGACAGGAGCTTTAACAGGAGCCTGGGGAGGGGGCATGGTGGCTGGACCTGCTCAAGGTCTGCATGCACCTACTGCAGTACGAACATTACCACCATTTTCAAGAATGACTCATGTTGACTCTATCCCTCCAACAGATGGTACAGACTCAGGTCCCCATTCTATTGTGGGAATGTCCCTAGGCATGGGAACAAGCATGGACATCACTCCAGGTGGTATGGAGTGGACTGAGCCTGCTAAACGGAAGAGAGGAAGACCTCGCAAGTATGTCATACCAGGAACTGCACAACTTGCAATCCAAGCACCTGGCACTCTGCCAGCAGCTTCCCCACAAACTCCAGGAACAGAGAAACGGGGCCGAGGACGACCTCCAGGTTCTGGCAAGAAACAACAGTTGGGGGCTTTCACTGCAGGTAGTTTCACATTGACCTTTGAAGAGGTATTTGATTGTGCTCCTTTCAATAGTTTCTTTCAGAGCTATCTTGTCATTCTGCAAATCTGAGGTGAATAGAACAATGGTTGTGCTGGCAGGCATTCCAGCCCAAGGCTTCACTCCTCACATCATTACAGTTGCAGAAGGCGAGGTTGGTCACCAAATCTATCTCCCAGCTCATCTATACTACTAATCCTACCTGAGTTGAGTCAGAGAGGTACTCCGTTGAAGTCCTTTGAATGAAAATATGTGCTTGGGCCCTCAGACAACAAATCCAATGTGGCCTGTACTAGGATCCTGCATAATGCTGTACTGCACTGGTGTCTGTATGTTTAGTGTTTACAGGTCATGCATATATTATGCAGATCGACTCTTGACTGCACTACACACACCTTTTTGTAATATGTAGTCAATACTATTCACTCAACCCTGGGTTCAAAGCATTTTGAGTCATGGTGTTTCTGTACAGAAATGTTCCAACAACAAAGATGTCATGGTAATTGCTAAAATTATGAAAGCCTTCAGGTGACTGATTAGCAATTTAAACTAAGGGAGGATTGAGAATGCTTCATGCAGCACTAGAAGGTAAGTCTGGAATTCCTGCTAGGAAGATAGAAGGTCTGTGGTATAAGAGATACTTCCACTGCATAAAAAGTAAAACAGTATGAAGTTTGTAATTGGTGTCCCCAAGTCAGCCCTCTAGTTGTTAAGAAAGTTTTGTGGGTTTGCTAAAAAATATCAGCAAATTAACAATTGCAAAGTTTTTTTGTTTGGATTGGTATGTCAAGATATCATGTCAGCCATGTTGACCTTGGCATGCAGGATGTGGCCAGAAAGATCATGTCATTTGCACAGGTTGGGCCACGGGCGGTGTGTATAATCTCGGCTAATGGTGCCATCTCTAATGTGACTCTACGCCAACAGTCAACATCAGGGGGCACAGTTACTTATCAAGTAAGTAGACTGAACTGCAATTCCTGTTTGTTGCTCTTTCTGTTAATGACAACCAGGAAACAGCATAGCTTTATATGATAAGAGGCTTCATTGAAGTCTGCACTCTGGATAAAGAAAATTGGTGTCTGTAAGTCCTCCTTAACAGCAGGAATTGCTAATGCTGCCAACTTTGTGTGTTTTCAAGGTCTGGAGTCCCCATTCTCATAGCTATGAAGCTGGATAACCTACCCTTCCCAGGGTTTTTCTTTGATGAGTGTCTGCAGGGGCGCTATGAGATTCTCTCCTTGATGGGCTCATTTTTCCCACCGGAACCCAGAGGTGGAAATCTCCAACGAACTGGTGGGTTAAGTGTTTCCTTGGCATGCGCTGATGGGCGTGTCATAGGTGGTAGTGTGGCAGGCTTGCTCCTGGCAGCTTCTCCCATAAAGGTATCTCCAAAATAAGTTTGCCTAGTGTCTGCGTTCCTTCTGTTCTTCTAAATTCTGGTTCAATACCATACATGTTGGTGGAGAAAGTCACTGGACAATATTGGCTGTCACTGTTATTGAAATGGTGCCTTACAATTGGTTTTGTTGTGGTTCATGTTTTCTCTTTGTATTAGGGTTGGGTTGGTTTGTGTTTCCTCTTTTTCCTGTTTACTGGTATGTTGTTAGATCTGAACTCTACAACCTTGTTATCTTGTTATCTCTCAAGTATTTTCAGGTTGACGTAAATTGTAAGGATGTAGAGAGTCTTGGTGTTATGATATTTCCTTTGTCTTCTTTTTCCTCTTGGTAGGAGGTCCTAGATGGAATTGATTCGTTATATAGCATGCAGCTTGCTGCTGGCTTCAAATGTTCCATGTGCAGAGAAATGCAGTATGCATGTGTTATAAACCCTAAACCCTAAAGCTTTGGACACTGATCTACTTTGTAGGTATATAGCCTTCTATTGAACTTGCAACTCAATCTTGGGCAGGGTGTGTGTTTTTCTTTATTTCTTTTGCAGGTCCTTAGTTCCAAAGATCTGCCTTCCTGGAAGTTTTTGGCTCTCTAATCACAGTGAGGAATTGTGTTATTTTTTTTACATTGGATGTGTAGGTGGTGGTTGGGAGCTTTGCATCAGAACCAGCACCAAGCCAGCTAACATCCGGAAATGGACAGGGGCCATCATTGGGATTGTCCCCATTAGCCATGTCTGCAGCTTCAACTCCTGCATCTGTGACACATCGAACTACTAAGGGTGAATAACCAGGAGACTGCTGTCTTTCTGCATGATGATGCAGCACTAGTGTATGTCTTGAATGTTTTACTGCTTTAAGATTAATTTGGTGTATTACCTTCCCCTTCAGAGAAAGCTGTTTCAAGCTTCTGCCACAATTGTACTTGCAGATGTGTCTGCTGTGAGGCAAAATTTGGAAGGCGGGACCTGACTCTGTAGCTGTATGAGATGACAAAACCTTGAACCTATGTCTTGTTTTGAATTTTGGTTTGTGTAAATTTTTCCACCTTTGACCCAGGTAGCCTACAGTGCTTTATGATGGTCTCTACAGTGAGCAAACATTGCAGGTTCTAAGGGGCCAAGCATACTTCTCTTTGCATTCTAGTACATGTTAAGTGCATGAGTCAAATCTGTGAAGTGGCTTACCATGTCTCACTGTCAAATGAAGGATTTCATTGTCTACACAGGAATCATTCATACAGCTTGATGATCTACAAGCTTACTGTATTGTTTGTCATGTGCATTTGTGATTGCAGTTGCAGGTTGTTATCTTTCAAGCAGACAGGGTGCAAACATCCAGGGAATAGAGAGGTAGACAGTCTAGACAGAGCAAACAATGGGGTGGTGGGCAAATCCAGCATGCTGATATCAACATCTCCTAACTAGATGGAGAATCCAATATGGTAGAAAAAAAATTTCAGTTGTCACTTAGGGGAAATTAGGATCATCCTCCCCTTCGCACATTGAAGATCTTAGACTGAAGTTGTGATGAATTTGACAATGAAAGGAGGTGCAAATCAGTGTGTCTAGATTATAGCAACAATTGTTGCTCATTGCATGATGTCTGATGAAAAGGGTCATTGGGCAATGAACCTGAAGTGAAAAACATGTTACACAAGTGGTCCAGAGAAACTAAGAAATATCTGTCAAGAAATACTTCTTCTGTATGATTTGGTTGTTTCATAATGACCGGAAGAATGCTAAGAGTATTGGATGGATTGTTGTCACTACACACAGGAGAGAGGGTGTTTTCCAAGCACTTTTGACTGCTGACGATTTGACTGTCGATACAGTCCTCAGCAAATTTCATCAACCTATCTCTGAAGGAGACTCACTTTCAGGTCAGTATGTCACATGGTCTTTTGTCGTCCCATCACTTTGTGGAGACTCTCTTTCAGGTCAGTACGTCACATGGTCTTTTGTCTTCCCATCACTTTGTAGAGACTTTGTTTCAGGTCATTATGTCACATGGTCTTTTGTTGTCCCATCACTTTGTGGAGACTCTCTTTCAGGTCAGTACATCACATGGTCTTTTGTCTTCCCATCACTTTGTAGAGACTTTGTTTCAGGTCATTACGTCACATGGTCTTTTTGTCTTCAGACTATAATTTGTTTGTCTAGTGTTTTGCTTCATTCCAAGTGGGGTTTCTCTTAGTTCTTATCTTGACAGTTGAGACTCAATCATTGCTAAATTGTGTCACAGACCCGGACTTTTTGAGGCTGAGTCTCTTTTGTTAACATTGTGGTCATTCAAAAGTTTCTTATGTTGTCACGGGATTCTGCACAATACCATGACACGTCTTCAAAGTACTAAAACTCCTCCTTAGATAAGAAGAGAACAAAGAGAGTCGAAAATTGCACTAAAGTATTCACGCAAAACCAGGTTATAAAACTATCCATCCTTGCAAGGATTATATGCAATTACAGGATATAGATAGTTTCTAAAAATGGAGGTTGAAGATGGCGAGGTACCACAAAGTGAAATATAAAATAATTTGCACTGATTATATAAATGTTAATAAGCATATTGGACCAATTTGTTAGCATTTGCAGGAAGCTTGATGGCCTCTATTGGGGTACTAAAATGATGGCTGCTTTAATATACACATTTTGGAAGTTTCCAACTTGTCATCTTAGCTTTCAACAAATTACATGGTTATCCTCCTCACCATGAGCTCAATTTAACTCCCATGAAAAGTAAGCGACATGCCTTGAAAAAAATGTATGGACATATAATGGTAGTTTCATTTAATTATTTATACTTTTCAAAGGTAAAATGTCCAACCATAAATATTTGTTGAGACATATTTATAAGTTTTGCTTTGCAATTTTTCATGAAAAATGTCATGCCCCAACCAATTCATGATAATGGTTTATTTGAAACACTTTGCATTCTTTTAGTAATAACAAACAAACAAATAGATCATACACATGTAGTATTTATTCTTCACACAAAAAATTATGATTGGATGACACGAAGAGGGATTCAACATTCCTTTGTTGGTTTAGTACTTGTTGTTTTGTGCTGAGTTTTAGCACCTAACTAATAATTACACAAATGAACCTAGCTACATTGATAGTAGCTTATTATGTTGATTACAACCTCTTAGAAACAATGATGCTTCTCGTCAAGCAAGTAATATCCAAAGAAAGCCAATAGAAAACTAAGCTATCTTTCATTGAACTCAATATGTTTTCCAAGTTTGCCTTCATGAACACTATTTTTTTCCCCTATAGTTCATTTTTTGATGTTCATTCTTCCAAAATGAAGACCAAATGAAGAAAGAACAATTGGTAGCATACATGTATGTTTTTTATATATTCACTTTGTTATTAAAAGAAAAGGAGAAAAAACCATGTTAACAAACAAACTTTAAAACAACACAAGTATAGACATGAAGGAGGCACATGATTCATAATATTTTTCATAGTGCAATGTTTTTTTTAATGTGCAGGGTAATGCCTTGGGAACATGGAGCTCATGAAATAATCTCCTTTGAGGCGTGAGTTGAAGTGAGATATTTCAAGAACTCCCTACTCCTAATGAGTTGAGTTACCCAATGTAATGCCCATAGCCCATTCTCACGATGAAGAGGAGTAACTGAGTGATGAAAATTGAAATCTCTTTATGAAGAAGTGTGAGAACCCACCAAACATGATGAAAAATAAGGAGATTCCTTGAACAATTCATGATTTCCCTCCAAGTTTGTGGGAGGGAAATTATTTTATTATGTACTTATTGTAGCCTAGGGCATTACATGTTAGTATATCACATGACTTCCATCCATACTCTCCAAGAAATTGAACAAAGAGAATTTATACATTATTCTACATTGGGCCATTGTTTTGCAAAAGCACATGATAGTTGTTAAATGGTTAATTGACCACTATGTTAACAAAAGTGAGCTTAACCTTCATAAGTCGACCTCAAAAAGTTCATTGACACAATTCAATAAAATTTAACCAATTTAGTTTCAAATGTTAGCACTTGAAATAAGCAACCCCATTCCACATAGACCAGAGTTACAAATCGTAGTTTAAGACAAAAGACCATGTGACTACCAACCTAAAAGAAAGTTTCCACATGATGATGATCTTTGCCAAAGGCTACATCAACATTGAAAATGTCAATAATCAAAAGTCCTTGGAAAATACCCTCTCTTTTTTGGGTAGTGACAAAGCCTATTTAAAATTTTCAATAGTTTTTCATTCACTATGTAACAATTAAGTCATACAATAATAGTAGCTTCCATTGAAACTTCTTAGTTTGTTTATATCACTTTTGTCAAATGTCTCACTTCAAATTCATTGGCTAATGACCATTTTCATTAAACATCATGCAATAGTTATTATGGCTAATCTAGACATTAATTTGTTAGGGTTAAAATGATAGTTAGTTGTACAAGTAAGAGAACCTTATACTAGAACACAACCTACACCATCTTATTTTTCTTGACATCCCTCCTCTAGAGGTGCCCAATTGCACATTATGATTCCTACATATTGGATTGCTAAGTTGCATATGCTTCACCATGATTATTGGAACAAGGTATGATTTTCAAAAGATGGCCATGATGAGGTTGCTATTGATGAAGGTGGTGATGACAACGAAATAGGTGTAGACAAAATATTTACAACCGTTAGTTTTTTTTTTGTTGTGAAAGTGAATGTTGCTCATTCTCCTATTATCCATAGCCAATTGAATAATTCCATAGATGCAACCACCAATTGTAGGTTTTTTGGAATAGTTACACACATACTTAATGAAGAGGATTTTAAAGCAACAAATGTTGAAATGGTAAGTGGTTCAAACTTTATACCACTTCCTTTCCACCTCTTCAAGTTTGCTATTACTTATGAGAGATTTTGAATATTCTTGAGGACCCTTGTATTTAGGACCATGATCATGACCCTTGCATTGATTTCCTAAGGACCTTTGCAGTGATGTTCTTGAAGTGGTGGTCCTTGTAATGTAGATTATGTTTTGAATGGGATTAGAGGAGGTGTTCACAATGAAGAAGTGGTGTAAGCATAGAATAAAATAGAGAGAATTTAAGGATTAAAGGTTAGAATCACTTTTGACTTGCATAAGTAACGTGTTGGCACATGATAGTTTTAGGAGTTTTGCGAGTTTTTTAAGAAAAATTTTATGGAAGTAGTTGAGCAAGTGAAGATGATAGTCATGTGGTGTTGCATTTGGCACAAAGTGATGATTTGTGATTGGAACAATGGTGGATTGGACACATGTGGTGAAGAAGTTAAGGGGAGCTTAGACCTTAGTGAAGATTTAAAGGAGGCAATGATGTGTAGTGGTTAGCTTATTTGTTATCGTTGTGCACAACAAGAGTGGTGTAAGTTTAGAGTGTTGGTGTATTTTGTGGTGGATTCAATCATGGATGACTCTTTTGTTACACTACCTTGAAATGAATCATTTAGAATGTATTGTTGTGTTTTTATAATGAACTTGGTAGGAATGTTGTGGGGTGTGATGACAAAATTTAAGGAGTCCAAGTGTTAATGAATGAACTTGCATATGCATGCTTCAAGTCAAAGGATGTCAATAAAAGTGATGCATGCATAAAGGTAATTCTAAATGGTTGTAAGGATGTGGGATTAAAGACATTTTAGTTGTAATGTAGAAACTAGTATGGGGTTTGTTCTTCCATTATGTCACTATTGTTGGGAATTTTAAAAATAACAATAAACAAGAAAAATGTCATTTTGTGCACGTAAGGGACAGATGTTGGACATGTATTTGTAACAATTGGGCTGATCCTTAATTCTTGAATATTGGAATAGTTATGGTGATTGGTAGAAGTGTCATTTGTTCCATTTGATGTCAATTGGGGGTGAGATTGTGAATCAATACTTGATAGTATGTATTGATTGTGTACATGTAACTATTAACAATATAGGTTAATCAATTTTTTCATCATTACCTTTGTTAACATTCATTGTAAGGTTGTTCAAGATAAGTTTGTGATAAAATGAAGCATTGCAAGTGTAACCATGTTTGAATAATATGCTCATAAGTTTTCAATTTAACTTAGGATTCAATATTTTTCATATAAGCTATATATTGTGATCCAATATACATTAAAAAATGACATAAAAAAATATGAATCACTTTTATCAACATTTGAAGGTGAAAAAAATTTAATTTTACCACTTATAAAAGAAATGAATCCAAATTTTTGTGGGATTCTTTTTGTATTAATTCAAAATTGAATAATTATTATACTTTACATAGTTTGGGACCATCAATTGGATTCATGTAAAAAATTAATTATAAAATTCAAAATTTACATCTATCCTTTGCATAATTGTTGGATAATATAAATATAAATTGTAAAATTCAAAGATGTATTTCAAATATGATTTTTTTGCAGTGGTTGCACACCACATTACCTTCCATTATCAACTATTTATTACTATGCTTTTGAAAAAGAAGTTGACATGTTTCGTTTTATTGTGGCTTACCTTTAAATGTGCATGTGTATCTCTATCTTGCTTGCGGATGGTAATCTCCAATATTTTTGTTTTGTTTTTTCGATTGAGGTTTATATGACTACATCACAGTCATTCAAATTGTTGTGTTATTTTGGTAGTGGAGATTTCTCTCTTAGCTACAATCTCTCACAAATACTATGTTTTTTAAAACAATGCAAGTGCTTTTTCTTCTCTAGTTTAAAAAAATGAAGAGGGTTATTCTTGCAATTCAAATGTTTGGATATCCAAGATGTTTCACAATGTTTTAGTTCAATTGTTGATTGCTAGTAGTTATGTTTGATTTTAGCATGTATAAAACCTACCTCTTAGGTCATGTTATTGGCATTAAGTAATATGGTTTTCACACCACGTAATCAAATGCTACATACAAGATCATTGCCCAATGTAAGCAAGATTAGACATAATCTTTTAACAAAGGAAATAATGGTCAAAACCTTACAACTATCAATAAGCTTTTGACAAACAAAATTGAATCCATGAAACTTTCCTTCATGTCCAATGTAAAGTTAAAGCCACATTTTCCTATTTACTAAATGCTAAAAATTGGTGAAATTTCACATGGAGTTGCTAATTTAAATAGATGAATTTTAATTAAATATTTATATTTGGAAATATTACCCAAATCAAAATTTAAATCAATAAATTTGAAATCTTGATGCAAATATTTAAAATTAATTTATTAGCTTTTGTATATTATGAAATGAGAAGACCTTATAAATTTCAATGTAATTATGAAAATAAATAATGAAATTAAAGATAAAATGTATAATCAATTTCATTATGAAATTACCTAATATGCACAAAATTAAAAATATGTGGGTTTACATTTTTCATGATAACATTTTATGTCACCATATGAAGAGGTTGTTAGATGATAAAGGTTTTAGATTGTGGTTAAGGAAATGAAGTTCAAATATATTTGTGGGTATTTTATAATCACAAATTTGCATGATTAAAAAGAAATTATGATGATATGAAAATAAAAAAAATAATAAAATAAATACACAAACATAAGTCATAATTTGAAAAATATGTCAATATTTAGTGGAAAAATATAATAATAATAATAATAGAAAATTATATATACATAAACATGTCCATAGTTTAATAATAAAAAAGAAAAAACTAATTCCCATGGCATGGGTCCAACACAATTTGATGATGCATTGACAATTTGAAAGAAATTATTTATGTAATTATAATTGGAATTTGTGCTCTGGTGCAGTGCCATTGATGATGGAATGATGAAAATAATGAATTGAGTTTGTGAAAATTAAATTTTATTTGAATGAAATATTGGATGAAATTTGAATGCAATAAAATAAAAATATATATTTGGAAATTGAATTCAAATTCTAGTTAATCAATTTAAAACTCTTAATGAATTTAAAAACATTTAATGAAATTCACATTTTGAGATTTCAAATTCAATTAGATTCATATTAAATTGAAAATAATTGGTTTAAATTGAATTCCAATTCAATTGGAAAACATTGGTTTGAATTGAATTCAACCAAATTATGAAAAGGCACATGTTAGTGGCAAGTTGATAATCATAACATTGGACACCACTATACATGTTTCAGTTAATTTAGTTTCAACTATCATCATTGTTGAATAATCTAATTATCTACATAATAAATGATTTCAAAATTAAAAAAATCTTGTCATGTCAACTAGCAATTTAGTCATCTCAATTAGAATGGACTCAATTAAGTCTTTGGCATAAATAATTGGTATGTTGTGATTGAGGTAAAATTATATAGTGTCCATTATAATTGAACTTTTAGTGAAAAAGCTCATGATTTATAACAATATGAAGAAAAGGGTGCAATTCTTTACCATGTGATGTAATAGTACCTTTCATTGCATAAATTGTCATAACAATTTGGAATTAATTAATGTTTTTTTCAGGAAATTTTGCCATTATTTTGAGCTGGCAATAGGTGGTGTGAATTTGATGCTTGGATTGGAAGGTCCAAAATGAACCCATTTTTGTGCACATGTCAGTAAATTAGGGTTAAGTGTCACTAAAAAACTTTGTAAAAGTTTCTTCCTTTCACCATTGCTACAACATGAGTTTTGTAAGGTCTACAAAAAAAATCACCATCGCTATTGTCCTATTTGTATAAAGTGTAGATCATTGATAGGTAAGTCATAAAATTTCAATGCACTATTTTGTTGCTTGATTCACTTTCATTGCATTTCGGATTGCAAATATTTCACACTTAGATGTTTATGTCTTTGCTTTATGTCATCACTTTTGTTCGTGGGTGGTGGGCATTTGATCCTTTGAGTTGTAGAACTCATAAATTTGGTTGTTTATGTTTTGCAAGTTTCATTATTCATTGATGAAGGTTGTTTAAGTTCTAATGATAGCCCTAGGCAATTACACATTGTTTTGGGAAGAATTTTGAGGGAGTCAAAAGTCCTAGACTTTAGAAAGCATTGAAGGTTGAAGGTTGCATTCAACTTGACTTGCATTATGATGGCATTGAACGATGGTGTTGACAACTTGTTGCTCTAGTTGTTGTTGCTTATGCAATTTGTAGGCTTGAAAGCTTCAAGTCTAAAACTAAGTTCATGCAACCTTAAACCCTTCATTTTCATTTTCTTCCCTTTAAATATAAATGTTACGAATTGTTTGCATCCTTCAACTTTTCTTCTTGTCAATTCTCAATATTCTCAAGTGTGTATTTTCTTGCAATTTTCCAATTTTGTTTTTTTGATTCTTTGAGTGCATCTTGTTTCAATTTTCAACCTTCTTGGACATGGCACCTCCAGTAGCTCCTTCACACAACTTTGAGTTTTGAGCTTTCTTTGGCTCTTGAGTTCCTTTTAAAATTGTTCTTACTTCAAATGATGGTGACTTCAATTGCTCTCAAAGCTCTTGTGTTGCAAAGGGACAATTTCATTGTTGTATTGAGATCTTTGATGGTGGTCTTCATCAAGATATGGAACTTTCTAACAATGTTGATGTTGATCTTGTTGATGTAGCTCCACATATGCAACTCAAGTTGAGCTTGCTTCGCATTAGGGCAAGCCCATAAAACTTGAAGGTGATGTCAATTGGAAATTCCAAGAGATTTGGTATGTGAAGATGCCTTGGGTAGAAGATGTCTTCAATGATGTTGACTTCCTGACTACACAAAGATCTCACAAAAGGAGAAGCTACTTGTCCCAAAGTGGGACTTGTTGGAAAAACATGTTGGGAAGGGGAAAACCAAGGGTGGGTTAGACAATTGTTGATGCAAAATGTGCTCATGCAAGATATGAGGCAAAATATGCAACTTTGAAGCACCCATTATTCATGGAACAACTTCAATCTTGTGTTGTTTCAGAGTTCATCCAATTTGTTTCAATTTTCACATTGTTCAACAAGGAGAGACCATTGATTGACTTTGAAAGCTTCAAAGCTCTTTTTGATTTTTTAAAGTTGAAGATAAACCTAAAGAAACACTAGATTGATTTTGCCAGTTGGGAGATGGCAGATTTCATCCACAACCAAGTCTTAAAGGCTTGTAAAGATGCCATGCTACATATGTTATAGTCACAATTGATGAAGTGACTAGTGTGGATATTCAAAATTGTGTTTTAATCCATGGATGTGCATTGAAGGAGTGGTGTTAGATTCTAGTTTTGTTGATTGTTGAGCAAATTATGGATGTTTCTAATTTGGATGACCTCACAAATATTTTTATGCATTCTTTTATGAATCATAGAGGGACTTCAAAATGTGACATTGCTAATAGGTCGGTTTCTTTTGGGGCAAATGGAGTCAATGTTTTTCAAGGGGTGCAGAATGGGGTCATATTGCAACTTTAGTGAGACCACATGCCATTCATTGTGGGTGTGCATTGCATAGCTCACTGCTGCAATTTGGCAATTTAAACATTCTCCAATTTGCTGATAGTTGTAACATTTCAAAACCTCATGCAATGTCTATACTCCAGTTTGCCCATGGTGGCCTTTACATCGTACAACTAGATGAAGCTCTGGAAGGAAAGACTCTTCAAAAGTTTTAAAGGTTGAGGTTAGAAACCTCAAGAACCAGAGAATGTGAAGGAACTTGCCACTTTGGTAGGTGACAAGACAGCATCATGCCACTCCCAAGAAAAAAGAAGACTGCCAGCAATGTGCCAGGTTTAGCCACAAGTCATTCTCTGGGGTGAGAGGTGTGCTGTCTGGAAGGCCTTTTAACTCCTGGGAAACACCAAATACCACTGCGGTGCTAAAGTTGTGACTGAAACCAAGGGCCTACCACCACCAACTTGGAGCAGCGAGTTACTGCAGAAAAAGAGTGCTCCGCAAATACCACTACCATAGCACATATCAAGCTTCAACAATGGGACATAGCCCCCATTCCACGTATCCAATGATTTTTGTGCTGACCACAAGATACCATTGGATGTCACTGACATTCCAACAAATGCACTGTTTATTCTTAGTGGCATTTTGCCCTTTATGGTGTGGTTCCCAAAATGGTACATCGTACAAAGAAAAGTATGTTACAAAGGATGTAAGAATTAGGCCAAATTTATCAAGGGCCTCCATGTGATCCATCCCAGTGACCACTAAACTAGTCAATGTAAGTCCTGGATATGAATGTGGAGCTACCCCTCAGGGTAAATGTGAAGGGACCGAAGTAGCTAAATGTCCCTTTTTGAGTTCGTCTGGATGTGGTGCAGCAATAGTACCCTTGACATAAACATCAACTGGGACATATGCATACCCTTTAGGCAGCCGCATATTCTGCATTGACGCCTCAGTTGGGGTCATTAGTTTCTCTCGATGCAACTTTGTGTCTGCATGCTGTATTCCCCAAATCACATCCAACTTCTATCATCAGTCTCCTTTGGACTTGCTGATGGGTCAACAACCACCCTAATAGCTCAGAACACACCATGGGCAGCAGTCAAACAAATAGATATTCAGGAGTGAGTACCTTGTACTTCTTGTGCTTCTTTGAATGCTCCTTGGTTTCATCTCTGGCTTTTTTGTCTGCACTTTGGTCCCTCTGACTTGCAGCCATTTCTTGCATGGTGGCAAGAGATACTTCTACATTCCAAGAAATGTATCTGTGAGCAAAACAGAAAAATTGGTGCTTTTCAAAAGATGGACCACAAAGTGAATCAGGACTACCTTGGGGAAATGTGACTGTATTCCCATTCATCCAAGACTGTTCAGACACCTGTGGCTGCTCCATGTCACCAAAAGCTGTCTGCCATGCACACTGCAGCTGTGACAGATACACCTCTTTGTTGCTCTGCATCACGTCCCGCTGTTTTATCCCTTCTATGTCAGCTTGCATGCAACTTCTTGCAACTACAAACTGTCTGGCAACTTCTTGAACACTGTCACCCACTTTTTTCTATAATACAAGCATTTCTCTGTCACATCCATCACATCATCAAATTCTTGCAGACCAGGACGGAAGGATCCAAGAGGTAGGTACCTTCAACCGTTCACGGCGGCAAATCCGTTCACAAATGAGACGCACTCTCTCAAGCTCCACCTGAATGGCAACAAATGCAAGAATCGGTACACATAATAGCCATTGAAGTAAAGCATATAGCCCATACGAAAAAGCAGGCTGCATGAGCACACTTACACGAATTTGTCGAAGTGTGTGCATATGATCATAACCGCTGCGCTGCTTCAATTCTGCCTGTTCAACCCAGCCACACGAAGTGGCCTTCAGCCATTTTAAGATCTTTTGTGTGTTGAACCTTCCATTCATAGCAGTAAGAGAAACAGGTGCTGGGAGCAGCTGATAACAATACTGCAGGGTCAAATAAGACTCTCGCCCTATTCGGAATGTGTTCATGGTCACACCTTCGCTCTTTGTTGTGGACTGTGCTTCTCACAATATGCTCGGTAATGGACTCGACCACCTGAGCTGGCTTTGATATTCATGAACAGCCCTGATTGCCGCGCACATGAGGGATGAAATGCACCATGACAATGACCAAAGTTGCACTGCAAAAACGGTCAATCATTCTGCCTCAGATTTGGAAAGAACATAGATTGGGAATGACTCATTTGCCAACTGGGTGACAGTTACCATAACACAGGTTATCAAAACTCCTAAAAGTAAAATCTGGTTCTAAAGCACCACCAACATCATTGACACTGATTGCAAATGCTTTTCAAACTCCTCACTTCCAGCCTCACATACACTGCATATTTAAACACTGAATCTACCTAGCTTCTCAGTACTGTCACTACCTGCTCAAATCAGGTTTTCGTGAGATCACACAACTTCAAAAAGAATCTGTTAAACAGCATCACAGAACACCCCATTAACCTGTTGTGGCTATGAACTGCTCACAGGCCATATCCTAACAAGGACAATAGTCACTTACAGTCAGACAAGCTCCCTCCTGCTGATGACAAATGCTGCATAGCAATGCATACCGCTCTGATGGAACATTTTCCTACAAGTGAACATCCAGCAATCGATGATACCATTGTCAGTGGTCCCACATACAACTAGCTTCCAAAACCTTCTCCTAAAGTAAACCATCATGCTCAGACTTACTCATTATTCTGATTCCAAACACCAGACCAGTCTCAGAAGATTGCAAAAAAATACAATTACTGGCAGATAACCAGAAATGGTCTGGAGTGCATCACCCAGCTCCACAGCATGCATATTTTCACAACTGATACCATAACACAGTAAACAGTTTACACACAATTGACATCTGGTGAGATAATCAACAGGTACAGGACCTACCATGCCCTGGATGGTAGCTGATTCATCTTTCCCCACTATGGTCTCAGGCATCCACTGCATCTCAAAGCATACAACCCAAAGCATCAGATCAAACTGCTAATGTACAAGAGCCTATAGAAAATCTGCAATTGGTCATACATCATCCTTCACATATGGACAGAGTTCCTGTAAGTAAAAGGATAGGAAGAACACAAACATAATCCTATCATACCACATGGGATCTCAAATAGGAGAATGACACACTACCAGTGCACAGAAAACATGCACCCAGCGACCATCTGTAGTGCATTTCAAGGCACCCCCCTGACCAGCACAAATGGCACATCGCACCCATTGTTGAGCTTGAGCTTCCAAATCTGGTGATGTGACATTCTGATACTGCCGCTGCAATTCAGCACATGGCTGGCAGCGCCACACCCCTAAAGGAATGCATGCAATCCCATAGCAATCCTGATGAACTGCCACCTGCCAAGCATGACATGCAACCAATCAGAATTGTCCTTCCATGATACTAGTGTGAACGTAGTCTAGACATAAGTTTCAAAACACTCACTTTGCATTGGTCACAAGTCACAATCTTGTTCAACCGGGATGACAGCCCATTGTGGCAAACATCACATAAAGAGGAGCCTTCCTGCAGTTGAGACTGCTGAGCTCCAGTCCTCAGCACTGCTATCCTTGTGAGTGCAGTTGGCTTTAGTGAAGTTGACTTGATCTGGGCTGCTGAGCGTGCAGAATTGATGGGATGACCTGTTGGTTGAACAACAAGCCTGGGTGGCTTGGGCACAGGTGGCTTGAGATGCCGGAGAGAATTGGGCAATAAACCTGGGCTGGAGCCAGCAATTTCCTGAGGCATTATGCCCATACCGGTATCAAAAACTGAAGCATCACGCTTCACATATCCTACTCGAGGAGAAGCTGCTGCTGCTGCAGTAGCTGCTGCCACAACTGCTTGTGCCTCCTTCTCACGTTTCTCTTTGCGTCCTTGTTTCTTTGCCTCACGAGCCTGGGACAGGTAGTATTGCACAACTGCTAAATCCTGGCCATGCCTGCGTGAGACTGCACGCTCTTCTGCCACATGAGGGATCACCTTCCGAATTACCCGCTCTGCATCCACACAGACCCCCACACTTTTAACAGTGACAGCAAAACATCAAAAGAGCGCTGCGAGGGGCTTCAGAGAAAGTACTCGACTCTAGCAGTTGAAGACACTGACAGGATCTTCAACTCATATCTACAAGATTGCAGAGAACATTCCAGAACAATATGTAGAAGATAACAAATATGAGGTTACTTAACTCACCACAATGAACCCGATTGACTTGTGCACAACTAAGTAGCTTGTCTTGTAAAACCAGGATCTCACATTCGATCTCATCATCTGGGACAAACTTCAAGAGACCTCCGGATTGTGCTGCTTGCAGCTGCTCCCATTGCCTTTCCAGGGATCCCCAGGTTTCCTTTGCACCTACCTCACTAACCACCACCTCACTCTCTAACTGCTCAAGTGCATCCTCAGCAGCATTCAGATTTGCTGATAGCTCAGGGATCAAAATACAGTGCTCCAACACTGATTTGACTTTGCAGTTGAAATGCTCATCTTCACCTGGAAGAGAGATGTCTTCTGCAGTGTCACAGCTTGGTTGGTAATCTTTCAGCCTTTGTTGTAGGTAAGGATGTACATGTGCTGTTGGAGCCTCTACAGTATACCTGCACACATCCCATGAACAATCATACAAGCACAATCATGAGTAAAAAGGATGAATTTGAAATGACCTTTCTGAGTCAAATCTGAAACAAACCCGGAATCATTTATCTGCTGAAAGGACACATAGTAAGATGAGTTCATCCTTGAAGCTCAGATCCAGTGCTGTGGCAATGCAAGTGATTTATGTTATGAAGTATATCTGGCAGGCAGTTTGGCAGTGCATCTGACACAAGCCAAGTAATATGGCATGTCAGCAGTAAACTAGGAAAGCCAGCAACAAAAGCCTCTGATGGACCAGAACAACCTCCATACTGTCAGGTCTTCATCCCAATTGCAAAGTTGCTTGACTAACATACATGGGAATCACAAAGATGTCTCTCAACTTGCTGAAAGCATTTGCTGGATACTCTCCATGCTATTGGATACTGACTATACAATTGGAGTGATGAAGAACAAAAAGCTGTAAGAGTGACTTGACCCATGGCACTTACGCATCATTTGCATCAACCTGTCGCACTTCTGATTTGGTTGCAGGATTCTGGGAAACCTCTTCATCAGAGTCTGGGCTGTTGACACTTTGAGACACAAAGACACGCTTGCTTTCAAGCCCACTGGCCCCACAACCACCAACCTTCATGTCAATATCCTGCTGCACTTGATGTTTTGAAGTATCCTCATAAGCCTCAAGTGCTGCATCCTGACTACAAGTTTTTGCCCCATCTTCTTTCTGTGCTCCAGAAGTTGGTAGCACTGGAGCATCCTCGTTTGGTTTAGTATCAATTTCTCCTCTTCCTGTAACTGCAGCCATTTCATCAGAGGCAACTTCCTCTGATTCCACCTCTGGCCTAGAACCCTGTGAGTTGGCATCTGCTTGTAGTCTAACTACCTTGTTTCCATTTGCAATTGACAGTTTGCCTATGTCAGACCTGAGTGCACTCTGCCTCCGACATTTCCTTGAAATGCCTTTACCACCACTGTCAGTGACCTTGCCTTTCTGAGCACCACTCACTGTCAGATTATGGCCCAGCTCTGGAAGGTTTTTGTCCTTCTGGCTACATGGCCTGCTGACCCTGGGAGGCTCAGCAGTAGTAATCAAAGTAAGGGGCTCCATAGCATCCTGTGCATCCTGCAGGGTGAAAAGTTGAAATATACTGTAAGCAGAAACTCAATAACTACAGATGCAACTCCAACATGTAAGTTATGTGTACCCAATTGTCCAAAACCTGGCCTGAAAAAATCAGAAGAAAGATAAAGCACCACCTTCTCGTGAGACCTCAAACTGGAGGCTTGACCTCCAACAGCAGGGCTGTCAGCAGGTGAACTGGCATGTGACTGACTGGTGCTCACCTCCCCACTCAGGATACATAGTTGGTGCTCTTCACTACCTTTGTCAACCCAATCTGTGAATGTTTCTGCAGTTTCAAGACCCTCTAGTGCTTCCAAGTCTCCAGTCTGACTTTTGATGCCTTCATTATCAAGCTCATCTGAAACAGTAGCAGCTGCTAGCTGAGAACATCCATCTTTTCTGGGAATTGCAGTAGATGACCGACGGCCATGTAAGGACAACTTTGCTTTTGAACTGCTGCTCCTCCCGCCTTCAGCCTTCTTGAAAGTGCTTTCTGTAGGAGAAGGGTGGGACAACAACTTAGCATTGGTTTCTGTCCCCGATGCCATCTGCCTATTCTGCTCATTGTCCTGTTAAGCAACACCATAACAGCACATCATGAGTCCTACTGTATATCCACCACAAGCATGAGACAAGCCAACAGAAAAACATGAGAGTTTTCAAAAGGTACACTGCTGCTGGACTGTGATCACCAAAAGGTCCTCAAACCTCTCATCATTGCTACTCTTCATGGAAAAACAGTTGCTTATGTATCCTCACTCAGCAGGTAACCATGCACTATAACAGTAAGAGGCTTGCCTGTTTAAGGTGGTTGATGGACTCCACAGCGTTCACACCATCTGCACCTGGGTTTGGCACTTGACTAACACTATGGATGCCAATCCCTGACTGTTCAGCACCAATGATACAATTGCCATCTCCAGACAGTTCCAACCCTCTACTTCCCATGACTTTTTCCACACTTCTGCTAGTCACATTTGGCTCCTGACTTTGCTCCTTATCAGGATTACGTGAAACTGCCAATGGATGCAAAACACCATTCTCTAGGTCAGCACTCTGCTGCTCTGTGGCAGGGCTGACTACTGTATCATGAGGAGATACTGCATGCTTGGTTCCCTTCCCTGTCACATATGTCTTGACATCTGAGGGAAAGCCAGCTGGTGTTGGAATTGTACGGTCACTTGCTTTCTTAATATCTTCATCACCTGGTGATTTCATCTGAGTGCTACCTCCTTCACTACCTTCAACTCCAGACACAAATGCCTTTCCCTTGCGTGCTGATGTATGCTTTGGACAATAAGCTCGTAAATCAACCTGCAAAACACCATGGAATAAAGTGGACAGTGAGGTTCATTGAGGGAGTTGACACTAAAATCAACAAAATTGTTCACCACCATATATCCAAGACAAATTCCTCAAATTCTAACAGTTGACCCCTGCCCCTCCTGTGTACGGTCAAAATAGTTTTGGTATGGGTCTCTTACTTCCTCACTATCCTCCCTGCTAGACACCTCCATCCAAAGCTTTGCTTCTCTGGCACAGAGAGGATGAAAAGCTGTAGCACATAAACCTGCAAAATAAGACAAAACCCATGTCATCCATCATGCATTGGACACACCATACAGTTCACTTTAAGCCACAATATCTGGTATAACCCCTGTTGTGACAGGTGCTGCAATGAGAATCAGCATTGACAGGTTAAGAACTCTAAAAGGTGTGACATAGGGCCTCCTGATGTGTACCATGGCTGCACTGGATGCAAGCACCCTGTTTTTCTTTGCAGACACTGCACAGGAGGCGCCTACGCTCATCACGCACACCCTCCACATTGCGGATGGGCTCCATAGCTTCCATGTTCCCAATGTATGTCTCTGGCACCCATTGACAGCAAAACAGGTGTGCAAATTTCATGCCCTTCTTGGAAGCACCTCCCTTGCTTTCTGCCTCTGCCACTGGCTTTAATGCCCCACCTCTACCAGGACACAGAACACACTCACGTGGATCATTGTCTGCCTTCCTCATCACCTTACGAGAGCACCAAGAACAAAGCCACTGACCCTCAGGCACTTGGCGGACACCATAGCAATCCTGATGCACTGCCACATTGCAAATGTCGCAGAACAAAATCTGATTCATCTCATCACTATCACCACCATTGCACACATGGCACAGCTCCTCCTCATCTTCATGGTCGGGTAGTGGTGAGATAACAGTAGTCACCACTTCACCACTCATTTTCTTACTCTTCTTGCTGACTGGGCTTGTTGCGAGAATCTTGCGCTTCACACCTTTCACAAACTGCTGTGACACATTTTCTGCTTGGTTGGCATCTTCCTCAGCCCAAGTGTCAAGGTAATGCCTTCCCAGTGCAGGAATTAATAAGCAGGAGTCTGACACCCTGCCAGCACTGTCAAACAGAGGAAATGTAGTTGGAAGGAGCAGCTGAATGTCGAGAGTAGTTACCTCCCGGAAATAGTCATCCATCTGCATCCAGAACTGGCCAGGAGTGGAATCCCCAGCAGCATCATCCACATAGTCTCGTTTCTTACTGGTTGGCCCGCCCTCTCGACCCCTAGCTTGGGTCTTTTTGGCCCTGTTTTTCCGCCTGTTGTCCACAGAGCTAGAGATTTTAAGAGAGAGAGGGTCATCTAGCAAGGGAAGTGCCCCAATGCCAACATGCTCATGCTCATCTCGAAAGGGCGACTTTAAAGCAAGTGCCTTCAGGGCCTGGCTGTAAATATCAACTCCCCAACCCCAATTATGTACTTTCTGTTGGCTGCTGCCATAGACACTCAGGATCCTTGGAATTTGGTGAGTGCCCCCCTCCGCCCCCCGTCCCATCATCTTCTACTGGGGTTCTCCAGTTCAGGAAGTTGATTACTGCCAGAAATACTAGACTCCTGCTGGTGACCTCAGACACAGGAGAAACACTGATTGGTGAGACCAGGGAACAATAGAGATGTACCAGAACAACACCCATGTCATTTGACTAGTTCACAGATGCAAAGATCATCAGTTCAGGACAGTAAATCAACAGACAGCATCTAACCAAATAGACAGAAATGCACTTCAACACATTTACTCCCTGTAAAGTTTCTGCATACCAAAGGGGGGGGGTTTTGTCACTGCCCCAATAGAAGAGGCCTGCTATTTGTCACTCCTGACAAGCACAAGACAGAAAGAAAATACAAATAAAACATGAAGTAATAGAAAGACTGAATGAATAATTCATCACAAGAAAACAACAGCAACAAGCAATCACAGACTCACCATCAGGCACAGAACCCAATTTCCCTGTTTGATAAAATTCAAGAAACATTTGACAGCTGTGATTCAAACCAGTGACAACATCAAAGGAGCAGGAACCCATGAATTCAATGCAATAAACCACAAACCCCAGAGGTAAACTAAGCCTGTGTTTTCTCCCACCCAGCAACTCTGTTTGCTTGACTCCTTGCATTACTACATCAACAATCCCACACCCTCTCCGTAGCTGACCCCATGGATAAAGGAACACTCAATGCACACACCCATGGTCTCAGTGTTTCCAAGCACTGCACGCTTTCCTCTTATCTTCAGCAGGTGGGCAGAGCTCCCAGTAATCAATTCTATTCTTTGGAGAGATCTCACAGGAGCTGCAACTGGACTTCTTCAAGAAAATATCTGTGTCACTTCTGGAATCTAGATGGTTTGAGGAGCTCTGATCCAAGCAAGCATCTTGTGACTGAACAAAGAAAGGCTGCTATGGTGCACCAACAACAAAATAAGGGGAACTGCACTTAAAGTTGTGAGCTTCCAAGCACATTCATGTTTTCCACCTGAACCACTCTTTCTTGTTCAGCATGTACATCCCTGGTCTTCAGGAGACGATGAGCACTATAGAAACCAGGGGATTGTGCTTTGCTTGCTCGCTGAGCTCAGGCACAGCAAGAGCTAGCCAGGGGCTTGCAGAGCATATATCTATGAGACAACAGAGAAAGTCTCCACAACAAACACTTTGGAACAAACTTGACAATGAGTGCAGAGAGCACGACAATTTAGGGTAACAACAGGCTGATGTTTCTTCAGACATCTAAGCATTGCAGGTTGCAGAGTGAGAAAAGGTTCCTGCCAGAAAGAAAAGGCTTTCCCTTCTTCTACCACATTCACCCACCCTGGCTATGGGTCCCCCATTGCCTGAACATCATAACAGAGACAGTAGTAGCACAGCCCTTCTGACCTCTGGCTCAAAAGCCAGTGCTGTGCAAGCTTGCGCTTTTCAAGCATATTCTGCTTTTGGATTCACAAGCTTTGCTTTAATTGCTTGCAACAGCAAATCAGTGGCTGCAAATCTGATCTCAACACTAGGGTTTGCTTCTTCTTCCTCTGTGGAAGCCTGATCTCTCCAATCCCTAGAGATTCATTGGTGTGTGTATGTATGTATGTATGTATGTCTGGGGTCGTGTGACTGATGCAAGCAAAAAGTGTGTTCCAAGTAGAAAATCTCTGCTGATGCCATGCTCTTTTACCTCAAAAGCAAACCCAAAGAGAAGAAGTTCCACCGCATGAAGAAACGTGCCCATGACCTACAGCTCTTGTAGCAGGACCTAACCCCACCCAAAAAACAACCCTGGGGCTTCCTTCCAAGCGCTCTCTGTGTCTCTGTCTCTCGATATGGAGCTCGCTGGATGCGGCGACAACGCATAGCCAGATGAATTGCCAACCTTCCAAAAACAAAAATCCCCGTCCCGAAAGGACCAAAAACAAACCACCAAAGAAGAAAGAATCCTCACCTGCTCTCGAAGAAGCTACTACTGCTCCTCCTCCTCCTCAACAGCGGCCTTTTTCCTCCGTTCTGTTCCCCTTACTCTCTGTCTCTCCCTGTCGTCACTCCACCCGCCTGCTTACATCCACCAGAGCTGCTCTTGCGCCCCCAAAGCCACTGCCGTTACCACTTCTTCCAGATGTCAAGTCCCAAACTATCCTCCCCTGCTCACCGACGAAGTAGGACAATAAGGTTTGAGAAAGAGAAACAAAAAAGCGCACACACGCACACAAACACAAGAGACAGACAGAGGAAGAACAGGACACACAGGTCGGTGAAGAAGTTCTTCTTCTCCCCGCTTTCTTCAGCAGCAGCCAGCGGCTCGCAAACAAACAGACAGGAGGGAGGGTGGGTGCGGGGTGGGGCAGGGATTGATGGTGCTCAGAACTTCCGAGCGGGCTGCTGATCCATGTTTCCAGGACTCACCATCATCACCACCATCATCGTCGTCCGCATCTTCTTCCTCATATAGAGAGAGTCTCTGTGTTTGTCTGTCTCTCTTCGGATCAGCGCGCGCCTCGTTGGGTGTTTAGTTGTTGGGGATTATCTTCCAGGATTTGCTTCTGCTTTCCTCGACGATCCAGTTAGGGTTTAGTGCAATTTGTTTTGCTAATGGAGCTTCTTCGTCTTCTTCTTCTTCTTCCCTCCTCTTCCTCTCTTCTTCCTTCCTTTCCTGTTTTAGGGTTTGATGGCTCTCCTGGGATGGATCTCCCTTTGGTTTCTGTCTCCCTCCCTTCCGTCCCTCCGTCGCACTGGCTGCCTTCCTTTTTTCGCGACGCCGAACTGGCACTTCCTCTTTTTAGTTGCTTATTTTACTGACCTTGTCACCGCCGTTATGCACGGAGGTCGGGGGAAGGGACCCACGACGGAGGGAGGGAGGGAGGGGGAAGGGACCCGCCAACACACGCGCTGTTTACGGATATCTGGTCCTGCTGCTGCTGCTGCTGCTGCTGCTGTTGCAATCGCAGATCAGCTGATCTGCTGCCGCCGCCGCTGAAATCCCGGATTAGGAAACGACGTAAATCTGATGCTCCTCCCGAGTCTCTCCTCGGACCTCCTCCTCCTCGCGGACGAATAGAACGTTTGCTTTCCTGGATGCATTGCAGAGCGTGTCAAGTCGTCATGGATGACGCCGGTTCTCCGAAGGACAAGAGGTGTTTGCAAGTTAGGAGGAGGAGGAGTAGAAGAATCGCTGCAGCAATAAAATTGCTTCTCGGGGAGACAAGAAGAAGCAGCAGCAGAAGAGGAAGATGATAGTGATGAAGAAGGGTTTGAATGTTTGCAAGCTACGAAACGGATGAGGAGGAGAATCGTTGCAACAGCAATCCAATTTCTTCGTGGAGACAAAAGAAGAAGCAGAAGAAGAGTTTGCATAATTCGTGCCCTTCTTCTTCTTCTTCTTCTTGCACTAAAACTTGTAGATAGTAGAAAGTTTTTTTCTTCTTCTGCCGCTGGTGCTGGTTCTGCTTTTGTTCAGGATTCAAACCTTGGAAGTGAGAAGAGAATGAGGTGAATTGGGTGATGAGGACTGTGACCTGCTTGCTTGCAGAAGAAGCAGGATGTACGAAGATGCAAAAGAGATTGGAGAGAACAGCAGATGAAAGAACCTCTAGCACATGTGCAAAGAGCTTGAAGAGCAGCTCATGTGCAAAAGAGATTGAAGAACAAGAAAATTTATAAAGATGCAAAGAGATTGGAGAATGGAAGATGCGAACAGCAGATGTGCAAAAAGCTTGAAGACCAGCAAATGTGCAAAGAGATTGGAGAACAGCAGATGTGCAAAATGCTCAAAGACTGGCTAATGTGCAAAGAGATTGAAGAACAAGAAAATGTACAAAGATGCAAAGAGCAGAGCAGATAGTGGACAGCAGATGTGCAAAGGGCTTGAAGAACGGTGGCAAATGTACAAAGAGATTGAAGAACAGCAAATGTGCAAAGAGATTGAAATTGCAAAATCTATGTTTGCTTAGGGCCTGATCTGCTTGCAGAGATGCTAAAAAACCCATGTGCAAAGGAGATTGAAAATTGCTTGATGGCAGAAGAGAGTGTTTTGTTCCCACAAGTCTTTATTGTTGGGCTTTGCTGGCTTGGAAAGGGTGTTTAGTTTCATAATGTGTGTCCTTTGTGCGATGACATAAGATTGACATCTTGTTCTTGATGCTTCGCCGTGCAGGTCTTAGAACATGGAGAATCTGTTCTTTTGTTTTGGTTTTTGTGTATGCAATTTGATAATGTTTTGGAAATCAGTGGGTGTTGTGTTTGACCAGAGAGGTGTGCATCCCTGTCTCTCTCTCTCTCTCTCAGGATGAGTGTGAGAAACCAGAATACCCAGACTCTTTCTAACAAAGTTTTTCATGGCAGAGATCAATCAATCTGCAAAGATGCACACGAAGGTTCAAATTCAAGATATCCAACCTGTTCAGAGTGCTTGTGATTGCTGAGGTAATGTGGGTGGGGGATGGTTTAGGTTTAAGGGATTGAAAGACAGGCTTTCTTTCTCCAGACCTTATAATGGATAGAAACTTTTTCCACCCGCAGCACACGCTTTTTGGTTGCATCTTTGTGTTCCAAATCTGTGCTGCTTCAAACTTCCTTGATGACAATAGTAGTTGTAAACCATCACCAAGTGGTCAATTTGAAACTAGGAAGCTGCAACAGCTGGATGGTGGCAGCTCTGTATACATAATTTGTTGGCTTATTGCGCTGTGGCAGGTGCCACAATTTTGCAACCTGATTGGATTTGGGATTGGTTTTTATATGCCATGAAAGCTGGGCTCAAATGCACCAGAGATCTCAAATCTATTATTTTCTCTCTTTCTTTGGACAGAAAGCCAAACCCTTTACACCTTCACACTGAATGGTCTGTGCCTGAAACCTCTTCTCTGCACCCCCCCCCTATTCCTTGTTGCACGGGACTTGTCTTTGTGTTGAAGACATGCAACTGACTTCCATGCAAACCATTTGTGAGGACTCGTTCAGATATACACAAATGGAAGTCTCCAATCTTGCAACTTTTCTTTACTCAAGACTTCTTCAAATGCTTGGTTGGTTGGTGGCACAGGTACATGTAGTTTTATGGAACCAATACACTGCCCAGAATTATATAGGAGAAGCAAATGTTCACCTTGAACAGTATAAATGGTCACCTTGAATTTTGGCAATTGTTGCATTTGTGCTTGACAAAATACTGGAGGAAACCTTCTGAATCTACCACAGATATTCAGGGAAAATATAGTCACTTATAGTAATACAACACTTGATGTTGAATATGAGCTAAGGTGTCTGTGATCTGCTGAAACACAAGATACTTGCATCGTGTCTTATGAACTCAAATAGAAGTTTGCAGTTGACATCTATTTTCTGACCAAATATTGTTCTGGTGTGGCACCACAGATTCCAGGAGTTTCATATACCTGTATGTAGTATATGTCCTTGATGACAGCAGCATTACACAATGGACGGTTTTTCCTTCTCAAAGAACTGCGACTTTCTCTCATTAGTCTGGTGGTTTGACACATTGCTTATCATCATCCCCAAAAAAAAAAAAGATTTGTGGGACCTGACAAGCATGGACCAGGTAACTGAAACTCTTGTCTTTGCTTTGCGTGTATCCACTCCTTTGCTTGCTTTTTATTATCGCTGGTGTGATTAGCAAGGAAAGT
>Ga0209208_10002044_pt1 | contig 28821 bp, 25 predicted proteins | sample S1TSphfallax_3_FD_187694 | JGI IMG/M metagenome (GOLD analysis project Ga0209208, IMG submission 187694) | Host-associated microbial communities from peat moss isolated from Minnesota, USA - S1T2_Fd - Sphagnum fallax MG (SPAdes) (version 2) | ecosystem: Host-associated > Plants > Peat moss >...
GGGGGGGTTAAAAAAAATAAAAAATAATAATAATTATGGAGTTGAAGAAATGGCGTTTGCCTTTTTTTTTTGGTTTGTTATTTTGTAGTGCACAGCTGCAGTCCTCCTCTTTCTTCTTTCTTTCTCGTTTTGTCTGTTTGTTTGTTTGCTTGTTTGTTTTGCCATAGCTTTCGCTTCTTGATTCTACTACAAGCATTTGCGCGCATTGGCTATGCCCTTAATAATAAATCCCTTCTTTTTTTTGGAGCTCTTGAAGTGATGGCGAGATGGCGGTCATTTGTGCCCGTTGCTCCCTGAAGCTCTTGAGTTCTTGGATCTTTGCGTGCAGGAGCTGCTGTATGCTGTTTTGGTTTTGAGCCACCAGTCCCCTCCCTGGTAATCGTATTCCAATGGTTGCCAGGGCTTGAGGACTTGGGAGAAGACGAAGGAGACGGACGAGGAGTGCGAGGAGGAGGAGTCGGGGTTGGAGGTCGTGGAATTATATAAGAGAGGAAGGAGAAAGGACCAAAAAAAGAGGAGGACAAGAAGGAGGTTTTTTTTTGGGTTTGAGGGAAAACGTTGTGCGGTTTGGGGAGGGTTTGGTGTGTAAAGGATGGGGAAGGTAGTGGCGGGAGTGGCTATTGTGTGTGCAGCTGCCGCGTGTGCGGCGGCAGCTGTGACGGTGTCGTATCGGATGCGGGTGAGATCTCAGCGGCATCATGCACGTAGTTTTCTCCTGGAGTTTCAGGAGGCTTGTGCCACTCCGGTGGCGCGGTTGCGTCAGGTTGTAGATGCCATGGCTGTGGAGATGCATGCGGGCCTCGTGTCTGAAGGCGGTAGCAGGTTGAAGATGTTGCCTAGCTACGTGGATCAATTGCCTGAAGGGTATGTATGTGACAGCAATCCTTAAGACTGGATCCGACCTATCTAGGCTTTCACCTTGCTTGGAATTTGACTTTTCCGACTCATGTATTTGCAGTTCTGCGATCTGAGAAATCCGAGGAAGTTTTGTTCTGAAACTCATCATTAACAAGGCACTGGATTTTCTTTGCAATTGAAGCTGAAAGAGTCTGCCTGCACTGGATTGGATTTTGAAAAAATCAAGGGAGGAGGGAGAGCGTTTGGCACTTTTATGGAAGTTTGGAAGAGTGCAGTTTTTTCTTCTCATTCCAGGATTCCTAGCTCAGATCTAGTTTAGTATGGCCAGGGAATTGAAGTGGCGGCAATTGCTGTGCCTCAAGAAGCCATGCTGAAGTCACTGATAACTGCAATTTTAGATCTCAGCAAACCTCTGGCCCTGGTGAATGCTCTGTTTTGCGTTGATGCAACTGTACTGTCTGTGGCATTGCCTACCCAATTGCACAAAAAATGACATTGCTTACTTGGAATTCAAGTTCCAATTCTGACCTGCTGTTGAGAAGCAGGGGCCTGTATTGTCTAAACTTAGGGTCAGGCAGTCAATACCAGGACCTTGCCTTAGATCTTTGCAAATTGCAGTGTGCTATGTTCTGTTACGCTCTCATTACGCCCATTGCATCTGCAATATGTGAATTTTCATAGTACCTGGGAGTATTACATTACTGCTGCTTCAGAGTGGGTTTGAGCTTCATAGGATTTCTGTTGCTTGTGGTTTGGTGTAATGGTCCAGCTTGCTAACCTGTCAGATCTGAATGAGGTGCCATTTTTCAAGGGAATATTTTTCGAGGTTTTGGACTTGAGACAACTCAAGTTACAAAATGGATTTTCCTCTACAATGAAAGAGGAGTTGATCTCACTCAAAAGATGAATGCTCTCAGAGTTTTCTGTGTTATTTATCTCTTTGGCTTCCTCTTCCTTGGTAGGATTAGTTTTTCAGTTTTTCTTCTTTTTGTGTTCCCCTTCCTTGTTGGTTTCCTTGGTCATCTCCTCCTCTTTTATGTTTTGTTGAGCTAGGCATTGTAATTGCCGAGTCTTCCCATTGTGGCCAGGTCTTGTGACAGAAATTCATTATCTCAGTTAATGATATTGACCTTGACCCATGGATTTGGGGCCTGATGATCTCAGTACGGATGTTATGGTAGCTGATCACTACTATACATGTCCATGTTGAAGGTCACTGAACATGCATGTAACTGTTGTTATTGTTCAAACCAATCCTCATAGGGTCAAGTCTCCTGTTTTTACCTGTTTGATTTTATGTTGTCACGTCTGGAAACTCTGTAGCTTTATTATTCGCTCATCATTCTCTTCAGATTGACTTGATTTGTACCCATGGAGAAGTTTGTAACCTATGCAGATATTGAGGTTGTAAATGCAGAAGAAATGCTTATATTCATTGTCCAAGTTCTCTCAAGTTGTGCATGATCTTCACAATGTATCTTTACAGGACAACTGCCAATTGGCTGTTTGTCTCTGAAAGCTACAGAATAAATGTGTCATGGATGCAAATGTATTGTTAACATGCTTGAGTTCCATTTGTCGTGGTCAGAATATAACTTGCATGCACAGCTTTCCTCTTGAAGGGAAAGAGGATTATGCATGAAAATAATCATGAGGGTGCTTCTGGAGATTTCATCCAGCTGTCTTATGCTTGGAGTTGACAGGACTATTTGGGTATGGACAGAGATGAGAAAGGTCTCTATTATGCTGTGGACCTGGGTGGGACCAACTTCCGGGCACTTAGAGTTCAGCTGGGAGGGAAAGAAAGCAGGGTGATTAAGCAAGAGTATGAGGAGGTTGCAATTCCACCAGAACTCATGATTGGAACCAGTGAGGAGCTGTTTGATTTTATTGCAAAGGAACTTACTAGCTTTGTAGCAAGGGAGGGTGATGACTTTCAGCCATCTGCAGGTCAATCAAGGGACATAGGGTTCACCTTCTCATTTCCTGTGCAACAGACTGCACTCAATTCTGGCACTCTGTTAAACTGGACCAAAGGCTTCAAAGTGGTTGATGCGGTATGTCTGTTGTTGATGTTCCTCTGTCTTAATCTGGAAACTAGGTTGAGATGAGCTTTTGCTACTGCTTTTTTCTCCAGGTTCTTTCCTGGCTTAAGCAATGCATATGCATACTTTTGAGCATTTTGCCCACCATACACAAGAGAGCTCTCTTGCATGTATTTATGTTGGTTTTGGGAATTTGAGTTCTTGCTCTTACCCTCATTGTGCATAGAAATTTATTTTGAAGTAGCAAGCTCTGGCCATAGCTACATTTTTCCTGTACTGAGGTAGCACTGCATTGCATCAGATTGGCCAAGATGTGGTCGCAGCCTTGCAAAGATGCATTCAGAAAAGAGGCCCTGAAATGCGGATTACTGCATTGGTATGTACCTCTTGTTTCTTGTGTCTATTCTATTGTGATACCCTCAACATAAGTTGTTTTGTCAACTGTTTCCAGGTCTGATGAAAATTAGTATGTGTTCCCAGTTGATGTTGAAATGGTATTTGAAAAAAATTACAACATGTGGATATAGAAGTTGAGTGGCTGAAAGAGAAGAGGGTTTGTATCCACTCTCCAGGTCAATGATGCTGTAGGCGCATTGGCAGGAGGGCGGTATTGGAATGAGGATGTCATGATAGCTGTCATTTTGGGGACTGGCACAAATGCTGCTTATGTTGAACGTGCTCAGGCGATTTCCAAGTGCGGTAGCACATTTCCCAAATCTGGCGAGATGGTTAGATCCTGTGGACAATTCCTTGGCATTGCTTTTCTTCTCCTGCTTTCCAGATTATGGGTTGCCCATTTTCATGAACCTCAAACGGGACAAAGAGGATGCAGTTGAGAAATCACACTTAATTTTCTCTGCTTTGGACAGTCTTAGTGTGAATCCATCTAGTTGCAGCTAGATTTTTTTCAGCGATCATTATTTCATTGTTTGTATGCACTGTTGTTTTTTCCAAGTTGTATAACAGTGCTTTTGATATGGTTCACCTTGTTGCAACAGGTTATAAATATGGAATGGGGCAACTTTTGGTCATCTCATTTGCCTCGCACACCTGTTGATGAGACTCTTGACAATGAGACTATGAATCCTGGTGAACAGGTAGGAACCTACATCTTTTTGGGTATGGTTGTTCCTACTTGGTTTGTCAGATACAGAGAACTGAAAAATGTGGTGGTGTATTTGGCAGGGTTTTGAGAAGATGATATCTGGTATGTATCTGGGTGATGTTGTACGAAGGGTGCTGCTGAAGATGGCACAAGAAGCAGCTTTATTTGGGCCTAATGTGCCACGCAAAATGCTGGAGGCATTCTCGTTGGGGTAAGTCTCACAGCTGTACATCCTCTTGTGACATTATCTCTCACAGTTGTAAGATGGGCTTGGAAAGTTTGGAAAGGTGGGTTTCTGAATTGGATGAGGACAGTCTTGATGTGCTGTTGTTTGAGTGAATCTGGGCTTCAACCCCTCTACATTTTGTGAATGCCATAGTATGTCCTGTCTTAACAATGAGTGTGTTGACTTTGTGAAAGCCTGTGGCACTTATTGAACTGATTAGCTGCCTATTTTTTGTTGCAGTACACCAGACATATCTAAAATTCATGCTGATGAGTCGAGTGACCTAAAAGTGGTGGGAAATGTCCTGAGAGATGTATATGGGGTATGTGGCTTTTTCTTTCCACATTCTATGTACATGTCTTTCTTCATTCTTAAAATCATGTTTAAATCTTCTTTTATCATTACATAGTGAAGAAAGGCGTTAAAACTTCATCACATCATTGTGGTGCAGATTCACAACACTTCACTAGCTGTGCGCAAGATTGTGTATGAAGTGTGTGATACTGTTGCAGAGCGTGGTGCACGCTTGGCTGCAGCTGGTATTGTTGGCATTTTGAAAAAGATTGGCAGGGATGGTACCCACAGCAAGGATGTGGGTAGCCCTGTTCACCCAGAGAGTGGGAAAACAGTGGTTGCAATGGATGGTGGCCTATATGAGCGATACAGCAAGTTCCGAGCTTACATGCAGGCAGCTGCTGCTGAGCTCCTTGGTGATGCATCAAAGGATGTGGTCATAGAGCTTTCCAAAGATGGATCAGGGATTGGGGCTGCCCTCCTTGCTGCTTCTATTGCCAAGAATAGAAGAAAATGACAATGATGAAAATAATTGCTTCTTAATGCTAAGGTGCTATCTAAAATCACCTTGTGTCCTTTGTGTGGGTGAGCTGGTGCATTCTGGAGCAGCTTTCCAGGTCAGTTGTCTGTTGTGAAGCATGTCCTATGTTGTATGTATAGTGATGAAGTCGTGTCTCCTAAATAATGCCCCATATTTTTCACAGAAGGCTTTGTACACTCTTGAGCTTGTCAGGGAGGGTTACAAATTTAAAACAGGGTTGCTCATATTACCTTATTAGTACCACCAGTATCAGTAAAAGTAAGGTGCAGTTCCAATCCTCAGTCTTGATTATGATAATCTCTCTTTTGAAGTGTTTATAATTTCAGTGGACAAGCTGGTAGACTTTGTCCTTGGTGCTATACCAATCAGGCTTGGAGTACTGAAGTGAGGGTTCCTTCTTTTGCCAAGTGAACACTGCTGATTGTTTACTGTGTGGTGGCATGTGCCTACCAATCACCTTGTTTATCCTGCCTTCAAGAATTCTTGTCTTGCTTGATTGGTGGTCTCACAGAACAATGGCTGGGGGATGCTAGGAGATATTGGGGAAGAGGCAAAGTAGCATCAAAGTTGGAACACAGAATGAAACCATGCAACCAGCACAGTTGTGAGCCAACTTGACAGCAGTCTGTTAAAAAGAAGTTTCCAATCCAACAATGTCACAACCAAGAATACACAATTTCCATGATGCCCATATTTCTATGTGAGCTTGTCTCTTGCATTCTCTTTGCTCGACAAAAAGATGTCATCCAAATCTCAACCACAACTGAAGGATATAAAAATTAGCTGCAGTATGAATTATAAGTTTTTAAGAGACAGGTTTGTTTAAAAAGGCAACCAAAGTAGTCTGATGTTGTAGGTTCCTTGGTAAGAGGCCTCTTTAAGTGGCCTAAGATGTAAGCTCTAACATTCCCCCAAAAGGGATCTCTTGAGCGGCCTGTTAATAGTCAGCCTGAAATGTCATGATAATAGAAGCAGACTTTTGTGATTCTTAACACCATGAGGAGTGTTCTCTTTTGAAAGAAAGAAAGATACTCTCTGGGATGTACTGAAAAGAGCTGTAGTAGAGTCTCCACTCCTTGACAGGAAAAAGTCAAAGCAAGAAGCTAATCTTAAAACCGCTTTTTTTAAAGCCACATTTCTTTACCAAATGCACTTCATGAGGATATCTGTTGTGTTGCATGCATGATGGAAGAAAAATCAAGCAATACATTGAAAGAATGTTTGAAAGAATGTAGAAGGAAAAGAAGGGAATAAGCCTCACATAATCATGTATTGCAGATAGACACCAATATGACAAGAATCACACAAGACAAGGTGTTGCAATCTTATTAAAACACTTCATGCTAAATTAGCTTGTCAGTCCCTTCTAACCAATTTCAAATTAGCTGTGCATCGAGGATTGGGTATTGCTCACCAACTGAAAAGGGGTTAGAATCTGGTTCTCCATAAGACATCCACTGCCCTTCTTATCCTTCATTTGTCCACTGGCAAAGTGCACTTATGATAGTTGATGCCTTCACCAATTCTTTTACTTCCACACAGCACACATGGTTCAATTTTGCAGGGAGGTACCTTCAGCAGGTCCAAAACCCCAGTTCTATCAAGCCATTCCAAATCCTGAGTTCCCTCCTCTACAATTCATGGAAACAATGTCTGTAAGGTAGCAGTGAAAACTCCATAATAACACTTTGAAGGTAAAACATTCTTTCAGTTCCAGCAAACAAGTGGAAACAACTATGTTCACAACCTCCTGTACCCAGTTTTGCTTGCACTGAATTAAATCAGTGTTCTAAGCTGTTATTACTCTTTTGCTAATAACGACTTCTAATTTTCTCATTGCTGAATTTCTAAACTGAATAGACTAACCTCTCAACAGAGTCCTACAGTCATCTAACAAATATGAACAGAAATAATCATCACAACCTTCACATTAATATGGTTTGTTGATTGAGTGCCCTGTAATGAAAGAGCTCCCGATTCACAAATTCTGGATCCAAAAACTGAGCAACAAAGACCCAGAGTCGGTAAACATCAGTGAAGCTTGACAAAAACCCTAGGGCAGCATAAACAACTGAAAACCCCCCCATGTGGTGAGTTTCACCCTTCTCACTCCATGTCTGCTGTGCAAGATCTGTAAGTGGTGCACTTCCACTGCCTAGTCTAGGCTTGGAACCAGACCCTTTGTCTCTATCCCCTCTCTTGTGCTGCTCCAGTGTGAAGTTCCCTTGAATGTTACCTGTTGCCAGTGATATGTTATTTCGATCAGCGAGGCGCTGTACAAGAATGGGATCCAAAAGATCGCCAGATAAATCCAAGATATTGAATGCTATCGTGTGTCCTCGTTCAGACTGGCATAATGGGCCATAAATTAAGGCAACAAAGGGGTTTCCTGGAATAGGATGCCGCAGTCTTTGGAGAGAAGAAATAAGCCAATTTATGAGTGCCTTGATCCTAATATTAATTTGTGTAAGTCCAATTTTGTCAATATGGTCTAAACCACTACACACCATGTCATTCTTCTGTGATAGTCCCAGATTCAGCCAGAAATCATCATTAGAATCTAGAAGCTTGGGGTAGGATGGGGAGCAAGGGGCAGAGGCTGATGAAGGTGTATCTGGGAGGGATGAAGGTGTAAAAACTTGTCGAGCTTCTGAGCCAACCAAAGGGGGTGACCATGTGCCAGGGCTGCTGTCAAAGCCTCTTGGCAATGTGAGCCTCAGAGGAGACCTGTATTCTGAACAATGTGGATCTCCAGTACCTGACCCTACAGTGCCTCTGACTGGAACCTGTAAGTATCGAATTCCAAGTGTCTTTGCCTTTTTTCCTCCTGAAATCACCGTGCCAGCCTGCTCCACTGTTCTTGAATCCCATGTCTCATCCTGCATGTTTCTACCTTGCTCCTTAGACAATAACTTGCCATGTAACTTTATTGATTGTGATGATTCCACAATCTGTTCTTTACTGTGTTGTGACCAAAAAGATGATGACACAGAAGACAACTGAGGTGGCAGCTGGGACCTTGTCCAATCCTCTAATACTATTTCTTGTGATAGCAGGTGGGTAGTCTCCAAGGATGATGCAGTTCCCAGACTTTGAGAGGAGGCAATTGAAGAGTGACCAGACTCCCAGCTTGTGGGCACAGCTGTTGAAGCCTTACTTGACGACTCTTCAGGACTCTGTGGTGCACCACCACCCATGGGAACAATGCGCACCATCCCAATTCCCCGTGCTTTTGAAGAATCCCCCAAAGTCTGCAACACTGTCTTCTTGATCACCAGGCACCCAAAGCCGGTGGGATCTGAACCAAATACCTTGTAAAAGGATGCAATGATGAAGTCTGGGCTGAACAGTGAGAGGCTAAGCAGGTCCATGGCCTTGGCTCCCAGGCCTGACACATCCAGCAATACATGCCACCTATTCTGCTGTGCCTCGGTCACCCACTGCAGAGAGTGCTTAGTCCCTGATACTTGTGAAATCACTGGATATACAAGGAGCCCTTGGTGCTGCTGCTGGCTCCCAGAACTTCGGCCCTCCACTCCCTTGTGCAAATTCACCTTGTCCTCAGCTGTATCGAAAGAATGAAATCCCCATGTGTTTCTGCCCTTGCCTGACTCTAACCCTAATTTCCCCTTGGAACTCAGCTTCTTCCTGACATCCACAGCATCCAGCTTCAAGCTGGGCCACATCAACGACGCTTTGGTGACCACGGCTCCTTTGGACCTGGCACACTCAGAGATCCAATCCAAGCTCTCACAGCGATGGTCATAAGCCAACAAGAGCTTTTTGCAGACATGGAAAGGGTAGGATTCACCCACGAGCTTGAAGGCGGAGAAAGTACTGGCAGTGAAGACCATAACATACTCCTTCTCGTCGATGTTCATGTAACGCAGCACGCGGCTCCGGATGGCGCCCTCTAAGTCCCTCTCGCTCATGGGTGCGGCGCTGTAGTAGAGCGCATGCGTCACCAACGTGGCTGAGATGTAGGCAAGCCCAAACGAAGACACCGCCGTCTTGGCTGTCTGCTGCGCATATGAGAAAAGCCCTACGCCCGCGTAATCCAAGCACACTTGCGCTGACTCCTCGTTCAGGTGCCTGTACTCCTTCTCTCTTGTGCGATCCACTTCGCATGTGTCGTTGTAGAGCGGGTACGCTGCAAGGAACGCCGCCAGCGCTTGCTCCTCACTAGGCAACGTTGACGTACGTGTGTAGTAGTACAAGTCACCTTCACACTCCGCCCGGTTTCTTTCTACCGCAACAGGATGATCCGTCCCGCCATCTCTTTGCATGCGATGATCTGAACCCATGTTCCTTTGCACCAAATCCTTGTGCTCTACATTCCACTGCCTGCTTCCCATCAGTAGCAATTGTAGCTGGTGTCTGTCAAGCCTTTGCTTTTCCTCCTCCTGGTTCTTTCGGAGAAGTAAGTAAATGTTGCAACTTTACAACCGAATCTCGAAACTACACCAGCATGAATATACGAGACTCGATTCCCAATGCATACTGCAACAGTTCAGGTCCGTTAGGAGTTCAGATCCGTTAGGAGCAAGCTTCTTCACAACGCAAGGTCTCTTCTTCTTCTTCTTCTTCGCCTTGTTCCTCTGCAAATCCACCACTACGACTGCATCTCCAGCTGTTCCGAAAGATGAAGCGTGTTCAATACAGAAGAAGCGACAACTGACGCACATCTCTGCCCAAATCCACTGACGAAAACCGTGGTTGTCGCCATCTTCTCGGCTCCAAAGCGCAAGAGGCAAGGAAGATGGCAGACGAGGCGGGCGGGCACCTCCAAATTTTGTGCTTACAGTGGGGGTCTTCAGCCAGCATTTGCGTCCGCAGTGGCAGACTGGGAACCAATTCCGTTGCCCCCCGCCCCCCCCGGTCCCTTTCACAAGCAGATGACACTATACTGTTGTCCGCTGTCATTGATGGCCACATTCCAGAAAATTTCCCCAAAAATAGCAAAATTCCGCAATCCAGAATTCTAGCCAAATTCTGGCGTGCGGAATTTCGCACCTACGCGACGCGACACCTTCTTTTTTTTCCAACTGTCTTCGACAGATTCAGTTAGATGTCTTTTAATTCTCAAGATTCCCTTCTTAGATGTTTATTTTTAGTTCCAAAGATTCTTTCTAGATGCCTTTTAGTTCGCCACATTCTAAGGACGAGAAAAACATGGATGGAAGTCGCCAGCCATATTTAGACACTGTGTTCCTGCTGGTGTAGGTCGTCGCCAAAAAAACAAAGGAAAATTCTAGAAAATGTCGATTGTCCTCTCTGACCTGTAGCCAAATTTGGCTCTTTCCTCTTTTGGATGGTTGCCACTGTGGCTACATTATAAAATTGGGAAAAAAATAAAAAAATCTCTGCATTAGAAACTGATGACAAATTGTCCAGTGTTTTGAGCAGGTCTTTTTTTTTTTCTAATTTCTTTTTTTTAATCAATCATGGGCAATAGGAATTAATTAGCCAAATTTAGCTTCAGGTCAGAGAGGAAAGTAAAAAAACTTAACAATGCTACTATATTTTGGCAACTTGGTGGAAGCCTTGAACTTATTGTCTAAATATGGCAGGAATTTACTTTGGCGCAGTTTTCCCACAAAAACCCTCACTACGAGTCATCGCACCGGATTTCTTTTTGCAACTAGTGGCAAAATTTGGCCCTCAAAAACAAATTATTGCTGGTTTTGAGTAGAAGAGTGTGTGCAACAAAGTTGAGGTTTTTTTTCTTTTTTTTTCAGCAAAAATAGAATTGAAAAAGCCATCATAAAAGCACTTTTCTTTCCAAGGAATAAAATCCAGAACTTTCCATAATTTGGGGGGTTGAAAATTTGAGCCATGTTGAAGTTTGAACCAGCACCCATGTGGTATGGAGTGTGGCGGCTAGTTCACTCAATCAGCAAATTTGGACTTGTAGTATGATAGTATTTTGTTTTTACTGTTGATGTTGTGCCCTTTTTTCAACTGGTATCAATGGCCAGAATCCTTTCGTTCCCTTTTTTTCAACTGGTATCAATGGCAGAATCCTTTCGTTCCTTTTTTTCAACTGGTATCAATGGCAAAATGCTTTGGTTTGTCGATTGTTTATTTGTCTTTTTGTTGACTTCGTACTTGTCCTTTACTTTGTGTTGAGTTGATTGGAAATTATTTAGTTTGGTAAAGCACTTGGAGAAGATGCCTAGTGTACCAATTTTGAATGGAACTTTACATCCACCAATACTCCTCCAGGGATTTCATGCTTACTTCTTAATACTGGGGGAAAAATTGTGCTTATATGTATATAGGTGTAAGATCCCTCCAACTCTTAAGAAGTAGGTGTAAGAACCCTCAAGCTCATAAGCATATACTGGGAGAAAAATTATGTTATATATGTATGTTAAAAGTTCATGATAATGCTCGCCTTGTGCTTTACTATGGGTAAAATGCATAGGTTAGGGAAATTATTAAACTTGGGCTCCACATTGCTTCTCATTACATATGATGATCATAATTCATTGAAGGTACGGTCAACTTATGATGAAATAAACGTCTCACACTTTCAACTTCCTTACTAGATTTTGCTTGCCAATTCAACCAATGACCACGGTGGTTGCAAATTAAGATGGCTCATTTTCAATGAATGCATCACTTTTTAAAAGTCTATACGATAGGGTTAAAATGATAGTCTATTGTGATATCATTAATTAAATGGAGAATTACATGGTAGTTAATGAACTAAAAATCTCCATATGAAAAAAATTATTTTAAATAAAATTTTAACATACATGTTATTAAAGAGGAAAAATAAAATGAAATCTATCAAAAATGACTAAGATATGGACTTATGAAAATGTGGCCCATTTCAAGCCATTCAAAAGTCCATTACTATATATTTGATGCATATATGTTATAATTTTTTATATAATTGTCTTTCTACTCAAGTTGAAAATCTAAATCTAATCACAAATTTGGCATATTGTTGTTTTATGGCATTTTAATAGTATGTAATGCATGACACTTTGCAAAAAAGTGCATGGACACAAAAAGTGAACAACCCTACTTTGCAACCACCCAACAAAATCAAACTTTTAAGTTGATATGTGCAATAGAAGAGCAAGGGACCAAAGTTTATGCATGATATGGCTTACATACAAGAGAACAAATGCATACCTATTGACTTGTTTCCACCATGTTAAACAAAGTTTGTTCAAGCTTTCAATAAGCCTATTGGAAACTTTCCATTCTTCTATGAAATGTAGGCCGATAGCTAGGCCGATAGCTATTAGTGCATGCTCACAAAATGCCTTCATTTTTTTGTTTCTAGGAGGAATACATTGAACAACACACACATCATTTCCTTAACAAATTCAAGGTAGTCAACCCAAAGATATGTGAATTACACAATACAAACACAAAATACAAAACAGAGACCTATAGCTACATGTTTAGAAAAAAATTCAAGATCTCAACATCAAGCTTTTAATTGAAGGCCTATCAAGGCTAACCTCCAATTATTTACATTTTGAGGTCACCATAATACAAACAGTACCAAAGATACTCTCATGCACCCTATTCATACAATGCCTTCCATAGATAAAAAATCTTCAATGTTGCAACATGAATGAATGGTATTAGTGTAATGGAAGAATGCAAATCAAAATTACAAAGATAAATTAAACATCAAGATGAGTGTGATTCAAGATTAAAAGATAAAATTTTGTTATTCAAGCATGATATACAAATGTGGCAAAAACATCTACTAAGAGGCTAAATGTGTTTCATCTTGACACCATTCATGCCACATGTTAGAGGTCAAACAGAACATTGCATTCATTGCCTCCTTGGTTGTCCCAAGTTTCTCCAATAGTCTTGCCTTCCAAAGTGTTATCACATACTACAATAGTGAGAAGAATTTCTATTAGATTTGTGCCTTCAACTAATGCACAAATAATATTAGGCTTGAAATAATTAAAGATTGTTGCAAGTTCCAATCAATCATGTCAAATTTAGAGATTATAAGGCCATTTGCCAAGTTGCACACATATTTAACATTCAATGTCATGGAGTTGTAACAAAAGCCCACACATATAAACATTTGCAAATACATATTGTCCACCATAAAGTCTCTTGTATCCCAGGCATGTTTTCCCTACAATCCCTTGAATTTGATTATTCTAGTTGAAGATAAATCCTTCACCTACCAATATTTTATTTCTTAAACATGCAATAAAATAGACCTCTCCAAGTATAATAGGATTTTCTTGTAGGTTGTAGCCAAATAACAAATGGGTATAAAAGTCAACCAATAAGGTCAAGGTTATGTACATGGTAAATCAAGACATAACCATAACCATACATTATATTGTATGTAACATTGATGAAAATTTTGATTAATACCACACACAACAAATGACCTCCCACCATTATTTCGTGTAGGAAGGTACACACATGTTAATCTACAAAAAATTCTCACAAATGTTTGACAAAATAATGTATCCATGACCTTGTGTCATCCAATTGCACACATGATTGACCAAAATATTATTTGTGCACCAAAAAATTAAGGCACAAAATTCAAAAAGGAAATTTAAAGAATAAGTAAACATCAAGTTTCACATTGATGATATTTTCTTTATTCATGAGTACCAACATTGTGTTATGAACACAAAAATTGTCAAGATACAAGGAATTCCAAAAGACACAAACCAACCATGACAAAGGGAGGGCTAATTTTAAGTCCAAATACAAAATAGGAAAATCAAAGACAAGAATATGAAGTTTGCAAAACATAGGTTCAAATGAAACTTTATTACAAAAACATGAAAATAACAAAACAAGGTTATGGTGCATGATCGTACCCAAAATTGATATTGAACAAACTAAAGGTAACATGAGGAAAATTACCTCCATCTATACATTGTTAAGGATCTAACTCAAGGAAAAATATTTCAAAATATTTTAGCCTAATTCAAGATATTTCAAAATATCTTAAAGAATATTTTTGTGCAAGTTTCTAATTACATTATGAATGTAATAAAAGGATAAAAGGTGTCCGTTCATGGATGAATTCCATTCATGACGATATTGGTGATGTTGGCAATGATGTTCAACATGATTTGATGATGGTGTTGGGGATGTCATCCATGACACATTGTTAACCATTCCACCCATTAACAAGGCCATAAACCAAATAATGCCACTTGAATTTTTGCATCAACCTTTTCAACTTGTATGATCTTTCATGATACATAATGCAATGATTTTATGAATGATTTTTAATTCCCTATGGACGAGGGAAAATGAAAGATCTTCCATGTGTCATGAATGACATTGCCAACATTATCACCAACGTCACATTTTTAATTTATTGTCAGTTCATTCTTAGTTAGTTATTAATTCAATTCATTTTTGGTTAATTGTTAATTCACCTTTAGTTAACTGTTAGTTCAATTCATTCTCAACTAAGTATTAGTTCACTCCTAGTTCATTATTAGTACAATTATGGGCCATATGGGTAAACATGGGTAGTCATGGGCCACACATGGAAATGAAGCTTTCACAAAAGCTTTTTTGATTTAGGTCCCTAAGAGTATAAATAAAAGTAGGACTTTTAATTACCTTTAGTCTATTCAACATCAATTTTGAGTACATTTTCTTGTCACAACCTTGTTTTATTCTTGTTTTGATTTTACAATAAAATCTTGTTGGATTCTTATTTTGCACATGTCATATTCTTGTTTTTGTTTTTCTTATTTCACGATCTAGATTTGGAATTATGCATGTTTGTGTTCTCGTCTTGGTTTAGGAAATCTTGTAAACTTGGTTGTTTTTGTGCCCATTACACCATGTGGTAGCAATTTTCCAAATTTCATTCTATTGAATTTTCTCCAAAATTTTACAATACTAAAAATCTTGACAAATTTCATCCTCTTGAGCGTATAAATAAAATAAAATCATTGGCCTTCAGAAGAGAATGGGGGGAACTTTAAATGCGATGATATTTTTCCAATGTAGATTTTGTTGTTTATTGTTGGCATTAGCCAACAACTCCTTTTCCTACACACATATGCCTTTATGCAACATTGCAACTACCTATTAACCACCATTACTTAATGCATCTTGATATTCTCAAAACAAATGTGGTTACCAACTCCTACTTAAGCTTTTGTCTTCCATTTCCAAACATTGATCAACATGACAAATTGGACAACAACATAAGGGAATGTTAATGAGGAAAACAAAAATTTGAAAACTAAATGGTAAGTAATAGTTAACATGTTGGACCCTATTTTAGTTAATAGTATGCAATCAAACTTGTTAACTTAATTGCTCTTAAATATGTTGACTATTGATGTGTGTTAGCTTTGATGGTCTAAGATCAGAGAAACAAAAGGCAAGACATACATCAAAAGAAGTTGAATATGGAAGTGCCAAGAAGCAAAAACAATCATGCAATAGGGATAAATATTTTTGGTAGCTACCTTCAATCCCATTGCTCATGATCTTGCCTATTGTTTTACAACATGCAACACCTCCACCATACACACTTACTTCAATTTATTGATCAAGTTGGTAAACATCCTCTTCACCAAAAACTAGCAAATCTACTTTTCAAATTCAAGTTTTTTCCATTTATTTTATTTTTCTAGATATTTTGAGAAAAAAATTTATAATAATTTTTTTTTAAAGTTAGGGTTTAATATACATGGGTTTACCAATCCCATGGTCAAATAAAGTAAGGTACATATAATAAAAATGTCTACCTAGCAAGCACAACTATCAAGCTAACAAGAATGCTTGCAATGATGACCATTATGTACAAGTATTTCATTTTGTACCACCTTGTTTGCTCTTTGGGCTAATAAAGATAACAATTTAGTAAATTTGTAATTTTTCCAATTCCAACCCCCCTACTTGAAAACAAATGCACAATGTGCATACATTGTTGATTCACATCATAGTGGGGGTTCAAGATCAAATTTGCTAATAACCATGTAATGACCTTGATCTCATACCTAATTTTCAAGAAGAAAAAAAATGCTATTTCTTGAAAAACCAAAACTAGAATGTTTTCTACCAATCCTTTTCTCCTCAATCAAAAAGGTATGTAACCTTAAGTGTTTAAAAAGCAAAAAACTTTATGCTAACAAAACAAAAGGATCTAAAATTATTATATGTTCAAGCTTTGCAAAGAAATGGGAATAATTTGGTTCTTTAAAATGTTCTTTGCATACTTTGCAAGTTACAAGAAAATGTTTCTTAACACCACACCAAAACCTGGCATATATGAGTACATCCATGATTGGGTTTGTAGTCGTAAGTGGCACATATGATTACATTAAACAATATGAACTTATCATTTATCCATTGCAATGGTTGTATTTTTTTCTTGGACATAAGTTTTATTCATGATCATGACTATAATCATATAAGACATACGATTTTATTCCAATTATTCATCCTTGCTAATTAAATTAACATATTTTTAAAAATGGATATATAATATATCTATTTAATCTAGTCATTTGTCATGTGATTATCCACATGACATGGTGCCACATGTCAAAACCTAGGCTAAGTATGTAAGTAAGTACATTAGGTCACCTAGCTTAGGCTAAAAATATGGGTTATGTATGAACCTAGGTGGCATAGCCTAGACACCTCATCCTAAATTAACCACATAAGCTACCTAGATTAAACTAGGTTAAATTAGGGTAGATAGGTTGCAAATGTAAAAATTTGAACCTTTTGCTTCCACATTGTGGGCCAAAGTCCTTACCATTGCACCAACTTTTTTTATGTAACATAAAATGTTAATTTTTTTTTCTAACTTACTTGAGTGATCTACTCCACCTACCTTAGGTTACCTAAGGGGTACATAAGCCATTCAAGCTAACTAGGGGCCTACCTAAGGGTTCCTTATGAACTACCTAGACTACCTAGGATGTGTTACATAGGGGCTACCTAAGTTACCTTGGGGTTGCATAAGTTACTTAAGCTACTTAAGCTACCTAGGGCTTGCTTAGGTTACTTGACTTACTTAGGATCGACCTAGGGGTTGCTTAAGTTATTTGGGAGTTACCTATGGGTTGCCTAGGCTATTTAGAGGCTACTTAAGGGTTGCTTAGGCTACTTAGAGATTGCTTAAGCTATGTAGGTTATTTAGGGGCTACATATGGGCTACCTTATCTACTTAAAGGCCCATTTAAAGGCTATTTAAATGTTGTTTAAACTACTTATGTGCTATTTAGGCTTTAAATTATACCTACCTATGACCACTTATAGCTACCAAGGGCTAGTTGCTTATGTTGCATAGGGTCTACATAGGCCTACCCAAGGGGTACTTAGGCTACTTAGGGTCTACATAGGCTTATGTAGGGGCTACATAAGGTACATATTATAATAGGACAAAATCATATATTTCAAGTTAAAAAATTCAAAAAGAAAATTTCCTATGTGTGCATTAATTCAATGCTTGTTTATTTACAAGCTTTTATTGTTATTACTTTCCAATTCATTTCCCCTTTGTTCATAATTATTGATTTCAAATTAAATAAAATTTTGGTTTCAAGAAGACTTTTAATTGTGTAATCATATTTAGGGTTGCAAGTTTATGTTTAGAGGCATAAACGTGGCCAATACAACTACATGACTAGGTTTGGTTAGTAGTCATATTTTGTCCTAATCATATATGTCAAATTTAGGCGTAGTGTTATAATATCCATAAGAATAAATTCTAATTTGAATTGAAAAAAAAAAGATTGCATGAGTTTCTTCACCAACTTTTCACTAAAACCAAGAACCTTCAAATGAGAATCTTTATCACATGTAGAATTCCATGCTTTCATTCCAAAACAAAATCTAGTTTTAAAGGAAATGGATTGTGCAAAAGATTGACAAAAAAAAATTGTTTTGAAAGACATACAATGTGCCAAAGATTAACATCAAATGATGAATACTAAGTATTGGAGAATGAATTTCCAACATTTGTCCAAAAATTCAAAATTGATGGGCATGATGAAAAAACAACAAAATTGAAAGTTGATTGATTTAATAGTGAAAGCCTGAATAAAAAGAAGAACACACATACTTAAAACCCTAAAACACAAAACAAAGAGGGTATGAAATAAGAGAAAATATCACAAAATGCTAGAAGAAGATGCAATAGCTTACTTTGCAAATTTCTAAAACATTATACAACTTGAAACAATGCAACAATGCAACAAGAGAAAAAAATGGAAAATGTCCAAAATAATCATGATGTAATATGCTCATTTTTGCTTAGCTTGCATGTGCATTTCTTTGAACTCAAGCTCACCATTCAAAAACAAATTCATGTCTTTCTTAAGGAAATCATAAACCTGAAAAAATCATTTTAATGCCATCATGTCATCCAAATTGATAGCCAAGAAATGAAAGCATGAAAAGAAGAATGGACATTCTTAAAAAATAGATTGAACCAAGGAATGGTTTGTGAATAAAAAACAACCTCAACCACCTAACACCCCCAACCACATTTGGAATTATTCAAGATTCAAGATGAATCCATCCAAAATCTACATGAGGAGAACCATATGAAGGATTATGCAAGATCTTTCATATGCTAGTTCCTCATTTTCTTATCATTGGAATTATGGGACCAAACCTAGCTATTATCTCATGCTAGGCCCTTTATTTTGGGAATGCCCCCACCCTAAAACTAAACCTTACACATAGTAATGCTTTTGATTTTTGGAAAATTTTCTTAATCTTTTAATGCTTTTGATTGTGAATAATTTCTTCATCATTTTGAGTTTAATATTAATTAATCTCTTTTAGTACTATTTATGTTTATGAACTTCATCATTGTCCTTGTGTTTGTCAATTGTTTTACTTGTCCCATAATAAGGTTCATGTTTTGTGATTTTTTATTTTTTTTTACATCTTTTTTCACTTCTAATGCATTAACAAACCAAAATTTTACATCAATCAATTAATCTATTGAATATTTTTGTTTGGTTCATCAATGGTTCTAACCATTCATTTTTAGTAGCAAGCTATAATTACAAACATTTTGATAATGGTTAAAAATTGTTGACATTTCATTCACGTTGTATATCTATCTTCTTAGTTTGCTCATAGTGCAATTTGCAACACTATATAATGCAGTGTTTTTCTAAGCATCAATTATGCTAGGATCATGGAACAACTTTGTCTTGATGTTGTACTTGAATCAAAGTTCAAATTGAATATGAAGTTAAATTCCAAAGAGTTATTTCTACTACTTGGTTCTTACTTGGATAGTAATAAGGTTCCATCCATGCATGCATGCAACTTGATAGAGTTAAAATCTTGATTGTTCTTAACGTTATTTTTACAAGTTATAGGCCTATTCAACATTGATTTACTACAATATGATATGTGAGTTGTAATAGTATCATGTAGCTAGTACATGCAAATTGAGAGGTGAATAGTAATTGAGATCTTGGAAATGTGAGAATGTATTCTAGTGGAAGTTTTCATTTGTGGAAATTTTAGATGCAAGTTATCTTTAAGGAATGAGACTTGATGTTGACTGTAAATGACATTGACATAAAACATGCTCTTGGAGATGTTAAATGGTTAAAGAAAAAATCATACTTGTGAGTTTTCTTTGCCATGCCATTAATAGAAAGTTTTTGAATCCTCTTTTGAGTTATGATACATTTTTTAGCATGTGGCATAAATTTCTAGTGAAAATGTTCACCATTCACAACATAAATGTTACAATTGCAAAATGACAAAAGAAAAAGGGATGGCTAGTTGCCTTGGTGAAATATAGATGATGATTAGTCAACTTTGAGATTTTAAAGATCATGTTTTTATTGAAAGTGTTGTAACAACAAAGATCTTATTGACAACATGAGATAATATCCAAGGGGAAGAATAAACCTTCATACAACTTACTTTATGACTATTAAAAGAAGAGGCCAAACCCAAAAGATGACACGCAAAAGAAGGTAGTAAATTGGAAAGACCAATATTTTTTTCAATAATAATGAAAGGATAGTTTGCAAGAGGTTCTCAATAAGGGTCACTTGGTCACTCAAGAACTTCAACTAGACCATTATTACTTGTTAAAAAACACCAATAGGTGAGTCAATTGTATCAATGCATTAAAAAACGCACACATGGTAATTTTTGTGGTGCATATGGGCAAGAGAATTAGGAATATTCCAAATTAGGATGATATTGAAAGGGAAGTTGTTATCCAACTAAATAAACAAGGACAAGCTTTTGTCGCACCAACTTTAAATAGTGCTAATTTAAAGCCATTTGCACATGCTTATATGGCTATCATTGGAGAGTTTCCTAATGATGATGGTTTGTTGGTATACAAATAATGGTGTATCACAACATATGAAAAATCATCATGTTTGGTTCACAACCTAATTTGATCTTATTACTATTGGAAGAATGAAAGTTCATGTTGCAAGAAATTAGGACATATGAATTGAAGGTCAAAAGGATGTTCAAACATTCATAGAATTGTTAATAGTGAGTGAGAGTTTGGGATACTAAAAGAGGTTATATATGTTCCACTTTGGGGTGCAAATCTATTATTCATATCCACCCTAACTTGTAAGAGAGTCAACACCACACATGACAAATTTGACTACACCATTCACAAAAAATGAAAAGAATGTTCTACAATGTGTTTTAATTTGAAGAACATGATGTATGAATTGAACATCAAGTTATGATACCTATATAGCTATCAACTTTGTTAATTTTTTGGGCACTAACATAACATTAGATGAAGTTCAATGTTTAGAACTTTGGCATTCCCATTTTGGTCATGTGAGCACGACCATGATTAAAAAGAAGGAAATCTCAAGAATAGTTGATGGTTTTCAAATCAAAAGCAAGGGTGCATAATTATGCCATGGTTGTGTTCGTTGAAAAAGTTACAATTTTTTTCTAAGAATAATTTAAAAAATATTTAAACTTGAACACCTTATCCACACTATTGTGTTTGGACCAATGAATGTGGATTCAATTGATGGGTGCAAAAGTTATGTTGTATTCAAAGACAATTACACATGCTATCAAATGATCAAATGCCTTAAGAAGAAATTAGGTATTTTGATTTCTTTTCAAGAAGTGGTTAGTCATGTATATTCTTGTTGTAGAATAACACATGAAAAATTGTAGAGTTGGGTGAACCCATAGTAAAAGGAACCAAGGACTATGCTAACTTTTAAAAAATCTTCCAACCCACAACTTTGAAAGAAAACTATATGAATTTCAAACATTGAAATGTAATTTGTTTTGTGCACAATATTTTTGTATTGTCCGTAAAAGCAATTCAGAGGTGCAATCAACATGTCCTACATATCATTAGATCACCAGATTGTTGACATTTTCACTAGAGACCTACATGTTGTCAAGTTTCAATGCTTACATAGTTTTCTTGGACTGCCAATTCACCAAGGTCAAAGAATGGGAGAAAATGGAAGTTTGGTGAAAGCAATGTTCACGTTGCTCTAAGTTGGAATGTTGAATATTTTTAGTTCAATTCACCAATGATTGAATAATTCACTTTAAGTAACAAGCTACAATTACAAACACTTTGATAATGGTTGAAAAGTGTTGACATTTCATTGACATTGTCTATATACCTTCTCAGTTTGCTTAAAATGCAATTTGCAAAAACTATATAATGTAATTTTTTAAAGCATTACTTATGCCAGATCATGGAACAACTTTGTATTGATGTTGTACTTGATCAAAGTTCAAATTGGATGCAACAAAATTCTAGAGAGTTATTTCTGCTACTTTATTGTTCCAACTTGGATATTAATCAAGTTGCATGCATGCATGGAACTTGATTAGAATCAAGTCTCTATTGTTCTTAACATTATTTTCACATAATTTTGTTTGTCAATTCTTGTCACCGATGCTTAGAATCTCTAATGGATGACATTATTATGTGAACAAAAACAAATTCACCATTTATCAATGAATGCCAAGTTAAATCAAAACTTAAAATTTGGACAACCATATTAAATTGTGTTTGAAAAGATTACAGTTCAAAACTATTCTTTGTTTTAAGTATTCAACTTACCTTAGCAATCTTTGGGTGCTTACTCCTTTTCCAAATTGCAGGGTCAAACTTTTTGTCAAGTTTGTGACATTTTATCAACATCTTGTACAAGCATCTGAAGGTGGTGTAATATGCTAGGAACTTGCAACAAGCATTAGGGCATCTCCACCCAAGCTCCTATTTGTATTTGACATGTACCTGTGTTTATCACATCCAACATCAAGTGCTAATTATTTCCCTATCTCCACTTATAAACATGAAAAACTGGATAGTATAAACTGAGAGACTATTTAAATTCCGCCACATGGGCCAGTCAAAAGTGGTCATTAACTTTGGCATGCAAATTTGGAGATTCCTTTATTATATCCATTTAGAGGTCCAAATTCACTTTCATGCTATTCAAAAGTTGTACTTCATTGAAAGTCAAGTCTTGTGTACAGGCCATTTCACTATTGCAATGGGGATGCTCTTATTAGGGATTGAAAATAGGTAAAAAATTGGTCATATTGGTTGACTGACAAATATCAAAATTGCAAGAAGGATTAAGAACCTGTCTGTAGGTGTTTTTGGAAAGGGCAAATATAAGACCTTTAGACATCACTTCACATTTTCACCATTACAAAAGAAGGTGAAAGTTTCTTTAAGAAAAGAAAAGGTGCTAACAAACTAGTGGCAAACAACAAAAAACAACACTTCTAAGGCTCATGCCCATCACACATGAAGAAACTGAGCAGCTTCTGCTCCCAGCTCATGCAGTAAATAATATAGCAACAGGAGCTTGTTAACTTCATCATGTGCTTCCCATGTTTCTTCTTCCTAGTATACTGTGCAGAATTTGTAGTGAAACTAGACTTCAAATGGGGCTTCTTGTTTGTAATCAATCACACAGGAGTTTGTGACAAAAACTTTGGCCATGGATAATTCTCATTGGTGACACAAGTCAACTCTGTAACCACAGTTTTGACTCAACCTCATTGTTTCCTTTGCAAAATTCAGTTCTATGCAGGGTTCAAGGTAGCTGGCAATCAAACCTGTTGAGCAAACTGGACTCATTTCCTCAATTTTTTTGCTGCATTGCCAACCCATTGGTTTGTTTTCTTGACTCCTTTTCAGATCCTGCAAGTTGGAAAAAGCCCATGGTTGAATTACTCTTCTCCATTTCAACTTGCCAGAGGTCTAGGTGTTCCCTCAGCAGAACTAAAACTCCCCTGTCCATTTGTGACGGCAGACTCTGTGTGCTTCTTTGATTTAAATCGCCTGCTGAGTGATTGCCCCATTCGGATTGCTGCATGTTCTGCCATGTTGAGGAAACCTTTTGCTTTACTTCTCTTATGATGAGCTGAGGGATCACCATCTGCATCACCGCTGTCACTCTCAGAGTCTCTACCTTCTCCGAATTTCACATGTTTTTGTGGATCCAAAACTTCTGGAGTGTGGTGGGGATGAAAACCTTCTGCGGATAACTTGTCTGCATTGTCCGTTGCATGCTTATGAAACCCTTCAATTACCATCTGAACCACTGTTCCATTAGGACCAACTGCTATGTGTTCACCATCAGCACATGATGCCGATGACACATCCTGGAAGTGGACATTTTCTGTAGTCTGCTCATTTAAGTGTTTATGCCCCCTGTGGAAAAGCCCTGCATTCTTGTGATCATGCTTTTGGGCTGACACTTCAGGTTTCAGAGCTCCAGCATCTGAGTTTTCATCACCAATGCCTCTTGCATCCAGTGCGAACTTGCCCATCAGAGGGTTGTCTACCCTTTCTTGTTTCATTCTTGCATTTATGTTCTTTGCTCTGCCCTCTTTTTGACAGGGCCATTCTGCTGGTTTTTCATCCCCAAGTTGTGCTATGGAAATCGTACCAGGCTGCAGCCCAAGTCCAATGTCAACAACTGCTTTTCTCTGATCACCAGTCTGTTTGCCTGCTTCAATTTGCCTCTCTCTTGGTGCTGTTGTTTGTTTAGAGCCATCAACCGCAGTGCCTGATGTTAAATCCCCTTCACCAGCAGATAACTTCTGTGATTCAACATGCGCTGATGACTTAGCTTTGTCAAGAAGCTTATCATTTGAACTTGCATGTGCCATGGTCTGTCCAGAAGCCTGTCGCCTCTTGATACTGTTGTTTCCTACGGAATCTGTTGCTCTCATTTGGCCATCTGAACTTTCAGCCAAAGCCATTTCTGTTGTTGATATGGGTAAATTTTGATCTGTATCTTTAGTTTTGAGTTCTTGACACTCCACCTGAAAAGGCTTACAATTTCTGTCAGCACATAAGAATATGTGGGGAACTCTTTTCGATTTGAAGGTCCTAAAGACTGCAAGAACTTGAGAATGTGCAAATTTCACTGAATGAATGTCTACAGTTTTAACAATAGTGACTTAAGAAAAATGCGATATCACAACTGCAGAGTGTTTCTATTCAGTACAAACCTGGGAGTTAGAAGTGTCACTTGGAGTGTCATTTGAACTGTTTATAGGCTTGTCTGAGTAATTTGTTGTTGCAGCTGGATGATTGGTCACTGTGATTGCCAGATGAATCTTCCCTGTCTTCACCCTTTGGAGGGGCAACCACAGATCATGTCGTTCTCCATCTTGATAATCATTGATTTGAACACCACAGAACCTGATATCAGCATGACAACACTATTTCAGAGTTTCAAAATCCATGTCCTATCTGACATGGGAAGAGAGACTACATGAATGAAAAAATGACTGCAGAACAATGAGATGAAGAGAGAGTTAGAGAGAGGGAGAGAGAGAGATGAACCCAAGATTGTCATTACGGAAGCGATCTTTGTCGAATATCTGCAACAGCAACAAATTTGGAAGTTCCCAGCTCGCAATTGGCAGCTCAAATTTCTCGTCCCACTTTGGGTTCAGTGTTTTCCATATAATTTTTGTTGAAAACTTCTTGGTTGATAGTGTTCCTTCCACAAATGGATCAGAAAGGCCTGCATGTTCCAGCCATGCACTCTTGGATTGTAAACAGTGGCACATCAAGCATTTAGAAAATCAGTAGCTCTTAGTGAAATCTTGTTTGATTGAAGCTGGAAGATATTGTGCAACTACAAGTAGGTGAAATTATATGACACTCAAAAAGCCACAGGGAATACATTTTGGGAATTACCATTGAAGTCAGCTGAACGGAGAGCAGCTGCTTCAAGAATCTCCAGAACAACTGTGGCAACAGGAGGCTTCTCTTCCATCTGGAACCAATCAGCTGCAGCCCCCAGCAAAACCTTGCTCAAGCCCAAAGCATCTTCTGACACAGGGCTCCATTGTTTCCCAGATGGGTGAAAAATGCTAAGACATACATGGTGAAATACAACTGACAAACTGGAACACCACTACTCTTCTGCCAATGAAACCTCTCCATCAGGCAGGTGGAGAGAAGTGAATGTCTAATACCTTGTTTAGGCTGTTGTGAGGGTGGTGCTGGAAACATCAACTCACTCACTAGCTTCTCCACATCCACTACCAGCATGTTTGGCTACACCCATCCCCAACAGCAGCTTTGGTAATCAGTCCAAGATCACCTGAAACTCCATAAAGAATAATACTCAATGGGCTTCTTTTGCCTTCCCAGAAAGAGAGAGTGAAATCAAGTTGCAAAAGGGTGATTTGTGGGGATTGTGCCAGTAACATGGGCTTACCTCTACAAGTGACTGCTCCAATGCAAATGCGATGATTCTATCCTGCCATGCCCCAAGCCAAAGCCATTAAGGGGTCTTGTGGTAGTTGGATTCAGTGCAATATTGTACTTGAGTTCTTAGAAGAAAGAGAGGTAAACAAAGGAAATATCTGAAAATGCTTAAGCTCAACTGGTGCTGGTGTCTGCAATGGGTTCAGTCAGTGACTCAATTTATACCTCTAATTTCACTAAGAATTCATCTAGTCTCTATCTTACAGGGAACAGGGACTGTGCAAACAAGCAAGCGTACCAGCCATTGAGCAATTCCTGGAATCTCAGTGACATCCACACCAGCATTGAAGAGAGGTCGGGCTGTCATTTGCAGGACTGGTGGGGTAGTAAAGCAGACACGTATGCGCCCAATGACAGGCCATCCGTCAACAAACTTCAATCCAATTTTCACCTATCACAACACAGAATTAGCATGGTATGAGACAACAACAAAAGTGAAAAAGCGAACTGCCAGAGATTCAACCACCCACAGCACTATAATCATCAAGCAAAAAGAAAAGAAACCCACCATCTCTCAAGCCTTATGGAGACTTAAATGCTGGGACTATTTCCCAGAGAATTCTCAAATGGGTCTCTATAAATCTTACAGCAGTCATTATTTACTTCAAAACTGTTGAGTACCTTGCCCTCCAGATGCACATTGGAAATGTGGAAACTGGTCCAAATTCCCAAGCCAAGGCGGCGCCGTATCTGCACGGCCAGAACTGCACTCATATCCTGGCTTGCACCAAACTCCATTGCTGCCTCCATCATCTGCCCCAATTTAGAGAGACAAGAATTTCAGCCAAACCAAAATGAATTGGACATTATTGATTCTGGAAGCAACATCATGGCATTCTCATCCAGAAATTGCAAAGACTGACTAGAGCTAGCTGCATAGAGGATTCCATTAAACTGGAGTGAAGTTTTTCAAAAAAAATGAAGAAGTCTACCATGTGATCACCATCAACAGAGTCCTCCAATGCACGAATCATGGTGATTATGGGTGGATCCTTGCCTAAATAAAGGTGCTGCACAATTGCCTTTTTCTGCACCCAGCTCCATCAATTAAATCCACCCATAAGAAACCCTGTTTTGAAATAAGAGAATTATAGTTTTGATTTGCTATTTGGAAGCTTCATATATACTGTGCTGTGTGGGCACGTGGGAGAAGGTTTAATTACCGCAGTCCAGGGCTTGTACATATTGAGAAACCATGGTGAAATCGGCAACAACAACATTTGGGATGCAAAATTCTCCAAGAATATTGGCCACATCTTCTCCACTGCATGGTTCATCCACCGCACTGTTTCTCCCTCTGATAGCTGGATTTAAAGAGTTTGACAAATCTCAACATCATTCAGATCTCAACAAAAACAAATGCAAATTTAATAGAAGGAACCAAGTATAGTAATCAGTGAAAAATTAAGCACCACCACATACCCTCATTTTGTAACAATTCTTCCTTTCCTCATGTCGTATGGATCTACATAACTTCTGTCGTTGCCGGTTTTCTATCTGCAAATCATGAAGGTAATGAATGATCCAGAGATATTTCTGCAACTCAGGGTTTCTGACAGAACCAAGCAAGCAAGCAAGAAAACTGCAACACGATAATAAAGGGGGAAAAAACCATGGAGGAAACAAGAAAAAGGACCTGAAAGAGATACATCAATCCAAGGAGGAAAATGAAGAAGACGTGGAAGTGGAGCAAGGATGCAATCCATGCTACCACGAACACTGAAGCAATGTGGCACATGAATGGCCACATCAGAACGTTTTCCATGGCCTTCCCACCCAACTCATTCAACATGGCTCCAGGCTCTCTTTCGGGGGTCGTCTCTTCTCTGTGCATCTCCTCTTCAGCTTTCATCTTCTCCAATGGCTAACAGAGCATCAAGTCAGAGTCTCGACAGCTCAAAAAAGGTCTAAAACACGGCACAACAGATGAGGAGCAACCCCTCCAGTTCCCAACCTAAGGACCCGCAAGGTAAGGACTTTGGCAAAGGCTTGAACCCTCTCGCTGAAGAAGACAAAATTCAGGTCAAATACCTACCAGAGAAACTGGCTCCTCGGGAAACAAGACTTTGACCAAACAACAGCAAACAGAACTGAAAGATAAACCCAAACCGGAGGACAAAAATATTCAAGCACGGCAGATGTGAATGCAAGAAGACCAAGGACCCAGCGTGCTAGGGTGGGGGGATTGACGAGGGCCAGCGCGAAGGAAGACGGAGAAGAACTTTCACATCAAGAACCACAACAGCCCACAAAATGCTTGGTGAAAAAGGAGGGGGGAGAAAAAAAAGAAAAAACCCCAAATAAAATCATGGACCAAGAAGCAAAATCCTTAAAGCTTGGCGCGATCACCGGAGAAACGGAACAACAAGAGGAAACTCCAGAATCGGGGCACAGATGTTTCACAAGCCAACAACACTTTGCTGAACAGAGAAACTAAAGATAATTTCGACAAACAGAATCCAACAAAACGAAATTAAATCGTGGATCCTATCTCAGAATTCAACAACACTCAGATATGAAATTACAAATTGCCCGCGGTGCACTCAAGAACCAGATTTTCCTCTCTCTTCTGTCTCAGTCGGATCACTCTCGAGCTGTCTGCAGCAAAGCGATCGAGACATTAACATCGAGGAACTCTGGCAACGCGCTCTCTCATTTGCATAAACTTCCTTCTTTCCGCATATCAACGGTCCACATCAATGGATGTTCTTTTTTAGGAATTTTGGAGTATAGCTTAAGTGGCAATCATCCATATGAAGAGGGTTTTCTTTCCAATTTTGTTCAGGTTGACCTTAGACTGGTGGTGATCATCCACAAGAGGCCTTAGCCAAATTTTGGCTACAGATTAGATAGAAAATTAGAATTTTTTTCAAACCCCACTATCCTTATATTAGAGAAGCTATGTTCTAAATATGGCAAATTCAACTTTCTTTTCCTCGAAATATGGTGACTTGGAGCCTCAAAAAAACTCATTTGGGCTGGTCGCACCCTTTTTATTTGGGG
>Ga0209208_10002045_pt1 | contig 28799 bp, 23 predicted proteins | sample S1TSphfallax_3_FD_187694 | JGI IMG/M metagenome (GOLD analysis project Ga0209208, IMG submission 187694) | Host-associated microbial communities from peat moss isolated from Minnesota, USA - S1T2_Fd - Sphagnum fallax MG (SPAdes) (version 2) | ecosystem: Host-associated > Plants > Peat moss >...
TTTTTTTTTTTTTAATAAACCCCCCCCCCCCCCCCCTTTTTGTTTTTAAGGCAAAAACAAATGACTTGTGTCATTTCTAAAATTCAATTTGTCATGGAAATTCCTTGTATTTAAAAAAGATCCCCCTATAACATAAGTTCCTCAAATAAATATTATGAAGCATATATAAGATTGACAATTAAAAATGTTAACAACAAAAGCTTAAATGATGGAAGAATTTGACTACATCAAGAGAACATGGAATCTAGAGGAAGCTATTATGTTGCAACATTGGGTCACAAAGTTTGGAATTAGTCACTCATTGACAAAGGCATCCGAATTAAAAGATAAAAAAAATCATGGTGCAATTAGCTTACACCACCACCCTTTCAAATTTTTCAAAAACTTTATGATCATCCATTCCCATAACTTGGGTGATAACAAATGGGTCACCATCTTGAATAATAGAAATTTTTGTTTGAAACTTTTGCTTATGTTTTCTAAGCACAAATAAATTATGTTTTGAAATTAAATTAGTAAAATGAATGTTTAGAAGGGCAAAAGGGAACATGAAAGGTTAAAAAAGGGGTTATTTCATACTAACTTAAAGCACCTTTTTGTGGGTTGCTACCTAACATCATTATTTTAATTAAAAAATTATGTTTTTTGAATATTTGAACTTAAACAAACATACATTTACCATTACGCTAACATTTAGTGCCATGTAAAATTACAACACAAAATCAATGTTAATTAACATCCTTGGTTTAAGTAATGAAACGATCCTTCTTAAATTGATTATTGACTCACTTACCACCATGTTCAAGGTAGAACAACCCATGAACGATCACTTAAGTGTTCAAGGCAAGCTGGATCCAAAGGGAAGGCTCTATTGTTTTTAATGTCGAAACAAAACTTGAAGCCCTCCTATTGGCATATTTTTATTGTTCTCTTATTACTTTGTGGTCATTGTTGACTCCTCCATCATTCAACTTCATGATCTCCACCTTGCTTCACACTAGATGTCACAATAGTGTTTTTACCTTGTCTCACCTTATAAATCCAAGTTTAATGTAGTGTTGTGTATTTTTTTACCCACATTTACATGTCAAGTATGAATAGGGTTGTTAAGGGGGTAGGATGAGAATGTGATTTTGGATGAACAAAGTAGTTAGGATAGGGATTGATAAGGGAACTTTGTTAGTTTGAATTTTGAATTTTATTGTTTCGATCACAATGATGTAACTTGGGATAGTTCAAAAGGTGAGAGTTTTGAAGGACAAGGAGAGGAGAAGATGAGACATGAAGTTTAGAGAAGAGTAGGAGCTGTAGGTACTTGAAATAGAAAAACACAAACTTTGTTTTGATATAGCATAGATTTAAAGTGTTTTTTTGGATTTTTTTCAACAAAACATGGGATTATGCTATAATTTGAATTCATGTTTTCATTAATATAGAAAAACACATGCTTTTACAATGAATTTTATGTTCATATTTTGTGTGCATTTTTTGTAGCATCAGATTATGATTAAATGAATTGTAATATTGATTTAAAAGTTTTTTACAATGTATTTTGAAATACAAATTTTGGTTATATGCAATAACCATGAATCTAATGTTGAAATATTTGGTGACATTAAATTTGTTGATACTTAAGACAAGAATAGTGAACATATGCATGTGAAATATAAATATGTTGTTACAATAGCGTGAAATATTATGCAGGAATTTAAATCTCACTTATATCGGGGGTAGATTATTTATCCTAACTTATTTTTCTCAAATCAACATAGCTTAATGAAACACATATCCAAAAGCATGTAAATTAAAAAAAATCCCTATTCATAACCTTGGATATTTGTAAAAAATGCCCTAAACCCATAGCTAGATATGTTTGGGCATTCATATAACAAAAAGATAAATATGTTTTAAACCCTAAAGTTTGTTAGTTCTATTAATTAAATGGGGTGCCTCCCAACTTCCTTGTTTTTCCCCCTAACAATTAGTCAATTTGATTGGTCCATCACAAGAAAAAACCAAAAGAAATTGAAACTTTGAAAGCTTCATTAAATATAAGTTTTTATGTAAGGATGAAAAGTCTATTTTTGGTGTCCTAGAATTTTCCTCAAAATCCAGCATATTTAAGCCCTTTTTTTCATGAAAAATCCTTTGTACAGGTTAAAATCAGATTTTTCCTCACATTGAAATTTTGCAAAAAATTCCCCAATCAAAAAACACTGCCTGCAAGCCTGAAAACTTGTTGAATTGACAGGTATGCACAATGCACCCTTGCATGTAAGGGGAAGATCTGTTCCACAGGTCCTCCCCTAATTTTGGGGCCTACTGCCCTTTGGACAAGGACCCTCAACGTAAAGGAGGCCCTCAGGAGCAGACCTTCCTATATCCGGTCGGTTGGTGTGCATCGTGTACGTTTCAATAATTTAGCAAGCTTTCGGGTCCTCTTAGATGGCAGAATAGAGGCCTGATACTGCCATTTCCTACCTACCCACTTTGGTTTACAACCTACCTAAGTACTGAACAACTTACGACCTTTAAGCTAGAATTCTAGAATTTTCTCCTTAGAATGCTGAGAATGGACCGGTTAAGTCCATAGGGTGAGATGTCATTCCATCTGGTAGTTACGGGGTTTTAACAGGGTCCTGTATGTAACCAACATTCAGCAGCATTGATTCACATAAATTAAAGGGTCTTCCCCACTGTTGATTTACATCAGACATGTTACTGGTAGAATGGGTTGTTTTCAGCACATGGGGTGAGATGTTGTTCCATCAGGTGGTTTAGGGTTTTTAGCAGGGCTTATTCCAAAGCGTAACCGACATTTGCCACCCCTTTTGATTCACATAAACAAAAGAGTGTTTCCCAATGTTCATTTGCATCAGAAATGGAACTGGTAGAACGGATTGTATCAAGTATCAACCCCATAGGGTGAGATATCATTCCATTGGGTTCCACTGCAGCCTGTTCCAGATTGTAACCAAACTGACAGAACAGAAAGTGTTGAGCCTGAAGGGTGAGATGCCATTCCATCACGTGGTAATGGGTTCTACAGGGCTTATTTCAGAGTGTAACCAGTATTTGCTGCGGTTGATTTTACATCAGAAATCAAAGTGGCAGAACCAAAAGTGCAAGAGAAGGCCCCTTAAGGAGGTGAATTCTGGGGGTACGTACTTTAGCCAGTAGTCTGCCTCTCAGGACTCCCTAGGAATCAGACTGAATTCTGGAATTCTCTACCTAGAATGTACACATAATTCACTGAATGCACTTGAACGCATTCTAGAATTCCAGAATTCCCACCCTAATGCACTCAGATGGGTTCCACGTGGAACAGGATTGTTCGATAGTGCGCAGTCAATTTGTAGGGAGCATCTCCCTTATGTGGTAGCACACCATTGGACATGAGCTCAGGAGTCAGTGTATCATATTTTGCTGCCTTCTGGCATTTTCGTACCCCCCTAACACCTTTTGGCATGTTCCTCATTGCTGGTTGGTTGAACATCATAACTTTCCCTCTGTGTGTTTGGGAACCCAATACCTTCAGCGCTCCCATATGATCGGAACCTGGTTGAAGTAAGGTGCTGGTTAGGCGCTAGTGACTATCTGCCATAACCAACGAATGCATCGACTATTTGTGTTTACCAGTGCATCCATTATTTGGAGTTACGAGCACTCTCTCCTTGGTTACTGGACATAGTCGATTTTATAGGACGCTGAGCCTACTGGTTACCAGACACACCAGAGGCTCTTCACAGTAACCAGTGCCCTCTCGCTGGTTACCTAGTCCGTACAGTACTCCATCAGGCTGGCCAGGCTCTCTATCTTACTAGAATCAAACAGAGACAGAGATGTAATCATGGCATTTCTAAAAGCGACCAAAAATCCAGCCATGGTGAACCAGCACACCATCCAATGGATGCTTGTTACCTCAACAAGGTTGTGGATAAACCTCAACTGAGTTAATATATGGTTCCTTGGTAACCCTTCTCTGTAAGAAAATAGGTAGATAGGTAAGAACATAGGTGACTGGTAGGTTAGTAGATGCTTTATACATAAAGGAAGAGCTGATTTTACTACCTACAACTAACAACCCACCTACTTGCTGTGAGTTGTAGATAGGGAGGTAGGTAGGTAAATAGGTGAGTTGTTAAGTAAGTAGGTCGTTTAAAAAAAAAATCAACTGATCTAACTAACATGGTTAGCTAGCTGGCTGCTGGCTAGCAAACTGGAACCCAACAACAGAAAACTAATTGTTTAACTAACCAATAAACTTACCATCCATCCTTCATCCTTCCTGGTGGGTGGATGCACTGGGTGGCTTGCAGGCTCACTGACGCTAGCCCTCAAGGTGAAGCTACGAAAAAGTAAGAAACAAAATATCGCTGATCTTTACAAAAAGAGGTGGGTCCACTAGGTGGTAGTGCTACTGGTTCCAGGTACATAGTACCTACCTACTGGATGAGGTCTGTCCCACCCTCAAGACTGCTCCCCCGCCCCCTTCCATCCCTCCTCCCCTCCCCCCCTTCTCTCTCTCTCTCTCTGCCTTCGAGTCCCTTTTTTATTCCCGACCGTACGCGGCCCCCACACCCCCATCCCGCGCTTCGCTAGGCAAACCATCCGTCTCTCGTCGCTCTGGCCATCGCTGCCAAAACATGAGAGCCTTGGGATTCTGATCTTCAATGTCTGTGCAATTGTCTTCGATGTCCTCATGTGTGACGGTTGCACATAAAAAAACAAACAAAACAAACAAACACCACCCCGGCCCCCAAACTCTCTCTAATAATACTTTAACTTCCATTTCTCTCTTCTGTCTGTACTGTCTCTACTGTGTGTGTGTGTGTGTGTCTCTCTCTCTCTCTCTTTCTGTCCATGTTTCTCTAGGTTGACCCAAGAATCAGCAAGAAGCAAAGGAAGACCAGGAAGAAAAGCAAAGGGACAGGAACAAATGTCTGTTTGCTCTTCTTCTTATGGGTGCTTTTGTTTTTGAGCAAAATTATTTTTGCAACAGACATTTGTAATTTTGTTGCAGAGATTTTTTTTGGGGGGGTTGGGTTGTGTTTTTTTGTTTGTTGGGCGTTGTGGAGCATTCGGTCTTTTGGGTATTGCAGCGGTTGTAGAGAACATTAGCTGCATGGAAGGTATGACGATGACAGTGGTAGCAGCAGCAACGCCGTCTCCAGCAGCAGCAACGCCGTCTCCAGCAGCAGTTGTTGTGGCGGCGGCACCAGCAGTGCCGGTGTTCAAGCAACCGCAACCTGTGAACCCTAACTCACTGCCATTCTTCAGTAGAATCTCGGAAGACATACTCGTGAACGTGTTTTCGCGTCTAGAAGACGATCCACGCGACTTGGCGAAACTTGCTTGTGTGTGTCGTCGTTTTACAAACGTGATCAGAACCTCATGCTGGCGGCATCAGTGCATGCGTGTTGTACCCACCATCGTCTCGGAGCTTATGCAGTCCAGCAGTCAACCGGAGTTGCTAGGAGAGCCGCCTTGTGGGTGGGGCTCGCTCCAGAAGCTCCTTGTCTGTTGCCCTGGTCTTCGTCATGCCGGCGTTTTGCTTGAATTCGGGGATTACGGCCTGGAGAGAGAGATAGGGAAATCCACTGACTACAAAATCGTCCGAAAAGAGAAACTCGGCGAAGACCCAACAAACGCCCCAGCGTCATTGTTGCCCGGAAAGGTGGGCGCTGCTGCTGCTGCTTCCGATGATGTGAAGGATGTGGATCCAAAAGTAATAGTTCATGGGAAGCCTGAGAGTGAGGAGAAGATGGAGCTCATTCTTGGGCTTCAAGGATCTGAGATGATGATGGAGAAGATTAAGAAGAAGAAAGCTGCGGAGATTTCTGGTCTAAAGGCTTCAGAATCAGCAGCAGCCATCGTAGTAGGTTCAGGAGCGTTGTGTCTGCATGGGGATTCGGGCTCGAAGGACAAGGCGTTAGGAGGAGATTGTTCTGATGCAGAGAACCTGCTGTCACTCCCCAAAAGGAGGAAGACGGAAGGGAATCGTGAGGGTCCCGTAAAACAGATGAAGAAAGGGGGTTTGCACTACCACAACAAGATGATGAAGGACTCCAGAATTGTGGGTAGCTATGGTCGACATGTAGCAGCGGCAGAGGAAGAAGGCCGCGGTGGTGGAGGAGGAGTTCTCAGGACACAAAGATCTCTTGAGTGGCATCATCTGCCTCGAGACAATTGTGGTGATGAAAATTCAGCAAGGATGATGACAATTGATATTGAGATGAACTGTAAGCATGAAGATCCCCATCTGGCCAAAGGAATCCGGATTCTCACCCGTGAACAAGGCAACAAGTTGCTTGCTAGCAGGTCAGTGATTGATTTTGTATTGCTTTTGTATTTGTCATCCTGCATTCTTTTGATCCTCTTCTTCTTTACATTTCTATCAGTTTTGAGGATTCCTTTTTCATTTCGAACTTTTATTCTTATTCTCATCATGCAAGAAGGCTCACTTGCAAAGCATTTGAGCATCAGTGAATTTCATCAACTCCCATCATTGTTGCACAGAAAATCTCAGGTACCTAGTAACTCTTACATTGGTTGCATATTAGGGTTTCCGACATGTCAAGGTTCTGGGTACGCATGTCTGTACGTCTATCCTCAAGTCTCTATTGAATCAGTATTAGGTAATAAAAGGTGACTATGCAATGATGAGGCTGGAGATACAATGAAATGTTATTCCCATAGTGTATTCACAATCTTTTCTCATCCTTATACTACATTGACAGATTCCGGGCAGATAGCCTGTACATCTGTGATTGGCCAGGCTGTGTGCATCCGGGAGAGAAGCGAATGTACAAACTGTTTCGGGGGATCTTCAAAAACTTCAAGCACTCACATGTGTGGCGCAACCTCAGAGACATGCAAGCTAAGAAATCAGAGCTGTCATGTGCCTTCTGTTCATCATTTTCAACATGGGATATGGTGACCACATTTTGTCTGCGGCGCTCTTTGGAGTATCATGAGGATGGCGAGCCGGTCGTCCGTGCTTATGTGTGTGAAAATGGCCATGTTGCTGGTGCTTGGACTGACCGTCCTGTGTATAATTTGTGATGATGAAAGGGTCACCTGGGAGCAAAAGATTTCATAAGCAGCAGCCAGGTCTCATGCACCCACTGGTGGGTGAAGGTGGCGAGCAACTTAAAACTGAAACTCTTCTTTTTTGTTGTTATAAATCTCTCTTTCTCCATACAAGTTACAAGTTATGACCCTGTTAGATGTTAGTATGTAGGCCACAAACATGAGTTCCCCCCCCACCCCTGCTACAGTTAAGACTGTATTGGGAATAGGGGAAGGGATGCTGACATTTATTTCTGGGAAGCAGAAGCCACTTATTGTCCATGGAAAAAATATATTGGCTCATAAATCTCTCAGATTATTTTGACGAATTGCGAATTTGGCTGGTGACGGTCTGTATAATATGATGGTATATTTGTTATTCATACTTTCAAAGCTCATTTGCAACTACCTGTCTTCAGGCTGTGAGGATTGGTGAGCCCTGCATAATTCAGGGGTGAAATTGGGTATTTGTGCAGACTGAATCTTTTAAGCAGGCATTTCAAGATCCCATTCCATAGTTATCTCATGTCATTTCTTTCTCTCTTCCTCAGGTGGTGCATCCATGTATCAGAAAGTATGCCTGAAAAGTTTGAAGAACAACAGATTCAAGTACATTGGAAGAAGATGCCAAGTTGACTGAGGATGTTCTGCCCTTCTCAGTGAGAAATGTTTCATGTTTCCAATTTCTTTAAAGATACCATTGAACAAAGATGCCCTTGTTGACGCCCTTGAACATCCAGTGTCCTTGAACAAAAGCTGGACTAATTCAAGCAAAATTTTTGTGATAGTAAGAGTTGGTGTTGAACAGGCTTTGGAGCAAATGATCTGCTCTGGATCTCTTTACAAGGAGGTACATTTATGGATATAAGGTGCTGAGTACTCTAGGAGATTTCTCCAAGTGCTTTACAATCCCGTTCAAGCATGTAGGGAGTCCAAGCATGTAGGGAGTCTTACTATTCTTTAGATCCATAATATACAGGTGCAAAGCCATAATTTGGAACTGTGCTTTAGAACAATTCTCAAGGATGTTGAAATTTGCCTTAACAAATCTTCCTACTCCAAAATGGACTAGACTCATCTTTCATTTTAAAGAAGTGGCCAGAACAAACCAGAACCCACCAGTGCACCATGGAAATGTTAGGCTAGTATAACAAATTAACTCAATGATTAGGTGCATCTTTGCCTATCCTCATTTTTTTTCTTTCTTTTTAAAAGAAAAGATAAAAGATTACCTTTTGTAGGTGTGAACATGTTGCAAACTCAAAAAAATAAAATTGATGTTAGTTATTAATTAACATCATGTGTGAACATGCTAAAAGATGTTTAAGAGGTTGATGGTAACTTGCATTGTTAATTGTGGTATTGTGATTCATGGTACTATGTTTATGTTAAGGTGATATTACCTACAAGCTCTTAACACTGAGTGTGACCATACTAATTACCCACCTATGATATATTTCATTCCTTTTTTACTTACTCATGATACTTCCCCACTTGACATAGGTAGTCCCCTAGGTAGTGTGAAGGGGGACGAAGGAGAGTTTACATGATAGGTTACAAAGAGGAACTTGGTAATGCGGTTGTGGTTCATCCACCTGAGCCATAGTAGGTTTCCAATTGACTAGTGGGTACCCGTGACCTTCGGACACTGTGAGGCGCCCCTGTAGGTCCTGTGCGTGCTGCCCAGGCCGGTTTGGCCCGCCCATTGTGCCTTGTGCACCCCCGTTTGGCCCACTGAGCACACCGTTTGGCTCCAAACTGCATCATGCATCCACACTGGATGTATAAAAGGCCGTGGCACCTCGCCCGGCCCCCTGCAACGGCTGCCCTGGCCACAATCCGCGAATGTCTGTGACGAACACACACACACAGACACCACGTTTGCAGTGTGTAGATGGCGGCCTCGGCATCGCAGAGCGTCGCTTCTGCTCGCTGCAATCGTAACGCAACGTGCTAGCCCCTTCCTTTCTCGAGCTACAGAGAGAAAGGAGAGAGACGACCGAGCTCGGGTACTTGGGCCAGTGTCGGCGATAGCCCCCGGAAACACACGGGCCCTGTTCTGGTCCACCTGTGGCAAAGAGCTTGGTTTATGGCCCGGGACCCGGGTCTTCGTGGGGAGACTGGGCTTCGTCACCGCCCCAGTTTAATACTTACTCCCGTGGTTCCACACACCTGGGCGCCGCCCGGCCCACGCCAGGTTTTTTTTTATTGTTCGACTCTTTGACCGTAGGCACCCCAGTAAATAATTTGAAGCTTAGGTGTTGGGACTTGGGACCTGGATTAGTCAGGACTCAGGACTCGATAAGTAAAGAAGTAAAAGTGTGTGATTGAGGTCTTGGATAGTTTTTGGGCCCTCAAGACTCGATAAATAAAGAAGTAAAAGTGTGTGATTGAGATCTTGAATAGTTTTTGGGCCCTCAAGTTCGGGGGGACAGTTTTAAAAGTGATATGGGTTTCAGGACCTCGACAGACAGACGCACAGACAAAAAGACACCACGTTTGCTTTAATATATAGGATGTTGCCCGTGACCTTCGGACACTGTGAAGTCGCGTGCTTCAACATCACCACCACCACCTCCGCCAGGCTTTTGCTTCACGATTTGGTTTCCTTAGCAATGCCAGCGAGAGAAAACCAGAGACAAAACTTCTTGTTTGAAAATACGAGAGAGTCGCAACAGAAAAAAAGAGATCTTGATCTTGATCAGCTCTAATCAAGATCTCTCTTCTCGTCTCTTCTCTTCTTCTCTTCTCTCCTCTGTCCTCCTCCTCCTCCTCTTCTCTCGCCTGCAGCAGCGCAGCGCTCCTCCTCCAGGCCACGCTCCCCCCGTGCTGGGAACCAGAGAACGACCGTGCCCATTCCACCTGTGCAGAGGGGACCAGAGAGCCGGCTGGCCTTCTATGATAGACCCGGCCCAGCACCCCCCACGGCGGGCCCGGTCGGTGGAAATCTAGGAGTTCGGGAGTGCCGGGCCAGGCCCGGTCGACTGTCTGTGACGGACCCGAGCTCCGTCACGGACAGACGTAGTGAATTTATATATAAGATGTTGCACTAGTGGGTGCTGGGTCAATAACCAACATTAGGGGCTAACACACCGATACGGCTCTTCCTGATTGGATGGTCAAATCCATCCAAAGTGATTTGCATCCTACCACTGACCATGGCTTTGTCCAGAAAGTGGCTTGAAGGTGCTGGTTACCAAATATAGTCAAGGGACTCCCTCATGGATGCTATTTTTCAAAATTTTCAAAACCTGGCCTTTCACTGGCTACCTACAAAATCCATCCATAATCCCTAAGAAGCTACTCCACCAGTTGTGGGAGGGTGTGGAACAAAGGAATCTAGGCTGGAGTGTTAAACTCGAGATTGAAACCCTAACAAACTTTATTAATGACAGCACCCATCTGAAGATGAAGTACCGAAGGAGAGAAAGACGCTATTTAAGTACAAGTTGAATTGCAACAAGTTAGACATCGAAGACTGGGGTCTGATGGTGATGGTCCTAAGTCCTAACTCAACATGTCCAGAAAGTGAATATCCTGGCTTAGCCAACTGATTTTATCAAGTCAGCTGGGAGGGGAAGTTGAAACGTGGCTAAATCCAATTATACTGGGTGATTTGAAATGGAAGCTACTTGCATCTTTTGAAACGTAATGCAAGTGGCATTGGCAGAGAAAAAGTGACCAAAACAGAAGGTGGGAGACTGTTTTACCCATTCATAACCCAAGCTGAGTTACCACAGTCATGTAAGAAAAAACATCCACTTGTTTATTCAGACCATTATTGGCAGGTTCTTGATTTTAGGGAGATTCAGACTTCAGACACATGTTTTCCAAAATACTTTACACTCACAATTTCACATGGGGAAAAAAAACAATGGTTTTCATCAGTGGCTACATGAAACTGTCATAAAGCTGCATATATATATATATATATCTATATTCATATTAGAGGTTTGAACTCTCATCATGTTTTAGACTGTGATGAAATTAATCACAAGTCTCATGAAAAATCAGTCTAGGCCTGTAAGCTTCTTGGGCCATCTCTCACAGTCTTTATCCCTAAAGAGACAAAACCCAATTAAGACCATCCACTCTGAGTAGTATTAACTTCTCCCTGATTTAGTTCTATACAGGCCAACCATTTTGCTTTTCTAAGGACCCTTATTTCCCTTATTTATGAGAAAGAGGTTGATTGATTTGGGGGCCAGGGGGTGGCCACAAAAGGAGGGAGATTTCCACTCTGTCCAAATGGGTGCATGCATGATGCCCATTCATGGAATTCATTGAGGGTTATGGAACGTGGCATCAAATCATACAGCTCTTCCAAAGCTTGAATTTGTTTCACTATGGAATGGGCCTGATAGGTTCATTACCAGGCTCATTCTAGAGAGATTGGTAGGGTGAGCTGCTGTTCCATGAGGTGGTAATGGGTTCTTCCAGGGTTTGTTCCATATCATAACAATCCCTCATGATAATCTTGACACTCCAATTGGTCAGGTCACAAGTTACAACCCATAACCTTCGATCTCCATTTCATTAGTGACCTACCCTTTGCTGTGAAACTTGGGCTGTCATTGGCCCAATGATTTGCTAACCTTTTGTTGTTTGGATGAAGATTTTATAACCAATCACTGTGTGGATGAAAAGAGGGCATTTCAATTCACATGATGGATGGTTATGTCCAGTAACTGGCTTGAGTGCGCTGGTTACTGTGAATAGTCTCAATGCTCATACACCTGAACTATCCACAGTAACCTGCAGTCTGACATGAGGGACGGTTATGTCCAGTAACTGGCTAATGTGCGCTGGTTACCGTGAATAGTCTGGAAGCTCACACACCTGCACTATTCATAGTAAACTGTAGTTTCACTGGTTACCTAGTGGGTTCCACCAGGGCCTGTTCCAGAGTGTGTTAATGGGGTCAGTTGGGTTTGTTTTAATCAGTGTGGTAATGTGGTAATGGGTTCTACCCAGGCCTGTTCCAGCAAGTCAACAGTGAAACAACCAAAAGTGGAACCAGCATATGACTGCTTGTCCCCACCGACGAAAAGGCCTTAAAAATGCCTGAACAAGACACCAAAGCCAGTGAAATCACTAGAGAACAGGCCATGAAAGGCCATTATTCCAGTCTGCTAAGCACTCCCTACGGTGTGCTCTGGGTGCACCTGCCTTCTCTATGGCCCCTGCACTGCCCGTTATGGGATTTAGGTCACCTTGTTTTAATGTAGGTAATGGGTTAAAATCAGGTAGGTCACTAACAAAGGTCGGTGACAGAATCCAACAGATTCAGAATTTGCTGCAGCCACCGAGGGAGTGCGGGGAGGGGTGGGGGGTGTGCTGAATCAACAGCCACTACTATATCACCCTCTTCATGAATAGCAGTGCCTAAAGGCGCTGACTTATCAGTTCTCAATAATGGGAGTAGACAAGTAGATGGTAATCTGCCCAAAATTTCAGACAAACCAGTACACCGACTTTGCATCTTGAGTTGCATTTCCTGGAATTGCATTCACAGCAGCAACAGGAGGACTGGATCATACCATCGGTTAGCACTCAAGAGATATGGCTTTAAAAGAAAAGTCTACTTGGATGCAAAACATTTGCTCAAGCTATGATGCAAAAAATCATACCCCACACCAACACAACACTTTGAAGGTAACCACAAAGTCAGTTCCAGCAAAACCAATAAAAACCCAAAACTAATGCCAACAAGACTGGGGAAAGTGGTAACTGGGAATCTGGTTTCAGAAGCTAAGGTCCCTAAACAGTACAATTTTTTCCATGTGTTGTGGTCACCATGGTATACTTGAAATGCTCAGTCAACTTAGAACTAAATACTACACCTGTGTGGAGAACATGTATTATAGCAATACATCTTTACATCTTTTTGATAAGAAAGTGATAGTGGGACAGAACAGCCTTGACAGTAAACTCAGAACTCTCAGCAAGGTGACTTTGCCATAACTACCTAAAAGTTGGGCAACTGGGTAAAAGTGAGAGGGACAGAAGAGGGCAGAAGGATACACACAGCTCTGCTAGCCTCTAAACAATAACCACTCTCACAAGATGAGGGATTCTAAGTGTACAAAGACTGCTAATTCTGCTGCTCTAATTTTATACCATTCCAGACACCCAAGGCATCTGTGAAAATTATATACGGCAGTGATATTACTCAACTTCCTACACTAAAAGAATACATGCACACCACCAGCTTTAAGACAATGGTACTGCTTTCACTCAAAAGTTTCCCAATTTGCATTCACAGAGGCAGAGGAGGGAGGAGGAACTGCAAGGCTGCCCATACCACCATCAAAAGTTTCCCACTGAGTGGTCACTACCACTTGATTCTCTTTTGGCGGTGGCTGCATAAGTGCTGCTCTTAATCTGTCCACTGCCTCCACTAGTCCTTGAACCCTCTTCACCTGCACAATTGGGAAAACATTTATGAGATTAACCGATCAGCAGCATGGGGGAAGAGATATTCCAAAACATCAATGTAAACATCAGCAAAGGTCAGTAATGGCTCAGAATTGAATTAAGGTAGTCAACTGAGAAGGTCTAAAGACCTTTCTTCTAAGGAGAGCATTCATTATCTGGTGAACAATGTGGGTTTTGTATCCATTATGATTGAAGTCCCTGCTTTATGATACTCTCCCAGATTTTCAGCAGTCTTCCGAAATTCAGAAGACAATATCTGGGATATGACATTGTTTTTCCATCCCCACAGCAGCTTTCAACCATTATACTTATGAAACACAACTTCAGGTCTCCTGTGAAAGGCCTCTCCCATATGCTTCTACTGGGTGCAATGGTAATTTAGATGCAAATTGACAGTTGTGTGGACCCCACAACTGCCATTTTCACATTGGTGTCCATAACATGTCAACAAGGAATGGAAGTGCTGGAGGGTTTCCAGTTCTTTTTCAACAACTTGGAACCAAGCATCAGAAAGGTAGTGGCAGTGAGAACATGGCATGATACCTGTGTTCTCCTCAGAATCTTAGCCTCACCAACTGCCTCAATCCCATCAAGTCTAAGCAACCTCTGCATCAAAGCTTCGTTCAAGCGGCGCAACTCACTTGCTGAAAGTGCATCTCCACTTCGGAATGATCCTTCAGAAGTTGACACCTACCATCATCAATGATGAATTTATGACCAACTCCAATACATACTTGGAAAGACTAACCACATGAGTTGCATCTGAAACTTAGGAGTAAAGGGCTCATTGCCAAGCCTGTGAACAAACCATGTACTCAAGTTCAAAGCAGATTAGCACCAAAATCAGACAGGTATGAAGTTTAAAGATGAAAATGGATTTGGCCATTCCATGCTAGATGAACACAGGGAGGGAAGAAATTCCCTAAACACTTGCAGTAAAATGGACTGTATGTGGTGCAGAATCTCTACTTCAATGCAGTGGTGAGAACATCATCCCATACCTGTTCTGCCAGTTTATCCACCTCTGCTTGAATGCTTGTTACAATTTGATAGGAGCGAGTGATTTTCTCTTGCTTGTACTGCTCCTGAACCTTCCGTTCACGTGCAGCAGGATCCTCCACAAGGATGAGCTTTGCTTTGTCTTTCACACCTGCCATGTGCAGTGCTTCTGAATCTTCTTTCTCAACTCCTTTGAACAGTAATCGCTGCTCCTTTGGAGCCAAACCAGTGAGTGGCACAAGCAGCCTCTTCACATCCCCTGCATCCACATTGACATCCCCCCTCTCTCTCACATCAGCACATACTTACATCAGTTTTCTTCAACACAGCAACACCCTGATCCTCATATCCATCAATTACAATTTCCCAGATGCAACAATGAGAGGTACTTGCAGTGAGAAACTGCCCTAGGAGCAAGAGAAATTTCTTCTGCTGCAGACAAAAAATGCTTCACATGCCTGCACTAAATTTAGCTGTTCATCAATCAAGGATTGAAGAGGCCATACACCTGATCCTACTGCTTGCAAATCTCTGCTCATTCAGAAATTTAGGGTAGTCGTCTTTAGAGATCAAAAGCCTGCTTCTACCAAACCTTCAAGAACACATGCATAAAGAAGAAGAAGAAGAAGTCGCACTAACTGTAGCACCAGCTTCCGCTCTCCGTCAGAACCACAAATCCGTAATGCAACAGCCATGCCGCATGACGACGAGAGAGAGAGAGAGATCTGTTTAACACAAGCAATGTCGGCGACAAAGATCGTCCGTCTGCCTGCACCTAGAGAAGACAAGCAAGCAAAACACAACCAAGATACAGATCTCACACAGGAGCGAGCGAGCGTGCGTTCCAGTTTAGGGGAGAAGGAAGGCATGTCTGTCAAAGACTAACAAAGTCACGTACCGAAGCTACCATGAGCAGGAGCCGTAATGTCATGAGAGACGAGGCCGAAGGAGACTTTGATCTTGACAAGAGGTCCAAAAACAGCGGCGGCATCGGTAACGTCACGTCTCTGCACCAACATACCACCAGGACGCATCTCCCATTCGATACCGGCAGCATCAGCATCAACATCTTCATGCTCCATAACGGCAGTACTCCCTTTGTCCAAAATCCCCTTACTACTCGACCTCTTCATACCGCCATTATTCTCCCACAGTCCTCCTCCAAAGCTCTGATCATTGCCGCTGCTGCTGTTGTTGTTCTTGACAATCCCTCTTCCTCCTCCTCCTCGGTCATGTTTCCATCCTTCCTGCAGCTTCTTCTTGGCTTGCTTACGAGAGAAAAACATGCTCGTATCCGTAACAACAACGGTCCTTACGAGACGTGCGCAGCACAGCAGCAGCAACACACCCCGCACGCACCAACGCACACAATGGAATCGAAGACGACCAGGAGAAGAAGAGCTTCAGTAGGAGGAAGAGGAGGAGAACTACTCAGGAGGGGGTCCAAAAGAGGAAAAACTGAGGAACCGACCAATCGGAGAGCTCCGAGGGGGCCGGGGGGAAGTGAATTATTATTTGGGTGTCGTTTTGTGATGAGAGAATTCTGACAATGGGCACTCGGTTCTAAGTACCACTGGGCTGGCTGATTCCTAATAAATTTCACTTCTTTATTTCTTTTCTATTCCTAGTACCTACGGGAAAGGCTACAATGGCTGTTTGCAATGATAATAACTAGGTAGGTATTTAATATTAGGTGGTAATTATCAACTTTACAAAAAAACATCTTCTATTACTGACTTTGATTTTTTGGTTTTGGCCTTATGTAAGGCCCGCTTTACACTAGGAGTGAGGGCCCAAAAAAACTTGGGGCCAACTTTGAGCATTTTTGGGTTGCAAATTGGCCTCCCAAATTGGAGGGTATCCTTTTTCCAGCCTTGGGACCAATACAAGGCCATAAAGTTGGGACAGATTGAAAAGTTTTTTTCTACTTCAGCCTTGACTCCTAGTGTGCAGCCCTTGGGGCTGATTTCAACTTTTGCACCAATAGGAATGCTGGATTTGGGTTGAACATTGGCTTGACTCCTAGTGTAAAGTGGGCCTAAGTATTATGGAGTGTGCTGGGTATAGACCATTTGTGGCCAGTGAGATGTACATTTATCATGGAGTTTGCAGACTACAGGCCATTGTGCCCAATGACAACATGTATTATGGGGTGTGCCGGGTGTAGGTCATTGTGCCCTATGATGATGTGTAGTATGGAGTGTGCCAGGTACAAGCCATTGTGCTTGATGAGGTGTATTTTGCTGTACGCCGGGTATAGGCCATATTGTGCTTGGTGAGGTGTCTTATGGAGTGTGTTGGGTACAGGCCGTTGTGCCTGATTAGGTGTATCAAGGAGCATGTCAGGTGTAGGCCATTTTGTGCCTGGTGAGGTGTATTATGGAGTGGTGTGATTACAGGCCATTGGGCCAATTAGGTGTATATTATGGAGCATGCCGGGAATAGGTCATTTTGTGCTTGGTGAGGTGTATTGGAGCATGCCATGTACAGGCCATATTGTGCCAGGTGAGGTGCTTGAGAGGAATTTAGGGGAGACTGAATTTTGGAACATGTAGAGAAATGGTCACAATGGTTGGCACCTGCCATTATGTAATGGCCTTCATGGATTTACACAATGGTCCTGTGGATCTACAAAATAGTCTACTTTATCCACTGTAGAGAGAGAGACATACACACTCCTATGTAGATCCATATGACCATTGTGTAAATCCCAACCATCCTGTGAGCACTATATGGGGCCAAGTAAGTATCAAGTGCCCAAGATTGTTACATATTATATATTGACCATTGGGATGATGTGGCTGAGTAGTGGTGGCTGGCTGGTGTGATGAACAGCCATTGTCTAATACAAACTTGGCACGGTCTGAGCAATGGCCATTATCTAATATAATACTTGGTTGGGTCTGACCAAAGGCTGTCATCTAATACAAAACCTGGCTGGTTCTGACCAAAGGCCATTGTCATCTACAACATAACTTGGTCGGGTCCGAACTGTGAACCAATTGCCATTATTTTACACAAAACAACACTGGGTCCAACCAATGGTCATGATCTAATACAAAACTTGGTTAGGTCCAACCAATGGCTGTCAACTAATACAAAACTCGGCTGGGTCTCCAATGGCCATTATCTAATACAGAAGTTGGCCCGTCTTATGAACCAATGGCAAAAATCAAATAGGTAAAAAGGTCTGTAACTGCTGATTTGGCAGGTTTTCAGGCTTTCTAAAAATAGCAGAATTGGCCACAGCGGACAATTCTGCCATTTCCTACCAACCTATCCCTTTTTACCACAACTCATAATAATCTATGGCCTGCCTACCCTACTTTACAACCTACCTACAGACCTTTAAACCAGGAAACATGCCTAAAGGACACATTCTGCCACCTATTTTGTCCTTAGAGCAGGGCCTACCAGCCTCACCCTACTGAGGCAGAATGCTCCCTATGGGCTAGGATGTTCTCTAACACATAAAGTTGGCTGACCAATGGTCACTACCTACTAGCTACATAAGGTGACCATTGGCCATTATGGGACATAATTCGCACTGGTGGGGGGGGGGGGGGGGGGGGGGGTCTACCACATAATCATTATGGCAACCTTCCTATTTGTTAGACCTTGCCTTGTTCTTTGCGCCAGTCAATTCAGTCGAACAATTGACACTATGAAGTTCTGGATGAAGGGTGGAATCTTTGTCATGACAGATGACTATGTAGTATGGAATGGTCAAGACCCTGCCCATTATGTGGAGTAAGGTGTCACCTGAGCCCATTGGTGTGAGCTAGGCAATTGCATGGAATGGGCAAGGGTGAGCTGATTCCATAAAATTAAGTTCTGGGGTGGCAGATTCAAGTGTAAGGTATTTTGACAGACTTTGTGTTCAACAAAGATTTCAGTAGGCTAATTATTGTTGGTACGAGTGTATGATCATCATGACCAGAAGATTATGTCATATAATGTGGTCAAGAAAATGACATTTCTTGCCATCCTGACCTTTACTTAATGTTTTCCAAGACAGATTAAGGAAAACTTATTTGTCAACCTATTATGTTAAGTAGCTAATACTGCTATCTTGGACCAGATTTGGGCATTCGAGTTTTCTGGTCCCATCAACCAGCTGGATTTCACAGTTCTGTTATAATACAATTGAAAGCTGCTTGTCATTTTCCTCTTCTTCATCTGGGTGGTCATGGTGGTTGTTGCTCTTTGTTGTTGTTCAGAGGAAAAGGGATGGGTTTTATTTGATATATTATAGGTGTTGGTGAGAATGAGTGTCGGTGGTAGTTGATTGATCGAGCCATTTGAGTGTGAAATTGATGATGGGGCGCTTTGCTTGTGTGAGGGCCCAATTAGGTGGGTAAGTATAGAAGTAGGTACCTAGTAAATAAATACATAAATGAAAAGTACTTAGAACAGTGAAAATAAGGACCTAGGCTACATTGTGGTTACCTCTAGAACATCAGCTCAATGAAAAAGTGTTTCGTGTCCAGACATCATCCATACCTAGTGGGTGCACTGTTGGGTGCTGGTTGATTTACTCTGGCCTTGAGTAGGGGAGGGGGGGGGGACCAGGGTCAGTCACTTTTATCTGCCATTTTGTTAGTTTGTTCTTTGTCTCCTTGATTGATTAGCTCAAATCAAGTAAAGGTCTGTTAGAAAGAAGGTGGTAACTTGTAAATGTTGGAGATTGATGTTTTATTTGGAAAAAAATTGTCATTTTTCATGTGAGAAAAAATGGGGAAATTTTTGGTAAATTTTTTTATAGTTTAAATTAGATTAATTTTGCATCAAAATTTTCCATATCAAAATTTTGGAAAGAAAAAAAAAACCCCATAGTTGTGATGATTTGATTTTCTTATACTTTTTATATGTGACATTTCTAGCTTTCTTCACCTTTGCTCTGGTTTCTACTTGGGTTGGGTGCAATCAACTAAATGAATGATAGAGAAAGAAGAAGATGGTCGTAGTGATGGTGGTGGTATTGTTAAGCAGGTCCCACTCTTATTATTGCAACCTTTCTTTCACCTAGGTTGCTCATCCCACACCCACAAAAGAAAAAAACTTTTTGATTCTAGAACCTGAACCCCTGTAATCAATCAATTTGAGAGGGACTCTTACCAACAATGTATGCACTTTAACCTTTTTTGAAGGTGGACTCTATTATGTACACACAAAGTGGTTGGTGGGTAGACTTGTACCATTTTGCCATGACTCCTAGACCTCTCATACAACGAAAGAGTTTGCCCTCTTTTTCATTGTTGAAGGTGAGCTCTATTATAGATCCTAAACCCCAAACCCTTTATATGAGAATAGAGACCTATAGGGTGTGTGTTGAAGGTGGCCTCTAATCTGGACACAATATTCTAAACCTTAAACCTTGAACCCATATCTAAATCATATTAAGTAAGAGTTCTATACAATATATTTCATCCATCCTAATACCTAGACTGGTTAGTCACCAATTATTATTATTTTAAATTTTTTGAAGTTTTCTGAAAAATAGGTGCCTGCCATGCCTAAAATCTGATTGGAGTTCTCAATTTGAAAACTGTCTTATTTTCCGGGAAATTGATAGATTCTGTAAACTGTTTTTGCTTAACTACTAGGAGTAAGGACCAATACTGAAAAGTTCGTCATACATGTAAACAAGCAAGGACTTTGGTGAGATTCTTTCCAATCATTATGTGTTTATATAATTTTGTCAAACTAGCTTTTGTGCCATATGTTTTTCATTGATCTCATAATTCACATTGGACAACCACGCTAGCCTCGTCTTAGAACGTATGAACTTAGATTTAGTCTGACAAGTCTATTACATGATAGCACAAGAGTATTCATGTAAAAGTTCAAATGTAAGAGACCTTTTACAATTAGTAGGACAAACTATAGGGGGAACCTAGATTACCGCAGGATTTTCAATAGTAGTAGTTGCTTTCATCTCTTGTGATATGTTTTGTTAGTCTATTAAAATTACACACTCCAAGAATAAGGTTCAAAATTAATTTTATAAATATGTGTATTGTATTTGGAGTTGGGACTTCCAAGTATGAAATCACACTTATTGTATCCAATTTCCCATCCACGTTACTAAATATTGTGCTACTTTATATCAGTGGGTTCTTAGGATAAAGCATGATTTGACAATATACTTTGAATAACAAGTGCATGCCATGACACAAAACCATCACAATTTTTGTCCAAATTTCTACCTTGGGTCCCTAACAGGGTTTTATACCCAAATTTTTAATATAAAATTTTTGTGATATTCTTCAAATTTTAGTCAAGTTTAGTCAAAAAATCTCAATTTCTTTTTTCCAAATGACCAAACATTTCAGGAAAAAAAACTTAGGTTCCTACATATCAAAAGGAAATAGTTAATGTTTATATTTCCAAGAAAATGTAATTGGATAGTGAAGCTCCTTTTGGTAGAAAGATTATCAAAGTGGATCTGACATACAATATAAAAAGAAGTGAAAATAGACAAATGATCAAAATGACAAAAATCAGACTTTCATTTGGAAATTTCATATTCACCTCTCAAAGTTCCAAGCTAGGTAATGTGTGATTTATGTTGAACAATCCATTTTGCTTTAGTCAAAGGCCTCCGAACCAAAAAGGCCAAACACATTCTTGGTTGAATTGTAAGAAAGTTGATTTTTTCTGAAAATTCAGCAAGTAAGCTGAATTTTGTAAGTAGATAATCCAATGTAATTTGCTATAAAACTTGGCACATTCACAAATCCAAGTTATAATTTGTTGTAAAACTCAATATTTATACAAAATCTAGCTTTTCGGATAGTGTGTAATGTGTAAGGTACACATAAAGCCCTGCTCATTTTTTGGTAGTGTATTTGCTAACATGCTTACAGAGTGTGAGAAACATATGGGTGTTTCGAAAAAGGAATGCCCACCTTTGTGCATTCCTGTTTTGAAACAATCATGGTGGGCATTCCATTTTTTTAAATGCCCATAGTCTTTTTCTTTTTTTTTCCCCATGATGCTTGGCGGGTACCAGGTAAAATAATAATAAAAAACAGTGGCAAGCTCTACATCACGCAACACCTCGGGGCTGGGTGCTACCCTACTTGTAAAAACCTCTGAGATTTTTTATAGTGTATTTGGTGGTATGCTTACAAAGCATAAAATCCCATGGGGCATTTTTGAAAAATGGCATGTGGGTGTTCCGCTTTTTGAAATCCCCCAGATTGTTTTTTTTCTATACCCAGTGGGTACTCGTCAACCTACCATGTATCACCCAAAAAAAATTACATTGATTTTTGAGGTTCAATAATGTCCTTGGAGGGACGGAGTTCCAGAAGAAATAATCACCCCTCAGCTCCACCTCGTGCAGGCACTAACTCTCTGAACTCCCTGCTCCTTGGGTTCAGGGATTTTGAGGGCAGATGGCGCACACTTTTCAGTCATCTTAGATTTCAGAAGAATGCATAGTTCTTGGAAAAAAAAGTGCTGATTTTGACATAAACACTCACTTTAAAGAAAGCACAGCTCTAATTTTAGCAGAATCATAATTCTTCTTTTTCCTTAAGATACCTTTTAATGTAAATGGCAAGGCAACATTGTGACACACCCCTTGTTTATGCTAGGTAAGGTGCACCCTAGGACACATTCTGCAACTAGTTTCAGCTTTAGGTCCTAAGGGGCACCTCATAGAGTACATAAAAGGTCCCAAAATGACAACCTTTAGAAAGTGATTGTCACAATTTGAGATTGTGGAGCTGACAAGGAATTTTTATGCCAGTGCAGAGAGATAAATGTACCTAAGAACATTTGAAGCTGCACTCTGAGGGGCGAGATGCTGTTCCCTCAGGTGATAATGGGGGTTCTACAGAGGCTTGTTCCAGAGCATAACTGGAGTTTCCCACTGCTCATTTAGATCACTACAGTGTTCCCCACTGTTGATTCACATCACAACTGGAACTGGCAGAACTAAAAGTGGAACCAAACAGATGCTGCCTGTAGGCTACCACCTGGGGAAAAAAATAATTTAATGTTCAACCTTTTTTTAAAGTACCTGAATAAAGACACCAAAACTGATTACTGTGTTAAAACCGGTGTTGCATGTTGTCTTTTTTATAATGACCAAACCAGTGGGTAATGGTTGGGTATATGGACCCTTCACCCATGGTTCTCAAAAATCAAAGAACGGGTCAAAGATCCTACTATACACTACCAATTCTTTCACTTATTTGATTCTGAAAATTTTCAGAAACCCGAAAGCTGAGGGTTATTTAAAGGTACATAAAGGTTACCCTAAACCTCAGCTTATGGTTATTTAGGGTTTGGGGTAACCGTTATGCACCTTCAAAGTAAGGTTATGGGTAACCTTTATGTACCTTTAAATAACCTTATAAAAGTAACATAATTTTGTGTATTATTAAGAGACTTATGCAGGTGTTTTCTAAGGTGAGACAGGTTGTTAATTAATGGTTCTATTTTTTTTGCCCATGACTTGTTCATTCTAATGCAAATCAACGAACAACCGATTTCACATGGGAATGAACACCTAAACATCCCATTATCACCTAAGGGAATGACGACTCACCTTACCAGGGCTATTCCATAGTACATCAAAGAAGTGCTCCCAACAATGGTTGAAACCCTCCTTCACAAAATGAATGATTTGGTCACAAAACATGTGAATCACATTATAAGGAAGTCCCTCTCCATGGTCCTGAATTTTCAAACAGAAGACACTACATGACTTCCACATGCAATGAGTGTGGGCCAAGCATCACAGAGCACTACAGTCCAGTAATACTTTGCTAGCCTGTTGGGGAAATGGGTTGGCAGGGGGTCCCACCTTGATTATTCATAGAAATCAGAGAGCGTGTCCATGTGTCCATCCCAAGTAAAATGTGGATGGCCTGATAGCAAGCAAGCACGGTCACATTGGGTTTTAGTTCCAGAGACTGGTGTGTGATCATTGGATTATGCCATTCCATACATTGACAAGCTGCTTTGGAAAAGTGGAAATTTGATGCTAAAATGAGTGTTCCAAAGTGGTGGTGCCTTAGGGACCAGTGTTTTTTTTTGAGCGAAAATTCGCTTTTTTCTGACTGGCTGCGGGAAACCACTAAAACCTATGAGGGGAAAAACGTTTCTTTTGGGACAGATTCACAAGACAGTGATGGTTTTTGGCCATCCATTCCCCATCATGAAGAATCTCAATGGTCAGCTGTCGCACATTTCATAGATCAACTGACATTAGGGTTTCGGTAGATGATGAGCATCTATCCATCCATTCACATGCCAACTTATTCCCAAGGTCTTCATGTTGCTTTATGATTTTGAATATGTTTGGTGGCTAGTGGCTAATACGTATTAGGTTGTAGTAGGTACTTAATACCTAGGTAGGAAGTAGGTACTAACTACTAGGTACTAGGATTTGTGTAGTCATCGACTAATTAGTGAGTGGTCACTAAAACCCTAACTGTTGGTGGCTGAACAATAAGTCAGTGACCAAACATTTGAAGCTCAAAACCCTAAATTCTAGCAACCATTTGAAATTCACATCTTACAAATCATGGGTGCTAACTCCCAAGTCTTAACTGTCAATGTTTTTTTCTTTTCATCTTGTCCTACTCAGTGCTAATAGCTGCAACTTGCAACATTCAAACAACATTCAAGAATCATCACTCAAGGATGAACATTTAGGTTGTTTAAAATACAATGGGTATGAAGGTCATTGATGAACACCAAACAAGGATCCAATAGATCTTCATCTTGATTCTCATATATGCACATTTCAATTTGCAAGTCTACAACGGCTTAAAATTTATTTGTTGCATTGATCTACCATCTATGTAGTACAAAATGGTGAATGATGGAATCACACTGAAGATTTTTTTGAATTGGTTACCATTCACATGAACATGCTTGACCAACAAAGCTTGAACGTGAACAAGGCCTGGGCTTGATTGGTGAAACTCGAACATGAACGAGGCCCAAGCTTGAACCTTGAATCACAAGCAATGATTTTTAATATTGCAACATTGGAAATCAAGAATCGAGATCCAATGGCATTTTATCCTTAAGAGCTCACCACTCCACCTTGAAATGTAAGAGAGTTCTTCAAACCTCACCCTTTGAATTGATTTATTTATTTATTGTGTGCATTATGCACTCAACATGAACCAATGAGTCATCCATGTTTGTGTTTCAAGAATTGAAATTCAAATTGGTTTGATATTTGAATTCAAGGTTGTAACTTGTGTGTGTGATTGTCACTTTTATCACTTTTTGTGCAAACTTCTATGCTAACTAAATTGGAATCTATTGATCTAAGTTTAGAGTTTAAACACGTTTTTCTTTAAATTTTAGATGGCACTAAAATTGAAACATCTTCCCAATTTCAAGTTCAAATCTTGTTTTGAAAGAACAATCACAATTTTAAATATGTAGCCTAAAGAGGCAAAGTCTAATGCATAGGGAAAAAAACATAATGTTTACAACCTTGAACATGGACCTAATCCTATTGTTGTTCATATCCAAAATGAACCAAAATGACCCAAAATTTCCTTTTTGTTCACTCAAAGTCATAATCCAAGCCCTAGTGATACTAATCCTAAAATAATAGATGCTTTAGGAGCTTAACAAAAAAGAAACCTAAAAAATCCCCAACAGATGTAGTGAAGAAGTTCCAAGATGTTTGGTCTATGAAAATCCCATGGGCTGAAACTATTTTTGATGCAACTAGAAATATATTAGGTGTAAAATGTAAAGTATGCACTAAGATAGAGATAAAGGATAATATCTTAAACCCAAAGTGGGATTCACTTGAAAAACAAATGGGGAAAAGAAAAAATGAAAAAGGGGTTAAAGTTGTGGATGTCAAGTGTGCACATGCCAAAAATGAAACAAAATTTGTTTCAATGAATCGCCCTTCTATTTGGGAGCAAGTTCAAGGTGGATTTGAAGGAGAAAACAAAAAAAAATGATTTAATTTGTTTCTATATTCATGTTTTTTGCCCAAGAAAAGCCCATGACTGATTACAAAGATCCAAAGTCCTTATATGAATTTTTCAAGCTCAAAAACATTCCCAAGCAACATTGGAATGATTAATTTAAGTTGGGCAATTGAAGAACATCTCTACAATCAAATTCTAGCAACCACTAAAGCCGTTGTCTAGAAGGCCAAGTTTGTGACCTTAACATACTTTGGATAATCATAGTTGGATTTTAATCCATGGATGTTGTCCAAGATTGGTGTCACATTCCTATTTTGCTTACAATTGATTGTGTTGTGGAAGGATCCAATGGACAAAACATGACTAAAGGCATCATGGATATTTTCATGGTTGTTAGTGGTTTAACAAAAGTTGAAGTACCAAAAATGTTATTATGCTTTGGTGCAAATAGTGTGAATACCTTTCAGGGTGTTTGAAATGGAGTTATATTCCAAATTCAAGAGTGTTATGTTCCTATTTTGATTGGCATCCACTATATGGCACATTGGACTAATCTAGTAATCTAAACATTTTTTCATTTACCCATGGTGACATAATTAGAAGATCTATTGCAATCCTTTTTTTTTTGTTTTTGCAAATCTCTGAAACGCCATTTGGAGTTTGTCAAACTAGCCCAAATCATTGAAACAAAAGGTAACAAGCTTCTTCGCAACATCAAAATTAGATGGATTAGTATGTTGAATCCCACGAAGCATGTACTTGAAGAGTATTGCCTTCTTTTGCTAAAAATGGCAATAGATTTAGCAATTTTGTTGGGTAGCAAGTACCTTAAATTAATCGTGTGATGTCCAAGTGATTTTTGGATTGGCTTGCTTAATGCCTCTTTTAAGTACAATTCATTTTCTCATCAAGTTTTCCCAATTGCAAAATGTGTATGTTTGTGATTTCACAACTGCAATTCAATTTGTAAGTTGGATTAATTATTTCAATTATATTGTGATTAGACATTTACATTCCAAGGGGATGCATTCAAATTGTTCAATGATTTGGGGGATTGCATTCATGGTACCATCTCCATGAGATGCATCATAGATATAAATACTAAATAAATGCAAGATTGAGTGTCTCACTATTGTGACATTATAGATTTTTTCCCCAATGCACCCTTGGTTCAAATGCATATGGTAATTAATCTATTTCTAATTATGATTATTAACAATGTATTTTAAACAAATAACTTCATTATAAACACATCCATGTTGTTATGTTTTGAAAAAAAAATCATCCACTATGAGTAATGGATTTTGAAAGCTTAAAAATATGGATTGGTTGGGAAATTGAAACATGGAAAATTGGATTATTTGTGGGTGTTTTTAATTTAAAATTGTTGTAATGACTCGGTATAGGTTGTAGTATGAAATGGTACACTCATCTTAAGCACCTATCCCATGTAATCTTTAGTCAAATGCAAGATATGGCCTTTTGAATGGTCAAAATTCGACCATATTTTTATAAGTCCATAAAAAATGTAATTTGGATTTTTTTCAATTTTATTCCCTAACAAGCAAACATTTTCACAAACTTTACTTGGGGTGATGTTAATAGGGACTTTTTAGCCTTTGTTTTACACGTTTGAAATTCCAGAGCCCTCTAGAGTGACATCATCATGCACATGTACCTATCCATTTGAATTATAGGTTTTGTGAATAGCTATTGGGTGGGAAGTTCGTTCATTTAGGGTTTAGGGAAGTTTGTTCATATAAGGTTTAAGGAAATTTGTTCATAGAGGGTTTAGAATATGAGATGTGTCTTTTTAATTTTGACCATCATGTCAAAGGTATGGTTTCTCTGTAGAGGACATAAGTAATAACCAAGACAAGGGATGATAGATGGGTGAAAATATAATTAAGTAGACCACAAAAGTAGTCTTCTCTAATTCAAAAGTAGTGATTTTCACATTTAAGCATGAAAATAGTTCAAGAACTCCACCTATCATAATGCAAAACCATGGAACCTCAATTGACATCATAAAAGTGTGTAAATAATGCATTTAAAAATTAAAAATTCAAATGTCTTAAACTTGTTTCATTTCCAAAAAACCAAATATAACATTTCTAAATTACATGTTTTCACAAAACCTATGGTATAATTTAAGGCTCCCATTTATTTTATTTTGATTTGGACATTGTTTTAATCTACTTGCGTCTACTTTTATTCATAATAATCTTACTTAACTTTTGATTAAATATGTGTTTTTATCATTTTTCCTATTAGGATTAGAGGAGAGATTGCGTGGTATCAGAGCAATCACAAGCACATAGAACACACAAGTATGTGAACAATGCTTGGAGTGAGATATTCAACTCCCCTCCAACCTTGCTCTTTATTCCCTTCCATGTACCACGACATTGACAAACCATATGGGATAAATATTTCTCTCCCTCCTTATTCTAACATGTTCGTGGTACTAACATATCTCAAATCTACCTATGTCTTTGATTGCTTGCAACACTTATCTACCACATTGTTTCTAATATCTACCACACCTTTATCTATGTTTCTAACATCTACATCATAATCTTCAACACTCCCACTTTGCAAGTAAACTAAGACTCCCAATCCCATGCTTCTTGTAAGGTTTTGATGCCGCTCCTTTGCCAATGCCTTTGTCAACACATCTGCCACCATATCTTGAGTTGGGCAATACTTGAGGCCTATTTCTCCACTCTCCAACTTCTCTCGAATGAAGTGATGTTGTATGTCAATGTGTTTTGTGCAAGAGTGGTGGGTAGGGTTCTTTGCAAGTGCAATGCATCCTTGATTGTCACACATGATGTGTCGCACCCCTACTTTGGCCAAGTGTGGGGGTGAAGCCCAACACTTGGAAAAGTTGGGATTGGGAGTCCTCCGGGACTCCCGAATGTTCAAAGCTCGACAACAAGGGGCAAAACACCTCGCATTGGGGTGTTCTTGGTGTCATTGGAAAGGTCTTGAAACGTAAATATCGAAAATGCCCTCGCATTGGCAATTCGGACATCTGCAGCCCAAGTTGTGGGCAAAAGAAGGGCCGGGAGTCAAATTGGTAGTTTGACTCCCGACCACTAAAAGTCGGGAATCGACCTCTTCCCGACGTCCGATTCGAGTGTGCGACATGGCGTTGGAAAGATCTCGACGAGGGCTACAACTTTGGTTCAGACCTCGTCGCGATTCAACTCTGCTGTCGGGAGTTATGGCGGTTCAAAGCTCCGGGAGTCCCACCGGGACAATTTCGGGACAATTTCGGGACTCCATTTCGGGAGTCCCGGGAATTTGTGCCATTTGGATGTAGCCCCCACGGGGCGTCGCAGAGTATACTATCGGGAG
>Ga0209208_10002046_pt1 | contig 28792 bp, 19 predicted proteins | sample S1TSphfallax_3_FD_187694 | JGI IMG/M metagenome (GOLD analysis project Ga0209208, IMG submission 187694) | Host-associated microbial communities from peat moss isolated from Minnesota, USA - S1T2_Fd - Sphagnum fallax MG (SPAdes) (version 2) | ecosystem: Host-associated > Plants > Peat moss >...
AACGAATCGCAAAGTTTTGTTTGTTGTGTATCTCGCAAAAGTTCTGCGATGATTAAAGGTTCATTCTAAATTTGTGATGAGTGGTGCGCCACAAGTTGCGATGCGTTCTGCATCGCAAATTTGGCAAAAAAAATTTCCTTCGCAAACCTTTCAGGTTTTTTGTTTTTCTTTCGCAAAACCTTCAGATTTTTTGTTTGGCCCTTCGCAAAAGGGCACAATATGTAGTAGTGTATATGCAAATAATAAGTGGATCATGTAAGTTCTTATACTACTTGTACTATTGAAGGATATTGGCTTGCTTTTTGTTTGTGAAATAGATCCATTTCTACAATGATAAGTGTGTAGTTAGTCAATCCATATGCCATCTCCTTATTTTCACAAGTTGTTCAGTTTTTTTATTATTGCAGAATTGTTGCTACCATTAGGAAATCTACATCTTGATAATGAAACAAAGATTGTCAATTAAAATGGTGTCTGTCATGAAAAGAATGTTCTTGAAGAGGACCAAAGATGCATTGATGCAAGTACTTCCAAACTTGCACCATGCATTTCAAAGGATGTGCAAAATACACTTGCTTTGCAAAATACCAAAAGGTATTCTTTACATAAATGAAAATCACATGAAGACCCAAATGAAAGCAAAAAGAAAACATCCATGTCCAACATATAGACTATTTCTGAAATACATAAATCATCATGTATGAACTCTACGTTATTCACATTGTTCATTTATTTGTACTAACTTACTTTAATAACCTTCATGATGCACCACTTGAGTTGTAATTGAATTCACTTTGAGCCTTGCATAATGTACATATTTGGACAATGATAACTCCTTGGACAATGAAAAATCAAAGAATGTTTGGGTTCCCAAGCCTAAACTACCAAAAAAAACATTGGGGAAAATTTGTAGAACATGTTAGTACACATGCACACCCAATGAATAATAAATTTGCACACTACAACAAATGACATATGTTATATTGTTCTTTCTTATTTTTGTTTTTGGTTTATTGGGTGTAATGATTTATAAATGCTTGCGATGACATTATGTACATGTGTATTATCTAGCCCATGATTTTGGTTCAAACATTAATGGTAATTTGACATATGTACATCATGGATAATAACTTTGTTTTTGAAATTTGTAGCACCATTTGGACCCATGGATTTATATGCCTTGAAAAATATTTTTTTATAGGTTTTCAATATACTTTGAAATTTGTTGTATGCAAAATTTTACACTTTATTATACATGTAAGCTACATGTTAGAGTTTGTTGATCATGTCATTTTTAACAATGAGTGAATTTCATATGAAGTTCACAACAAGGTTTTGAAATTGGAAAGGTATGTATCTTTTAATGTAGGTCCCTACATAGACTTTGTGTGTTTTTGTTATATTCCAAGTGCATATAAATTCACATTCATCAATACAGTCTACCATTTATTGGACAATAAAAGTTGTAGAGCTTCTAAAATGATTTGTAATACATGGAATTTAATGGGTAAATGTTAGAGTTTGTAAAGAAAAACAATGTGGTTGGTATGTTTAAAATTAGAACTTGATCATGTGTTAAATTGTTGTTGATGGATGTTTTGTTCCATGTAAAAAGAGAAAAATAAATTAAAAATACAAGGCAAAATGTAACCATTATAATTATTATTATGTACTAGGTTCTCTAGAGAATTCTAAGAACTTACAGGTGATGCCTTATAGTTTGTTAAAGTATAAGTTGTTCTGCCAAAACATATTGATTACCTTATTATGCTAAAATGAATGCATTGATTTGCTGGTGATGATTGGAGCCAACACATAGACCTTACAATGCACATTTGTTAATGGTTGCGAAAAGTTCCATGTTTAAATTCGTTACCATGGACATATTGTTAGCACTAAAAATTTCCCTTTAAGCATGAACTTCAAGACTCTTTGTTTTTTCAATGCTCAACACACAATATTTGTGATATATATACATCCACTAATTCCAAGCATGTACCTTCTTTGATAACACCATGGTATACCATCCTTCAATGACAATTTCTATCCTCCAATCAATCTTTTATAATGCAAGGCTCTTTTAGCTACCCTTACATTCTCCCCAAATTTCAATTCACATATTTTAGGATATGTGGCTCAAAAATTTTAAATGAAATTTAATTGATAATTCCCAAAATCATTGCTTGGCATTGTTTATCCCACCAAATCATACCTTGCCATGTTGGAATGACTGTTGGTTACTAGTAATGATTGGAAATAACAAACAAGCCATGTATTTGTTCATGCATATGGCCATTTGCATTGCACAAATTTCTTTCCCAAAGACTTGATCTTGTAAATATTGCAGGCTTTTAAACATACGTAATCCGATCATTCTTTATCTCCTAAATAGGATTAAGGGACTAATTTAGAAGAAGAATTCACATGGTTCAATATGTGGATGCAAGTTTTTTCAATGAATGGATAGCCACAAACCTAAATGTTTAATTAACCATGCATGGACAACCACAATTAAAATGCAACAACAAATTACACTATTCTAAAAAGACAACTAATTATACTATAACTTGGCATGCATATAATTGAAGCAATGGGAAAAAATAAGCATAATGAAAATGAATCTTTTGCTATCTTCATAATATTTTGTCATTAAAACTACCTAGCAAAAATTCCATAAACATTGTTGCATATGAGATTCATTAACAACTCTTCATAAAGTCCAAGTTTGTCTAACAATTATATACTTCAAACACATATATCTTTCATCAGCTTGGCTAGGAACCACAAATTATAAAAGATTGTAAGCTTAATAATTAAAACAAATCCAACAATTTTGTCAATTCAATAACTTGACTGCTCCATAAAACATAGAAAGAATAGATCTTGAATACAAAGATTATCTACTCAGCCCTTGTATCCAACAATCTAATTTGCTCCAATGCATATCAAATTATGTTCAAAGCTTCATGACTAAGTTCAAATGTGTGAGATATATTTCGTGTAATGTGGCCAGTGAGTGACATTGTGAATTAATTAGAAGCCAATACTAGATGACTAAAAATATTGGCTTGTCATTATGAGGGTACCTTGCTCCCTTGCTGAAGCTTTTCATATTCTTAGAAAGTAAACTCTCATAGTAAACCCTACTCCCTTGTTGAAGCCTTTCATACCAATATCCACAAATGACGACATCTCATGTTTCATACTAGTTGTTCCCATCCATCCAATAGGCTTGCTTGAAGCACATGTACACATATGGTAATCGACATAATCCAAAATGGATCAATAGAGTCATTTGAGGGAATTGTTATGTTTTTTCCCACTTGCACATCATCAACTATTCATTCTCCTCCTATGCCAAACTCAATCTCTTCATCTTCAATTTCTTGCAACATTTCATCCCTAACTTGCAATTGATCATTTGGTTCCAATCTTACCAATGTCCAATTTGGCACATGAATAGCCAATTCACATTCAGTGTCAAAATTCCTATTTGCACAACTCACACAATCACATGATACATGCCTAAATTGAATCAAAGTTGGATCCTTGTTGACATTGATCACATTTGGTACATACCTCTACTGCAATTGATAGTGTTATAGTTTTAGTGGCGAGACCAATTGATGTCACCAACTTTGAGTTCCCATAAAAACTTATTCACAATTTTTCTAGCATTGTTGTGTGAAGCATGATGTTCCTCTACTTCTGTCTTCAAGTATAACACCACCTCATGCGCATTTTGAAGTTTTAATCCATATAACTTAACCTATTCTTTGTGGATTTCCCATTTGCATAATGTTCCTACACCATCCACTTCCCCCTTCCCATGGCTAAAACCAAAGAAATTCCAAGTCATTTGACACCCTGATAGTAGGGCTGCACATGAAGTTAAAGATGGATATCAACCCACAAAAAAACCATGATGTTGATGATTTAAATTTGCTAAACCAACCATCTGACCAAATGAAATGTTCAAGTGGGAAACAACCCAATTGTTTTGTGTGCTCCCAAAGAAGCATAAAAACAATGTTGGACATATAACGTATCATGTTCCTTATCATCTAAGATGAAATAATGACTTCTTTGAGGAGCTTATACTTCTATAAAATAAGATCATATGATGGATTATACTTGTAGGTAATCATAAGCAAGATACTTACATGTCTGTTGTGCTAATGCATGTTTTGAATCTCATTTTGGACTTTCATTCTGTAGTTCTCATTGAAATCCACACAAGTCAAAACGGCATTTGCTAGCAATTGGTCAAGTTTTTATTTGAATTGAACATCTTGCGAACATACCAGATTTTTGTGTAAAACAAATGATTTCAAATGAAGTTGCATGTACTTTACATAATCCACAAAGGTAGTTTCATTGTATTTCACAGTGAAAACCTTCTTATCCTTGCCTTCCTCAGTTTGACCCACTACTTCATAACCTATACTTTTCCACTTAATCAGATGTCTAGAAAGTAGTTCTTAAAAACATGTCTTCAACATTTGAATGCCACAATTAGGGCAATCTCCAAGTAAACATTCACTTTTGTGCCATAGGGAATTCAAGGGTTTTGCACATAATATGGACATCCATAGGTCAGTAATATCGCCAAACAAATGAAATCCAACATAACACAAACATGTAGATGTGCTTTCAACATCTACTACAAATACCTTTGGACATTTGCATAAACATGCCATGTATGCTAGTCGAATCATTTTGCATATCATTGAGTCCATTCACTAATCATTTGAGTTTTGTGTGATAACAATAATAGTAGGTGTTCCACTTCATGAGTCTACAAACAAACCATGGCTTTAGTGAATGAAACCTTGTGAATTGTATTTGTCCATCTAGGTGTTGGTATTTGAAAGTTGTGAAGAACTTTAGCTACACAAATCAAATTCAATTGCATTGTTTGATTAACATACATTTGGTTTAGGAAGAAATATGAAATATAGAACACAAAAGGTTCTAGTCCTTACAATATATTATTCATATATGACACATAACACTCACATGAACCCTATGCAAATCATTCATTCAAGGGCCTTCCCTAAATTAAACTTAACTCCCATGACACATGCACTTAGGAGCCCTGAAAAGCTTATAGTCAATGAATTCTAAAAGGAAATAGACTACATGGTAATAGGTAATTTCAAAAGATTGATTTAGTTATGAGAAGAGACAACCTACAATTGAAGGCACCTTGTACATGCAAAAAAAAACCCATATGATGGGAGGTAGCAATTTTCAATTGAAGGCCCAAATTTAAAAGTATTGATTGAATTTTATGATGCAACAATTGGCATTCTAAGGACCTATGTTGGTTGAAAGACTCATCGCCATCCAATTGTATGCAATAACTTGCAATTCATGAAGGAAAAGACTAGCTAATTGCTTAATTAGTTTCTAGGAGGAAACAAAGTATACATGTCCTCAAAAACATGATTTTATACACCTTAAAATAACACAATATAACCCCCAAAATTTTGAAATCAATCTTAATAAGATGTTTAGAGACCTTCAACATCAATACTTATGGTATTACAAATTGCCATAACATCCCCATGGATACTAATTGACTGGTTAAAGATCCATTAACTTAATGTGAGGAACAAGTTTATGTATTTGACCTTAAGGGTTGAATTATGAATGAAAAGATTATGAACCAATGGGATTCAACCATCCTATCCAAGACTTCAAACATTAGAGCCTTCATATTAGCTTAAGAAGTCTAATAGATTAAGAAATTAAAAGACTACAACAAAAGGGGAGAAGATTTGTTAGCATTAGAACTCGAGTGATCCAAGAACTTTCATGATTTAATTCCAAGAAGATACAACTTGCAATTGATGACACAATCTATGCAAAAAAAAACCTTGCTATATTTTGGCTTGAAGCAACAACCTTCAATTAAAGGAGGCCTAAATCTAGAAAAGATCAAGGACTGAATTAAATGGGAGGCAATAGATGACATTTGAATTGCCTATCTTCATTAGAACTGTCATTAAAATCCAAGAGGAAACAATATTCAATTGAAGGAAAAGATTAACTACCTAACTAATCCATTTATAGGAGGAAATAAAGTATAATATAATAACTTCAAAAAGATGATTTAATTTTTAAAGGTTAGAAGTTGCAGTTGAAGGCACCTTATACATAAAAATGAACCCCATTACATTTTGGGAAGTAACAACCTTCAACAAAAGCAGGCATGAATCCAAAAAAGATTAACTCAATTAAATGGTAGGCAAGAAATGGCATTTGAAGGACCTAGTTAGTGGGAATAGTCATTGAAATCCAAAAGGAATTAACAATTTGTAATTGAAAGAAAATATTGATTGCATGACTGATGCATTTCTAGGAGGAAAATAAAAGCACATAACATCCTCAAAAACATTCAATAATTCTTAAAAGAGACCAAAGGCAATTGAAAAGACTTTCTATGCAAAAACAATACCTTTTTGCATTTTGGGAGGCAACAACTTTCAATTAAAAGAGGATTGAATGGACAAAAAAGATCAAGACTGAATTAAATGGGATGCAACAAATGGCATTTGAAGGACATGTCTTTGTTAGGATAGTCAATAAATTCCACTTGAAGAAATAATATGTAATTGAAGGAAAATATTGATTGCTTGATTGATGCATTTCTAGAAGGAAATAAAATAAATAATATCCTCGAAAACATTGAGTGATTCTAAGAAAAGACCAAATGCAATTGAAGGCACCTTTTATGCAAAACAAATTTTGTTACATTCTAGGAGGCAAGAACCTTCAATTAAAGAAGGCTTGAAACTAGAAAATATTAAGTGACAATAAAAAGGAAGCCATGTATCCATAAATGATTATGTAAAACAATTTTAGGAGCCATGCAAAAGTTAAAAGGAAGCTTGTATCCATAAAACATTGGCTACATATTGGGAGGAAACAAACTGCATTGGAAGGAAAATTGTATGGACTAAAAGTCTAACTTATTGAGTTTTTGTTAGAAAAAAACTAAACAATGAAAATGATTGACTCCTTGTGGAAACAAAATTCAAATGGTCAGACTATTTGACTCCTTGCATAAAAATAACCCAAGCAATCAAATTGTTTGTTTCCTTGCACAAAAGTAACCCAAGCAGTCAAATTGTTTGACTCGCACAAAATAAACAAAGCAATCAAACTATTTAATTCCTTGCACAAATAAAACCAAGCATTGAAACTACTTGGTTCCTTGTACAAAAATAGATTGGAAGTAGTCAAACTGCTTAACTCTTTGCATAAACAAAATTAAACACATAAATTACTTTACTCCTTGCACAAACAAAACCAAGCGTTCAAAGTACTTAGCTCCTTGCATAAGCAAAACCTAGCTTTCAAATGTTTACTTGACTTCTTGTGGAGACAAAACTAAGCACTCAAATTGGTTGAGTCTTTATAAAAACTTCACCAAGCAATCAAGGCAATTTAGTCCTTGTAGAATTCCCCCCAAATAGTCTGTAAGAACTCCACCATGCCAAGTAGTCAAAACAAATTTAGTACTTTGTAGAAATAACACTAAAAGCATTCAAGATTCAAATGCAATTGTAAAATTCATAGATTCTTTACAATTTGTTATAGAATTCTACAGCAAGAAGTAAACAATCATAAACTTATAGCCCGTGCCATTAAAATCAAATAAGATGATGCATGTAGACCTGCCTCCTTGGGCTATGAGTATTGATAAAATGAGTTTCAATAATTGAACTTAAACTTATATACAACCACAAACATTATGCGAGTTGAAAGCACCATGGACTCAAGAACAAAATACTTGAGAATGAAAAGACACCACTTGAAGTTGAGAAGATAACATATGTCATGATTATTATGATGAGGAGACACAATTCTACCTACAACATGTAAATATAAACATTGTACTCCAAAACTTTGACTTAATTTATAACCCAAATCTATATAGGCAAACCTCTTAATGTGTATAATATTCAACAAAATGTACATACAAGAAATGGTGCATACATGTAAAAAAGATGTTCACACAAGCAAAATAATTGAATAATTATTCAAAATTGTAGGTTCTAACTTGTGATATTTGAAGATAATGCTTAGGGTGGATTTCAAAATTCTTGACTCCAACTCTCCTTCGTACAACATCCTTTCGATTGGGTGATATGGAGGTCTCTTGAACCCACCAATCAATCATTAATTTTTTCATTGTCTCTGATAAAGTAGCAGATCTTTGAGCTCTCTTATAATCAACCATAAAACATCATTCATAGTATCAAATTGGTGTGCCTTAACACTGCTCTTGGTATGTTTCGTTTGTCAACTCCAAGCACTACGGCTACAACTCTTTTGTTAGTAATGGATTGTGATGATGTTAATGTGCACACAATGTTTTTAGCCATGACTAGCTTGGATTTTCTACAACTTGCCAGTGTGTATTGATGCCTTCTTTCATGTTTTATAACACATCATACTTATGTTTTACAACCCTCAGATCAGTTAGGTAAAGGAGGAACCATATCTTTGAGTAGGGAATGATTTAGAAACTTTCCAATAGTTCCATGTTGAATTTCAAAAGGAACATTTATCAACTTGTTGATAGTGAACAAAGTCATTTCTCTTACAACATTTGCAGAAAGCTTTTGTGCTTCTTTACTATTAAAATCCAAGTAGTGTGTGGGTGGATCTAACCTAACATGACGATCCAACTCTAACCTTACAAGATCCAACTCTTCACATTCATGATCGACAGCTTCCTCTTCTGCTATTGGTCTTGCTACTTTACGAGCCCTATGCCTCCTCATTCATTCCCGAGTGGCAGCTCTTCAAACCTTACACCTCCTCATTTGTTCCTGAGTGGCAACTTTTCATTTTTCTTGGATAGATTTTTGTTGAATAGATGTTCTTAGTGATGTCGAAATCTTGACAATATACATCACATTTGTTTGTTCCTTGCATAATTAGGTCATGATCCTGAATGCAAATAGACCCTAAGATGATGCACATAACTTTTGAGCATATTGGACAACAAAGGTTAAGAAAAAATCATCACCAAATCTTTGAAAACATTGGTAGGTTAGTTCAACAAACATTATGGCTTAAAGACGATGCTTGATTTCCAGGCGACATTGTCTTCCTTAGCACCTCGAGTCTAATAACTGTTGTAGATTTTGAAAGCTTGCATCTTGAACCTGTAAGAGCAAGAACTAAACATTGTTTAGAACTAGGAATACATTGCCGAGCAGGAGAAAAAAGTTGAAGATCAATCAATTCCTTAACAATCTTTTCATGCAAGTTTAACAACCTTTTAGATTTTGATGGTGTATAATGGCGATGCAATGCTAAAAGGGTTGGTTCAATAATTGTAGGTTTAAGATCTATTGGACTATTTGGTGGCGTGAAGAAGACATCTTCATCGGAGTCATCTCCTTCATTCTCCTTTAGTATGAGTGTCATCTTTAAGGTTTTCCAAATTGCATCACTAACTTTCTCTTTCTCCCTCTTTATTTCTTTCTCTTTCTTTCTCTCTCTCTCTCACACACACATCTTCCTTGGCATGGTTGCAAACTACAAGTGACCCACCTAAAACCTACAACAAACCTTGACACCATGCCATAATTGCACCAAGATTTGCAAAAAATTACAACACAACCTCAATGATCTAAAAATAATTAAAAGATAACATAAAATCTTCAAAATCTCGTTGCACTTAGCTAAGCCATTGTTGTTCACCTACAAAACTTTCCAAGTTCAACGAAATTTTTCAAACTGAAGCTACAACACAAAGAAGTCAAGGAGTAGGTGTTTTAAAAATAATGTGCATTGTGCAATTTGCTTCACAATGGGTGGCACCATTTTGACCTAATAGTTAAACGGGAAACATCTTTGCACCCCTAATCAATGGTGTAGATGTATATTCATTTTTTCAAAGGCACACATTAACGGTTTAGATAAACTACTTTTCAAGATATGTGAACCTAACAATCTTAATATAACACTGCATTTATGAAATTTAGGTTATAAACTTTGGTTTCAAAAAAAATTATTTTACATGTTTAAATATTTATTAAATTCATTTTTACGAGTGTTTAATCTATTACATATATATATACATCCCATGTATTCATATATTGATTATGTATTATTTAATGTATATATGAAATTTAAATCCATCATCTAGACATGAAATAAATTGGACATTTTCATATTATTTGATGAAAGAATCCATGCATTTATTTAAAAGTTTTTATTTATTTATTGTTTCAATTATAAATTAATAAATATCAAAGTCTAGATTCAAATTCAAGAATCTTTGGAAACATCCAAGTTGATGGTTTTGAACATAAATTATATCAAACACACATATAATACAACAAAATTTGATTTTAAATTGGATGATAATGGTCAATTAAGCACTCACTTAAGATAGAAAACAAACATTATAGGCACACTTTAGTGTTTTTGCATCCTCTAATTTTACCATCATCATATTATATTTTGGGGTTTGACAACCTAATATGTAACAATCATGGAAATGTTAAAAAAATGTAATATTTTTTTATTACATCAATTTTGAAGCTATAATAGCTATAAACCTAAGTAGTCATTACACAAAAGAGTGGCTCTTTAAAGAAAGAATGCACCCATGGCGATGACATACAATGAGTTTTCATTCCCTTTGTACATGGGCATGGTTTCAAGGGTTGTAATGCATCCAACTATTTATCAAAGTTGTTGATACTTTTTTTATCCATGTTGCTTGTATGTAAATTCATAGTTATTAGACTTTTCACCTTATTTAAAGGTGCAGGGTTCAATATACGATGTGTCCATGAAAGGGGAATTGAGTTAAATCATGAACATTGACATGGTCCAAAGGCATAAGTGCACTAGAGTCCCCCAAAAATTGTTATCGCAAAGTACAATTTCATGTATTTCAAAATTTTGACAAGACATGTACACCAAATTTAATGATAATATTGTGAAATTTGAGGAGATTGAGAAGTTTGGAACTTGATTTAATGAATTAAAAAAATAACTCAACAAAATATTTTTAAAAATTATGTGATGAATATATAATTTGGACCAAAATAATGCCCATCATAAAGTATGAAAAATGAAAAATATATTCCAAAAGTGAGGTTATAGGTGATATGTTTGTATAAAATTTTAGGTGAAGAATGAAAATGATATAACAAAAGATAATCCATCAATCTCTTTGAAAATTATTACTTTTGTTTAAACTTTTTTGGTTAGAAACATTATTTTTTTGTGAACTAATAAGCCATAATAAAATTATTATTGAACATTTTAATAAAAAAAAAGTCAAAATAAAGAGGGGAAGATTGTTGAGGCATGCATTTTTTTTGCCCATTCATATTTCCCTTGTTAATGAAACATGTCACCCAATATGACATTTTATGGTCATAAAAAATTTGCATGTTATATATAGTATGTATATTGAATGAACACCCAATCCTTTTAAGTTGATCGTAGGATCAAGGTGAATTTTGATTTAAAATGAACTTTGGGTTACAAAAAAATGTCGTGTGTGCATAGTCCAAATGTTTTTTTACTTGAATTTATGATTGCTAAAGATTCCCACCAATAGAAAGTTTATTGTACACTAATGTCACATTGGTAATTTGTCACCATTTTTGCTTAAAGTGGTGCACTTTTAATGTGAATATATATCCCCAACTAAGAAGTGCTAAAATATATAGTAGTAAATTATTCATTGTTAATGCATAATGTATTGTTTAGCTTTTTTGATAGTACGTATGCAATACTTGACACATATAGTAACATTGGCTTGAAATTTGTACAAACATATAAATTGTGAGGGTGGGCTCATTGCAACATTAATTTTCTATAATGAATACTACATTGTCAAATGATGGGAGGCTCACAAGACACTCACTCATGTTGTCCCTTGAAAAAGTTACATGTGAGGAAAGATCTTTGGATGAGGGCCATCTCTTGATGTACATTCTTCTTGTTGATTTTGCAACTAATGCATTTCACAATATAAAAAGGAAATGTTCTAGGAATGTTTGGAAATAATCCTTCAACCATTTAAGGACGCAAGTTTCAAGTTTCCATTTTTTCTTCATTTGAATAACCAAATTATATTTTTTGAATAATGTACTCAATATGTTTAAAATGTGACCAAGAGATATTGTGATTATTATTATTGAGTGTGTAGTACTTTAACATCAATAGATCTTCATGATGATGAATAGTGGGCGTCCCCATATATATATATGCTTATAATATATGTGATCACTTGGTAGAATGAAAAGTCAACAAATGCAAATGCCATGCAAATTGTGTTTATGCTAAAAGAATACATTGGAAATTTATCACATATTTCTTTACAAAACTAAACAAAGGAATGAAAGCAATCATGGAGACAATCTTGAAAGAAAAATGGAGAGGGGATTTCGAAAAAGTTTTCAATACATCCCATCAAGCTTAATCTCATTTACATTTAAAAATAAACTTGTGAAAGGTGGATTGCATTTATTTTGTTCACAAAAACTGTTGTTGACTTATATGTGATTTTAATTTGCTATCTATGATAATGCACATGTTGGGGATTCAATGGTGGGAAGGTAGAGTGTGGGAACCCATATCATATTATTCATTTGGAAATGTTACACTAGTTTAATTTGAGAATGTTCAAAACTAATGTTGGCATCATCATTTAGTAACCTTCACAAATTTAACAAGGTTCTTTTGGAATTGGATAGATGTTTGCTTGTGATTAAAGTAAAATCAAATAAAAAAAATTCTTTTGGTGATTGAAAGTCATGGCGTCCTTGGAATTTTACTTATAGCTTTGAAGGTCTTGGAGAATATTTAAACTTAAAATAACAATGTTTTGCGAGACACCATACAATGTTTTCAAAAATTAATAATTTCATGTTTTGCAATTGAAAATGTTGAAGCATGACAAAGTTGGTCTAATGCATTTTTGTTTGTTATGACAAAAATCAGAGTTCAAATTGGTTAAGATTCATGCAATGTCACACTATATATGTCAATTCAATTCATAGGTCTAGCTCTCCTTTTGAATATAGTGCAAATCATTCTAAACATTCAAACACATCATTGTTATGAAAGCAACATACCATGATAATTGTCATGACTACACAAGGTAGATTATCAAACATAATCAATGTGTCCAAGCACTATGAAGGCTTCTTAGAGAGTTTGAAGGTTTTGATGCCTCATTTAAGCATGTGACTACTCTTGACTTAGTAGGTCATGATATGAAACATAATTTGAAATTATGTGCAAAACATTTCAATGATATAATCTATTATTGCAAATTTCATTCCTATCATCTTGTTTGCATGAATGTATTAACTTCAAATCTAAAGTAAAATTTCATGCATGTGCTATGTGTAGGATGAGGCAAATTATTGGCTTTGGCTACACCAATTTTAATTTTATTGGTGTTATTAACTCCAACACACCAAATATTAAAATTAAGTCTTGTAATGGAAAATGTGACCTTATGTTCAAGTGGTGGAAACATGTTTGAATGTTGTATTACAAACAAGTGCAAATATACAACTTGTGCGGTTTAAAAGTTGGGAATTATGATTGAATCCCATAAAAAAATTCAAAATTCAAAAAAATGTGCAAAACATTTTTTCTACCTATATGAAGATTATGAAAGAACTTTCACATGCATTGAAACAATTAATGTTTAAAAATGGTTTAAATTTAGATGCACAAATTCCATATATTTAACAAAAATGGCATCATTGCATTGAAAATTTAATCTTTGTTTGATTTACATTTGGTTTATTATAACTAATTATTATCAATGTACATTAAATGTAGCTAATTGGGTTTTTTTTTTGTAGATTGTGTTGAATGTGTTTAATTCTATTGCAATACTTCCAGGATATGGACAATGCTTTGCAAATTTTCCAATGTATGCAAAAACAACATTGAGTTTCCATAAACACTTCGTGGACATGTGTGCATGCAAATGGAAGTAGTTAGAAAACAAAAAATTATATTTTATAGACAATTGCCTTTCTTATTTAAAGTGATTTTTATAAAAGTTTTGACTTGGCAAGCAATAAGAAAGGATGCATTTTTGCACAAGTACAAGGAGATTCTTTCAACTAGATTGGTCAAATTTTTTGAATGTACAAAATTATCACAACAATGTTTAGTTTCGTCAAGTAATAATGTCCAATAACCAAATTCTACTAAAGTTGTTAAAAATGACACGACATGCCATCTTATGTCAATTGTCATGTTAGTGTCATGTTTTTTCATTTTTCATTCGAATTATTATAAATTCACTTATTATTGATTGGGATTGAATTCAATTCATTTTGATGGTCAAGATTTCATTTAAATCAAAATTTGATTAAAAAACAAATTCATTGTTCAATTCGGTTGTTCATATGGATTCTAGCAGGTCTAAGTGGGACCAACTCCACCTTAATAATAATATAATGAAGCAATAATCCAATCATGAAAAACAAATTAATTGTCCAAATCTAATGGTTGAATTTTGATTGCCATTTTTAACAATCACGAATTCAATTTTGTGACTTAAAAAGATGCAATTGAAATTTGGTTGCCCATATGGATTGGGACCAAGTCTGCCCCAGTTGTAGTTTAGTAACATCCAAAATCCCATCCCAAAACAAAGAAAAAAGACCATCAAAATGGTGATTGAAATTTTCATCATCACATTTAAATAGTCAAGATTTTTTAAATAATTTTTTTGGAGATTAGATTTTGGTCATTGTTGGATTGTGATTGGAATGGATATGGTCAACATGGTTTTAGCCCTTATGGACATTTTGTCTACCCAAGTCCACCTCAATCCTTATGAATAATCAAAATTTAATTGCAAATTACTATTATTATGTTTTTGACAAAAAATGAATTCTTGACTATTGAAATGATGATCAAAATTTATTTGCTTAATTTGGATGATCAAAAATTTCAATTTTTTGGAGGACTAGATTCAAATTGTTGAATTATAACTAAAATGGAATTGGTTTTAGCCATTTGGACACCTTGGTCCATAGGAACAACCAAATTTTAGTTGCAAATTTTCTTAAAATAATTAAAAAAAGAAGAAATTTGAAGTCAAAATGATGATGAAAATTTAGTCACTACATCCTGATGGTTTTGATTTGTCTTTATTTTGTGATGGAATTTTGGTCACCATAATGATGGGACCAAAATCTAGCCAATCATCCCTATATCACAACTGAATTTAAATCATTGTTAGGGTAAAAAAATCCATGCAAATCAATGTTTGCTTTGAATTAGGTTGACTTTAAACCAATGTGAAGTTAGATTACATTAGTGCCAAAATTGATGAAATGTGACAATGCTAATACTAATAACCAAGAATTTTATTATAATTAAAATTAGTAACATTTTGTGAACTATGCAAATTATTTCCAAAATATTAGAAGATCACAATTGTTTTGTGAAGTCCTTCAAATTTTGAAAGGTTTCATTCTTATTCAACTAATCATTATGACCTAGGTTTGGTTCCAGAACTTAATGATTATAGAAATCACCTCTCATATCTAAGACATTGAGGTTGAATTTCTAGTGATTCACATTCTCCATATTTTTATTCAAGCAAAAACAATAGTTTTATGCTTTGCACTAAACCCAAAATGTGCTAAATTAGCTTTGCAACATTATTTAAGGGTCAGGTGTATCACTATTTTTAGGTACTAATTGTATTTTATTTTTTTACTTATCTTTACAAGTGAGAGTTCTATGATTTCAAACCCCAAATCCATTGGTGTTTACACCACTTGCTATGCTAAAGGAGCAGTCCAACTTCTAGTTGTAGTTTTAGTATTATATAAGGACAAGAGACACTTGATGTATTGGCACATATTAAAGCAATAAAAAAAACAACCATACAATCAAAGACAACTTATGGATACATTAAACTTGGGCATATTAGAAGAGTTTTTACATGCTTGAATGTTTGTTTGTGAGGGTTATATTTATATTTGTTTTCTTGTAATTTGTTTGATTCCATCCATAACTTGGCATATTGGACCCATATGATGTTTTGAGTTGAAGTAACATGTTTCTAGGGTTAACAAACATGGAATATATGAGAGAAGTTACAATTAACATGTAGTTTGTACATTTCATCTTTTGGGGGGGAAAATTGGATGTTTTGTTAAGCCATCACAAAGTCTTGAATTGAGTGGGGAGCTCGTTGAGGTTACAATTGTTTTTCTCTTCTATGATTTTATTTTGTGATAAACAAAAAAAAGATTTACAAAAAGGCTTATAAAATCACCTTGTCAAGGTCTAAAATATTTATATGGGGGGAGGGGGGACATTAAATATTAAAATTTTATATTATTTACATCAAACAAGATATTGTTTGGGAGGTATTAGATAAAGGAACCTTTCTTTTCTCCCACCTTATTATTACCTAATTTTTTAATATGCACATATTTAAATCACCATAAATTTAATTACAATTTTTTTGCTTGCATCAAAGTTAAAAATTTATTTAGATTTTTATTTTTTATTTGATCAAGAATTAAAAATATGACAGTTCTCATTTTTTGAAGGTTTGAAAGATATAATAAAAAGAATACAACCATTTGTTTCCCTTAGATGAAAAACTTATAGTTCTTACTGAAATGAAAGTGTACATTAGGAAGGAAAAGAAACTAACCAATTAGAATTGGAGCAAAACAATCTCTTGTCCTTCCGCAATGCACATCCCCTACCTACCTACTTACCTACCGACCAATGGGGGCCATCATAACTCTACCATAACTCTGGTAGTGGGGACGGGACTAGGGAGCATCATAAACAACATAATGGGAGCAATCACAAAGGCCGCCTATTGAATCCAATGGGGACAGCCAGCAAAGACAGATTTGTTGTGTTGTTATTGCAATTAAAAGGTTTGGCAAAAAAAGAGTTTTGGCAGAAATGGGTGGGGTTAAGATTTTTAGGTCAAGATTTTTTTGTCTGTCTTTCTTTATTCAAATCCTCTAGACAAACAAAAAAATAGACTCCAAAAACAGAAGAGCACATGGGGACAGTTAATGTACTATACTCACAATTTGTGTTTTTATTAGCTTTCGGTTGGGTTGGTTGTTGCTGATCAGCTGCAAGAAGGGTACACACAATCTCTCTCTCTCTCTCTTTGTTTTTGTATTTTCTTCAACTGATCTGAGATTTGGGTGGGTTTTTATTTATGTGCGTAAGTGAAGAAGAATTAGATCCCCAAAGGGAGAAACGACAAATTCAACTCAACTCAATTCACGGATTTTAACCTTTGCTTGTCTTGAGCAAATCAGATGACAGCAAAAAAAGTCTCTCATCAGTGATCCTGTAATTAAAAGACCCATCGGCGCTGATCACGGAAGAGATGAGTTAAGTAAAGTGCGCTCCGAGTTTGATGGCAGCAGTAGCAGCAGCAGCTCTGGGGGGAGGGGCCACCTCTGAATGATTGATATTAAGTTATGCATTTTGTGCTGTAGTATAGTTGCAGAAGTCTCAGCAGAAAGTTGTAAGTTGTGTAACCTATTCCTAGACTACTGTTGCTGCTGCTACTTCACTTCTGTATCTGATTGCAGCAAAGACTCTGAGTCATGTCTGACATCTTCTTCGGTGATGAGACTACACACTGACTTCATTGTTTTCTTGGCAGAGAGAAATGCACTTCAAGATAAAAAGTCTAGTGGTGGACGTGGGTAAGAAATCTGTATATTAAGATCAGTGTTTTTTCTGTTCTGTTTGTTTGGATGTGATCAAGCCATAAACCTCCCAAACCGTGGGTCCTCTCGCTCTATGTATTTTGTAAGATTGGAAAGCCCTTGACAAGGGCATTGTGCACGCGATGTTGTGCATGGCACAAACAGCTTGTCATCGCGCAATCTTTGGACTGATGGAGGAAAAGTTACAAAATTTAGAGTGATGTTTTTGCCTTTGGAGATTAAGCTTTTCTTAAAAAATGGGTTTTTCACAAGAACCTTTGAAGTTTAAGCTCACTTTGATTTGGAATAGTATTGGGAAGGGGTGACTTTGCTAATTGTCAGACCAATACAGAAAAAAAAAGAAGAATTTAAAGTAATTTTTGTTTATGAAAATTACATCAAAATTAATTTAACCAGGTTCCAATAAGAACTCCAGAGTTTTAAGCCCCATTTCAACAGGAATAGTATTGGGATGGGTGACCTAACAAGCGGCCCAATGGCAGAGCTGTGAGAGAGAGGCACACACTAGTCAATAATGAATTGGGGTAATTTAGTCACTGGGTTGGAGAGAGAGAACAATAATGGGTCATGATCAGAGGAAGGTGGGGATTAGGGATCAGTGTTGGGCAGGTATTTGATTTTGTTGATAACCACAGGTTCCATGGTTTTGAATAAATCAGAATCAAATAACTGCAGGTTTCAAGTATTCAACAAGATGCATTGGTTCTTAATGAAAGAGCCAGCTTAGAACCAGCCGGGTATCTAAGTGGTCATTTGACTTTTTCAATGGAATTGAAAACCATGGTTGTATATTTAAAAATCTAGGTAAGTGTTTGATTCTTTGGTGTTTTTTTTTGAAACGGCACAAATGAAAGGATTCGGGTATTTGATTTTTGACAACCATGGTTAAGAACCATAATAATTGCAGAGATATATACCGAAATGGGGATTTGGGTGCCAGTTCTGAATACCCACCCAACACTGAGTAGGACTCGCTGATCTCACACTGGAAGCAATGCACACACACACACACACACACTCTGTCCTAGGCCTACTGGTTTGTTCAGGACAGAGAGTTGTGGGACCTTGCATATTAAGAAACTGGGGAACGATTGTTGGCTGAATTGAAGCCTTCTGCAACTAGATTTCAAACTAGATGTTCGGTGCTCAAGTTTATTATTATATGAACAGAAAGCAAAAGCACATTCTTCTTGTCCAAGCAAGGTCTTGCTTTGTTTGGCAAAATATAGATTTGTGGGGGACCCCGCACTACCGAAGACACAGTGATGAATGGTCACCAAATTGAGGATTTTTTTTTTTTGTTTAGCACCAGATTTCTAGTTATTCGGTGCTCAAGTTCGTTGATTGACAACTAACTACTCACAAGTGGTGACAACAACAACTCTGATAAAACCCAATGACAAAAAATATTAGTTGGATCACGTGTATAGAATGTGTTGGGAACTGGGAACTGGTGGTGGAATATAACCTAACTTTGTTGAATAAGTTTTCTTGGAATAATCTGTTGTTGTTGTTGTTGTTGTTGTTTTGCTGTTTTTTTTTCCCATTAACTCTGAAATTGAACACATGGAGGGACCAATTTGAATGAACATGTTATCATGTGCAGAATAAGCTTGACAATCTACTGGAGAGCTTTGCAAAGGTGTTTCATACCATACCCAGTAAATCTTGCAAAAGAGGTGATTTTTTTGGCTGGAAAAAACACATTTTACAGTGCAAAAAGAAAATTCTCAATTTAATGATTCACTCACTCTTGACTTTCCATGTGTATACGAATGTGTGCAATGTGATGAATAATTTATTGCAAAAATGTTTGAACAATGAGGGGTTTGAAAATTGTTGGCAATGTTATGTGCTTGTGCATTGCTCACAAGTCACAACCCACCCCAAAAGCACCGACTATAAACCTAGCTCAGGTAGGTTATTATATTGTATTGGTGTATCTCGTGCCATTGGCCCAAGTGTGAACTAGTTACCGACTAATTTTTCCTTCCAAAATCATTTTTTGGGATAATTTAATTTAATTTTCAATGAAAAAAACTCCTCAAAATCCAATATCTTCCACACCTTAGGTAAAAGAAAAATTGCATTTATTACAATTTTCTCAATGAGGGCTTTCCAGCAATACCAAGAGTGTGCCCAAATTCCCCAATAATTTTTAGTTTTAATTTAAATGAATTTTCAATAAAAAAATAATTCAGTAACTTCTACAACATAGGTTGAAAGTTGAAACATTATGAAACCAACTTGGTGCACCCTTACTCATTGAGAGTGAGCTTTCTAGTGGTAGGAAAAGTTGCGTACGACAAGAGGTGCCATGGTTTGGGATCTCTCAATGTGACAAACAAAACAAACAAACAACCTTCATAGAAAGATGTATGTGACCCTTGTTTCAATGAAAGATAACTTGACTAAGTAAGTGGGGGAACAAATGTAGAACTACTTTGGGATTCAAATTTAAAACCTGGAGTACTTGAAACCCTCTACTCTTAAGGTTGAAATGTTCAAACTTTTGTTTCCTCTTTCATTTCCTTGGACAGGTAAACAAACCCAAGGATTCTATGCTAATGTTTTTGAGCTTCCCCCCTTCAAGGTTGAAAGCTTACAAGGTTGGTTGGTATTGGAAGAAGCTTTTCAACCTTACCTTTTGAGGGGGTGCCTTTTTGGAGCCCCTGTAGAGAGGGTGATTTTCTTTAAAGGGGTCCTTTGGGGGTGACAAGCTCCATGAAAGAATTGATGTTCATTTGAAGAGGAGGCACATGTAATGTACAAACGGCTGATAAATAAACGTTGTAGTGTATCGGGATGTACCCTTATAGAGTGGAAGAACTTGCAAGGCAGTTCAGAAAACAAAAGAGTGGGTGAATCATTTTTCAAAATGCCCTTCATAATTTTTTTTTTTTTCTCCATGATACCTGGAGGGTATCTACCCCATGACCACCTGATGGGTATTCACCTCATGGCAAATACCCACCAGGTATCATGGTGAAAATTTTAAAAATAAAAAATTGATGAAATAATTGGCCCTCAACCTCTGGCCTTAGGGGTTCATTATTTCAATAACACCTCAACCCTCAAGTTCGACCCCTCCAAAAACACACACACACACACACAAAAGAAAAAACCCTAACTGTAAAGCCAAGGCCCGATTTTCTAACACTACCAAGAGTGCGTTCTATAAGGTGTAATTTCTCTCCTCCCTCTTAACACTAGGTGGAGTATTGCAATATCATTGAGAATTCTGGGAGACGAGCAACCATTAGTTTACAAGCTTTATGTTGTGTAACTCCCTTAGAGCGAGGAGTCCCCAAAATAACAACCCGAGGCAAGATTACCCTCTTTAACCCTAACCCCCCTCCTCAAGGCCTCAAGGCCTCATCACTAAGAATAAGTGTAAGTTGCCTTGAAAAAAAAGTCTGTCAAAATAACTGACATGAGCACGTTTGTGATAGTGCCTATCTCACAAATTACAATATATCCTATCCTGAAATGAGGTTTTGTCTTCTAGTAGACAGCTTAGTGTACCTAATTAGTACTAATTGGCAGAAATTTGAGACATTCAAATTAAGTACTAAAAGGTTCCTCACACACTTAATTATTATAATGGTGTTGGTAGTTAGTACAATATGTGTTAAGGAATCCTTTTTTTCTACCACATGAAAGATTAGTAGTTGTTCTCATATTGTGCCTTTTTAAAAATAAAAAACCCAAACAAAATTGAAGATTAGTGGTTCTCTTTTTGTGCCCACAAAACACAAAAAAACTAAAGAGAAAAGATTAGTGGTTGGAGTTCATGCTTGGGCAAGCCTCCAAGGTGAGCATCATATTCAAATGCAACTAAATTACATGTTGCTCTATCTTCCACACAAAATGTGCATGAGTTTACGTTAATATCAAGTATGGTCAATGAAACCTTGGCAAACTTCATTAAACAAAGCACCCGACAAAGGGTGAAAAGGAAGGATAAAGAGGGAGGACTCTCCCTCCCCCAAGTCTGAGTGAAAAGAGCAAACTCAAAAGTGAGTTGCCAAGAGGCAAAGTAACAAATCATGTTTCAAAGCCCTTGTTAGTCACAAGAAGCATATGATAAATGGATGGAAAACGTAAGAGCACTAAGCTTAAAAGAGCCTTCATTTGCAACTACGTTCCACCTCAAACTATAATGACTTACATTGTCTTTGCAAAGCTATTCCCAACCTTTGCCTATGAAAAGCACACAAAACTACCTAAGGAGGATCACCAATCCCTTTTACACTTGCTCTCAAAGATGTTCCTAACTTCCCTTCATAATATTTTGGAGATAAAGTTTATAAGTATTTAGAAAATGTTTAGTGAAAAGAAAAAAAGAAGCATCTAAGGAAGTTGCGCAATGCACCAAAATTCAAGGAGTTTCCTTGGTGAAAGCATTGAAGGATTTTGATCACATTTTTTAGGGACTCATCGAGGGAAGTTGTGCAATGGATGAAAATCTGAAAAAAATGGCCCCACTTTCCAAGGAAAATCAAATTAGGAAATTAAAAAAATGGATGAAAATTCAACAAAATGAACAAATCATGGGAGGTTGCATCATGGATGAAAACACAAGGTGCTTCTCACAATTCCTTGAGACATTCAAAGAAATTGCATGATTCGATGAAAGTATGTGCAAATGAAGGCATACAAAACCGTTGCACGCGGTGACAAATACAGGGAAGTTGGGGCACATTTCCTTGAGGACTGCTATCAGTTATCCCACCAGCCCACTATCCATTGGGTGCCCCATTAATCCCAATGTTCAATTGCCTTAGGTTCAGCTTTGCCAATTTTATCCATTGTCTAATGATCTCTTATCCCCTTCTTTCATTTGCAAGTTTAACTAGTTCATTTGTGGTAGATGACAGCTTTTTTTGCTTTAGGTCTTCTTTGTTATTGTTGATTGTCATTTCATAGTCGTGAGTCCTCTTTGCGTAGGGTCTTTACCTGATTTTATGTTGATTGTTTGCTTTTGTTTTTTTGTTTTTGGATTGTGTCTACTTGTGTTGTCATTTGCTTTGTACTTTCGATGAATGGGTTCCCATCTTTGATTTTTATTTACAAAGTTTTTTTTGTCCCCCACCCATCAACATGGTATACAAATATAAAATAAATTGTGTTTTAAAAATTGTCTATGATATTTATATTCATTCAAATCAAATTGAATTTCAGATTAACATAAATAATGATGAGCTTTTGAAAATCATACATGAGAAGATAATAAGAAAAGGAAAAATAAATAAACTATCTCATTGTCAATGGTAATGTGAAGCAATGCATAGCCCAAGTTGGATTAGTGTACAAATATAGACAAATATATGAGGTACATGAAACAAGCTTGTGTTTGTGGATGAAAAAAAAAACCTATAGAGCCAATCAAATTGCTTAAAACCTAGGAACTGGACTTGGTTAGGAACATTTTTTGGTTCCACCCTTGCCACCCTCCACCTCCTAATTTATTTATTTAAAAAATGTATGCATACCCTTCTTTTCTCCTTAACTAACATGTCTAACCCCAGTTGGAAAAAATAAAATGAAATTAGAGACACTAGAAATTGGAGGATTGCTAATGAGAAGCATCCATTTCACCCAATCAAAATCTAGAAGCTTTTAACTTAGTTATCATGCATAGATCAGGTGAGCTTGATGGGTTTGTCTCAAGCAAAATACTCAGCACCTTGAACAAGCAAGATTAAACGAAGCAAAGGCTGAGGGTTTAGGGTGACCAAGTTTTTTTTAATAAAAAGAATATTGATTTCACAGAATTGGGGGAAATTTTGATGCCAAAAACACATTTCACAGTGAAAAAACATGTTTTTTCTTCAAATTTTTTTCCTCAAAATTAAAAAGAAGAAGAATATCCATGAGTGATGTATATCCATGCAGAAAAAAAGGTTAGGCAATTGAGTCATGCATATCACGATAGTGCGCATCATACATTCATTCATGTGCCAATCATTATTTAGAAACAAATGACGATACACACAATTCTTCTAACTGTGGTGAACCATGTATTTTTTCCCCTGACAAATTTTGTTGTTTTTCCCACCCAAAAGAAAATTGGGCAAAATTTTGAAATTTTGTTTTTGTTTTTTTCTAGCAAATATTGAACCAAGTTTTCTTTTTTCTTTTCATTGAAAACTTCACAAAAACTTTCAGTACAAAAAAAAAAATTGAAAAAAGAAGTTTATGGAGAATAACAAATTTTACAGTTGGTAATTTTGTAAAAAAAGGCTGTACAACCAAAAAGCATGTCCAGACTTTGAATCCCAATAGCAGAAAGGAATCCAAAGCCAAACTAGTAGGCTATGTATGATCCAAAGAACTGTTAAATGAGGACAGACTACCACCATTGTGGTGGGGGTGTATGACTTATCCTTTATTGGCCTTGCCTACTAAGGCAAGGATATTGTGTTTAGATTCATTATAGAGTATAGTAGCTTAATGGACTTTGGCCCCTAGGTAATAGATCTATTTTTATATGAGGATTTTTGAAAGATGATATTTTGGCTTGTGTTTGAAACTTGAGATTAGTTACAGAGTTATAATATGTTGAAGGATTTTGGTTTCTTTCAGAGGATTTTTTTGAAGATTATATTTTTTGCATGGTGAAATTGTAGAGTTTCCATAATTCTTCTTTTTGCCTTAAGATACTTTTGAATTAATGTAAATGGCAAGGCCACAGTGTGAGCACACTCCTTGTTTACTAAGAGAAAGGCCAACCTTTGGGGGAAGGGGAGGAAAACTTGTTACAATCTGACATTAGTGACCAGCAGTCACTTGCAAGCAAGAGAGAGAGAGAGAGAGAGAGAGATTGATTGTTGGGATGCAACACAGAATGTTGTCCTTTGGTTCTGTATGATCTCTCCCACTGGCAGCGACAAGTGTCTCAAATTTGATCTGCTTTGATTGTGGGTGAACCGACAATGGGCATGTCAGTTTGATTGTTTTGTTGAATTCATCAGTTTTTGTTCCAACAAACAAAGAGTGTCAAACAAAGAGTGTACGCACTGACAATTTATTGTATATATCTATATATATGAAATAAACCAAGCCAAGTTTGCATTTGTTGCTTGTAGAAGCACTGTTCTCTAGTGTGGGTCAAGCCAAGCCCATTGTTGGTTGGTTAGTTGGGTTTGGATTGGTCTGGTGTGAGTGACCTCAACACCCATGAATACATCACCTCTCTCATCTTCCCACTTTGACCACATGCAAGTTTAAAACTCTCACTGATCACAAACTTGCTGTTTTCATGCATCTGTGTTTTTTAAATAATATTTTAACAAAATGTTTTAAGATTAAGTGTTGATACAACTAATTGATATGATGTTGTAATGACAGTGGAACATAATGTTTTGATCCTGACCAGCTAACTATGGAAATATTAGCTCGTGAACAAGAACTCGATGAAACAAAAGAGTCCATTGACCACAACCAAAGCATCCATGGTGGTGCACTCATGACTGCTGGTTGAGTCTGGCTGGTTGGTTCTCGACATGGTTGTTATCCATTCTTTCTTCTCTAGTGGGCCAAGAACAGTAGTCGCTTAGTGTTGGTGGGTTCTGGGCATGGTTATCAATATCTGTTTTAGACTCCGTTGGGTTGGGTTGGGTTGGGTTGGGTTGAGTTCCCAGATAAACTGGATATCAATTGGGGTTGTGGGTTGTGTACACAGCTCACCAGTTGGTTACCTCCTGCACAAAACTGGAACTTAAAAAAATATTGACCCAGTGCTGACTGGTTCTGGGTCGTGTCCACGGTTTACCAGTTGGTCTCGTTCTGTGTTCTGTTCACAGGCAATTCGACAGTGCGCTCAGGAGCCTCCTGATGAGACTAGACACAACAGGACTGGACTGGACTGGACTGGACCCATGACCCACATCCACCTTGATTAGGTCTTAGTAAGGTAACGGCCTTTGAGCAGGGCGTTCCTGAAGTAAGTGCCCCACACATTCGGAGGAGGGCACTAACTTCGGGAATGTCCTGCTCCTCAAGCAGAAAGCATGCTCTTCCTTCCAGAACGCCTCACTCTTTGGGCATATTACCCAGTGTAAAAAATGATCAGAATTTTTTATTTTTTATTTTAAAAAATTATTTTGAAAAAGAAAAAGGAAAAAAGGTGGACATAAAATTGTGGTCTGTAACATGCTCTCCAAATACACTAAAAAATATTTCTGACATGTTTTTTGCAACCTGGAACTGGCCCATGCAATCAGCAGCAGCTGTGTACTGAAAACTTCACCATGCAACTGGACTGCTCACAGGAACATGATGAACTTCTGCAACCAGATTCTTCATACAGGTCTCTAGGGTTTAGGGTTTGGTGCTCCAATACTCGTACTACTACACAATTTCACATGTCGGACTTCTGTACCTAAGTTATATAGTTTCCTGCCCTAACTTAGACCAGGCACTTGAATTTTATTGTGGTGAATTTTTCATCATAAACAAGAAATTTAGGAAAAAACTTGCAATTAAATTTTTTTTTCCAGGGTCAAATATGATATTTCAGCCAAAAATAAAACTGAAAAATTAAATTGAGAATGGCACCAGTAGTCATCACTGGATACCGATGTTTTTTTTTAAATTTTAAAATTCAATTTTGTAATGTAATCAAGGTGACAATCATCCACTAGGCTAAAAATTAATTGATACATTTCATTGAAATTTTTAATTATTTCAAAAAAAAATTGGGTCCAACAACCCAAATTTGAGTATTTCATGATTTTGAAGGTCAACAATAAGTATAGAATGTCTTCCTTCTATTTAAACTTTTTGTTTGGTAAACTAGTGAAATGAATTCCTTACAAGTATGGCAATAAAGTTATCTGTCAAGTCACCCCCATCTTTGGGCCCTACTTTGACCCTGCAATCCCTGTTTCATCCCCAATTTGAAGTTAAAACTCAATATCCAAGTTTGGAGTTACTTTTATGGAAAACTCTAACAACTTTCCATTTTGATCAAATCCCCCACAGCAAAATAATTGAACAACAGGAAGCACAGAAGAACTTGTTGGCCTGATTCTGAACTCCTTCTTCACATGCCTGTGTCCACATTCCTGTGTGGATTCTTCTCACTGAGGAAGTTAGGGTTACAGTTTTTTAGGGTTGGTACCCTAAACCCTAATAATCTATTGGGTGGTGGGGATCACACAAACTTTCACTGGGTCTGCTGGCACTTGCATTAGGTATCCAGTCAGTGAGATCATGTGCCAGACATCAAGGGACACCAGCAAATACCAAAACCAACTGGGAACAAGAAAAGCCAATTGCAAATCCAATAACAAATTTGGGAGTGAACAAACAAGTTTTTTTTTGGGCGGGGGGGGAGTTGCAGATCTGAAGTAAAATGTCACTCTGCAATATGTTGCAGAGTTATTATTATTATTATTTCTTATTTTTTTATGACAATAATAATAACAATAATCATCATCATCATCTTAGTTCAACTAGTTTCAGCCTTCTTATCTCTTGGGTGCATGGTGGAAAGAAGCTTATGTGAGTTTTACAAAGGATTTTTTTGCAAAAAAAATCCCAAAATCTCCAGATTTCAAGACAATGCCTAACAACAAAATAAATTTTTTAATTTGTTTGATTGTACCTGAACTAGGATTCAACATTTGAATTATTTTTCTTGCACCATTATTTAAAAAAAACAAAATTACAATGCAATGGTTAGAATCACCCCCTTTAGCCTAACAGTCCAGAGTTTTCAGTTCTTTTCTTTAACTTTTCATTCTCTTTCACAAATGGATGAGAAAAATATATAGTTCGTGGGCAACTTTCCTGGGAGAAAGAAGGGACTTGCAACTGTCTTAAAAGAAGAAGGCGACTTGTAATTTCCCTAAAACAAATGGGTTCAAGTTCTCTTGGTGAAACATAGTTGCTTGAGGAATATGAGCCCAAAACGTGGTTCCTCAAGGCAAATGGGCCCAAGTTCCTTACGGAAATGTGGTTGCTTGAAGAACAATGTTTCAAAACATGGTTCTCTTGAGCAAATGAGCATATCTTCCCTTGGCAAAGATGGTTCCCAAATGAATTTGGCATGTTTCCCTAAGGAAACTAAAGAAACATGTTTTCTACAGGAACTTAGGCCTGTTTGCTTTAAGCAACCACATATCATCCATAAGGAACTTGGCCCATTTGCCATGGAAACCATGTTTCCTTGGGGAACTTGGGCCCATTTGCCTTAAGAAAGTTGCAAGTGCCCTTCTCTCGAAGGGAGTTGGGGAAACTTGGTTAAATTCTCTTCTCCATAAGGAAGTTGAAACTTCAAATTTGCTTGAGAAAGTTGCTTAGGGATTACATTCTCATTTTCATTTAACAGGAAAATGAAAAAGTCCCATCTTATATTGCACACCCCCCCAAATCTTTTGGGAACATTCATAACTAACTTGTGACCTTTCCCCATGGTAAAACACGAGGTGAATGTTACCATGAACTTCAACATATGTAGAAGTTCATATGTTGATCTTACACCTATAAGTAGACATAATTTCCATCCTACTCTTAAGCAGTAGTTGTAAGATCTCTCCCCTCTCTTTTCTAATAGAGATATTCATGGACATAAGGTACCTTCAAATGCACCAAAACATCTCTACTTGTGAGCAAATTTCTGCTATCAGACCTAGTGCTTTAGGATATGACAAATAAGAGAAAGATCAACAAGGATGGCCCAGAGTGAACAAGCACCGGCGGCCCTAAAACATGTTAGCTTTGAACTCAAAGACCCTGATTTAGTCTAAGCATGCGATATTTGTAATGTTTGAAAGGATTGAAATGAATTTTGGGATTTTTGCTATGGTACAAATGTGGGTGCTGGTTCGTCCAAGTCCTATTCAATTGCAGCTGGAGAGAAACCAAATAATAATAATAATAATAATAAAAGGGCAAATGCATAAAAGAAATGAAATGAAAAATGAGAGAGAAAGAAATGAAAAGTGGGTGGTAAAATTTCTGCTAGAAATGCATGAAACGAAAAATGAGAGAGAGAGAGAGAGAGAGAGAGAGAGAGAAATAAAAAG
>Ga0209208_10002047_pt1 | contig 28773 bp, 23 predicted proteins | sample S1TSphfallax_3_FD_187694 | JGI IMG/M metagenome (GOLD analysis project Ga0209208, IMG submission 187694) | Host-associated microbial communities from peat moss isolated from Minnesota, USA - S1T2_Fd - Sphagnum fallax MG (SPAdes) (version 2) | ecosystem: Host-associated > Plants > Peat moss >...
GTGAAAAACATGTGTTGCATACACCGATGTCTATCTAGTTTTACATCTGTGTGCAAGCTCTTTTTTCTCAGCCAGTGGAAATTGCAAGTTCAGAACATCCACTTCAAGGACATCATGAGGTTAGTTTTGTACATATTCAAGCAGACCCAACCAAGAAGACTAGCTAATGTTTCTTACATGTTCCCAGCTGATTGTGGCATCATATTGAAAATGCATGAAGATGTACCTTGCAGCTGCAAACACCCAATTTCAAACAGACGGTTTGTTTGACGTGCAGTTTGGATTACTTAATGGGAAGAGAGAGGTCATTGGGCTACATTGCAAAAAAGAAAATGTACACCAACAGAAGGGGAAAAAAATTGCAAATTGCCACAAGAAGAAACCCAACAAATGAATAATACCCACCATCAAACTCAATGGCAAATTCTAATGACCACCAACATGGATCAAATTCAATAATCTACAAAACCTGGCAAAAAACAAAAGTGGCATGCTTGAGCATTACACAAAAAAATGACAGATTGTGGAGACATGAAAAAGCAGGATTCAAGAGTGCTTTTCCTTCTTAGACCACATGTAATGGGAGCAAACTTAACTAAGGCTGTGTGAGCAACATGGATTTGCTGCAATTGGGGAAAGAAGCCAGAGAATGGGTATGTAGGTAGGTACTACTGAGCAAAACCAAAACCAAAGGAAGATAAAGCAAGACTGGTCCCACAAAGAAAGAGAGGTAGGTACCTCCCTGAAAATGGGTAGGCAGGTAGGTATTAGGTACCTACCTGAAAATGTCAAGAGCAAAAGGAGAAGCCGCGTAGTTTGCAAACGCAGCCAGCCACACAAAACCGCGCGGTTTGTCGATGGATGTGGAAGAAGAAAAAAGCGAGGGCAAGCCCAAAATGGCGCGGCTCGTGGTTTTGGTGCGCGGTTTGCACTCTGGCGCGGTCTGTCCGTGATTTAAGGCGATCATGATGACAAACCAGACTGGACGGGCGGTTTGTGTAACTGCCTGTCTTGTAACTGAAAACCGCTTTTCACCAAAATCCAGAACCGGCCTGTGTTTCTTGGCCTACCTACCTTCCTATCTACCTACTTTCCTACCTACCTACCTACTCTCCACCCTTTTTTCCCCCACTTCAAAATACAAATACCACCTGTAAAATATAATAAATAGGGTTCATATTAACAGAGGTTTTAAAAAAAGAAAAAAAAAGAAAAAAAGAAAAAAAGATTTATTTATTTTTAATACCAAAAATTTGGGAACATTTTTGGATTTTTTTTCCTAGTGTAAATTCGATTAATTTTGCTAATTTCTTTTAAAAAAAATTCTTTCCCCAATTTTTTATATCACAAAATTATTTAAATTAAATATAAATTATTTTTAAAAAAACCAACCCTAGTCCATAACCAAGACAAGTGTGTGAAAATGGGTACTTTCAAATTACTAACATGGGAGCCTATCCTGCACAATATATCAGTGCTTATTGTATGGATGAATGTGCATGTGCTGATTCTCTTTGGCAGAATCTTCCGAGTGGCAGATTATGCATTTCACTCTATAACAGTTAATCTGCGGTACTTGACCCAGGTTACACAAACCAAACTAAATGTGTAATAATAAGGTTTGGTAAATTTATGAGAATTTTAGAGGATCAATGAGAATAGTAGTAGAAAAGGGACCATTATTGTTCATTTTCAATGTTCAGCAGAATAGGTAGTGGGGTTATGTGAAGATTTTCTTTTTTTCAGACCAATGAGATTGCTGGATTTTGATGATTTGAAAAAATTGGGACCCAGACTAAAATTTTCCAGCAATTTTGGTGGTAAACTAAGTTTCATCCTGTCTTTCCTTTTTCCTGAGCGCCTCCAATGCTGCTGCTGCTACATATATTTTCACTGGTCCTCATACCTGTACAACTACTATGATTACTTTCGAACCTTGTGCATTAAATGTTGAGTTTCAGCATTTCATACTGAGATTTAATAAAATTTCCTTACTTTGTGGATACCATTGAAAGAGGGTATAGGGGGTGAAAGCACGGGTGAAGACAGGGTGACTTTACGGAGAACTGGAATGTGTAATAACAATTTGCAGACAGGGTTCTAGCACATTCCTAGTGCAATTTGTTTCATTGTTTAGAACTTAAATTATCTCTTAATTGGACTGCAATCAGGGTTTTTTCAAATTTTTGATATAATTGTTGTTACAAAACTTTCCCAAAAATACTAAAACTAATCAAATCTACATCTTGTTTTCCACCCATGGACATGATTTTCTCTTCTCGTCATAGTTCTTGGTTGCGAGCAACATGGACCTCACTTTATTCGATAACTTAAGTGAGTTCTAATAAATATTAGAGCTATCGTTAAACATAGGTAAATAAATGATTAATAAATCATCTACCTATGAGATACTAATTAAGAAAAATGAGGAAAATGATCATCTTAAATACAACTTACACAACTATCTTGAGTCTCAAAATTTCATCATCGAGAAGCAATTTCTTTCATTTTTGACATTTTTGGTAGGTTAAATTTAGAAAAATTACCATTTTAAAAATATTATAATTATCACCCAACCTAAAAGGTATTGCAATAATGAATATCATTATTTGTAGATTGGGTTTTTTGGTGCAAAATTTCGCACAAATTCAAAAAATACAAATTTAAGGAGAATGTTTTGTTGCATATTCCTTGTTTTTTGAGAAAAGTCAACCATGGGCTTTGATCAACTTAAAGCATGACATAAACCAGAATTTTCCTCTTTTTTTTCTTCCTGCCCCCAAATGTGGCAAATGAGTGTTTCTTTTGGGTTTCTCATCACCAAATTTGTAGTTTTTTGGGGGGATAATTGCTTGGATTCTATAGCGGGTTTCAACAGATAGCTAGAAAATAGGATGAACCTTAAATGTTGCTACCAGCATTTTTCAAAAAGAGAACCAAATTTGACTAAATTGTGTTATAGATGACCACAACTTGTGCTAAAGAATAATTCTTATAAAAAATACCATGCATGATTGCAAGACTAAACATACATAGATCATGAGGTGCTCAGAGTAGGAAAGATCTTACACCTACAACTTAGGAAAGGGATCTTACATCTAGTCAAGAGATCTCACACCTAAAACTAGGTATAGCATTCCTTTCACTCTTACATGATAGGCATAAGATCCCTCCTATTTTGTTGGAGAGATATTTATGGACATAAGGTGACCTTCAAATACCCTAGGAAACCAAGTTTCTCAAAGTGTTTTACAATCCAAAAATAGACCTAGAATTGAGGAAAATGAAAAGTGTTATGTCAAGTAATTAATTAATTTTAAGGATTCCATGTTGAAAATTTGAATATTTCAAAAGATTTTGTATTTTCCCTCATAAAATTTTGTTTCTTTGAAAAAGGGTTTTTTTTTAATAAAGATTTTGACATTGCTATAAATAATATAATTAATGTTGAAGTTGCAAAGGTAATAGAGTATTTATCCCTATGAGGTTTACCTTTTGCTTGAAGATTTTTTTTGAGTTTATTATGTTTGTACTTGTAGACAAAAAAATTAAAATTGTGTTTAACCTTTAGACATCTAGGGTTTTTAGAATGCACAAGGACTCCAAAGTTTTTCTTGTTTTATTTGAAAGCATGTCCACATAGAGAAGATTTGTTTTTGTCAATTCAAGGACCTTCCACCATTTGCGTGCAACCATCCACCATTCAAATACAAGACCTTATGGTATGGAAGGCTTGCTCTTTTGGGCCTTCCCTAGGTTTAGAGCCTATGCCCTTGAGGCTATAACCTTCAAATTCATGGAAGCCCTTGGGATCAAGCCTTCCCTTTAGAGCATCTCCAATGCAAGGTAGCAAAAGGGTCTACAATGGCAATTCAACCTTGATGGGTGTATTCATGGTTGGGGTATCCCTAGGAACCATAGGAATATGTAGGATTATATATATATATATATACCAAAATAATTTTTACCCAGGAAAACATAATTTTAAAAAAATAATTTAATTCATATGGTGGTGGTGATTTTTCACATACATATATAGTTGTGCATCAATATTTACATATACAACACTTTTTTTGGCATGATTTTGTCTTGTTCATGTGACTTGAATATAGGGCTTAAAGTTTCAAGCCCAATGGATACAAAAAAATCAACCAAATGACCCCCAAAAAAGAAAATCCTTTCCCATGTACCCCTATAGAAGGAATCTTATATGCTTTTCAAAATTATAATATGGTTTATAATTTAATAAAGTGCATTTGATGAACATTGTTAAATACATATGTAATTTTTATGAAAAAAAAGTTGGATTCAGTTGCATTACTTAATATATATGTTATATTATACAAAATATTGTAGTTTAGAAAAATGTATTTGAAAGACTCAAAAGGACATTTATATAATATCCAATACATTTTTAGGTATATTTAGTTATTGAATATAACATTATCTTGATTGTAGGCACACAACAACACATTGTGTAATGCAATAAATATTATAAAAAACCCCAAACTTGTCCTATGTAATCATTTGCCCATTAGATGGTCCTTTTGGGTATACCAACTATGAAATGCAACCCCCTTACTTATAAATAGCAAAAAAAGTGCACCTCAATGGTCACCTTTGCTTGCAAATAAAACACCAACATTGTAACATGTCACAATAAGCTTCACAATTTGGTGGAGAATACAAAAATCATGAAAAGATGTTGTATATTAATTAGTCATCATTGACTACATGACCTTGTTAATGTTCTATGTGAATTTTATTGCTTATAAGCATGGCAACACTTAGACCCAATGTTGTTAAAACCACGAGAACAAGGAAAGGAAAAAACTTTGTGACAAAGGAGGAAAATCCTCTTTGTACGTTGGTGCTATACATCGCACAAGATCCTATTGAAAGGAATGAATAAAATAATCTAGTGTTTTGGGAATGCATTGTTACACACTACAACATTTTATGTAAAAATTGTGAGAATTGCTTAACTAGAAGTTTGAAGACAAAATGGACATGTAACATTCACAAGTTGCAAAATTTGAAGCAATTACCAAGTTATAGTTGGTCTTAACAAAAGCAACAATTCTAATCAACATATGTTGCAAAAAGTGCTAGAGCTTTACAAATCCAAGCACCCAAAGAAAGGTAAGTTTCTTTTCATATGTTGTGGGTTGGTCCTAAAGGACATACCTTGTTGGGCAAAGATTACAAAACAAAATAAAATAGTGGCCACCATGAAAAGGAAAGCTCTTAAAACAACCAAGAGTTTGAAGAATATGTGAGCAAATGTAAATTTTGTGGAGAATTCCAAAGACTTCAAAGTTGCAATGTGGTCACAAAGTCCACATGTAGTTAAGAATGACCAAAGGACTATGAAACTCAAAAAAAGTACAAACAAAAGCCATTATAAACATTGCTTTTACAATTTTGAAAAACTTCCATCATGGAGTACTAGAGTGCATTCTTTATGATTCTAGAGACCAAGTGACAAATGAAAAGGTTCAAGAGTATTTGAAATTCCTATCCTTCAAAGAGTTCAAAAAGTTACATTCACACCAAACATGTTTTGCTTAATTGTTGCAGCCAAGCCATTTTCTTTAATGCATGTGCAATCACTAACCCTTGCACTTTCTCCAACACTTACAATGATGTTCCACCTACATATGCTTATACACACCTCAAACAACACAACTAACACAATTCAATTAGAGGTTGAATATAATGACATATCCATATACAATAACTTTGAAGAGATAGAATCAATGGCAATCTTTTTTGAATTAAACTCGTTGAGACCTACAAGACCCACAAATGTATTTAAAAACTTTACAATTGAAATGTGTTTGAAAATTGTTGTCAATTCTCACCATCTTTAGTAATACCTTCCATGAAACATTTAGGATTGTAATCCATTACAATTATAACTTGCATGTGCAATCCTTCTCAAAATAGCATCTTCATCGACTTCCAATTTCATCTAGAATTACAAAATTAAGAATGTAGTTTATGTGAATCATGAGAAAAAATCATGACACTTGGAAAATATGTGTAACATGTTGCTTTGTGTGTAAACATGTTTTGTTCTTTGTGTTTCCTTGCCTTTGTGAAGATGATAAGGATCATTGGATGCTCATTTGCATAGCCATGTTAGTCCACTATTGGGGTTCAAAACCCTTTTTGTATTAACCAAAATATAGGGATCACGTGTTAGATTAACACATTTACGTTACAACTCTAGTTTGGGGTATCACCATTGGAAATGTTAGATTATAAATTATAAAAATTCAATGATTGTCAAGGCATTTAAGGTCAAAATTGCAAACCATTGAACCATTGAACAAATATTGCAACCTTCCCATCTTCATTGATAGGGGAGGTTGGAAATCAGAACATAAAATTATAATTTGTCTAACGAGAAAGAGTCAATGGGAACCTTAAAAGAAATAATACAATGATGCAAACTTTTAAAAACAAACAAAAGTTGATGGGTGCACCACTCATCCAAGGAGGTAGGAAACTTGACAAAGATAAGTAAATTATAAAATTTGTGATTACTATGTCCTACAATGAAAATGTGACTTTCAACCCAAATTATTGTGTTTTTCTAAAGTATAAAAAATTCATTTTAATGGCAACTTGAGAAAATGTTTTAATGAAGAGCTTGAAATGGTTTCTAAATGGTCAAAAGGGGGAAATATTTATCACTTTTGTTCCTTTGATAGGTATGATCATTGATGTTTAATTTGAAAACTTTGAAAATTTTCAAAGGTAGATTTTCTAACATACATTATCATGTATACATACATCTTCAATTTTTGAATTTATGATACAAGTCTTTCAATACCACTAGAAACATCACACCCCGAATGTTTTAAACCCATCCAACTTCATGATATCATAGTATTTATTTAAGGAAGACTTTTCATTCCAAATTTTACATGAAAAGATTACCCAAGTTGTTTAAAATTTGAACCTTCAAACAAAAAATTAAGTTTTAATATTCTAACAAGTGGTGAAGGAAAAAGCTTCATGAAAGTAAACACTTGGGATTTTTTGGTTCAAAAACACAAAACCAACATTTTTTTCAATTTTTTAATATTTTTAATTTCTAGGAGGCCTCAAATAGTTCTCTTTTTATTTTTTAATCAAATAGTGGATTGAGGCAACCACAAATTTTTGAGAAATTTTTGAAAATCAAGATTAAGAGGTTTTGAAAGGTCATTACATTCATGTTTACAAAATTGCAATAATCCTTTTTTTTGTTTTAATCAACAATTTGGGCCATACCATAGTGATTATAATTATTTTTTTTATTTTAATCAACAATTTGGGCCATACCATAGTGATTATGGTTGACAATTTTATTTTATTTTTATAATGGTGTAACTTGGCATTTAATGATAAGGAATTAAAAATCTTAGGAACACGTGTAAAAAAATGTTTAAAAAACACAAATTTCTTACTTGTGTAACTTACATAAGTGTTTACAAATTTTCATTAATGTGTACATAGGTGAAGAACACAAGCTCACGCGATGCAAATCAATAATAAAAAAAGATAATTAAAAAATACTAAATTAAAAAACCTGAATTAAACTAAGTCCACCTTTCGTTGGATTTTGGTGAGGTGGTTCCTAGTGGTACCACCTACGGGTGGGTTTGGCTACTTGTGATTAAACTTTGAATAGTCCCAAAATGGATATATTGTAATACCATAAGTTAGGGTTAGGTTTGACATTAAATAGTCCTTACAAGTTTTTAGTGATTTTTTTTTTGGAGAATGAGACATTGAGATGTTAAAATCTTTGATAAATCCATATGTCAAAATATTCTCCTATTAGTAATAGTGGTTGAGGAGTTGTGTATTGGCATTTAGGATTGATTATAACATCACAAAATGAACAAAACTTTTCTCTTAGTTATAATAAAAGAGTGTATACTAAAATCACCAATACCCTTTTTATGACCAACTTGTATTTGGTTCATTATTTGCAGTTTCCCATTAATGCTTACAATAATGTGTCCAAGTTATTGGAAATCTTCTTGATCTTGATGTTAATAGGTTGTATGTAGCTCAAGGTGTATAAATCCATCCATATGGTTGAACTAGGTACTTACATTTATATTTTAAAGGAACCTCACTCAAATGCTAAATTTTCAATGATGAAAAGTTTAATATTTTATTTTTTATTTTAAAAAAGTAATTAATTATTCATTTTTAATGTGCTAAACCTGACCCTAGCTTATAATATCCTCTTTTAAGGTGGGTCATATGGGTTACAAGAATAAAAACTTAAGACAAATAATATGAAGTAAAACGAGTATTTATTAGAGCTACTTTATGTTTTTGTGGACATGTATAGACACTTTTGATCTATTAACAACTTCTTGGATTGGTTGAAATCAAACTCTTTTGTCATATCCCACATTCACCCCCCAAATCTCTCACAAAAGAAAAGCCCACATTCCACACCCATATTCATACTAGCATTCATGCTTCTCACATCCATTGTGAATAGACATAGATTCATTTAATTGAATCAATGAAAAAGGTGCTCAAATATCAATTTGGAAAAGAGGTGAAGATGGTGTGAAGCAATGTCTCATCATTGTGAAAGTTCAATGGAATCATTGCATTATGGATGAGTTTTTGGAGGTTAAGAAAAACCTTAAATGCAAAGATTTGTTTTTCCAAAACTAAATAAATAGCTAAATAAATAAGTGGTGTAGTAAGTTATGCAAAAAGGTTGGCGTGAAGGTAATTCATTTATTTGTGAAAATATTTAAGTAAAGCTTCAAATGTGATGAATATTCATTCCCCTAAATGAGGATTGGAGAATTTTAAGGTTTGTGAAAAATAGGGCACAAGTTGGAACATTGGCCATCTTACATAACTTGCTCTTGAGAAACATGGGACAAGTTTGGAACAATAATTGTGGGATTAATCTAAGTAGAATGGATGAGGTGTATGTTAGGAAGACAAACATATATGTTGGTAAGATGTAAATTTCTGGCAAAATCAAAGTTAATATTAGACTTTGAGCATGAGATATTTGTACCATTGAAAAGCTCTCAATGAGTAGGGATGCATTGAAGTTGTTTCATAATGTTTAAACCTAAGGTGCAAGAGATATTGAATTTGAAGTAGTTTTTGTCATTAAAAATTGAATTAAAATTGTAAAAAATCTGATTTTGAAAAGAGAAATTAGAGATATCCATAAAGTCGGGGAAAGATAGCACAAGTACCTTGAGTTTGGTCATAGGGTAAACCAGCCAGTGACCGAACATTTAAGTGCTCAGGGCAAGCTGGATCCAAGGGGAGAGCTCTGTTGGTTTTGGTGTCTAAACAAAACTTGAACCTCTCCCATTGGCACATCTGGTGCACTAGAAATCATTGAAAATGAAATAGAATTGAGAAAGTTCATGGCTATGTAATGAAACTTATCATGAAAATCTGGTGATTTGAAAATTCTTTTCTTCAAAATTTGGCAAATTTTGAATTTTTTTTCCATGATTTTATTTTATTTTATTTATTTATTTTATTTATTATTATTTTTGTATAGGGTGAAACCATATTTTTCAGGTCAAAATTTGGTGAAATTTTGCCAGTAAAGGAAACACTGGCCATCACCAAGATATTAACTCTTGAAAATGATCAAGAGCATAGGATATACCGTAGTAGTAGTAGTAGTACCTTGGCAACTTCAACACATGTTTGTCGAATAATTAATTAATTTAAAAAAATTCATTTTGCAACATATAGGTTATTTGTGAACACTCAATATTTTCCTTCGAAAAAATTTGTTCTTCGAGAAAAAAAAAATTTGGTGAAAATTTTGACATTTCTGAAAATAATATAATTAGTGTCCAAGCTGTGCCAACTTCCAAAGGTATAATAAAAATGGGCCAGACATTCTATTCTGACAGATTTTTATTTTTATTCTTTTCAAATTCCTCAAGTAGCTCCCCTGGAGAGGATCGCGGGCATTAGTTAGCATTAAATGGCGACCGTCCTAGGAGGGCTGTGTAGCATTTTTCCAAAAGTGCTGCTATAAGTGGCGACCTAGGAAATGCCTAGGTCTAGATGTGGCTAATTTAATTATTTTTATTTCCAAAAAAGCAGCCAAAAAAAATCCCCTAAAAATCACAAAGTTTTCTCTTCTTTTTTTTCTTAGTTTTTTTTCCCCTTTTTTTTCATTTTCTGAAAAAGAAATCGCCAAGTTACAAAAATTCAATCTTTATGTGTAGGGCAAAGGCCCAGGATGGGTGGTGTTTTATGAAAATAATGGACCACAAGTTGGGAGCCAAGGGAGTCAAGAATTTTCATAACGCTCTCGTCTGTAGGCTTTTTACATGGCGTAATGGGCTTTTACATGGCGTAAAATGCAGGCTTTGTTTTTTATTTTAAATTCTTAATTTTCCCCATGATACCCTGTAGGTACCCGCTGTGATACCTTCCAGGTATCATGGGGGGGAAAAAAATTTAAATGGTTTGCCGGGCTTTACGAGAACAGAAAGCTCACCACTGTCAACCCTCCCCTGCAGGGCAGGGCGCCACTGATGATTCTGCCCCAGAATCGGCCGTTTTTCCATTTTTGCCAGCAGGATCTAAAGTTCCTGCTGTACATGTGGGATACATAATGCTACATTCAGTATGCTGGAATGGGCTGGGTACGCATCTGGCATGACTTATTCTGGTTCATCCAATCTCAGAACCGACATCTGAGCCATTTGGAATCGTAATCGGACATGAACAAACATGTAAATTACATTCTGGTTGTGAATCGGCTGCAAACCGCAGACCATTCTGGTTGTGAATCTACTACCTAGGGAAGTGGAAGAAGAAGGAGGAGGGACGAAGGCGGGACGGAGGAGGTTGTTCAACTGTCGTCAACCGTCTGTCTGTCCCTCGTCCTCTGGCTCGGCGCGCTTCGCATCTTCGGCTGCCTACTTCTACTAGGTCCCCCCCCTGCTCTTGTCGCTGTGTCTCGCTCACTTTTCTCGTTCTCTGGATCCGCAACCACCTCGTCATTTTCGTTCTCTGCTCCCCCTCTACAGAACCCATTTTCGTTCTCATACTCACCCACCCACCCACCCACCCACCACGTCCAATCCACCATATCTCACTTCACAATATATCTTTCTATCTATTTATCTATCTATCTATCTATCCCCTTTTGTTGTCCAGAGCTTGTTTTGAATCCTCCTGCTGACAACTCCCCATTTTCACAAAACCAAAACCCACCTTCAAATCAACAAGCTCTCATGAACTGTTTTTGTTTCCAAAATCACATTGCAAAGCTTAGCTTACATTATTATTGTTTGGCACAGACTCTCAGATTTTTTTTTCTCACCATCATCATCCCTGAGACATCTTCTTTGACATGCATCATCATCTGCAGCACTTGACGCCAAGCACCTCTCCAGATCACTTACCGCACATTGCTGCAGCAAAATATTATTAGCAGGCAAAGAAGAAGCATCTGAACTGGCCTTCTTCATCTCTGTTGGACACATACACACACATACACAGATCATCATTTGTCTGTCTTGTTACTGCTGCAGCTTTAGAGACATACCCATTTCTTAGTTTTGAAGAACTTTGTTTCTCATCTGGGTCCCGAAAGATTACACTACTGTTCTTGATTACCTCTGAGTTTGACAGTGTTCTGTGATGATCTGCACATGATAGAGAAAGAAAAATGGACTTGCTGATAGATGTTTGAGTGCAACGGTGAGTTGTTGAGAGAAGGAGAGAAAGAGAGTTTGACAGTGAGAAACAATAAAGGATTTCAACCAATTTGTGCCATGAGAGATGATAGAGAGTGACACCATTGAAGATACTTTTAAATGAGTGCTGCAACAGTGTGCTGTTGAGAGGCAAATCGATCTGAGTTCAAAGAAAAGAAAAGTTGGGGATATAAAGGAGTAGTAGTCAGCAAAGCTCAATGGGGTTGCAGACTGGTCATCGTAGATTGCGAGCTGCTGCTGGGGCTGTTTCACATCTGGTAACTCTTGGACACATGTTTCTTTCTGGGTTCATATTTCAGTACCTCTGGACAGCTCTTTCTCTGGCTCTGTGTCTGTCTGTGCATTCCCATGATTCTGCATATCATTGAACATTTGGTAATGTCACCCACCAATGTTAACAGTAAGGAGCAACAAATAACTTGAATAAAGTTGAAGATTTATCATCATAACCACCCTCCCTGATTGGAACTTGCATGCTGTCAAGCCATGAAGCTCTCTCTCTCTCTCTCGATGTAATATTGAAGTACCTACACCACATTCAAAGCACTGCTGTGATGAGCAATAGAATTGTGCAATGGCAGCACAACAAAACATTCAGCAAGAAACCTTCACTCTTTTCCTAGCTATGAACACTTATGGCAATTGAGCAACATCACATGCCTACCACATGCTAGAGTTCTCTGACCACATAAAATCAGAAACTTTCAAAAGAAAGTCTTGCACCCAAAGCCATATTCAAGGTCCTTGTCTCTCCTTGCATATCATGATCAGGTCAGCTATAGTACCTGTACACATTTTACCTACACAGCAGTAGAGTCAAGCTCCACTTGGGTACTACCCCAAGCTCAGTCAGACTCACTAATGTATAGATATGTACAAGAGGCTTACATGCACAAAACAAGCAGAATACAGTCTGAAAGCCATGGAACTTGTTGGGTCTTCCTCTTCCTTAGCAGGGGTGTCAAAGTGTTTTAGAGAGAATTGGGAATCATTCTGCATCTAGATCTCACCTAAGGGTTCTTCAAGATACATACATGCTACAAGATTTGGTTATTGCTTCCAGACATTGAGCAAGAACCCAATGCGAATCTCTCTCTTTCCCTCTCTTGCAGTGATTTCTCTAAGCATATGATGTAATGGGTCTTTCAGCAGCTGCAGTCTCCAAGCTTTGCATCCAGGCGATGGGTCCGGAGGGCAAGGCGTGAACAGCAGCACAGGTGCAGGAGGAAAACTACTGTTGGGTTTTTGTTGTACTACTCCATCCTGTTTGCTTCCATTTTGGACACTGTGGATGCCCGGCCTCATGTGCGGGGGAAACTGAACTGGAGGAGCGCGCATGCTACCTTCTATGGGGGCGCTGACGCCTCAGGCACCATGGGTATGTCCTGTTTGTAGCCCTTGTCTTGAGCTCTTGAAGGGAGTAGTTCTCTTGAAGGGCCTACTGCAAGTCGGTAGAAGGAACGAGAAAGATGATGAAGAAGAAGAAGATGGTGATCCTCTAAGAGGAGAGCTTTGCTGTGTTGTGCTGTGTGCTGTTGCAGGGGGAGCTTGCGGCTACGGGAACCTGTATGGGCAAGGCTATGGCACAGAGTCTACAGCGTTGAGCAGCGTGCTTTTCAACAACGGTGCCAAGTGTGGAGCTTGCTATGCCATCATGTGCTACCGCTCCAAGCATTGCTTCCCAGGCACTCCCAAAGTGACGGTCACGGCCACCAACTTCTGTCCTCCCAACGACGCTTTGCCCAACAACAACGGCGGCTGGTGCAACCCTCCCTTGCGGCATTTCGACTTGGCGCAACCTGTGTTCTCGCGCATCGCAGACTGGAAAGCTGGCATCATCCCAGTTCTCTTCAGAAGGTAAGGCCCAGTCTGTTGCTGCAAAGTTTCGTCTATGATCTTGATGAAGCTCACTTCTCGTCCAGTCTCTGTTGCTGTTCGTGACAACCTTAAGCTATTGAGGAAGCTTGTGTTTTTTGCGGTTTGTTTGTTTGTGTCAGGGTGCCATGCGTGAAGAATGGAGGCATTCGCTTCACGATCAATGGCAACAAGTACTTCAACTTGGTGCTCATCACCAACGTCGGGGGCAAAGGAGATGTCCGAGCCGTGGAGTTCAAGGGCGGCGATAGCGGCGTATGGCAATCGATGACGCGCAATTGGGGCATGAACTGGCAAACTAACACGGTGTTGGTCGGGCAAGCCATCTCCTTCCGCATCACCACTAGCGATGGCAGAACCACCACATCCTTGGATGCTGCCCCTTCCGACTGGCGTTTCGGCCAGACCTTTGAAGGCGCTCAGTTTACAACATAGCTACAAGCAGATCTGTAGTAGTTTTTGTGTTCGCTCGAGACATGGCTTTCTTCTTGCTTACCGTTTGCTTGCTTGCTTGCAGCAAAGTTGTTCCTGATGATGAGTGTAGAAAGAAGGCTTTAGCAACAAACGGCAAAGCTCAATTCTTACTGCTGCAACTTTCTTCTTCTTCTTCTTCTTCTTCTTCGTGTCAGTAATGTTTGCGAGGCGGAGATCAGTTCTTGCAACTGTGTATGAGTCTTCTTCAAGTCCAGCATTGTAATTGCAGTAGCAGAGTAATACGAGTTGCCATCGCTCCCAATGCATACTATTGCTCATTGTGCGAGCACTTCTTTCTTGTTCCACTGCAACATGCTGGATTGCTATCTCGTTGTCTGTCTGTCTTGTCTTCTTCACCAATTTTGGAGAAGAATACGTTTGATCTTGGACAGGATCTCCTCCTTTTGCCTTCTCAAACGTTCTGATCTGCTTCTTTGCAGCAAGCTTCAACAGTACGTCCGCCATCTCTGTTGTCCAGAATTGGCAATCCAAAAACTCCGTCGACAGGGTATTACCACTTCTGGTAAGTGGAGAAAACACACAGAAAACAAAAGAAATTCTGAACTGCATTGATCTTCTCCAGCAACGCTCATGCACAGCGCTGTCTACAATTGTCTTTCTTCGGCTTTCTTCGAGAGAAGATCATCCTCCTTGACAATATCCCTCTCTCCTTTACCTTATCAAACGCTCTGATCTGCTTCTTTGCAGAAGCAGCTTCAACAGGTCGTTCATGCCGTCGCACGGGCGTCTCTTCTGTTTTCCACAATTGGCAATACACAAGATCCATCGACAGGAGGGCTGTCTTCTCGTAAGTGCAAAACACACAGAAAACAAAAACCTTAGCGATTCTCTGAAAAAAAATTGTAGCAAGAAGCTTGCAAGTCTTTGGCGTCGCACAACAGCTTTCTTTACCAATGTATGGACCATCTGGAGCAATGGCTCATATCGTTGTCTACAACATTGTTGTTCTTTTCTCCGCTTTCCAGAGATCATCATCGTCCTTCACAATCCCTCTCTCTCTCTCTCTCTCTCTCTCTTCTTTCTCCTATCTATCACACGACCAAGAGTGTTTTGCACCGCAGTCTTGCAACTCTAGTTTTCTGATGATGTTCCTTACAGTGGTCTACTTCCGATTGTGCTAACTTCTGCTTGTGGATTTCCCCGTCCGTGTCTAATCCGTGGTGAGCGCGAGGTTCCCGATGGACACGAGCAAACAAAGATCAGATTCTTCGGCAGTTGGTTGTCAAAGTCCATTACAGGGAGTTTTTCCTTACCACACTCTTGTGCGAACTTTCGTGGTTGAACTCATTCCCGTCCGCATCTGATCGGTGGCGAAGTTCCTGATCAACATGTTCATGTGTTTTGTGACTGCGTGGCAATCTTATTAGTGTATTTCTGCCGCTTTTTTCAGTCAGATGACGTCTTTGTTCCTCACATGTTGAGTTTGTTGATGCTGTTGTTTGCATACTAGTATGATCTTGCATCCTCTCTTTGAGGAACACGATGCTGTTTGCGTACTTTGTGTGCTCTTGCCTCCTCTCTTTGAGAAACACCATATTGTTTGCATACATTGTGATCTTGCCTCCTCTCCTCAAGAAACACAAGAAATGGATGGAGCTCAATCGATTTGCCAGGGTCTGCTGCATTCATTCTGGTGCAACAATTCAACTGCATTTGGCAAACAACAAAAGGTACTTACCTTCTCAAGCACCTGAAATGAACCATGCTGCACAAGCAACCATAGGTACTAACACCTGAGGGAGGACGATTGTTGTCTATGGAGCTCGAAACAAAGTAGATCAGAATGGAGTGAGTAGCTCAAATCAAAGCAAAACAAAACCACTAAGAAAACAAGCTCTAGTATTTTTTATTATGCTTGCTCTGTTGAGGCTTTGTTGCATATAAGTTCTCATTAGCAGCAACAGAATACTTGAATGACTGGCATGACTGTCTTCTCACTTCAATGTCTGGTGCTGCAAAAAAATTCTTGCTGCTCAAGAACATAGTCAATTGATTACAAGCAATTGATTACATTGGCCACATTTATCTAGTCATCATCACTGATGTCTAAATGTCTCTTGGCTTTTACATTTGAGAGTCGCTTAATAAGCACACAGATGAAAACACAAAAAAAGTAGGCACTGCATGAAATGTAACAAAATCTGTTATGTACAGAAAACCAGGCATTTGTCTCAATGCCTGGAAGCATGAGAGCGAGGGGGGAGGAGCCAGCACAACCACCGTTGGCAATGATTCTACAGTGCCCATGATTCCTACTGAACAAATCTCATGCACATCATGTCTGTCAAAACTCACAAGGTTTATGATCATACTGGGATAGGGAAGCCTGGCTTCACACTACTCTTCTAAAATGGAATCTGTCTCGACAGAAAGTCCAGAGACCAAGCAATGATATTGCAACACTTAATCAATAAGGCAGGCAGGCAGGCAGTGCCAGTAGGCTTGAAGTGGAGCTCAGGAGGATGTGAGAGCTCACAAAACACTAATCCTTGTCTGCAACTGTCTCCATTACATTCCTGAAGGGCAGCAGAATTCTCTGTATCAACCACAACACACCAAAGAAGACAGCTCGATATATTACTGCGAATGCTTGGGTTGTTGGTGGCATCAAGGTTCATAACCAGCAGCACCCACAAAAGAAATGCCTCCTGCTGCAAGAGTTGTTGTGAAACCTGGGCTTTTCAGAGATAAAAAAGCCAAGCCCAACTGTCACAAACAGCTCTACTTGAAACTCTCCCACTAACAAAAGGTATATTTCTTGCTCCTGGAGTGTCACCTCATTAAGTAGAGCCCCTCCACCCTTTGGTGAGGGATCTCAGGACTTCAGGAAATTCTAGCTCCAAACTCCAGCAACATCCTGCAGCAGTCTTCTGCAGTTTTTGGCCCTTCTGCTTTCATGTAAAATGTCCAGAGAATTTCAGCTGTACCTTCTGTCCTTCCTGCAACTGTACAAAACCTATCCACGTCATCACTTTCTGTCCTCACTACACTTGAAGTCAAAGTCTACATATGTTCTCTGCAAAATGGGTCTCTGGCAAGTTGCTGTATGTCAGAAGCTGCAGCCTGTACTGATCCAAACATTGCCATTAAGTGTCAGCTAAAATCAACTCCTTAGCAATAAGTTTTTATGGTATATAAACAGCAGTTTCAATCAGTCTCTCCTGTTGTGTTTTGCAGTACCATCGGTTAGCTGCAGCAACAATTATGGGTCCATGTTTGGGTTAGGAGCAGATGTCTGTGTGTGGGCAACATCTTCGGAGTTGCTGCTGGCTGCTTGCTGTTGTATGGGTGGTGGTGGTGGTGGTGCAGCAGCAGCTGCATCCAGGATCTCAAACTGATCCTGGGTCATGTGTGACACTTCAGATGGTGACAAAATCTTGATTGACCGCACACAGTTCACAAATTCCCTGTATAGCACTCATCACAGGGCAACAATCAGGTGCGAGTTCTTCCAACAGAACAGAAAAACAAAAAGACCACTGTTTATACACTATCAGACTCACAACCAAAAGCTCAAACAAACTGAAAAAACTATCAAACCAAGAACCAAAGCTCAAACAAACTGAAAAACTAAGCCCCAAAAAACCAGCAGGAAAACTAACCTAGATGGTGTTTCCAGGACAATAACTAGTGAATCAACCAGGATTCTTCACCACCCAGCATAGACAAACTGGCGAAGGCACTAGTTAGGAGAGGCAACATAAGAAGAACAGGACAAGGGCTTACTCCCATGGATCATCACCAACTAGTAGTGTATCATTCTCGTGGTCCACAAACACAAGCTGCCAGCCTGATTTTACTGGTCCATCCAGCATGCCTTCTAAGTTGAACATTTGTGCAAGCTCACTGCGCAGCTCAGCATAGTTGTGAAAGTTCCTGACATCCAAAGATCTTCCTGGCATTCCAGACTTATGTACCTGAGAAGGATATTCCACACACACTGTTGATAAAAAAAACAAATCAAATAGGCAATGGGAATGAGTTAATTGACATAACTTTGAACTTTCCTGCTCTCATAAAGAGCATAGAAGAACAATTCATAAGATTTGATATCTTGATACTCATGCAACATGTTTTTTCAGCCTTAAAATTAGGTGAGTTCCATATGACATTCTTATGTACAAAGAAGGCATTGAAAAAAGTTTTCTACCTTGGTGAAAGTGCGCAGAGGTGGTGGTGGTGCAGCTTGCATGGAAGACCAGGAAGCAACAGAGTTTCGCTGGTATACACCATTATTGTCCATACCTCCAGTAGAAATAACCCCAGATGCTGCAATGGTGGGATGGTCTGGTGTGGCTGGTGGACCAAATGCACCTTGCAGTATGTGGCTGCCAGGAAACCCATCTTGCTGCTCCCTAGTCTTTTCATGATATGTGTGATGGGAGTTGAGAGGTGCTGAAGCAGTTAGAGGCTGATCAATTGGAACACCAAAGAGAAGATGGCGGTCTGCTTGCAACTGATCTCCATCCTGTTCATTGTCCCTAAACCCACCCAAAGGTGGAAGTTCAGCAAGGCCAGCTTCAACACTGACTTGACTCCGTTGTGGATGTGTAAATGGACTCATCACTTGAGAACAGGGTGATGAGTCTGCTTGGCCACCCAATCGCGTAGAGCCCATAGGCTGTGCATCAGTTTGGTTCTGGTTTTGCATTGTAGAGAACCAGGGTGACACCTGCCACACCAGATAAGCTAGCCTTGGTCAGCTGTACAGAACATGCTGTGGATCAAGCTGGATTCACTCTACTGCTGGTTAATTTCCATTCAGGTTGGAAATGAGACAAAGAAGAGAAGCACATCAGAGAATACATTGAGAAGCAAGTAGCAGGAGGTTCAATACCTGAGGATCTTGCACAATAAGGTCAGTTCCCTGTATGGAGGTCTGCATTTCACTCTGGTTAGGTCGCAGAATGTTGAAAAAATGGTTGTTTTCCCTTGTTGGGCTGTTGGTCTGGGCAGTTGTTCCTAGCAAGCCTTGCAATGAAAATGAGGAGGGAACCATCTGTAGTTCAGATTCACAATAACTAGTTTCTGGCCTCATCGAGCATACCAAATCCACTTGTGGCTGTGGTCCACTAAAAGAAAGCTGGAGAAGTGGCCCAGAAGCATCAACCATTTGATGCATGGACTGTTGGTCCTGTTGTTGAGACTGGAAATGCAACTGTTGTGATGACAGCAGGGACTGAGGATGAAATTGTTTTGAGGAATCTCTGGTTCGGATTTCTTGGAGGGCCTCTGCAGCCAAAGCACGGTAAAACTCATTCTGTGGAGATGGTACTGCTGACTCCAGCCTTTGTTGAGGTGGCCGTATCCTAGGTGTTGAGGAGTCCATGCCTAGGCTGTGAAAGTTGGGCACTCCTAGGGAGTCACTTCCACCAGCCCACATCTGTGACTTCTTAAGCCATGATTCAATGTCCTCTTCACCTGGCAGAGATACAATTCAATCAGCAGCCCTGGGATGGCAGCTGAGCCCAAATACATTGTCATTCCAAAACATGTTTCCTGACTCATGGACCTTACCTCTGCTCCCACGAGTACGCTTTGATCTGAATGCAAGCGGAGGAGGGCACAAAAGAAATGGTGCAGGAAGAGGTTCGATATCCCAGATCGACACCCGGTGTTGTCGCTCTCCTGCAGTGGACTCATCCCATCCAACCTGCACAACAACACATACAGCATCCACCTTCAGCACATCCTGAGGAATTTCTCAGGACACAGGATGCCCAGGCCTCCAATTTCCAGGTGTTGTGCAATCCTTTCCTTTGCACACATCAATGAAGCAGAATCTTTGCTGTAACATCCAAAGTGCAACACAAAGCAATACAAACATCTGTCAAAGTTACAATTGGGTTTAGATTGGATAGACCTTGAGGGATCGCCAATCTGACTTTGGCCACCTGATGGGATCAAGGTCCCCAATCCCAGTGATAGTTCCCATATACCTGCAGCTTGAAAGGCAAATTCCTTAGGAGTGCATAAAACAGATTGGAGGCACGAGCATGCAACAAAGCATGGTATAGGAAAACAGGTCCAAAGTATGGAGAATTCTTTGTTGGTGGAGGCAGGTTGCATAGGTCCTTACCTTCGAACACTAGATTCCTCAGTCTCAAACACCATGCGAAAACGCATTCCCACAGTGACCTGAGTGTTGATTGCCTTATGATATTTGGCGACTGGGATGACAAACTCAGATGGGCTTTGCCTGAAACAAAGGACAAATATGTGGCATTTAGAAGAAAACCAAAAGGACCCATACTCTCATGTTATATAGGTGCAGAAAATCTGGCCATGTAAACAGATGAAAACAAAACTGACAAGCTCACCCAACAGAACATGCAACTTATCACAATGCATGTATGATTTGTAACCAACCTTGGGTTGTAGAATATTGTGAAACGGCTGTTTGTGGCCGCAGCATGATTGGCAGCAGCAAGGACACCAATATGCATGCTATCACTGGACAATACTGATGATGGCATAATCATTTGCTGTCGGTTAGCACGTCTAATTCCCAACAATAGCTGACCTTTGTCATCCCTGTGTTTCCAGTCAGGAGATCAGTATGCACATGGCCAGGACAAAAACAAACAAAACAGACACCAAAGTAGTTGCAAAGGTGGGATGTAAGGCAGTCTGTTACCGTATGAACAGAACACAGTCTCCCGCTTGCAGTCTCTTGGCACTCACAAATACACTCCACCCAGTAGTGAGAAGATGCCTGCGGGGCTGGCCTGCAAAAGCACAAAAAAGGTATTGATCAGAACTTTTCATTGCTTCTAGTATGCTGAACACAGACACTGAAGAAACTGAAGTTACCTACCAAGTTGCAAAACAGGTTTCCCAGCAGTAATTCAGAGTAAAAAAAGATTTAGACATTGCTCACCTCGATAAATATGACGAAAGTGCCATTCCTGATCATGCAGGTCCCTGGCTATGAGCTCCTGTGCTGGCGGCTGCTGTGAGAAATCCTGGAAGTTCCAAGAATAACATGACCTTACTGTTCACAATGGCACTTAGAGTTGTTTCACCAGGAAAAGCTCAGACAATGAGTTGCAAGGTTATACCCAAGAGCACATGTGCTAGGAAACAAAAGAAACATCAAATTGGCAAAGACAATGGAGGGATAACATACCAAGGGTGGAAACACTTTCTCTGCAGCACGGCGTGGAACTGAGAAACCACCATGAGTACTAGTGTCACTTGCAGTCAAGGTCTTGCAGAAGTAGTCTGTTGGCTGTCTGTTGGGCTTCGGCAAATCTTGAGCCAACAATGCATTCTTCTGCTGCTGCAAGGGCATAATAAGGAATAAAATCAGCTCATCCTGCTCATGAGCCTTGAGATTGACAGAAGCAATTGACAGAGCACCTACACCCACTGGGAACTTACAGAAGTAGGCAAAGGTATCAAGGTCATCTGTGCATATACTTCATCTGTTTCCAAATCAGCCTGCAGAAAAAAAACAGAAACCCATCTCCGTCAGCCACTCAAAAGTTCAGTTGTAGACAAGGTTGCAGAGCTCAGACAGGTAAGTTTCTGACACACACCCGGAAGTCTCATCTTTACAGTTGAGAGACCTTACAAAGCAGCAGAAAACAGGAAATGGGCTCTTATTGATAGTTACATGCTAGACTTTGCAGGGAGGTGTGCTTTGCAGAAAGAAGAAATGCCACAAAATTACAAGACAAACCAGTTGACAAGAAAGGGGGTCTGTCCATTTGTACATGAAGGGTAACATTGTCCAGCAGACAGATGAGCCATGAAGGGAGGTTGGGATAGTTTGGAATATGAGAATCCAATTCCTTCTGTGTTGATGCAGCCACCTGCAAACCCATGTGAAACATGAAACCAAGGAAACAAAGCCCTTCAGAAAACACATGAATGGAAATCAATCTGCCTTTTCAGCTCACTTGCTGACCACCACCTCAAGTATCTGAGCGGAGAAGAAGCAGAGTGCAAGAGAGAAGAACACAAAAACTAAAGGAATCCGGGAGAGAGGGCCAGCCCACCATGGGACTCGGAATAGTTGGTTACCTGCTCAGTGTGCCCTTGGGGAAAGTAGACAACACGGCTACTGACTGAAGGTAGTGAAACCAAAGGTCCAGCACACGCATGCCACAGCTCCGAGTTCAGACATCTTCTATCTGTGCAAGACCAACATCTCAATTTCTTAGATTATCCTCCAGTCAGTCAGACCTCCTCTGCAGACACCTCAAACTAAGTCAAGCTCAGAGACTGAAAAGACTTGTCGTTGTCCTCATGAGACCAACCAGAAAGGGTTTCAAAGGGTTTGTTTCTTTCTTTCCTGCAAGAAACAAACCAACTCAGCTCCACACCCTGAACTTTCCATGTTTTCCAATTTTTTCTTTGCCAAACAGAGATGGATTTTGTTTCTTCTTCTTGCAAGAAACAAAACCAGACTCCGGGATTTCCCCACTTTCCCATTTCTCTCTTGGGTGCAGCGACCAAGCTTGCACACAAAGGGCTCTAGCCCAGAAGAGGGAAGCAGCGGCGATGGGATCTTGCAGGGAGAAAGGAAAGAGGATCATAAAGGGATTTTCTTATTATACCTTGCTCGGTCGACAACGACGGAGGAGAATAGCCCGGGGCTGAAAGCCGCATTGGTGGACATGGATACATCGCGAGCTGTGGACACCACGATGAAATCCTTCGAGGAGAGATCCGTGAGGCCAGCAGAAACACAGTTGGGAAGAGAAGACCCAGCAACAAGCTCTCTTGTAAGCACACGCTCCTCTTGCAACTGTTGCGGCAGACTGTGTGTCTTTCTTTCTATCTACTCGACCGAATGCTCCATCTCCATTTTCTACGCACTAACACAAGATTCAACTCGCCGGCGGCAAATCCGATCTCACTCTTCTTCTTTGACGTCTCCTCCACCATGTCCGATCTGCACAGACCCACAACACCCAAAAAAACCGCCATCATAAAGCATGCTGCGAGAGAGGGAGGGAGGAGTTCCATCTTCTTCTACTTCTTCTTCAAGTTCACCGTCGTCGTCTCCTTCCCAATGTATGTAAACCAACCCATCTCCTACCCTTCTTCTTCTTCTTCACCCACCCAAGATCCTCATCATCTATATTCCTCTATTCTCATGCTTGTAAGTAAGCACAGCCGAATGTCTCTCTTCTCTCGCGCAGCTGAGCGCAGTGTGCACCCAACCAAATCATCGCCATAGCCACGACCCAGTTCCACACCACCTCCGGAAAGTCCTGTACCTTCCTCACCTTTTTCGCACAGTGGGTGGCGGTGCTTGACCAGCCCCTGTAGACAAGCTCATGCGGGCGAAAACGCGACTTACCCATATCATCATCTTACGCTAATACTACTGCAACAGACATTTTCACACTGATATGAATGAAACACACGACGATGAGGACGACGAAGACGGCCAGCTTTCGAAGTTTTCTTCTTCTTCTTCTTCTTACCTTCTGAAATGCCAAGGCCACCACTCCTGGAGGTTGCAGTAGCAGCACCTCAATTCGACAAGAAAGAAACTACAACCACATCCCACGACGTTTGTCGAATCCGGTTCTGCCTGCTACTTCAGTCCCAGCAGACGCTGTCGAATGACGATTCAAGTTCGAGCTGAATCTCGAGAACAGAGGGAAAAAAAGAAAGAGAGCTTCTCAAAGACAACTGACTAGGTACTTGTGTATTACCCGTCCCCTTTTTTCTTCAAGCTAAACACTCACGTGTTTTCCTGCTACCACTTCAATCCAAGGAGATTAAAAAAAAAAAAACCCGGATGCAAATATAATTGTCACAGGAGTCCCAGCCAAAGGACACACAGAGTGGCGAAGAGAGAGACAGAGAGAGGGTGCGTGATGATGATCAGGAAGATGTACACAGTTCGACAACATTGAGAAAGAAAGAACCAAAGCTACCTGAAAATGCTTGTTGCTTGGTACCCACGATTAAGAACAGAAGAGATATGTCCAAAGGAAATCAAAATGGATCCAAACAAACCATTATATCAGGGAGATGATGATGGATTCATTCGCGACAACAACTGCAAAACTATTTGGAGACGGCTGTGACGTGCAGACAAAAGGACCAGGAAGGAAGCAAACACGACAGAAACTCGAGAGACAAAAAGGAGAGCAAAACCCAGACACAGACACGGAGAGAGAGAGAGAGAGAGAGGGAGGAGAGAGAGAGAGAAAGAGAGAGACCCTACTAGTAGGTACCCTAAGGACCCTATTAATAGGTACCCTAAGGTCCCTTCTTATAGGTATCCTACCCAGTAGGTTCCTACTGCTGTCCCCCTATTAGGGTAACCCACTTTGTCTGGTTTTGACCCCACCTCCGTCAACGTGGTCGGGGTTAAGGCCGATGTTGGGTTTGGTTTGTTTCACCCCCCCCCCCCCCCCCCTCCCCAACTTCGGTGGGCTTTGGGTGGACCCAGCACCCACAAGAGTAAAAAAAAACCTCCAATTGTTTTATTTTAGGGTTACTTCCTTTCCAACAATTAGGGTTTATCCCATCCCTGGACTAATAATATTTCAGAGGGTCTCTCTCTCCTCTTAGTCGAAATAGAATGTTTGATAGAGTTTTAAAAATATTATTAGCTCTAAAGAGAGAGCATCATCATCTCCACCACCAACGTTCAGGATGTGAGACCCTGCTGCACTGGACATCTTCTTGGATGAGGTTGATGAGTCAAAATCTAGTGAATCCCACTGGGAACACTCCTCTCCTGGGACACGGGAAAGACCTACACCACCTTTCAGAGCCTTCAGAGCCTCTCTCTCCCCTCGGGTTCTGACTATTCCCTGTTTCTGATTGGGTAGATGGTTTGATTGGTCCAAGTGGGTTGCTATTAGTAGTCTCCCCACCTACTTGCAGTCGCGGTTTCAGTTTTATTATGGCTAAGGTTGGAACAACGTTCCTAACTCAAACTTTGGATGTGAGAAATATTATTTTTGCACGCTTACATACTAAGCGTTGGTGGAGATGCTCTAAGAGGCCTTGACAAGGTAGGTAACTTTACCAATGTGGGTCATAGTTCACCCCCTGGCCAATGGTTGGTTGGGTCTTTCCCCCCCCCACCACTACCAGACTTGGTGTGTGAGGTGCAAGGTAAGGCCCCAGAATGAGGGCAATTGCAAAAGGGAGGAGGGGTCCTAGCGCATTTGACATTTTCGGAATGTGGATGACAAAATGTTTTCAAAGAGGGGCCATCCCGGGCCATTCAAAAATGTCCTCTACAAGGGATATGGGGTACTTGGCATTTTAAAACCGTTGGTGGCCAAAATGCCCTCAATGAGGAGGGGCCCTGGGGCACTTAACAAATGTCCTCTATGAGGGGCCCAAGGCACTTGAAAATGCCCTCAATGAAGGGGGGGCCCAGGGCACTCATTCTCATTTTACAAAATACGGTGGTCAAAATTTCATCAATGAGGGACCAAGAGAAACATGGAACTTTAGGTGTAGGGTAATGCTCAAGAAGCCGGGCACTTTCAAAATATGCGGCCCATCGGCTCCCTTGTTCTTTCACAACTAATGGGACTCTTATTTCAGGAACCACTTTTTTTTTTTCCCCCATGATGCCCACCTGAAAGAAGCTGCCCAAGTTGGGTGTTTCAAGAAGCAAAATGTGTGCCTGAGTGAGTGGGTGTTCCATTTTTTGAAATGCCTGCCCAAGTGGGTGCTTTGTTACATGCATTACTATTTTACCTTGAACAAGTTTTTTTTAACCTTACACTCTTGGAATCTCTTTAGATCACACCATCATTTGTCACCATGATTATGCTTTGAATGTATTAATTATTAAAGGTGTTGAATGGTTTCATTCTATTTTCATTATTTATTTATTTTGACGAATGTCTTCAATTTCATGTGTTCATTCCTCCAATGCCAATTTCACAACTACTCACCATCCAATTGTGATGTGTCGTACTTGTACACATAATCTACAGCTTTACTCCACATGTATTGATGTATAAACATCATCTAGGACAAATCTAGGGCAAAGCATTTGTTCCTACCCTTATTCTATGAATACTAGGGTGCCAAAAATGAGAGAGTATTTTGGTTATCAAATGTTGGTTATATAATACTTTGCCTATACTTGGATTGATGATTTTTGAAAATGTCCATATACCCTCTACCTGAATTGGAAACAACTTAAAGCCTATATACATTTACCATGTATGTCTTTGTTTACCCATAACCGGTGGATATATATTGAAAGTACAAACCCAACACACCATGGCTTTCAATTCTTCTTGTAAATTATCCTATTAAAAGCTTAGAGTCTACTCTTGTCATCCATTGCTTTCCATGCATTTTTTTTTGTTTTGGTCATGTGAAGTGTGTGTGTGAAGTCATTGTTTACCCATAACCGGTGGATATATTGAAAGTACGAACCCAACACACCAAGGCTTTCAATTCTTCTTGAAAATTATCCTATTGAAAGCTTAGAGTCTACTCTTGTCATCCATTGCTTTCCATGCTTTCTTTTGTTTTGGTCATGTGAAGTGTGTGTGTGTGTGTGAAAAAAAGAAAGAAACAACATGTTGTGTGAGCTAGGAAAAGAGAAAGAGGAGGTGTTAGGAACTCATGAATGCCACATGTACATGATGAACATAGCAAAAGCTGCATGTGAGCAATAGGCTTAAGTTGGATAATGGGTTATACGCATTTGCGGCAAGCCAATGCTGAGTCATCTCTCTAATTAGCATATTCCTGCATCAAAGTTAATTTAAAAGTTTAATTTCATGTTTGGCTTACAAAAGAGAGAGAGAGAGAGAGAGAAATGATTGTTAATATAGATGGAGCAAAGAGGATTGAAATTGCATGGGCTTTCTTTCAAAGAGGGGAAAAATTCCTGATCATTTTCCCCAAAAAAACACTAAGAAAATTGTAAATAAATACACATTAGTAATCAAAAAACCTAGATCTCAAGAAGGGGTTTTTTTTTTCTTCAATTTTATGAAGTAGATTCCACACTAGTGAGGATCCCAGTAAAGATATAATCATAAATGGCAAGGTGTTCGAATTTTCTGTAGACTTTTTCTTTAGGATTCATATTATAAGGGGGTGACCTAAGTAGTAGTACTAAGGTCAAATCTAGCCAAACCTAAAAACCTACCAGAAATTTTCTAGTGTATTTGGGTTTAGGGTTTAGGGTTTAGCTTTACATAGTGCAATATTCTTACACGCATTTTGGGTTTCGAAATGCTCACTTCTCTCTTTTTTATCATTTCTCCCCCCATAACACTCAACAGGTATCATAAGAAAATTAATTAATTAATTATAATAATAAGTAAGATTTTATGCCAAGTAATGCCCTTGGAGCAAGGTGTTCTAGATTTAAGCACTTGCATGAGGAAGGTGTTCCTCAATTTAGCGTCTTTTAGATATGTCTTGCATGGGCGCATACTTTGAAAACACCCCACTCCTCAGGCATTACCCTACACAAAAACATTAGTCTCGAGTATCCACACACACACACACACACACACACATTCTGTTCTCAAAGCGTTATCTTCGAAATCTGGCATCCAGACTATGTCTTGATTACGGGTTTTCTTTTTCATAAGGGGTGTTGCTTGAATGGGTCTCCCAAGAAGAAGATAGACTCAACAAAAGAAACCCAACTTAATAACAAAAAGAAAGCCTCAAAGCTAAGCTTCCTAGCTGGAAACCTTGGACATTGTGTTTATTTAGTTGCAAAGCAATTTATTCTCTACACTTTGTGAATAATTGTCTACCTAATTGAAAACATATTCCATCAATAATTAAAAGGCAAAACTCAAGTATTACCCTAACTAAATTGGGTCATGACTATAGCCAAATTTGGCTAAAATCATCATATGGATGATTTTTTTTCCACTTCATGAGTCTACATCACAAAATTGAAAAAGAAAAAAAAACACTGATTAGGATGAGTGACACATGTTTGAGAACGATAAATAAATAAAAATATTTAGAAAAAATAATTTTAAAAAATCAAAAATTATACACAACCCACTTACATATATATATATCTAATAATTCAAAACTTGAGGTCATTGGTAAAAGCACTAAACAGGGAGCAAGGAATGAAATGCAACAAGTGCTTCAACAAAGCGAGCAAGAGAGCACATTGCTGTAGAATGAAGGAGTCAAAAGAGGTCTTAAAATTGCATATAATAGCACCAAAAATAAATATAAATATAAATATAAACATGGCATTCATTTATCAGAAATGAGTTGAACCCATCATCAGCATTAGCATAAACAAAACATCATCATGTTTATGACCCCCAAAAATGCCTTACAAAAGGGGTGGGGGGGGTCACAGTATAATATCCAAAATGGCAGAATTTGCCTCCACTTTGCCAAACCAAATGAGCAGTGTCAGATGTAAACCCCAGACGTTACACCTAAGAGGACTTATCCAATTCAGGTTTATTTCATTAAATAATTATTATTATTATTTTAAATAATTAAATTAAATAAAAATTTGGGTGGGTATTGATATTTATTTATTTACTTAATTTTGGTGGGTATTAATATTTAGTGCATTCTATGTGTATTCATGGAAGGAACAAAGAGTGTTTATAAATGGAAGAGAGAGGAGAGGAGAGAGAGAGAGAGAAAATGTGTTATAACATTGGGCAGGCATAATACCCTACATGATGAACCCAGGCTCAAA
>Ga0209208_10002048_pt1 | contig 28773 bp, 17 predicted proteins | sample S1TSphfallax_3_FD_187694 | JGI IMG/M metagenome (GOLD analysis project Ga0209208, IMG submission 187694) | Host-associated microbial communities from peat moss isolated from Minnesota, USA - S1T2_Fd - Sphagnum fallax MG (SPAdes) (version 2) | ecosystem: Host-associated > Plants > Peat moss >...
CCCCTCCCCCCCCCCCCAAGTGGCCACTCTGCTTCACCAGTAATTATCTACCCGCGGTTGCTAGTGTACCCCCACTCAATTAAAAATCTATAGGTACTGGGTCATCATTTCAGGCCGGTATGCTTTATGCTTGCCCTCACGTGCAACTTTCAACTAGCAAAAACTGCCATTCCCAGTGTTTTTTTCTAGGAATTCTAGTTTGCAGCGAAAGTGATGATCATCCATAGGAAGTTGTAAAAAAAGTGATGATCATCCATATAAGATGTAAAAAAAGTTATGATCATCCATAGGAAGATGGATAAAACGTGGTGACCATCCATAGGAAGATGTAAAAAAAGTGGTGACCATCCATAGAAAGATGAAAAGAAAGTGCTCTTCATCCATAGGAAGATGTAGAAAAAGTGGCAATCATCCCTAAAAAGATTTAGCAAGATCTTGATACAAACAAAATATGAACTAGAAATCTTTAATCATCATTTTTATATTTTTGATGTTGAAAACCAAATATAAAAATCTAGTGATTTTTAGTAATTTTTTCGCTTATGGTAATTGTACACTTTCAAGTTTTTATTTATTTATTTTCTCTTTTAGGGGAAAAATTAATATGAAAAGGCTTCATGCCAATGGTTTTTTGCCAATTTTGTGATCTAGCAAAAAATTGCAATCTTCCCCCCCAAAAAAGCCAAATGTGGCTATATTCCAAATATTTTTTTAAAGTGAAAAAAATTAAGGATCTATCTATATTCTTGGCTGTCTATTTTGAAATGTATCATTAAAACTTGGGGATTTGAAGGCAAAAAAGATTTCAAGACTTGACAAATGTGGGCCTTTTTCCATGAATTTAATCTTATGTATAGGTTGAAAACATATTTTCCAAGGTGAAAATTTGCAAAAATTTGCAACAAAAGCATTCATCCATCTGATGTTTTAATTCAAATAGTTTTGTGACATAGCCAAAGTAACCATCATCCATAGGAAGATTTAACCAAATTTGGCTGTAAACAAGCTTTTAAAATAAAATTATTTAAATAACATTTGGTTTTTTTGCCTACCTACAAGAACCAAATGTAAAAATATGGTGAGTTTGATTAATTACTTTTCAATTTCTAGCAATTCAAAATCTTTTTTAATAAATTATTTTTTCATTTGTAAAAGAAGGGTACATCCATTGTAGTCAATCTAAACAAATGTTTGAAGTATAGTTTGCAATTCATGTTGAAGTGATATGTAATGATGATATGATTTGCAAATAGTTTTGAAATGAAGGTGTTTTGCAAATTCTTTTGAAGTCATGTTGATGTGATTTGCACATTGTATTAAAATTGATTTCCCCAACAAGTTAAATGGATTGGTGTTAATTCATCAAGGGATGTAATTTCCTAGAATATTTGGATGGCACCTTATCAATGTTATTAATCCATCTTCAAAACTATGAAGCACCTTATACACACAAGAGGCCTCTTGCACCTACCTATTAAAAGGCCTTTTGTAGTGGGTGTAAAAGCTTTTCTTCCAATTCTAAGGTGCCTCTCACTCCTAGATATTCATCATCCACCTTTATTGAGGCATAAAATAACACTTACAATAATATTTGCCTCATGTTTTACAATGGGTAAAGCTCATGAATGAAGGAATTATTCCAAATGTGAGACTTACACCTAAGTTGACACTCTTTTGTTGGAACTAGCACAAGAATTAAATAGCAAAATTAGTCCTTTGTTAGATTTGAAACTAAAATTGAAGCCATAAAAAAAATTCTTGAACACATGGTCAAGATTGGTCTTTTAGAAGAACATTTTATTTTTTAAAAAAAATTGGTAAGTAAATTAAACTTTATAATTAAATATATAGAATTATATTTTAATATGTTGTAAAACTTTGTATTCATGCAATCTCAAACATTGATGAATACATGAAATTTATATATATATAACCAGATTCAATTTTTGAATTAAGCCTTTTTTTAAATTTAAAAAAAAATGTGAGAATCAAATAAATATATGATGAGTGAAATATGTGCATATTAGAAAATTTAATAATAATAGGGTGGGGGGGGGGGAATTTCCTTCACTTAATAACACCCCAAAAAATGCTTGTTTGATGCAAATAGTTTGAAATTTTAAGATTAAAATCCCCTAGGGTCATAGTATATTACAACATTGTTTTGGGTCAAATTTTTTTTCCAACCTTTTAATGGAATGGTTTAAAGATAGTTTAGAAATATTCTAGAATAAATAGTCACCTAAACATGCAGTTTGGCTCTTGTTATCTTGTTTGCACCTTATCAACTTTGAAGTTCATTTTTTGGGACTAAAGGCACACCCATCTTCAATAACAACAATTGGTTTCAAGGGTTCAAAAAAAAAGAAAATGCTTGTGCCACAATTTAAAGGTGGAATAGTTTGCAATTCAAAGTTAAGCACATGATCTTTGGTGCACCCATGTTAATGGATTTAAGTACATCAAAAAAAAAAAAAATCAATAGGTGCAAATGCCTTTCCTAGGATTCAACCACCAAAGAAATACTTATATTTAAAATTATTGAACACTTGTAAGTGTGTAAGCACAACTAAATCTAGAAATTTAGTATCATAAACCCAAAGCTTGAATTGACCCAAAACACAAATTCATAAGAAAGATGCAATAGATTGGATTTTGAACTTAGCAAAAAAACAAATAACACAAATGGCCCACATTTAGGTTGTAAAATCTAAATGCACACCAAGGTTCAAATGTGGACTAATGCACAACTATGTTTTTTAGAAAAAGTTAAAGTTGAGATGAAATTTGTTTGAGAGTTGATGTTTGTGAACCATCATTAAAATTTGGAACTTGTCTCAAGGATTTAAATCACAATTTTTCTTAAGTTTGCAATTTGGGAACCAAGAGTAGACAAGGTTAGAGGACTCATCAATGGTCATAATTGAAATGCACACACATTGCACAACAATGTACATAAACATAAAGTTATACTATCAAAACAATTGTAGTGTCCTGCATAGTTCGAGGACTTGACATAGTTGGATTTTGGAACATTGACACAAGTTTGGATTTAGGAATAGTGGAGGTGGTAGAAGAGAAGGAAGACCCATCACCTTGCACAATTCACATACACAACATAGTTATTAGTAACAAAAACAAGGACTTAGGAGTTATGAATGTTGAAGTTCATTGCACATCATAAAACACATATAATTACATAGGTAGGAAAAAAAACTATGCACTAGGAGGTTGGAATTACAATAAATACCTCACACTACAAATCAAAACAACAAAGTTCCAATAGACAAATAAGTGAAATTTTCAACATGAGCAAGAAAACAAAGACAAATCATTATAGCCCAAAATATAGAATTGCATACAATGAGTAGAAGGAATAAATGATTAGTTAGAGTACCCAACACCCATGAATGCACCACCTATTTTCCCATTCTGAACCTAGTATCGGCCATTTGGATCAAACACTGTTCTAAAAACCCAAATCCCACCTAGGGTTTAGGTTTTTGTTTATTTTAGCCCTTCCTTTTGTTGCCCTGCTAATCTACCTAATATCCACCCCCTCCTACCCACATTACAACTAAATTGGGAAACCCAAACTCCTTTTGCCATTGCTTCTAATTTGAACTCCATTACTTGTTGTAGCTCCAAATGTCACCCTTGGCACTCCATCTTTGACCTAAAAGCAACAATTGTAGCTCCAAGTGAGAATTTCATAAACTTGTTTTTTTTTTTTTTTCCTAAAAAACAAATATCATCAGAGCTTTCAAATTCTTTGTTTTGTTTTTTTTTATAAAATATGTTGAAGAGCTCGAAGTTCTCCAACAATGGCAATAAAGGTTCATGGTAGTAAAAGTTCATATGTTTCCATCACCAAGGAGCTCAATAAGAGCTTCAAGCTCCCTTTTTTTCCATTAAAAAATTTAAGAATTTGCCAAGGGTTGTTTCTTTTAAATTTGAATTTTTTTTGTCAATGAAGTCTTTTTATTAAATTTTTTGTCAAAAGAGCTTCAATCTTCTCAATTTTTTAGAAAATTATTGTCTTTGGGCATAAGCATGCTAAAATAGGTCCAAAAAATCCAATAATGTAAAGAAAATATAATTGTCAACTTTAAAAGTTAAAAAATAATATGCATTCTATGAAAATTAATGTTTGAAATACATGAACATATGTAGTATGACATGAAAAAGTGTTTTAAAACTTAAAATGTTGTGTTTAGTTTTTTTCCAACCTACTTTCATTCACTTTTCTTGATTTGATGTTGTTATTCCATTTTGCACAAAGTAAACATAAAATATATTGATGAGCTTTCATTTTTTAAATTTATGTTTTTGAAAACATGTTCCTTCAAAGAATGTTTAAAGCATGTTTTACCATGTTACAAGCACAAAATGCATTTGTAATTCATATTTTAAAATAAGTTTTTAGCACTTCAAACCTACCTAAGAAAAGACTTATTTTTAAAAGGTCTTAACATTGTCATAGTTGAAATATTCAAATTTCAAAAAATGTGTATCCATATGCATGATGGCACAAACATTAATAACACATCATTTGAATAGTTTGATTTGGGAAAAATATCAAATATAAACTTGCAATAAATAAATAAAATAGTTTGAATAATAATGTCGATTGGGGCTGACCATATATAGTTTATTTAATATGGCTAATACAAAGTTTGCACGTAATCTTTGTGGAGAAGGACCACTCTTTAACCTTACTAGTATGCAAATCCAAATGCCCTACCTTCCATTCATGAAGGGGCCTGAGGTGGCAAAACATGCCTCAATGAATGTCCACATCATGGGCGAGCATGACCTTGGTGTGTTCAATAGAACCAACAAGGTGGCATACACCAAAGATGTATGTGCAACATGGGACTCCAAGCACAAGAATCATAATTCTTCCAAGGTGCACCAATTGAAGGAACATGCAATTGCATTTGACCACAAATCAAAAACGATTCATGGCCAATAAGAATGGAAATATTTTTTTATTAAGCTTTGATTCAAGTTTGATTGTTAATTTTTTGCAAATTCACAAAGGATGATTTTGTGTTATAATCTATCCACCTCACCTTGAATATTTGTGCCATGTACACAACCCAACATGCATAGTTACTAGCTCAAGTTGCAACCACTTATTGTTAAACACATTCTATTAATGATGAAAAGATAATGAGGGTTCCCCATCCAAAGCATAACATGTAGATAATTTAGTTTTGAGACTTTATGGACACACATTTTTGTAATGTTTTGTTGATGACATTTTTGTAACTTTATGTCAATGAAATTTTTTTAAGGTTTGTTTTGCATGATAATTTTGCTATGATAGATTTAAATTATTGCAAATGCACCTTCATCACAAATGAAAAACATCTAGCAAATTAATAATGAACATTGTGTGAAGTTCATTCATTCATAAATTCATACATTTTAAACATAAATATCATACATTGAAAACACATTTGACACCCAATTAAATGTGTTGATCGATGAAGTATGAACCCATGAATGAATGAATGTCACACGAATTTTGCATCTTCTTATAAATTTATGTGTCAAATGTGTTTTCAATGCATGAAACATATGATTATGAATGAATTTTGTACATATTTCATACTAAATTGTGAGATGCTAAGTTTGTGATGTTAATTTTTAAATCCAATTTATAATCAACATGAAGGTAATACATTAACCCCTAGGTCTTTTCATTAAATTTTGTGCTAAATTATGTGGATATTACAAAAATAATTAAGTACAAAATGTGTTTTCATTTTGTAGAAATTAGAAAACCTACATATGGGATGAATTGAATGATCCATGTGAATATTGATCAATTATTGAAAAAATGAATGTTTAATAATATGTTTCAAATTTCATAATTGAATATGTTGAACATTCAACAATTAAATATTGAAAAATACACAATACTTAATATCAATGAAACTGATAATGTTGAATAATTAAATGAATATTGAAATATTATTCACAAAATATTGAATACTTAAATCATGCATTTAGTTAATTTTGGACTTCTGTAAAATCCAAAATTAACAATTGATCATTTCATTATTACAAAATGTGGTTGTAATTCATTAGTCCCTATTCACTAGACCAATGAATTCATAGCATTGGGCCACTAAGCCTCATTCATTGGGACAAGTGAATTTGTTCAAAATCCAATGAAATTACTTGGCATATAGGGACACCTTTTGTTGTAGTGTTTGGAAGTTGGAAAATTGAAAATAAATTTTAATTTGGGGGCCACCAAATGATGCAACAATAAATATTATATTTTTGGCCACATTAAATGATCCAACAAATGCATGTTAATAATGTTTTACTCAAATGTAATTGAATATTTAAAACTAGTCACCAAGTTAGAAAAAAACTAGATATAATGATTTTATCCATAATTATTTAAATACTTGGTTTAGTATTTTTTATTATCACAATGCATGAAGCAAAATAAAATGATTTATGTTTACTCCATATGCATGTTTACATTTCCTTTTTCTTTGAACTTTCATATATTGTAACACATGTTTGTTGAATAATTAATTAACTTTGGTTGGAGATAAAATATTCTAAAAATATTTTCAAAGATTTGTTAATTTTTTTCACAAAATTTTATTATTGAAAAAAATATTAATTTTTTTAAAAATGTATTTTGAAAATAATATAATTAATGCCAAGACTACAAAGGTATTACAGTATCATAATCCTAATTGAAATTTGTGTTATAACAATAAATGGAGATTTTTTTCATTAATATTTATATTCAACCATATTCAATTTATTTTTATTATAGTATATTCACATAAATTGTGGGAAATTTTAATAAAACCCTTTTAGTAAAAGAAAAATTATTGTTCACAACCAATTTTTGCAGCTGAAAAAATTTCATTTGCAATTGAAAAGTAATTGCAAATGATTTTTTTTCCTAATTTTGGTAAATGAAAAAATATGGGTAAATCCAATAATATAATGCCAATTTGAAAGTTTTATAATAATACTTTCTTTAAATACTCAAATGAATTATGACCTTGTTTGTATTAGTTTTTATTGATATTACTTATATAGTTAGTACAAACATTGTAAAAATATATATATTAGGTAAATATTTGATTAATTATTATTTTAAATGTTATTTATTACTAGGGTTTTTGTTTCCATTTTTTAAAGTAGGTGGGTTAGTGTTCATCCACAAGAGGAAAGAACCAAATTTGGTTAGATGTTAGATAGTAAAATAATTTTTTTGTAGATTCCTATTTACTTTTGGCAAATGGGAATTCACTATTTCAATGTGGTTACTTTTGCATTTATTTTTTCCAAAACAAAGTTTTGTCCAATTCACACCAAGGTATTTTTTGTCACCATAGTGTTAAAATTTGAAAAAAATAATAATAATTATTACATACATAAAAAAAAAACTACCCTAAGACTACTTTCATAGTTCGAATAAACATACATAATAATCTATTATTTCCAATATAACAAACATTCATTGTAACAATGTTGTCCCATTTGCACCAAATATTTTTATGCATCATATGATAATATAAATTCACCATACTAATTCCAAGTATTACATAAAACACTCATATTCATGAAGACAATACATTAATTTGGAGGTAAAACTAAATGCAACAAATGGATATAAAAAACATATTACAATACCCGCATTTGAATTGCAAAGTTTTATTGGTAATGCCACAAATTCTAAAACAATACAATACCTACATAAGAACTCATTACAAATTTGAGCCACTAGCAATACCCACCCCAAGTTAGTAAAGAGGTAAAAGTTTAGTTTAAAAGCAAAAAAGATTTGTCAAAATGTAAAGGTTTAGTCAAGGAATAGAAAAGTTTTGTTGAGAGGTTAAGGTTTAGCTAAGAAATAAGAAGGTTTAACTAAGAAGTAAAAAAGTATTGTTAAAAAATAAGAGTTTAACTAATAAATAGAGAGGTATTATCAAGAGATAAAAGTTTATCCAAAAAAAGATAGAGGTTTCAAGGAGAGGTAGAGTTTAGTTAAAAGATAAAAAAGTTTTGCCAAAAGATAAAAGTTTTGCCCAAAAAAGAAATTTAACTAGAAAGATATAAGGTTTGGACAATATGTAAAGATTAAGCCATGGAATAAAAAAGAACTAAATATTCAATCAAGAAGAAATAGAATGTTTTGCTGAGAGATTAAGGTTTAGACAAGAAATAATAGAGAGGTTTTGCTCAGACGTAAAGGTTTAGCCTGGAAGAGCTAGAGGTTTTATTCATAAATAGAGGTTTAACCAGAAAAACATAGAAGGTCAGCAGGCAGTGTGAGTAGGTAGGTAGGTAGGTAGGTAGGTATTGTGGGTGGTTACTAATTGATAGGTAAGGCCAAGATGGAGGTCAGCAGGGTAGGGAGGTCAACAGGGTAATAGCTAGGTGAATAGGGTAGCTAGGTTGACTGCCGTAAAATGTTGGTTAACGCAGGGTGAGGAGGCAGATGAGAAAACGCAGCCCATCCATCGTATGGACAGAACGGGCAACTGGTAACGTTGGTGGGTGCTGCTTCACTCCGGCGTAAAAGATGACCATATCACTGGAAGTAAGTACAACATGCCTGCTATGGTTTCAAAAAAGCACGAACTGCGTGCCTGCCTGCCTAGAAAATCAAATCATATGTAAAAGACATACATATGGCAACAATTTCAGATTTCCAATACTTATTCTGATACAGCTATTCTAGTATCCAGCCCCAGAAACAAAATTCATTTCACTGCTGCCTCACCTTCCAACTAATTTTGTTTAGTTTCCCAAGAAAACATATTAATTTGTGGATTTTTTTCATAATTTCGTTATGCTGAATTTTTTTCCTCTTAAAAATATCAAAGAAAAAAATTTATGAAGGAAATTTTTTAAGAATTTTTAAAAAAATACTCTGGTATATTTTAATTTTCCAAATTGAATCTTCAAAATTAATTAATTAGTTCTTCGGCAAACATGTGTTGAAGCTGACCCTGTACTAATAAGCAAGTTTGAAAACTGGACCTTGTCATACCATAGCTTTGCAGGAGGAACTAGAACTGCTTGCAAATCTTTCTCCTATAGATTTCAATTTCTCTATGTAGTCAGGTATTGAATTTTGCAGTTTTTGTTAGGTACATAGGTATTTTCATTCTGGAAAAGGTTGTTGTACATAGATTGTACTCTTCTTTTTTTATTCAGGTGGCAACCTTTTACTGGTTGTACAATGCTAGTACTTGCCCAATCATCAATGTTAAATTGTGTGTAAGTACCTGAAACTAGACATTTCTTTGGACTCTTTTCAAGGATCCAAAATGGAAAGTTCAAAAATATGAAGAACCAGGTTCAAAACCAAACTACATATTGTTTCATGAAATTTTTTTTTCAATAAAAAAACTAATTAAGGTTGGAAACCATGAATTTTCCTACCTACCTACCTACCTATGTATGAGACCTATTTCCTACAGAATTGGTAACTACCAAGGTGAAACCAAATATTAACTCAGTTGAGGTTCATCAACAACTGAATAATAACAGGCATCCAGTGGATGGTGCACTGGTGGGTGCTGGTTCACTGTGGCCATAGCATTTAACTAGTAATAACATGCACATTTGAGATCCTCCGAAGATGCATTAGATGAAAATAGCCTTGCTTGGGTCTATATGTACATATATGCTCGAGCAACACCCAGTACAAATTCGTGTATTTTTTATGATATCATCTATCATTAGTTTTACCAGCTTCAACTGAAGACTACTTATTAAATGTGCCAAGTTGCAACTATAACAAGATTGATTACAAATTACCAAGCACACCAAGATTCATTAGAAGATTATTCTATGTTTGAAAACACTTACCTTACCTTAAAATTATTTTCATCATTAAGTCCTTGTTTATATATTCAAATAAATTTTTAATGAAAATTTGAAGTTGAGATGTTGAAAACCTAATTAATTTCACTACTTACATGGGAATATAGACTACTGTGTCCTTCATAAAAAAGACTAGTATGAGCATATTAAAAATTAATTGATGTTTTGGAAATATATATATATATATATATATTCCTTTTGTCATTGTGGAAGCTGACCATGGGCTATGCCACTACGGTATTAAAGGAAACCGAATCATATCATCTTTTGATGGTTTATATGACACTCATTAAAAAGATTTCAAGTTAAATTGTAAGCAGGACTAGTACATTTTTGAGAATTATCAAAAAACAAAAATTACTGCCACCCCGAGATTCCAACTGTAACCTTTCTTCTTCTTTAAACCTTAAATCATGTATTAGAGTCACCATTCTTAGAATACACAGCCCTCACCCTCCCTTGAGAGAACACAGTGGAAATATTCAGTACAAGATCCATCTTATTTGTTTAAGGTTTTCAACCACATTGCATATTACCATAGGAAACATACAACACTTGCATTTCCTTATGCTTCCTTATACTGTACTACTTCTTTGCAAATTTCAGCCTCTTTCACAAACAACTCATAAGATGTCATGCATTCAAATCTCAAAGTTCAATTTTAGAACAAATTAGCACAGGTCTGCACTCTTGCTTGCCAAAATTGCTCATTCTCTAGTAGAACAACACATTCTTTTGCCTATATACCATTATTACAACTTTTCACATCTGCACACAAACAGAAGATTTTATACACACACCTCCTGCTTGCTGCTTCCATATTGAAAGCTCAATTGATGCTGCTGCCACTCTCTTCTTGAGTTCTACAAGCTACTAACGACTGACTAGCTTCCATTCACACCCTTAGCATCATCATCTGCAGCCCCTTTACCCAAGCACAATCATGTGTAGGTGAGCACCTTCTGAACAGCCATATATGCTCCTTCTACACCATCCCACAGAAAAGCACAAAAAATCAAAAGGGGATCCACTAAGCTCCCCATCAGTTACCCAGCTTGTCAAGGAGCTTGCCAAGGGTCACATCATGTTGCCTGCCCCTCTGAGCTTGAAGCAGTTCAGCTTTCCAAAAACAGTACCTAGCCCTAACAAACAAAGAGAGTTTCCATCCCACATCCTTTTTGGGTTACATTATGACAGCCTCGAGCAAATGCATATATACTCACTGGCCCATGAAACTACACATACAGGAAAAACAATATACAAGGAAATATCATAAAGCTCCAAATTCATACTCTCATCTGACTCCAAAACCCAGGAGGGAAAAGGTGACGGAACAGCAGCAGCTCATTGAAAGTCCAAGGATAGCATGTGCTTTAGGCTCAAGACCCCATTTTGAAATCTCCACCATCATGCTCCGTTGTACCTTTACATCTAACTTCCAATATAATTGAAGTGCAACTCAGTCTCAGTACTCATCAGATTGTGTTTCTGCAAATTATTGGTATTGAACCCCAGACTTCCTTGGGCATCCTGTAGAAAATCTGCGCAAGACTACCTGTTTGCAGGACTGATCACATCCACAAGTGCAGATTCTCTTAATAATCTACAAGTTACATCTAGACAGCATTCTATTGAGTTAAAGGTGGACCCTGTAGATCTGTTCTCCTCCCTGTTTGCAATGGATTTGCAAAATTGGTGAAGAGTACAGCATTCACTTGACTGTCCATCCCCAGAGAACATCATCTGTGGTTTGACCCTTTAAACCCTCATGCATATGCTTAGTGACACACCATCCTCACTTCACATGGATTGGCATTCCTACAGAAGCAAACACATGAGGTTGGTGGGTTACATAGCATATCCTTCATAAGAAAGAAACACCTGAGTACTGAGGAAAGCTCACCAACAGACTTCAGATCTGCTGACCCAAAGCTGGCCACCTACCCCATGGTTTTCAGCCTTGATGACAAAACCTACATGACCAAAATGTGGACAATCGCATGCCAATCAAACTATTGTTCTAATATATATGATTCTAAAGTCAGTGTCAGCTGCTTTCCTACCATCTTTCTTTGAATCTTTTTGCCTGCAATTTGAAGTCTGCATTCTTCAAGTTTGCTTCTGTAAATCCAAGATCCTGCACACATATATATGTAAACATAACTTATTCATTCATAATAACTAGAGGAATTCACCACCTTAAACGAGTCCACATTAGGGAATTTGCTCTTCAATGTAAACTTGCTTGGAATGCACTATGTATAGCCATGTAAAAATCTAGTAGTGAGGCAACAATGGTCCACTTCATGCAACAAGCAAATTTGGTTAATTAGTGTTACATGATCCCCATTCTTGCTCAATATATCCAACTATGTCTGCATTCTCCTATTAGCAAATTCACATGTCATTGATGCCTCTTAGAACTTGTATTGGTTGAACTTTGTGGTCATCAGGAGATGAGGATTTTATTGCAAGACATAATTTCAGAGTTCCTTCAGATTTGACAAATTCATAGGGAATGTTCATTTCATAACAGAATTCAAAGTAGGTTTACTTACAGTCTTGAGTACCTAGTAAGGCGAAGGATGCATGACCCCAAAAAAATCAAATCAAATTGATCACATTGATGTTGAACTTCAACTTACACACGAGAGAGGAACTTGTGATGATATGGGGTTCCAATGACCAACATAGAAATGGGTTGCATGACGACATTATAAAGAAAGAGGGCACAACACAAGTGGTTTTTATTTTGACAATTTTTTTGTTGTTTTTTCCCAACAAAAAAAAGGGGAAAAGTTGGGGGTTATTCTTTCCCCTAGTGTAGATTTGAGTAATTTTGACAATTTTTTTGGAAAAGTTTGGCAAATTTCCAATATCACAAAATTGAAAAGAAAAACCCTGCACAATACACTGGATGCCTAGTTCATTTATCTTGTATTCATTCATCTTGAGGAGATGCATTGTAACACTAATCTTTGACATATAGTTGCAAGTGAATTTGTTCATTGTTCATGATTTTAGTTTCTATGTTATCCATAATCCACTGAAAATATTGTAGAACGGATTAAAACCTACATATTCATAATATGATAAAATATTATAAATGCAGATTCAAATTTTAGTTTATCCAGAATCTGCTGGCATATTTGATTATCGGGCTACTTTTAACAAATTCAAAATAATTTGTGATAATTTGTCAACCTTATTCTAAATGTATTAAGATTTGGAATTTGTGTGCATATTCCATGCTGCCTATCCCACAGGCCACACAATGCTTATGAGGGTCATAGGAAGAATTGAACATTTTTCACAATCGAGACAAATCACCTTAACCAACAAACCATCTTTTTGTTTTTTCTTACTCGGTCAACAATGAATTGTAACATTTTGATTCCAAATTTTAAATATTGTGTATTCGAACTTTTGGCATGCCTTCAATGTTTATTTATATTTTGCTCAATTGAAATAAAGGATCATTTTTCTTGAAGATTTTTCAAAGGCCTATGCAATAAAGTAAACAAAATTCTAAAGATTATAAGTTATTTTAAGGAAAACAATTTTGAAGTTGAGCCATGTTTCACAAATTAAACCACATTATTCTTTGAATTTTGTTCACTTGAAGCAAAAAAAGACTTGAGGTATGTTCAATTTCTTAAAGTTGTTCTCTTAAAGTTGTCAAGGAAATTTTAGTTTTTACGTAATGGGAAATTCTTAAGTTTTATTAAGGGAAAAAATTTCAGAACATGACTTGTAACATGGCTTTCTTACAATGAACTTTGATTGCTTAGGTTATTCAAAACATTTGCAACCAAAATTTATGGGTAAAAATACATAGTTGTTCAAAATCACACATTTTCCACCTATACGATTTTGTAACATTGTCATAATTGGTTTTGCAAGTGTTCTCACATTTTAAACCATTTATTGAAGTTAGTATTCAAAATTTGTTACTACACAAAAATTCAAATTTTACTTGGCTCAAGTTAAGCACAAGCATATTTGAAATGAAATTGTACTTGGTTTAAATGTCATTAATTACACAATAGAGTTATTTCTAAAGCAATCCTTACTTTGAGCCTCACTTTGATTCAGACTATAGGATTCATCTTGCCTATTTGGACTATTTGAAAGTCTAGCAACGTGAGAAACAATCTTCAAAAGTAAGGATAAAGGTTTCAAAAGTGATTATGATAATCACTTTTCTAACCACATTACAATCTACATACATTATGGTCACATAAACTAAGGATTATTCATTTAGGGGTTAATTAGGTTTAGGCCTACCTACTCATCCATGGGTTATTTATCTATCTAATTATGGGCTATTTATCTACCTACCCAAAAGTTATTTACTTATAGGTTATTTACCTACTTACTTAAAATAGGAATTATCAAAAAGTTTACATCTGAAACCACATAGAGCCGTTTTAAGGACTATTTAAAAGTTATTTTAAATTTATTTTTTAAATCACATATTGCCTATTTAGAAGACTATAAGAAAACTTCCTAAGTTAAGGGATATTAAAAATTACTTATGAAATTACATAAGGGTCGTTTAAAAGTTATTTAGGGGATTGCGTGGGGGATATTTAGCGATTGCACCTAAAAGGACTACCTTGGTCAAGGAATACTGGAAGACAACATGAAGCTTACCTTTTAAAAAAATCTAGAAATGTTTTTAAGTTAAAGGATAGTTATGAGGCTATTTATGAAGCTATCTAGGGACTTTTTTAAGTTAGGGGGCACCTAGGAAGGTTATTTATGTGACTACATAAAGGGATTATTTAGGAGTTACTTAAAGGATAATTAAAGATTACATAAGAGTTTTATGTAACCTCTTAAATAGCCTTTAAATATTCCATAACCCATGTAAGCTTTAGGTAGTCCTTAAGTAAGTTTTATGTGGCCTTTTATGCAGGCTTTTGATAACCCTTAGGTAGTCCCCAAGGTACACTATGAAACAATAAGATGTTTTGCAATTAAGCTTGCAACTACGTTTCTAAGTTGCAATGACCACTTGTAATTTAATGTGTTTTTACAATGTGAGTGTTATTGAATAAGTTGCAATAGTTGCAACAAACAAAATTCATTCTACAATAAACTCTCTCTAAACTAATACTATGTAAACTAATATTCTCTCTAAACTAATATGCGGGCACAAGCCCGTGGCGGGCCTCATACTTAATCTAATTATTCTCCATAAACTGATATTCAATATTTTTTTCCGGTCCCATAGCATCTTATAAACTAATACAGCCGCTTTTATAGAGCGAAGGAAGGTATTCTGAGAGTACCAAAAGTGCAGCTTTCCACAACCTCACTTTCTACCAAGATTTCTACCACTCGTGTCATATGATTTTCTACGTGCTTCTTTGATCCTCCACCAAGCTCCACAAGGTTCCGTTACCTTCCCCAATGATCCATGACCTTCTACTAACCTCCATGACCTTCCATGCTGCTCTGGTAGGTTCTGGAATGATTTTTGTTACCCCCCATGTAATTTGTGTAAACTAATATCCTCCATAAACTAATATCTTCCGGCCGGTCCCAAGGATATTAGTTTAGAGAGCGTTTATTGTATATGAAACCATGTACATATGCAATTCATGCAACTATGTTGCAAGTAGATCATTGTAACTACTATGCAATTATATAAACAACAATGTGTTAATGCAACAATGATGTGCTAACAAATCATCAATGCATAGGTGGCAATTCTAAGTTTATTTCAATATTTTTATTTTTATTAATTTAGTTTAGGTCATCCAACTCAAAGCTAATAAAATTTTGACATGTGGTGTTTAGTTCAATAATAAATAGGCCTAAAATAGGTAGGCACTACCATTTATCTTTCTAATATAAGTAAATCGGTAGTTATGCTTCAATCTAATAGCTAGGTTATTTGAAATAATCATATTTTGTTTTGAGTTTAATTTTTAAGGCTAAACGTTCTTTTGATGGATTATTTCAAATGTCATTTGTTTTTTAATACTTCTAATGCATCTAATTATATATTTTACAAACTTGAAAATAAGACAAAAAATATAGGTTAAAAAAATAGTTGCATCCTAGTTGCAAATTATTTGCAACTATTACAAGACAAGCCAATGAACAAACATTTAATTTTTCAAAAAAATTAAATCTTAAAATATTATCTTTAAAATGCAAAAGGTTTTTTGGATCTTGGTTCAATGCACCCACATTCATTTAAATTATTCAGAAGCAACACAAAATGAAGAAGATACGGTTATCAAAAGTAAATAAGGTCAATGATTGGTCATTGGTTTAATTCACACTTTAAGATTTAACCCATTTGTTTTCTTCATGGTTTTTTTATGTTGTTTTTAATCTTTAGAAATCAAATAATTAATGTAAAGCTTAACTTGATGCACCCCTAACACTTTAAATTGTTAAAAATGGCCAAGAAACAAGGAAGATATGAGGTTTAAAAACAAAGGCCAATTTCTTAAAAACACACTATGCAATTTTGACATGCTTTATGCTTCCTCTATGTTGTTATTTTGCTTTTAGACCTAAAACATATAATGTAAAGCTTACCTTGGCATTCCCATGATGCTTTACATCACAAAAAATGAACAAAAAACAAGAATGATCCAAAACTATTCAATCATTGGCCAATAATTCATGATGGGTGGTTTTATCTTAACATTATATATCTACTACATATATTAATTATCAATCTGACAGCCAGATCATACTATCATATAATGTAACAGTAATAAAATAAGTTTTTTATTATTATTTTAAATAATACATTAGGCTAGTTATCATTAACTTTTAATTATGTTAAATTAGGTTAAGGTAGCTTATATATATAATTAGTAATTGGGTAGTTGCATGAATATCCAATATAATAATTGTAAAGTAGTTTCAAAAGAGTTGTTAATTAGTGTTTTATTTATTTTAATATATTGTAATTGTCATATGTGACTTTTGTGCAACTTGCTAACAAAGTCAAACATGGTTGACAAAAATTATATATGATGCATACATTCATCTTTATAACAATTCATTTTGGGATTAATATGCAATTACAATGTAATTTCACAAATTTTTGACATGATATTTTAATTCTTAATTTTTCATATTTCCATGGGATATTTACAATGTAGTTATAAACTAATTGTTCCAAAGCTTTAACTACAAGGTATTGAGGTTTCAAATGCACAATTTCTCATATTGGTAATAAGCTATGTATAGCCCCTTGAAATAACCCTTGGGTATCCCATAACTTAGATAGATCTTTAAGTGTTTCATTGGATTCCTCAAGTAGGTCCTAAGTAACTTCCTAAATAATCATTAGGTATCCCATAACCTAAGTAGATCCTTAGGTGTTTCATTAAATAGGTCCTAGGTAGCCTTTTAAGTAATTTTAAATCCTTTTTAACTATCCCATAACATAAGTACATCTTTAGATAAACACATTGGCGGACAAAACACAAAAGATGAGGAAACTCAAATCATCATAGGTTCAAGATGAAATTTAAATTCCTTCCCTTATTATGTTCTTTTAGCATTATCCCATCTTGCATTTGGATTGTTGTCTTCAATTTCAAATAAACCCAAGGTTTTGTTCTTGGGCTTTCTTGACTTTGCAACTAACTTTAATGAATATGAATAATTATTATACCTAGTCATTCATCCATATTAGTATTACAATAAATGCAATGATTAAATTTCACAAATATAAATATGTGATATTTTTCAATCCAACTTTTAAAATTTTCATATTTCATTTTTTTTGTTTTAATTTTTTGAGTTCCTTTTCTTGACACAAAAATTTGGTTTAAAATATTTTTCTAATGTAAATTTGACTAATTTTGATAATTATTGGAAATTTTCCCTAATTTTTTGATATCACGAAGTTGGAATGCAGAAAGAAACTGTCCAATAGGGCAGCCAACATTACAAACAAAAGGTGTCTGTATATGTCAAGTGATTTCATTGGATTTTGAATGAATCTACTAGTCATTATGGTGAATAGGGAATGAGATTTATTGGTGAAATACTAAATTCACTGCTTTAACAAATGGGGACTAGTGAATTACACACACAAAGGGGGACTAATGAACTGCACCCACATTTTGTACTAGTGCAAGAATATAAAAGGATTTTTTTTCTTAAATTTCTGTATCCAGAAAATAGCCAAATTTGGCTAAATTATTTCCTGGATGGTCATCAATTTGGCTACGTCAAAATTATCATTTTAAAAAAAAGAATTTGTAAAACTGCAGAGAACCAGGGATTTTATTTTTTTAAATTCTGCCTTAGGACAGCTTGCTATCAAGCATAAGAACATCTAGCCAAATTTGGCCATTTCAAAGTATGAAAGTTGAAATTTAAAAATAAAATAAAATTCGTAGTTGTTTCAACCAGAGATAAAATCGTGGCGATTCAGGCCCCAAAAGGTCTAAATATGACGAATTAGTGTAAAGAATAAAGGAATCTTGCGATGGCAAATCTACATCCGTGTCACAGTTTGGCGAAATTTCGCACAAATCTTTTTGGCTATAGAGGACAAAGCTTAGCTTAGCTTAGCTTCTTCCAAATTTTCTCAAAAAATTCAAACTTTCGGATTTTCCACGCCTTTTTCATTGAAGATTTCGGGCATCGCTCCGGTGTTTAGGGTTAGGGTTTAAGTCCCTATCCTCAGCTTCGCTCGTTGTTAGCGTTCCAGCAGTTGGAGCTCTTGTGGCGAAGGCGGGAGAGGAGATCCAAAGGCGGGCGTGATGCCGACCGTAAGCGTGGGCCGTGATCGCCTCTTTGCAGCTTTGGAGCAGACATACAGTAAGAACCTTCTTCTTCGCCTCTCCTCGTGTTGGCAATGCTTTTTTGTACTACTTAGCAGAGCAGGACACGTTCTTTTTTTCGCAGTTGTGAATTCAACAAAGACCTTGTTGTGTGAGAATTTGTTGTGGGACTGGGAGATCATGACGAAGAGTAGAGGAGTGGGGAATTTTTTTGGGTCTGTTTGTGAGTTAGCTACTAGGATAGGTAGGTATTACCTGTTTCTGGATTTGGAATGCAAAGGAAGAGAATTTCAAAAGAGCTACTGCAGTTGCTAAGACTCGTCTTATTTTTGGCTTGTTTTAGGTGAAGCTGAATTCGATGAGCTTTGTTTCGAGTTTGGCATCGAACTTGACGATGTGGTAGGTAGTAATTTCCCCAAACTACGGAGGAGCACTTGCGACTTTCTAGTTCACAATGATGATTTGATCTTGTTGAAATCATCAGCCATATACTCACATGTAGATTGATTGTGGCAGACAACTGAGAAGGCAATAGTACGAAAGGAGAAGCATTTGGACCATGAAGAAGATGAGGATGAAGACGAGGAGATCATATATAAGATTGATGTGCCAGCCAACCGGTCTGTTTCAGTCCTCTCTAATGCCCTCTCCTCTGTTTCTCCTGTCACATCCCTATGTGCTGCCCCTGTGGATGGATATATGTGATAAAGTTTAGGAAAGAGTAAAAGACAGTAGTTGTTGTTTTTTTCTTTGCAGTCTAGTTATTGCTTTAGCTCATTTCTCAAATCAACATTGAATCCTTGTCCCTGGAAATAAATCGGCAAGGTCTGTTTTGTGATGCAGATATGACCTTTTGTGCCTTGAAGGCATTGCAAGGGCACTTCGCATTTTTGGCCAGAAGCAGTCTGTTCCAACTTTTAGCTGTAAAAGCAGCCTGACACACTCTTATCAGAGAATGGTCGTGAAACCTGAGGTGGGTGATCCATTTCAGCTTTTTTAGCTTGTTGATTTTCCAGGCCAAAAATTTTTTGGGTTGAAAAATATCTTACCTGGAAATGTTGCTTCACTCATGTTGGGAGGAGAACAGACAGCATTGATCAGGCCATTTGTTGTGTGTGCGGTGTTGAGAGGTGTTACATTTAATGAGTCTCGGTACAACAGTTTCATTGATCTTCAAGACAAACTTCACCAGAATCTTTGTCGGTACTGCTCTTCACTGAAAAAAACTTAAGCTTCCAGAAGTCTTTAGCAAGTTAGCTTGATCTTACTGGGTTAAATCTTAGAGTAAGGCGATGAAATTCTGAGGAAAGCATGTTGCATCATTTCCATCTAAAAATGACTGTACTTCGTTTGTACAGAAAAAGGACTTTGGTAGCTATTGGAACTCATGATCTGGATACACTTCAAGGCCCCTTCACTTATGAGGCAAGCTATAGCAGTTGAGAATTTCACTGTGTAGTCACAGTTCATTTGCAACACAAATTTAAGAGTTGCAGAACACCTTGATATGGTTGTGTGAATTCAGTAGGAGGATGTCTGAAATTTTAGTAGTCTCACTGGAGTCTTGCTGTTTGAGTGGTAGCAAGTAATTTTGCCATCTGTGAGGAGCTTTCTGGCTGACATTTGGTTTGCTCCTTGCAGGCACTACCTCCAGCTGATATCAATTTTGTTCCCTTGAAACAGGTAAGGTTACCCAACTTTTAGTTTTGGACTCCAATGAGGTTGGCTTCTCCTTCTGTTGCTGTTGTCATGACTGGGATAGTCCCTATGCAGACCAAGTCTGAATCCGGATCTTGCACATTGGTGAAGTATCCTAAAAGAAAATTGCCTCTGAATGCAGAGAAAGGAGTTCAATGCTGCTGAGCTGATGGAATTTTACAAGGTCCTTTCCCCTCATCATTCCTTGACATTTTCCTTTCAAGTGACTTGGGGTGTTGCCTTTTGATGTACACCATTAATGCACTTGAAAGTGCTCAAGAGCATGTAAGAAAATTGTCTTATGTCAGTCCTTGTATGTGGTGGCAGTCGGACATGAAGCTGAAGAAGTTTCTGAACATCATTGAGAGCTCTCTTGTCTACCCTGTCTTGTATGACAGCAAAAGGTGAGGACTATGTGTCTTTCGGTCTTTGCTCTCCTCATGATAAGGCTTAAAAAATGCAAGTGTTGTTCTGGTCTGTCTGGTCTGTTCCATGTGCCTCAAAATTGCCCAAAATTTTGGGCTGATCGTTATATACTTATCTACACCCGCTGTTGGGAGCTGATGAAATCAGTTGGTACCGATGGCAGCTTGTCACTGCTATTCATGAGGAAGGTGATGGTCTGACACTTTGTGAGCAACTCTCATAAGGTTGTGACTGCACTTCTTGTCATGTTATCTCCAAAATGTTGTGGAGATTTCTCTGCAATCTCCTAGATAGTTTATGTTCCATCTGCCTCATGGAATGTTGGTCTGGACAGCCAGCTGCTTCACATTTGGTTCTGGTATTCAGATTTCTGGTAATGGATTGTTTTAACAGGAGAGTTCTTTCACTGCCACCTATCATCAATGGGGCACACTCAGCCATCACCCTGAAGACGAGAAATGTCTTCATTGAGTGCACAGCAACAGATTTGACAAAAGCTAAAATAGTCCTCAACACTATGGTATGCAAAAAAACTTTAGTTGCAGAGTGTCTGGTGCCTTGAGTTCAGTTCATCAGTAACATGCTCTTAAATACCACACAATTGTATATGACTCTCTATGCGCTAATCTGTGATATGCTGTGACCAGGTCACAATGTTCTCTCAATACAGCACCCCACAGTTTGAGGTTGAGCCTGTTGAGGTTGTAAGTCCAGATGGAAGGTCAAATTTATACCCAGATCTTTCAGTTCGCTCACTTGAAGTTGATGTATCCTCCATCAATGGTCTTATTGGAGTTTCTTTGCAAGCACTAGAGGTTGGTGTCCCTACCTTCATCCATGCTATAATTGATTGAGAAGATGATGACATTGGGAAATATTAGAGAGTTTGTGAGGATTGAGGAACCTTTTCACTGCTAGGCCAGTGTTAATCAATGAGCAGAAAGAGAAGGGACCAATATCCTTAATTCTTTCTTTCCTACATACTATGGTAGGTGGTCAATACCATGCATGCTGCATTAAAGGTGCCTAAACTTCTCTATGACTGTCAGTGACATTCAAACTGCTTCTCAGTTTTATTTTTGGTCCTGTCTTCTTTTTTCCTTAGTGTTGGATTTCCTCTTTCATTCCATTCTTGCCAATTGATTGCTGTTATTTTGTCTGATTTAAAATATCCATACCCTTATTATCAGGCCATCTCTCAATTCTTTTGAGGTTAATTCGAATAAGTGTGCAGATGCTAAATAATGAAGGAGATATTTCTATCTGAGAGGTCTATAACTTTGAAGGTAATTCAAGTAGTAGTCACAAAATCAGAGGTGATAAATCTACACTCATGGAGAATAGGTCCTAATCCTTATGTTCTGAGCCCTAAAAGAAAGGTTTGCAAGCTTGAAGTTCAATCCCTTTTTCCTGGTCTTGCTGCTGTTCTCTCCCTAAACCTCTCTGTATAGAGAGGGATCCTCCCCCTTATGGTCCATTACTGGATTCAATTGTCGATCCATGCATTTGTTTCCATTGCTCTCCATCTCATCCAAGGAGCTAATAAGTCAATGGGAATGTTATGGTAGCTGGTCACTATCATACATGTTGCTGTTGCTTGTCTGTTGGGCAGATTGTTATAACCTTTGTCAGGTCATCCCTACATTCTATTCAGGTTGATTTAAATTCTAAGTATGGAGTCATCTCAATACTTTTGAGGATATTTAATATTGAGCACATGGTGGAGAGTATTCTAGAAATTAGCTTGTCCTTTGACAGGTGAACTGACATATATTACTTTCTTTACAGTCCCATTGCCAGATGCTTTGGAAGTTGTTAGTCAAAGTCTTAAAAAGGTTTCAGTTTCATTCTAAGGGGATGTGAGGTGAACAGATGGCAGAGTTGCTAAACAGGATGCAGCTATCTGCAACAGTCAAGTCTGATGCAAAACTAAAAGTATTGGTGCCACCCACAAGAAGTGACATATTGCATTCATGTGATGTGGCAGAGGTAAGTCGCTGTTAACTCCACTGTGTTCTGAACACCCAAAAGAAAATCACATTGTGATGCAAAAGAAGCTGTTTTCCAAGTCTAGAAATTTCTTATGCTGAGTAGAATTTGGGTTTTCTCAACAATGTCACAGGATGTTGCCATAGCGTATGGGTACAACAATATTGTAAGAACAGTGCCAACTTCATACACACAAGGCAAACAGCAACCTTTGAACCATTTCAGTGACTTGATCCGAGCTGAGGTATATTCATCATCTTAACCTTCCTTTTATTGTAAACTTGTAATAATGCAAAGACTCTATTCTTCTCCTCTCAGCCAACCAGTTGATCACCACCATAAACTTGTGTTGCTCAGGCTGGCAATGGATGAGAGTTGGTATGGGATCTTGTCAGAATTCCCCTAATGCATTTGTGATCTAGTGCCCTCAGGTTGGTCAAATCTTATTCATATGGTTGCAAATGACTTCAAACTGATCTATTTTACAGCTGGGAAACTTCTGCTAAGCTTGTTGGTATCTTTGTATTGGTGCAGATTGCCATGGCAGGCTTCACGGAGGTGGTTACATGGATTCTGGGTTCACATCATGAGAATTTTGCAATGGTGAACCGTGAAGACAATGGAAAGACAGCTGTAATTGTTGGCAATCCACGAACATCAGAATTCGAGGTAAGAGAGAGTGCATGGTGGAAGTTCTGAACAGTATGTGTAGGCTTGATATTACTGGTCTGGTTTTGGCTTGTCATATATCTATTATATACAGTATATCTGTTTGTTGTATGCTAAAGGAAGCTCTGCTGGAGGATTGCAGGTTGTCCGCAGTAGTCTGCTGCCAGGAATATTGAAAACAGTGGGTCACAACAAAGATTCACCTCGGCCAATTAAGGTTCCATCAGTACACTGACAATAAGCTCCTGTTACTTAATTGTGTAGTAACTTCACTTAAAGGCTGTTTAGCTCTAACATGAAATTACTGAAGGGTTATCTGTCATGGCAGCTGTTTGAGGTGTCTGATATCGTCAGACTTGATACAGAAGAGGATGTAGGTGCTGCCAACCATCGGCATCTTGCTGCTCTCTATTGCAATCTTAACTCAGGTTTTGAGGTAATCCCTTGGTTTCTTTCCATGCTGTTGTTGGCTGTGGGTTCCTGCACTTCACTCTCACCCCTTTTCTATTTTGCTACATTGAAATATATCTGAACACATTATCTGTTGTTTGGCTGGGTTACAAACAGGTTATCCATGGACTTGTGGACAGATTAATGGAGATTGTGGGTGTCCCAGTTGTTGAGTTTGATGAAAATACTCAAAGCTACAGTGACAATGGATATTACATAACCCCATCTCAAGTATAGTGCTCATCACATACTATTTTAGCATGTTGTTCTGCTAAATGTCTGAGAACAAGACTGAAATGACAACTTTCCAGGGCAAGCTATATGCTGAAAATTATTGCATGAGGTGTTTGACTTTCCATCCATGATAAAGGACAATGAGGGATCCAATGAAGTATCATGCTTATAAAAGTACTTGCTATTGTCAATTGTTCTAACCACTGTTCCATTTAACTCAGTTTTCCATGTATGGGGCAGGAACCTGAATTTTTCACAGGACGGCAAGCCAACATTATGTTCAAGGGGTCTCGCATTGGGACCTTTGGCATTGTTCACCCTGAGGTCAAACACTGATCACCCTATAACTCCTGTTGCATTGTGAATTGTTTATACATTGTTGTGTTGGCATATTTCCTCTATCTAGTTTTCTGTTCCTGTTTCCAAATAGTTTGTTGCAGTTGATTGCCTCCTGGCTGGTTATAAGCTGGTCAACTCATGGGTATCCATCATGTCTCTCTTTATGTAGGTCATGCAGCGTTTTGACATCACAGATCCATGCTCAGCGGTGGAGATGATTATTGAACCCTTTTTGTCTGGATAGCATTGAGCAAGTTTTGAATTACAGTCTAGACTTTTATTGTTAGAGGGTTCCAATATCTTCTTTTTATTCTTATGTGTATGTCTTGAATGCTAGCCAACATTATGCCAAGTCTTCTCACATGTTTCTTGAAATGTGTAATTGTTTGTCCTAATTTCTGGGCAAATTTTTACCTATACCCACTATTGGGAGATGATGAAGTCAGTGGGAGTGTAAGAGCACCTGGCCACTGCCATTTATGGCAAAAGATAATTATCTGGTGCTTTATGACCACACTCATTCTCATGTTTGTTTTGGGTTGGCCAGAGCTGACACAACTTTTTGATTACTTTCTCAATTTCATTCACATCTTTTATTCATTCTAATATATTACCTTTGGACTATGGAGGACTTGCATGGCTGCAGGGTTGCTTCTTGTAATATGCTCACTCATCTACTGAGAGGACCTCTGAGATTGAGGTCTCAAGATATAGAGACACAAATTGGCTGGCAATTATGCCTGCTATGCCCATGTTGAATGCTTACCTGCGAGAAAGCTTTATCATCAAGAAACTTCTTAGGCATGATAAAGCTTGTTCTAAACTGAGCCTTCGCTTCAATCATAGTTGCACAATGCCATAGTTCACTACCATTGTACATATTTAAGTTTCAGCTTACATCATGTGATGAAGTCCATATGAGGCTCACAGATGACTTCTTTGGCCACCAAGGTCTCTAGGACCCCACTGAAATGCAAGCAGGAAGAAATTCCCCTGCTTCTTGTCAAAATTTGTGAAAAAGGCTAAAGAGCAAGCCTGTCCAAGGCTGGACTGTGAAGCCTCATCTAGCTGGAACTGGTCATCAATAAGTGCTGGTGTGGAGTAAACCATTCATGTGAGTCCTTGCTTGTGGTAAGAAACAAGACTGCCATAACCAAGAAGCTAAAGCCTGTTGATATGTGTGCTGCACACCTATACCCAACACCCCCTGTCACAATCTGGTCAGTTTCCAAAACCCCTACTGGCAGAATTGTCATTTCTGTGAAATGAAGCCCCAGGAACCCTGCCAATGCCAATGGGCTTACTACCAAGTCCAATTGCCCAACTTCTTCACTCAGAGTCGGTAAGGGAAGCACTGGTGCTGGAAATAGAGAGATCAAGGAGGAAACTTCCATGTCGAAGACATCCCTCATAAAACATGAAAGAAACTAAAGCCCCTTGATGCAGGACAGGAAGAAAAAATGGCAGCCTCACCACGCATGACACATTTTATGCAGCAGTGGCCTTCCTAGCTAGCCAACCATTAGCTGGCTCCAACTCCTAGTAACCCCAGTCCTACTATGATCCTTTGCCAAAGGTGGAAGAAATCATCAAACCCTGGACCCATAAATTGTAGGTGTCCGAGAATGGATCCAAGAACAAGTATGGTGAAAAAATGGAATCACCTTGATGTGGTAAGGCAAATGACAGAAGCTCATTCATATGTGCTATAAGACATCCCTTCTCACCCTTGAAAAGCTCCTTTGTCAAGAAGAAGGGCAATCAAACTTTTCAAGTTGTGTTTGAAGCTCTTTTCTCACAATGGCTACCTTGTCCTTGTGTGACCGGTTATGGGGTGATCGAACACTTACCTGATCTTGGCCACTGAGCTCTGGATTTCTGATCTTTTGTTTAAGGGTTTAAGGAATTAAACCCGCCGAAAAGGGGGGATTTAATGAAGGCGGCTGTGTTAAGTTTGGGAGGCGTGGATCTTGTGATGGTGCATGGTAAGCTTGAGTGAGAAGCTTTGGAGAAAACGGACAGAAGCAAGGAGGAGAGACATTCTTTAAAGGGACGTAAGCTTGGTGTGGAAAGGAAGGGTTTTTTGGGGAAGATAGAATGGTGGTGGTCTAGATGGTGTGTTGATCTTCTTCCGCTGTGCAGATCTGGAAGCTGGGCTACTGTAATTTGGGCCTGAGATTAGCATGTTGGTTGTGAGACAAGCTATTTTGGTTGGTGGTGTTAGTCTGTAGGACCTTAGTGATGCACGTTAGAGAGTAGACAAGATGTACTCCGCAACTGCTTAATATGATTGAGAGCACAGGGAACCATTCTCTGTGTTGTGTTTTGTCAATTCTGTCTTGAGAAGGTCAGTTTATGTGGAAAGATCAGTCATCTGTGGGACCAGGTGTTCGGTGGTTTGATCAGAGTAACAGACTGCAGCTGCAGTAGTGAAGATCAGAAACCTTAGGTTCATCTGGATCTGTGTTGCTCTCCATGGCCGGATGATTTCTGCACTGTTACATTTACTTCTCGTCAGTACCCACTATCTCTCTCCTTTTTGGTATCAGAGCATGTTGCGATTTGGTAGCCTTGATCGGGCATGAATGTGTTGGTGCAATGCTAGTTGAGCTATCATGTCATCGTCAAGCACAGATGAGATTTCAGTAGAACTATTAACGCATGTGACTCGTGAGCAACGAATCATCCTCAGCTTTGATTTTTATACTAATCAGGGTGGCCCACCCCGAGGGGCTGTAGTATTGCGTTTTCAGGGTTTTGGTGTAGTGACCATCATAGGAATAGACCCAGAAGCGGCTCGCATAGGAGACATAGCAATTGAGATCGCTCACAGTGGATTTCACACCCGCGCCGAGATTTGGCTAAAAGTGAGCAATGGATCAAGAGGCTGGATCTCAACCTCCCGGTTACAGACACAGTACCATTTCACAACGTACCTTGCGTAGAGTGACGCCCTCGCTGGCTGAGCGACAACGTAGCATCCCGAGGTTGGGGGACATTTGGGTTCCCAAATCGGCTCCAACAACAAACCATTTTCCCAGGCTTTACATCCCTGGAGTAGAGGACCTGTTCCAGGTCGGTGATCGGATTATCAGAGTAGAGCATGGAGGATCACGGTCACGTCTGATCTGTTGGCGGATCTGGCGCGATGCAGGAGAAAGCTGGCAGTTCCAGCAGGAGTCTTCAGATGAGCAAATCTTTTCTCTTATTCTGTCCGATTTCTCACCTTTGCCTTTAAGACCTGTAGCTGAAGGTGAGCAGTCCACGTTTTTTGGTTGAATTGCAACTAATTCTTACTTGAAGGTTGTGGTTTAGACTTGAATTTCTTGTCAGGATGACGAGTCCACAAGGTATGGATGAATTATTTTGGGGACGGGAGTATGAAGATGTCAGCGATTGGACAGAAAGGCTTGCCATGGCTACGGAGGTGCGTGACCTCATCGTAGACAAGCTGTTCAAAATCGCAAAGCTGAACTTGAGGGGCAGGGCCAAAGATTGGTTCCGAAAGTTGCAACCAGCGCCAGCTGACTGGGTTGAGTTGCGAACCCTGATTGTTCAGAAGTATGGCGGGATTGATGCTGACGACATCCGAATGAAGATGGATGCCGTCAAGCAAGAACCCAAAGAACGGGTTCAGAGGTATTTTGAAAGACTGGACAAGTTATTTCGAAAAGGACAGATACAAGATGCAGAACAACGAAGACGGTTCTTAGCCCGATTAAGGCCTGAGATTCGAAAATTATGCGTTGTGAAAGCATTCGCAGACATCGAGGAATTGGTGGCTGCTACAATTGAGGTAGAGAGGGTTTTGGGAGAGCTGGGTGAGACGCCATTAGAGCCTCTCAAAGAGGAGAGGGATGAGGATACTGAGGAGAGTATCATGGAAAAGCAGGTCACCACATTGAATGAAACACTGATCAATCTCTTCAAGGGAGTTGTAAGCAATCAGGAGGCATCATCTTCTTCCACAGTCATAGGAGGATGCCAGATATGCAAAGGTGGGGACCACTTGGCTACCGCCTGTCCAAGGCTCAATGACGCACGGCCGAAATGTGCAAAGTGCGGGATGCCACATAGGACAGAAAATTGCAGAGTCAAGTGCAGCTACTGTGCGGGTCTGGGACATTCCAAAGACGGGTGCTGGAAGAAGCCGAAGAATGAGAAATCACCTTCTGGGACAGCCAACTACTTGGAAGTGCTGATCAGTGACGAAGCAGCGACTCAGAATCAATTGAATAAACTGTGTGGAAGTGAGACCATTCTCTCTCACACAAGGGTGCCCAGAAGGAGAGTACCCGTGGAAGTAGCAACT
>Ga0209208_10002049_pt1 | contig 28764 bp, 24 predicted proteins | sample S1TSphfallax_3_FD_187694 | JGI IMG/M metagenome (GOLD analysis project Ga0209208, IMG submission 187694) | Host-associated microbial communities from peat moss isolated from Minnesota, USA - S1T2_Fd - Sphagnum fallax MG (SPAdes) (version 2) | ecosystem: Host-associated > Plants > Peat moss >...
GTTCGCCGGATGACCCGTAGATCGAAACCAAGAACCGGACGCCCGCGGGGCCGATCGTGTACGCCTTGAACCCGACCCGGTTCCCGAGCGCGGCCGGCAACATCTGCAGCATCGGTCCCTCGGCCTTGACGCGCTGACGCGGCGCGTTGACGGCCCGCCCGGCCGCAAGCGCGAGGCACGCCGCTTCGAGCAGCTCGATCGTGCGCGCCATCGACAGGGTGGCGAGCACGTCCTCTTCGCTGATGTAGCGGATCACCGTCCCGGCCTACGCGAGCGCTGCGACGGCGCCGACGTCTTGCGCGCCGTGACCCTCGGCGATCCCGCGGTCGAAGAAGTCCGCGATCGCGGGCAGCACGCTCAAGTGCGCGCCGTGCAACTGCGCTTCCTCGAGCATCAGTCGCACGTCTTTGCGCGCCATCGAGAGTTCCCACTGCGCCGTGTAATCACCGTGGGCCATATTCTTGCCCCGGATGTCGATCGCGCCGGTCGGCTTGAAGGACTCGAAGAGCGCCTGCGCGTCGACCGGCGTGATGCCGAGCGATTTTGCAAAGGTGAAAATATCGGCAAGACCGCTCACGATGAACACGAGCATCATGTTGCCGAACAGCTTGAACGCCGCCGCGCGCTCGTCGCCCGGCCCGACGTAGACGAGTTTGCCCGTCATCGGTTCGATGATCGGACGCACGCGGTCGTAGCGCTCTTGCGGGCCGGAGACGAGCATCACGCCCGTCGACTCGAGCGCGTTCTTCGGTCCCATGAACATCGGCACGTGCGCGAACGAAACGCCGGCTTTTTCCATGCGCGCGTAGCGCTCGGCGGTCGGGGTCGGGGCGGTGGTGGTGTGGTCGAAGACGAGCGCGCCGGGTTCGATCGCGCCCACGATCTGCTCGAGCACCTCGTCGACCGTGGCGTCGTCTTTGAGCGTGATGTGGATCTGGTTCGCGCCGCGGACCGCGTCGCGAACGTCGGCGAACGCCCGGGCGCCGTCGGCTACGAGGGGCTTGGCGCGCTCGGCGGTGCGATTCCACACCTGCACGGACGCACCGCGTTTGAGGAAGGCGCGCGTAAAGCCGGCGCCCATCAGGCCGGTTCCAAGTTGAGCGATCATACGCCGCACGACCGACCCAAATGGCCGTGCGTTGCGCGCCCGAAGGCGTTCACGCCCGATCGAGACGACCCCGGCTTGACCGAAATCAAAGATTGTATTATTCTCGTAAATGAGAATGGTTAACGCCGCGCAGTCGCCGCTCGAGTTGCTGCTCCATCCCGAGCGGCTGCAGATTGTTGCCGAGTTTGCGGGTCGCGGACCGCTGACCGTTGCCGCGCTGCGCGATCTGCTGCCGGACGTGCCGCCGGCGACGCTGTACCGGCACATGGCGCTCCTCACGCGCGGGGGAGTCCTCGCCGTCGCCGAGACCCGGGCGAAACGCGGCGCCACGCAAAAGACGTATCGCCTCGCGATCAGCCCCGTGTTTTCGCTCGACGATGCGGCCGCTGAACCCGGCCGGCCGCTGCAGATGGTCACGCTGACCGCGACGCTCCTGATCCGCGACTTCACGCGGTATCTCGGGCGCGTCGATCTGCGAACGCGCTCCGTCGATCCACTCTTCCGGCTCTATCCGGTGCTCGCAACCGACGATGAGTTCCGCCGTCTCTGCGCGCAGCTCAACGCGCTTTTCCGCGACGCCGTACAAGCCGGCGCAACATCGTCCGACGGGCGTTCGCGCCGCCTTTTCTACCTCGCCGCCATCCCCGAATCGGAGGGACCCGCTTGACCACCCCGTTGATTCCACGCGCCGTGCTGTTCGGAAATCCGGAACGCGAGCGCGCACAGATCTCGCCCGACGGTACGATGGTCGCATATCTCGCGCCGAGCGACGAGATGATGAGCGTGTGGGTCTGCACGCTCGGCGCGGATGACGCGCGCATGATCGCGCGCGATCCGCAGCGCCCGATCCCGTGGCTCGCGTGGCAAGGCGACAGCCGGCACGTACTCTATCTGCAAGATCGTGGCGGCGACGAGAACTACCATCTCTTTCAAGTCGATCTAGCGGGGGAAACGATTCGCGAATTGACGCCGGGCGATGCCGTTCGCTGCATGCCGCTCTCCATCGACGACCGCTTTCCCCATGAGGCTCTGGTGACGTTGAACGAACGCGATCCGCGGGCGATGGACGTCTGCCGGATCGATTTTCGTACCGGCACCGCCGTGCTCGACACGGAGAACCCCGGCGACGTTGTGAGTTGGCTTGCGGACGATGCGCTTGCCGTCCGGGCGGCGGTGGCGCAACTGCCCGACGGCTCGAGCTGCATTCGGGTCCGCGACGACGCGCGCGCCGCATGGCGCATCCTCGACACCTATCCCGCGAGTGACGGCATACCGGTCCCGACGGCGTTCTCCCCTGAGGGCACCTCATTGAGCGTCATCACCGCGAAAGGCGCCAACGCGAGCCGGCTCGTCACCTACGACCTCACGTCGGCGACCGTTTCCGTGCTGTTGGAAGACGACACGTATGATGTTGCCACCGCGTATGTTGATCCTGGCAGCCGGCGGATCGTGGCCGCCGCGATTCTGCGCGATCGACGGACCTGGCACGCGATCGATGACGGGTTCGCCGGGACGCTTCGCGCCCTCGCAGGACTCCATGACGCCGATTTTACGATCGACGATGCGTCGGCGGACGGAACGGTTCTCGTCGTCCGCTTTCGGTTCGACAACGCACCCGCACGCTACTACACGTTCGAGCGGAAGGATCAGCGTGCAACGCTGCTCTTCATCGATCGTCCGGAGCTGCTGGCGTATTCGCTCGCACCGATGCGCGCGATTTCATTTGCGGCGCGCGACGGGTTGACGATTCACGGCTATCTTACCGTTCCCGCCGGTCGCGAAATGGAACCGATGCCCACCGTGCTGTTCGTTCACGGCGGTCCTTGGCACCGCGACCGTTGGGGATATGACTCGTTCGTGCAATGGCTCGCGAACCGCGGCTACGCGGTGTTGCAGATCAACTTTCGCGGCTCGACGGGCTACGGGAAGGCGTTTCTCAACGCCGGCAACCGTGAGTGGGCCGGCGCGATGCGCACCGATCTTCTCGATGGCCGCGATTGGGCGATCGCGCAGGGGATCGCCGACCCCGAACGCATCGCGATCTTCGGCGGAAGCTACGGCGGCTATGCGGTGCTCACGGCGCTTGCCTTCACGCCGGAGGCCTTTGCTTGCGGCGTCGATCTGGTCGGCCCGTCGAACTTGAACACGCTGCTTGGGTCGATCCCGCCGTATTGGGAACCGCTGCGTAAGGTCTTTCACGAGCGCATGGGCGAGGATCCCGCGTTCCTCGATTCACAATCTCCGCTCTTCAAAGCCGGCGCGATACGCGCGCCGCTCTTGATCGCGCAAGGCGCAAACGACCCGCGCGTCAAGCAGGCCGAGAGCGATCAGATCGTCGCCGCGATGCGCGAGAACGGCATTCCGGTGACGTATCTCGTCTTCGAAACCGAGGGCCACGGCTTTGCCGATCCGCAGAACAACAAGCGCTTCACCGCACTCGCCGAAGCGTTTCTCGCGCAAACGTTAGGCGGGCGCGTCGAGCCTGCCGCAGCCGACGAAGCGCCCGACGCGTTTCTGCGCTGACCGCGTGCGCGGGTGCACGCGCCCTCGCGCTAGATGAACTGGGCGCCGTAGATGACGCGCAGCGTCGAGTGGCGGCGTCCGCGAACGTAGATGGCGGCGCCGAGTTCGTTGTAGAGTTCCTCCGTATCGCGGGCATAGACGTGGGATTCCCACGGCCGCTCGCCGGCAAGCCGTTCGAGCGGTACACCCGCCGCCGCGAACTCGGGATACGCCGCTCGCCGGCCGAGTTGGAGCGCGCGCTCTCCCATCCCGGCGCGGCTGATGCGCAGACCGTACGCGTCCTCGAAGATGCGCTTGATGCGATTCGTGCGCTGGTCGATGCCGGCGTCGCCGGTCCACGCTACAATCGCGCGCGACGGGTAGGCATAGGCGAAGCCGTTGAGATCGCTGATCACGATCACCGCCACCGCGCAAAAGTCAAACGTGTCGAAGCCGCGTTCGAGGGCATCGATCAGCGGCAGGTCGACGGCCGCGTCCCAACTCGTCCGGAATTTCGGCGGATCGAAGCCGCCCGGCGGGACCCGGCTCACGTCGAAGAGGCGCCCCAGCGATTGGATCGACGAACCCGCGATCTCGGTGTAGCGAAAGTCGAACAGCGAGTCGATCGTCACGGCACCGCGATCGATCGCTTCCTCGAAGAGACCCTCGATCGTGCCGGCAAGCCGGTCGGCGTGGGCCCGGACGCGCTCGATGACGAGGCCGCGCGAGCGCGGCGCGGCGATCGCGAGGGCGCGCGACCGGAGCAGGCTGAGGTCGGAACGTCGCTCCATCGTGATCCGCTCGCGGTTCGCATCGACCACGCCGGTATTCTCGGCCACGACGGCGAGGATGCGATCGAGCGTCTCGGCTTGTTCGCGGGCGGCCGCGGAGACGTCGTTCGTGCGTTGCATCGTTTCGGCGAACGATTCGCGGAGCGCGGAGATCGCCGTGCGAACGCGGTCGGCTGCGTGCGCGACGAGGTCCGTTCGCTCAGCGACCGCGGTCGACGTGAGACGCATGGCATTTGCGTCAGCGATGATCCGGGCGACGAACTCTCCGACTCGTTTGGCGGATCCGTGCGTCGAGACGGCGAGCGTGCGGATCTCATCGGCGATCACGCCGAAGCCGAGACCCGCCTCGCCGGCATGCGCGGCTTCGATCGCCGCATTGAGCGAGAGCAGGTTCGTTTCCGAGGAGAGCGTGTCGATCAGCGCGAGGATGCCCTCGACGCCGGCCGCCGCCGCGTGCATCGCGTCCGTGAGACGCTCGATCCCGTGGGCCTCGCGCGTGATCTCGCCAATTCGTTCGAGCCCGTGATCGAGCGACTCGAGCGCGCTTGCGTAGGCGACGCGGGTGGCTTCGATGAGCGTTTGTATGGTGGCCGCGCGTTCGGTCGTGGCCGCGGCGCCGTTTACGCCTTCGGCGACGGCGGCGCGAACGCCGTCGATCTCCGCGCGAACATCACCGAGGCCGAGCCCGATCTCCGACCAGATGGCGCCGTTGCGCGCGACGGCCTGCGCGATGTGCTGAACTTCCCCGAGCACGAGTTCCACATCGGTATCGACGCGCGCGACCAGCTCCTCGAGCGCCGGACGGAGCGCCGCGCCGATGACGTCTTCGAGCAGGTCGTCCGCGAGCGTGCTCGGCGGCGGTTGGCGGACCGGCAGCGTCCAGCCGTCGAGGATCTCCCTCGCGCGTTCGAGCGATCGCCAAATGTCGATGGCCTTCGCTTGCTTGGCGAATGCTGCAGCAGCTTCGCTTTGCCGCACGATGGCGTCGATTCCGGCGCCGATCGCGTCGAGCGCGGTATGCTGCTCGTTTGCGCTCGCCGCGATGCCGGCGATCGTCGCTTCCAGTTCTCCGCCGCCGGCTTGCGTCGCGAGCAGCGTCTTCTCGGCGCGGTCGATCTCCACCCGAGCGAGCGCTGCGACGCGCGCCCCGTTTTCCAGCGCGTCGACGACCAGCCGCGTCGATGCGCTGAGTTCGCCGACGATCGTGCCGATGTTGCGCGACGCGTCCCGCGTCGAGGCGGAGAGCTTGCGCACTTCAAGCGCGACGAGCGCAAAGCGCGCACCCGCATCCGCGAGGTGCGCCGACTCGATCCCGGCGTTGACCGCGAGCAGCTGGGCTTGACGGGCAAGCCGTCCGAGTTCGGCGAGGAATCTCAACACGCCGTGCGTCGCAGCGGTCAGGTGCTCGACGGGATCGCGTCCCGCGTCGAGCTGCGTCGCGAGCGCGGCGAGCGCCGTGCGCGTTTCGGCGAGCCCGTCCGAGGCGCCGCCGGCCGCCGCGCCGACCTCGAGCGCGAAGCGCCCGAGGTGCTCGGCTGCCGCGCCGACTCCCGCCGCTCCCGCCGCCGCCGCTCGAACGGCTTCGGCTGCCGAACGCACCCGTTCGCATTGGTCGGTGAGGGCGTTCGAGATCTCTTCGAGCAGCGCGTGATTCGCGCGCGCCGATTCCGTGCCGACGGCGAGCGCATCACGATAGGATGCGAGCTCGCATGAGAGCGTCCACGCGAGCCGCGCGATCGCGTGCGCGCACGGGCTCTCGTCGGGCGGCGCGAGCGAGAGATCCCGTTCGCGGATCATGCGCTTGAGCCAAGCCACGTACGGATCGGTCACATACGGATCGGTCACACTCTTCGGCGGTGCACTGATCATTGTTCTTCTCTTCCGTGCGGCGCAGATCGCCTTCCTTTCAATCGCGCGCGCCACGTGAGATGTGCAGTGCGTTACAAACGCTCGTTCGTTCGGTGATCTTTACCGAATTCTGCGGAGCGCGCTTCGGTTAGATGAAGCGCGCACCGTAGGCGATGCGCAGCGTCGAGTGGCGACGGCCGCGGAAATAGATCGCGATCACGAGCTCATTGAAGACGTCCGCGGTGTCGCGTGCGTAGACATACGCGCCCCACGGTCGCTCGCCCGGCGGGCGTTCGAGGACGCACCCGGCCGCGCGCAGCGTCGCATACGGGACGCGTGTCCCGATCTGCTCGACGCTGGGTCCCAGACCCCAGCGCGCCACGCGCAACGAATACTCATCTTCGACGAAGCGCTTGATCCGGTTGCCGCGACGGTCGGCAGCCGGGTCACCGGTCCAGTCGCGGATCAGCCGGCGCGGGTGCGCCCACATGAACGTGTTGAGGTCGAAGAGACCGATGGTGATCGCCTCGAAGCGCGCGATCTCATCGAACCGGCGCTCGAAGAGTTCGATGATCGGTGCGTCGATCGCCTCATCCCACGGCGTGAAGAATTTGGGCGGCACGAAACCCTCGGGGGCGACGCGACGGACGTCGAAGAGCCGCCCGATTCGCCGGACCTCGGCGCCCGCGAGTTTGGTGTAGCGGAAGTCGAAGAGCTGCTCCATGGTGAGGGCGCCGGAGTCGATCTTTCCCTCCACGATGGCCTCGATCTCGCTTGCGAGATCTTCGGCAAACGCGCGCACCCCTTCGATCGCGAGCCCGCGCGGTCGGCGCGCCGCGACGGCGTGGATGCGCGATCCGATCGTCGTGAGTTCGAGCCGCCGTGCGTCGGCTGCCCCCGTCGCCTCGTGATCGACGGCGGCAGCGCTGCGCGTGACGACGTCGAGCACGTGCTCGAGCGCCTGCGACTGCGCGTGCGCGGTCTCGACCACGTCGTTCGAGCGCTGCATCGTGGCCGAGAACGATCCGCGCAGCGTCGCGATCGCGGTGCGCACGCGGTCGGCGCTGGCGGTGACGGAGACCGTGCTCTCCGCCACGGCGCCGGTCGAGGTGCGCATCGCATCCGAAATCGCGACGATGCGCACGACCAGCTCGCCGACGCTCTGCGTCGAGGCGTGCGTGGAGAGTGCGAGCGTGCGAATCTCCTCGGCGATCACACCGAAGCCGAGTCCCGCATCACCCGCGTGCGCCGCTTCGATCGCCGCGTTGAGGGAAAGCAGATCCGTCTCCGACGAGAGCGTGTCGATGAGGGTCAGGATTTCGTCCGCGCGCGCCGCCGCGCCCGTCATCGCATCGACGAGGCTGTCGATATCGCCGACGCTCTTCGAGATCGCCGCGATCCGCCCGAGTGCACCGTCGAGCGACGCGAGGGCCTCGTCGTATGCGCGCTGCATCGAATCGACCAAGACGCGCATCGATGCGGAGCGAGCGGCGGCGGTGCGCGCCGCGAGCGCCCCTTCGTCGATGGCGATACGCACCGCGCCGATTTCATCACGCACCGCGGCGAGCGATTTCGCGATCGCATGCCAGGCGAAACTGTTGGCCGCGACGGCCCGCGAGATGTCGACGATGTCGGAGAGAATCGCGCGCGCGTCGGCGTCGGCCCGGGCGAGCAGGCGGAGCACCGGCGGGCCGAGCGCGGCGATCGCCGGATCGCCGCCGTCGAGGGTGCGGTCGGCCGAGCTGCGCAGCGCGACGATCCAGCCGAAGAAGGGGGCCTCCTCGTCCGGGAAGGGGGGTGCCTCTCCGCTGAGCGCGGTCCAGCTCGCGGCGATCGAGGCGGCATGCGCGAGCGGCGCGCTGACGTCGATCTCGCTTGCGTGCCGGGATTGCGCGGCCGCTTCTTCGGCGTGCCGGGCGATGTCGTCGATGCCGGCGGCAACCTGGTCGAGTGAGGACCGCTGCTGGCCGGCGATCGAGGCGATCTCGGCGATCGTTCCCTCGAAGTCGCCGATCGTGGACTGCGTACGCCCGAGGGTGCTCGCCGCGCCGCCGATGTCGTTCGCGGCCGCGCCGGTCGCGGCTTGTGCGCCGGCGATCGCCGCGCCGACCCGTTCGGTCGACGCGCGCAGTTCGGTCACGATCCGCCCGACGTCGGCCGAAGCCTCGCGCGTCGAAACCGAGAGTTTCCGGACCTCCATCGCGACGAGCGCAAACCGCGCACCGGCCTCGGCGAGGTGAGCCGATTCGATCGCGGCGTTCACGGAGAGGAGTTGCGCTTGGCGTGAGAGCCGCCCGAGCGCCGTGAGAAACCGCATCACCTCGGTGGTGGAGCCGTTCATCTCGCCGATCGGCGCGCGTCCATCGGCAAGCCGCTCGCCGAGCGCGGTGAGGGCGGCGCGGATCTCGCTGAGCCCCTCGGCGGCACCATCGGCCGCATCGGCGGCCTCGACGGCGAAGCGCTGCAGCTCTTCGGCCGCGCCGGCCACGTCGGCTGCGCCGGCGGTGGCCGAGGTTACGGCACCGGCAGCCGAGCGCACGAGATCGACCTGCTCGGTCGCCGCGCGGACGATGCCGGCGAGGGCGCGCTCGTTCCGCCGGGCAGCCTCCTCGGCGGCCGCGACGACCGACCGGTACTCCTGGAATTCGCTCGAGATGAGGCCCATGAGCGCCAGCACGGCCCGCGCGTGCGGCCCGCGATCCGGCGGCGCAAGCGAGCAATCGCGCTCGCGTGCGACTCGGTCGATCCAGGTGACGAGGCTCTCCGCGAACGCGGCGCTCGGGGGACTGATCATCGCCCGACGAGATTCGCAGGCCCGCGGGCCTGACCCCGCTCGTGACCTGCCGCGAGCGAAAGACGGGTCGCAAGCCCTGCGGGCCGAGACCGGCTTAGATGAACTGGGCGCTGTAGACGATGCGCAGCGTCGAGTGGCGGCGGCCGCGGAAATAGACCGCGGTCCCGACTTCGCTGAAGACATCCGTCGTGTCGCGCGCGTAGACGTAGGCACCCCAGGGCCGTTCGCCGTCGATCCGCTCGAGCGTGCAGCCGGCATCGCGGATCGCCGCATAGGTATCGCACGGCGCGAGTTGTTCCGCGCGCGGTCCGAGTCCCCAGCGCGCGACGCGTAGCGAATAGTCGTCGGCGAAGATGCGTTTGATCCGGTTGCCGCGATGATCGGCGGCGCGATCGCCGGTCCAATCGGCGATCAGGCGGTGCGGCAACGCCCAGAGGAACGCGTTGAGATCGAAGACCCCGATCGCTGAGACATCGTAGGCGGAAAGCTCCTCGAAGCGTTGCTCGAAGCGGTCCATGACGGCCGTATCGATCGCCGCATCCCAGGGCGCCGCGAATTTCGGCGGGTCAAAGCCCCCGGTCGGAACGCGCCGAACGTCGAAAAGCCGCGCGAGGTGCGTGATCTTCTCCCCGGCGATTTCTTGGTACCGGAGATCGAAGAGCTGGTCGAGGCTCACGTCCCCGCGATCGATCTTCGCTTCGACGATCCGTTCGATCTCGCCGGCGAGATCGGTTGCAAACGCGCGGATCGTTTCGACCGCAAGGCCGCGCGGACGGCGGGCGGCGACCGCGTGCATGCGCGAGCCGATCGTCGCGAGCTCGACCCGGCTCAGCCGCGTCGAGTCGGCCCCATCGAAGTCGACGGCGCCGCTCTGCTCGACCAGATCCTGGACCCGATCGAGCCCGCGCGCTTGCGCTTGCGCGGTCTCGAAGACGTCGAGCGCGCGCTGCATCGTCGCCGCGAACGATTCGCGCAGCGTCGCGATCGCCAAGCGAGCGCGATCGGCGCTTGCCGTGACGGAGAGCGTGCTCTGCTCGACGGCGCCCGTCGAGGAGCGCATCGCATCGGAGATCCCGACGATCTCTTCCACCAGCTCGCCGACGCTCACGGTCGCCGTGTGGGTCGAGAGCGCGAGCATGCGGATCTCTTCCGCGATCACGCCGAAGCCGAGCCCCGCCTCGCCCGCGTGCGCCGCCTCGATTGCGGCGTTGAGGGAGAGCAGATCCGTCTCCGACGAGAGCGTGTCGATGAGCGCGAGGATCTCGCTTGCTTGCGCTGCGGCGCCCGTCATGACGTCGACCAAATCGTCGATCTCCGCGACGCTCTTGGATATTCCGGAGATCCGTTCGAGCGCGCCGTCGAGCGAGGCCAGCGCCTCGCCGTACGCGTATTGCATCGAGTCGACGAGCGTGCGCATCGCGGCGGACCGCTCGGCGGTGGTCCGGGCGGCTGCGACGCTCTCGACGATCGCGATTCGCACCGCGCCGATCTCGGCCCGGACGGCTTCGAGCGAGAGCTCGATCGACTGCCAGGCAAAGCCGTTCGAACCGACCGCGCGCGCGATGTCGACGATGTTGGAGAGGATGCTCGCGGCGTCGGCATCGGCGGCGGCGAGCACGCGCAGCAGCGGCGGTCCGAGCACGGCGATCGCCGGGTCGCTCGGATCGAGCGCGCGGCCGGCTGAGGCGTTGAGGCCGGCGATCCAGTGGAAGAACGGTTCTTCGTCGTTCGGGACGGCCGGCGGCGGGTCGCGCAGTTCGTGCCAACTCGCCGCCAGGGTGGCGGCGTGCTGGAGCAGGCCGCTCACGTCGATGTCGCTGGCGCGACGCGACTCGGCGGCGGCGTCCTCGGCGTGGCGGACGATATCGTGGATTCCGGCGGCGACCGTCGCGAGCGAGGCGCGCTGCTGGCCGGCGACCGAAGCGATCTCGTCGATCGTTTCCTCGAAATCGCCGATCCGCTGCTGCGTGCGTGCGAGGGTCGAGGCGGCCAGGGTGATGTCACTCGCGGCCGCGGCGGTCGCGCCGCCCGCGCCGTCGACGCCGGCGGCGACCCGCTCGGTCGACGAGCGCATGCTGTTCACGATCCGGCCGACGTCGCCCGAGGCGGTTCGGGTCGAAGCCGAGAGGTTGCGGACTTCCAGCGCGACGAGCGCGAAACGCGCGCCGGCCTCGGCCAAGTGGGCGGATTCGATCGCGGCGTTCACCGCCAGCAACTGCGCTTGCCGCGAAATTCGGCTCAGGGTGGACAAGAAGCGCATCACGCCGGTGGTCGAGGCGTTCATCTTGCCGAGCGGGTCGCGCCCCGCGGCCAGCCGCTCGCCGAGCGCCGCGAGGGCGGCGCGGATTTCGGTGAGGCCCTCCGAGGCGCCGTCGGCGGCATCGGCGGCCTCGACGGCAAAGCGCTGCAGGTCCTCGGCCGCGCCCGCCACGCGAGCGGCGCCGGCGGACGCTTCGGTCACGGCACCCGCGGCGTTCCGCACGAGATCGCCCTGGCGGGTTGCCGCGTCGACGATGGCGCGGAGCGCTCGCCCGTTGCGTTGCGCCGCATCCTCGGCGCCGGCCACGACCGCGCGGTATTCCGTGAACTCCCGCGAGATGACGCCGAGCAGGGACAGGACGGCCCGGGCGTGCGGCCCGCGATCCGGCGGTGGCAGAGAACAGTCGCGCTCGGTTGCGATGCGTGCGATCCAGCGCGCCAGGCTTTCGACCGAGGCTTCGCTCGGTAGGCTGGTCATAGGTCAGACCAGTTCGCAGCCGGTGGGGCTTGACCCCGCTCGTGCCGAGCGGTAGACTAAAGCGTTACCTCCGGCCGGCGGCCGGGGTTTTGCCGTGTCCGCACTCGCCGCGCGGACGCCACGAAAAGACCGGACCTCCCGCGGATCCGCGGGGCGTGCCGGTCGAGGCGACGACACCCCGGCTCGGTATTCGCACGGGGCAAGATAAACGAGCAGACGGAGTTTTCTTTTGGCCGCTAAGAAGCAGACGAAGACGCGCAAAAAGCGCGAATTCAAGAACGTGGGATCGGGCGTCGCGCACATCCATTCCTCGTTCAACAATACGATCGTGACGATCTCGGACAATCAAGGGTCCGTGATCGCGTGGGCATCCGCCGGCAACCTCGGGTTCAAGGGCTCGAAGAAGTCGACCCCGTTCGCCGCGCAGATGGCGGCCGAAGCCGTCGCTCGCAAGGCGATGGACCACGGCATGAAAACCGCTGAAGTGTACGTCAAGGGGCCGGGCGCCGGACGCGAGGCGGCGATTCGTTCGCTGCAAGCGACCGGTCTCGAAATCACCCTCATCAAAGACGTCACCCCCATCCCGCACAACGGTTGCCGCCCGCCAAAACGGCGCCGCGTGTAACGGGAGCAGATAAAGAATTATGGCACGATACAAAGACGCTGTTTGCCGCCTCTGCCGCCGCGAAACCGCGGCCAGCAAGACGGGCGAAAAGATCAAACTGTTCCTCAAAGGCGACCGCTGCCTCTCCAAAAAGTGCGCGGTCGAACGCCGCGGCACGGCCCCGGGTCAGAAAGTTCAGACGACCAAAGGCCGTCAGAAGATCTCCGAATACGGCCGCCAGCTGCGCGAGAAGCAGAAGATGCGCCGCTATTACGGCGTGCTCGAAACGCAATTCGAGAACTACTTCCGTGAGGCGCAGCGCGTCCCGGGTCAGACCGGCAAATTCTTCCTGCAACTGCTGGAACGCCGCCTCGACAACGTCATCTACCGGCTCAACCTCGCGTCGAGCCGCGCGCAAGCGCGGCAGCTCGTCACGCATCGCCACTTCCGCGTCAATGGCCGCATCGTCAACGTGCCGTCGTTCATCGTGAAGGCCGGCGACGTGATCACGATCGGCGAGCGTTCGCAGAAGTCGGTCATCTTCGGCGCCAACATCGAAACCGCCAAGACGCGCCGCGCCCCCGAATGGCTCGAGTTCTCGGAAACCGACAGTTCGGCCAAAGTCGTGGCTCTCCCGAGCCGCGAGCAGATCGACACCCCCGTCGACGAACAACTCATCGTCGAATACTACTCGCGGTAATTGACGGCGCATTGCGTCGTTGCCGAAGGGATCGCGGACCGTAGTCCGCTTCACCCTTCGGCGCCTCGCACTGCACCGCCACTTACCGCTCGGGCAAGATAGCCACCAAAACGCTGCTAGACGTACGATCGTGCCGATGCCCACGGTGCGGATAACGTAAGCAACAAGAGGATCCCAAGAAGAATGACCACTATCGAAGCGCCGCAGGGCGCGCAAATCGAAGTCCGCGAACGGCGCGAGAATTACGCCAAGTTCGTGATCGAACCGCTCGAACGCGGCTTCGGAATCACGCTCGGTAACGCGCTGCGCCGCGTGCTGCTCTCGTCGATCCCCGGCGCGGCCGTCACCTACGTGAAGATCGACGGCGTGCTGCACGAGTTCTCGACGATGCCCGGCATCACCGAAGATACGACGGACCTCTTGCTCAACCTCAAAGGTCTGCCGATCAAGCTCAACTCCGACGATCCGAAGGTGCTGAGCCTCAACGTCGTCGGCGCGAAAGAAGTGACCGCCGGAGACATCGCCCCGGATGCCGACGTCGAGATCCTCAACCCGAACTTCCACATCGCGACGCTGACCACGAAAGCGGCCAAGTTGCAGATGGAGATCGGTGTCGAGAAGGGCAAGGGCTACGTCACGGCCGATCGCCAGCGCAACATCGAGCACATGATCGGCCTGATCCCGATGGACTCGATCTTCTCGCCGATCCGCAAGGTCAACTTCACGGTCGACGACACGCGCGTCGGCCAGTCGGTGGACTTCGACCGCCTCACGATCGAGATCGAAACCAACGGTTCGATCACGCCCGATGACGCGCTCACCGAAGCCTCGGAAATTCTCCAGGACCAGCTCGCGCTCTTCACCACGTTCTCGACCGAAGAAAAACCCGTCGCCACCGCGCCGGCTTCGGAATGGGACGTTCCGGTGGAAACGCTCAACCTTTCGGTGCGCTCGTTCAACTGCCTCAAGCGCGCCGGCATCTCGAAGGTCTCCGAACTCCTCGATATGACGGAAGACGAGATCATCAAGATGCGCAACTTCGGCAAGAAGTCGCTCGACGAGATCAAACAAGTTCTCGAAGACCGCGGCCTCTCGCTCCGCCAACCCGCTTCAGCGTAGGACACCATGCCGCATCAGATCGCCCAGAAACGATTCAACCGCACCGACGGACACCGCAAAGCGATGTTCCGCAACATGTGCACGTCGTTCTTCCTGCACGAGAAAATCGAGACGACCAGTATGAAGGCGAAGCAAGTCTCGAAGATCGCCGAGCGCCTCATCACGACGGCGCGCCGGGGCGACCTGCATGCGCGACGCCAAATCGCCGAGTATCTGCTCGACCCGCGCGTCGTGAAGAAGCTCGTCGAGCAGATCGCGCCGACCTACAAGGATCGTACCGGCGGCTACACGCGGATCACCAAAACCCGCGTCCGTCCCGGCGACGCGGCCGAACTCTCGATCCTGGAGCTCGTCAAGTAAGATAGCGCGACATGTCCCCGCATGAAGCGGGGACAAATCCGCGAATCTTACGCTCCATGCTGGGAACGGTCGACGACCCCCTAAGTCTGATCTCGGTAACGCGCGAGCTGATCGCGGATGCCCTCACGCCGATTGCGGCGTATCTCGCCCTGGCGCAGCCGGGGCGTTCGTGTTTGCTGGAGTCGGTCGAAGGCACCGACCGTATCTCGCGCTACTCGTTCATCGGGCTCGACTACCTGGCGAGTGCGACATTCGATGCGGATCCGCAGATGTTGCCGAAGATCCGGGCGCTGGTCGGTCGCTACCGGCTCGATCGTCGCGATCTTCCGTTCCCGGGTGGCGCGGTCTGTACGTTCACCTACGATGCGGCGCGCGTGCTCGAGCGGATCGGCCCCAAACCCCCGGTCGACGTGCCGTTCTCCGATGCGCTCGTCGTCATCCCCGGCACGTGGGTGCTCTTCGATCACTTCACCCACCGTGCCACGCTGATCGGCCTCGCGCGGGACGGGGAAGAGGTCACGGCCGTCGGCGCCCGGCTGGACGGGTACGTCGCGAAGTTGCTCGATACGAAGCCGACCGTTCCGGGTCCGGTTCGCGCGACCGAACCGGCGCATCCATCGCTCGACCGGACGAGCTACCTCGAGCGCGTGGCGCGTGCGAAGCAGGCCATCGTCGACGGCGACGTCTACCAACTGCAGCTCGGGATCCGCTTTTCCGCGCCGCTGGCCGGCACGCCGTTCGATTTCTACCGGCACATCCGGGCGCAGAATCCGTCGCCGTACATGTTCTTCATCGAACACGGCGAGGAAGCGGTCCTCGGCGCATCGCCCGAGTTCTTGGTCCGCCTCGACGATCGCAGCGCGCGCATCCGTCCGCTGGCGGGGACGCGTTCGCGCAGCGCCGATCCGGCGCGCGATCGCGCGCTCGGCGAAGAACTCTTGGCGAACGAAAAGGAGCGCGCAGAACACGTGATGCTCGTCGATCTCGGTCGCAACGATCTCGCGGCCGTGTGCGACGTGGGCAGCGTCGGGGTCGACGAGCTGATGCGGCTCGAACGCTACTCGCACGTGATGCACATCGTCTCGTCCGTCAGCGGGCGGCTGCGCGCGGATCGCGATGCACTCGATCTTTTCGCGGCGGCGTTTCCGGCCGGCACCGTCACCGGCACACCCAAGATCCGCGCGATGCAATTGATCGACGAACTCGAACCGATCGCGCGCGGGCTCTACGCGGGCAGCATCGCGCATCTCGATTTCGACGGCGACATGGATTCGTGCATCATCCTGCGGTCGGCGACGGTCGCCGGCGGCCGCGCATATTGGCAAGCCTCGGCGGGGATCGTCGCCGATAGCGATCCGGCCGCCGAATACGACGAAGTCTTTCACAAAACGCGAATCGTGCGCACGGTGCTGGGGCTCGACGGATGAAACTGCTGCTGGTCGACAACTACGACTCGTTCACGCACATCCTCGCGCACCTCTTTGGTTCCGCCGGAGCGGACGTCGACGTGATTCGTAACGACGACGAGCGCATCGCGCGGGCGATCCCGGCGGCCTACGATGCGATCGTGCTCGGACCCGGCCCCGGCCGACCGGCGGATGCCGGACGCACGCTCGGCATCGTGCGCGAAGCGGCGCGCGAACGCCGGCCGCTCTTCGGCGTGTGCCTGGGTCTGCAAGCGATCGGTGAGGCGTTCGGGGGCACGGTCGAACACGCGCCGAGCCTCAAACACGGAAAGGTTTCCGCGATCACGCACGACGGCAGCGGCGTGTTCGCCGGTTTGCCCTCGCCGTTCGAGGCGACGCGCTACCATTCGCTGTGCGTCGGTCATTCCGGCTTCCCGGCGGAATTGCGCGCCAACGCGACGAGCGAAGACGGCGTCGTGCAAGGTGTCCACCACCGTGAATTGCCGATCTGGGGCGTGCAATTCCATCCCGAATCGATCCTCACCGCAGCGGGCCCGCAGATCGCCCGCAACGTCCTGACGGCGGCCCACCGATGAACGACTTTCCGGCACTCCTCAAACACGTGATCGGCGGCGGCGATCTCTCGGCCGAACAGGCCGCCCGTGCGGTCGGCGCGATCATGGACGAGACGATCTCGAACGTGCGCGCGGCGGCGCTGCTGGCGGCGCTCGCCGCCAAGGGCGAGTCCGTCGACGAAGTGATCGGCGCCGCGCGCGCGATGCGCGAGCGCAGCGTGCGCGTCGATCACGATTTGCCGCTGGTCATCGACGTCTGCGGCACGGGCGGAGACGGTGCCGGAACGATCAACATCTCGACCGCCGCGGCGTTCGTCGTCGCCGGTTGCGGCGTCCCGGTCGCCAAGCACGGCAACCGCGCGGCCTCGAGCGCCTGCGGTAGCGCCGACGTGCTCGAGGCACTGGGCGTCAAGATCGATCGCACGCCCGAGGAATCCGCGCGCTCGCTGCGCGACCACAACATGGCCTTTCTCTTCGCGCAGCGTCACCATCCGGCGATGCGTGCGGTCGGCCCGATTCGCCGCGATCTTGGTGTGCGCACGATCTTCAACGTGCTCGGTCCGCTCACGAATCCGGCCGGCGCCAGCCGGCAGGTGATCGGCGTTGCGAGCGAACGTCACTTCGAGCTCGTCGCGCAGGCGCTGCGTGGCCTCGGTGCCGTCGGCGGCGCGGTCGTGCACGCGGCGAACGGGCTCGATGAAATCGCCGGCGAGGGGCCGACGTCCGTGTATCAATTCGATCGCAGCGGCGTCCGCCGCTGGACGCTCGATCCGTCGACGTACGGCGTGCATGCGCCGCTGGAATCGATTCGCGGCGGGGACGCCGCCTTCAACGCTGCCGCACTCACGGCGATCCTCGCGGGCGAAGCGTCGCCGCGCGCGGATCTCGTGTGCCTGAATGCCGCCCTCGCGCTCGTCGTCGCGAGTGAGGCGGTCGACCTCGACGACGGGATCGCTCGCGCGCGCGCGAGCATCGCCGGCGGCCGCGCACGCGCCGCCCTCGATGCTTTGCGCAGCGAACGCGAAAGGGAGTACGCCTAACCGTGGATATGCTCGAGAAACTCTACGCCGCCAAGCGCGCCGTCCGGGAAGCGGATGAAGCGCGCGAGCCGCTCGAAGAGGTTCGTCGTCGCGCAGCCGAGCGCGCGAACACGCGCCGCCCGCTGACGGCGCGCATCGCGAACGCGCGCGGCAACGCGATCATCGCCGAGATCAAGCGCGCTTCGCCCTCGGTCGGGCTCATCGTGCGCGACATCGATCCCGCCGAGATCGCCCGCGAGTACGCCGCTGCCGGGGCCGACGCGATCAGCGTGCTCACCGAGAGCGATCACTTTTTGGGCGATCTGGCCTATCTCGATGTCGCCCGCGAGGCCGCGCCGCTGCCGATCCTGCGCAAAGATTTTCTGAGCACGCCCTACGAGGTCGCACAATCGGCGGCGTACGGTGCGGATGCGGTGCTCGCGATCGTCGCCGGGCTCACCGACGAGCAGATCGGCGCGATGTTCGCCGAAGCGCGGCGCTGGCAACTCGACGTGCTCGTCGAAGTGCACAACGAGGCGCAACTGCAGCGCGCGCTCGAACACGGTGCAACGCTGCTCGGCATCAACAACCGCGACCTGCGCACCTTCGAGACCAACCTCGCCGTAACCGAAGAACTCTTGCCGCTGGTTCCGCCGGGGAAGGTCGTCATCAGCGAGAGCGGCCTGCGCACGCAAGACCAGACGCATCATCTGGGCCATCTGGGCGCGCGCGGGTTCCTGATCGGCGAGACGCTCATGCGCGCCGCCGATAAGACCGAACTCATCCGGGGGCTCAAGGGTCTGCCGGTCCCGGCCTAGCCGGACCCGAGCATGCGAACCCGGATCAAATTCTGCGGATGCACCACCGCGGACGATGCGCTCTTGGCGCTGCGCTGCGGTGCGGACGCGATCGGCGTCATCTTCGCCGAAGAGAGCCCGCGCACGGTTTCGATGGAGGTCGCGCGCGACATCGCGATGCACGTCCCCGCCTTCACCACGCTGGTCGGCGTGTTCGTCGATGCGCCCTCGGGACTGATCGACGAAGCGCGGCTCGCCGGTTACCTGCCGCAATTCAGCGGCCACGAATCGGCCGCCGAGGCCGAAGCGTTCGCCGAAGGTCCGTATATCCGGACGTATCGGGTCGCGGCGGACGCGGTCGCGAACGCGGCGGCGTTCGATCGATTTGCCGCACCGTACGAGCATGCAACCTGGATGTTCGAAACCCATGTTCCCGGTCGCGCCGGCGGGACGGGCATCACCTTTCCATGGGAGCTCGCGCGCGAACTCGCCGGCGACCGCCCGATCATCGTAAGCGGCGGCCTCACGCCGGAGAACGTCGGCGACTGCGTGCGTCGCGTGCGTCCCTACGCCGTCGACGTGCGCTCCGGTATCGAGACCGGCGGCGTCAAAGATCCGCAGAAGATGCGTGCGTTCGTGCACGCCGTAATGGAAGCCGATGCTCAAACCTGACGTTCGTGGATACTTCGGCCGCTTCGGCGGCAAATTCGTACCGGAAGTGCTCGTAGCCGCGCTGAGCGAGCTCGAGGCGGCGATGAACGAGGCGTTCGCCGATCCGGCGTTCTGGGCGGAGTATCACGCGATCTTACGCGATTTCGTCGGCCGCCCGTCGCCGATCTACGAAGCGCAGCGGTTTGCTCCCGCCGGCGGCGCGACCGTCGTATTCAAGCGCGAAGACCTCAACCACACCGGCGCGCACAAGATCAACAACACGGTCGGTCAGGCGCTGCTCGCACGGCGAATGGGCAAGACGCGCATCATCGCGGAGACGGGCGCGGGGCAGCACGGCGTCGCGACCGCGACGATCGGCGCGAAGCTCGGCATCCCGGTCGACGTCTACATGGGTTCGGTCGACGTCGAGCGCCAGGCGCTCAACGTGTACGTGATGGGGCTGCTGGGCGCGACGGTGCATCCCGTCGAGAGCGGAACGCGCACGCTGCGCGATGCCACCAACGAAGCGTTTCGCGAGTGGGCGGCGCGCGTCGAGGACACGTTCTATATCATCGGCAGCGTCGTCGGCGCGCACCCGTACCCGTACATGGTGCGCGAATTTCAGAAGGTGATCGGCGTCGAAGCGCGCGCGCAGGTGCTCGATCGCTACGGCCGCTTGCCGAGCGACGTCGTCGCCTGCGTCGGCGGCGGCTCGAACGCGATGGGGATTTTTTCCGGCTTCGTCGACGATCCCGGCGTGCGGCTGTGGGGCGCCGAGGCGGCGGGCCACGGCGTCGCAGCGATCGACACCGCGGCAAGTCTGAGCGCGGGGACGGTCGGCATCTTGCACGGGTCGCGTTCGTTCGTGCTGCAATCGGCCGAAGGCCAAGTCCGCGACACGCATTCGATCTCGGCCGGGCTCGATTATCCGGGCGTCGGACCCGAACACGCCTACTTGCACGATACGAAGCGCGCGACGTACGTCGGGATCGACGATGAAGAAGCGGTCGCGGCGTTTCACGCCTGTGCGGCGCGCGAGGGGATCGTCCCGGCGCTCGAAACGGCCCACGCGCTCGCGCTCGCGGAACGGCTCGCCCGCGATCGCGGCCCCGGCGACTTGATCCTCGTCAACATCAGCGGACGCGGCGACAAAGACACCCGCACGATCGCCGCGCTCGGATGATCGCCGACGTCTTTGCACGCGCGCGCGCCGAGGGGCGCGCGGCGCTGATCCTCTACCTCGTCGCGGGCGATCCGGACCTCGAAACGACGGCCGCCGTGATCGCGGCGATCGGTGCCGCCGGCGCGGACCTCGTCGAACTCGGCATTCCGTATGCCGACCCGCTTGCCGACGGCCCGGTGATCGCCGCCGCCGCGCACCGCGCGCTCGAACGCGGCACCGGGATGAAAGACGTGCTCGCCCTCGCCGCCGGGAGCACCGTTCCGCTGGTGTTTTTCAGCTACGTGAACCCGATCGTGCAGTACGGCGCAGAGCGGTTCGCGCGCGACGCGCGCGCGGCGGGAGCGCTCGGCGCGATCGTCCCCGACGTTCCGCTCGAAGAGCTCGACTCGTTTGCGCCGGCCTTCGCCGCCGCCGGGCTCGAGCTGCCGCTGCTCGTGGCGCCGACGACGCCGCCGGATCGGGCCGCCGCGCTCGCCGAAGCCGCCGGCGGCTTTCTGTACGTGGTCTCGCGCCTGGGCGTGACGGGCGCGGTCCGCGCGCCCGATACGGTCTGGATCGCGGGCGCGCTCGAGCGCCTGCGCGTGCGCGTCCCGTCGAAGCCGCTGGCGGTCGGATTCGGTATCTCGACGCCCGAGCACGTCGCGGCGGTCGGTGCGATCGCGGACGGTGTCATCGTCGGCTCCGCGCTCGTCGAGCGTATCGCCGGCAAGTCGCCGCGCGATGCGGCGGACGCGGCGTACGCTTACGTTGCTGCGCTGCGAGCGGCCTTGCCAAAGCGCTAAACGCGCGATCCGGAAGGATTTTACCCACCGAACAATCTCTGCTGACGAATAGTCGCGCAAGTCGCGAGCCGGACGTCGATTGGATTCGCGGAGCGGTCGATCGCTTGCGCGCCAGGACGGAAAAACTACTCACGGTCGGATTCGGGATCTCGCGGGCCGATCAGTGCGCGCGCTGAGTGCGTTCGTCGACGGGATCATCGTCGGGAGTGCGTTGATCGACGCGATCGGCTCGCGGCGGGGCGCAGCAGCGGCGGCTGCCGCCGGCACGTATGTTGCCGGTCTACGCGCAGCGATTGAAGGGACAACACGCTAGCACACCGGATTCGGTGAAAGTTTCATCCGTCCGGAGGTTGTCCATCTGTGAAGAATTCCCGTATCGCGGCCATATGCGCGGCGGCGCTCGTTGCTGTGCTCGCCTTGCCTGCCACCGTTACCCCGGCTGCCGCCGACGATTCGACGATCGTTTTCGGCGCGGCGCTGGCCGCGACGGGACGCGATTCGCGCGAGGGTGCGCTCACCCGGGACGGCTACGAGTTCTGGAAAGACTACGTCAATTCACACGGCGGCATCAAGGTCGGCGGCAAGACCTATAAAGTCGCCATCGAGTACGCCGACGACGAGACCAACCCGCAGACGGCGGCCCGCCTGGTCGAGAAATTCATCAGCCAGGATAAAGTGAATTTCATCCTCGGCCCATACGGTTCGCCGAACTCGGCGTCGGCTGCCGCGGTCGTCGAGCGCTACAAGGTGCCGATGGTCGAGGGCAACGGCTCGGCCGAGAAGATTTTCAATCAGGGGTTCAAGTACACGTTCGCGGTGCTCTCACCGGCGCGGCGCTATCTCGAATTCGTCATCGACATGGCGCTGCACCAAAAAGACAAGCCGAAGACGGTTGCGATCGTCTCGGCCAACGACGCGTTCTCGATCGAAGTCGCGGCTGGGGCAAACGACTACGCCCTCGCCCACGGCCTCAAGGTCGTCTACAACAGCAAGTATCCCGCCGACACGACCGACGTCTCGGGGATCGTCAGCGCGATCAAGGCGACGAACCCGGACCTCATCCTCAACGGCGGGCATCTGCAGGATGCGATCCTCTTGCAGCGTGGCTTCAAGGAGCAAAACGTCAACGCGAAAGTCTTCGCGTACTCGGTCGGCCCCGATACGCCGGACTTCCGCAAGACCTTGGGCAAGGATGCCGATTATGTGTTCGGCGGGACGCAGTGGTCGCCGACGGCCAAGTACAAAGGTGCGCCCGGCTTCATCACCGATTCCAAAGTGTACGCCGCCGAGTTCGCGAAGAAGTACGGGCACATCCCCGATTATCATAACGCCGAATCGAGTGCGACCTGTCTTGCCTTCCAGTACGCGATCGAAAAGGCCGGCTCGCTCGATCCGCAAAAAGTTCGCGATGCGCTCGCTTCGCTCGATGTCGTGACGTTCTACGGGCTCTTGAAATTCGACGACCGCGGAATCAATATCTACAAGCCGATGGCGGTCAACCAGATTCAGAACGGCGAGCTCAAGACGGTCTGGCCGACCGGCGTCCAGAATGCCCAGCCGATCTACCCGACGCCCGATTGGAGCAAACGCTGATCGTTCACCCGACGACGGACCGCGCGTAGCCGGCGATGGAACTCTTCTTTCAGGATCTGGTCAACGGCATTCTCGCCGGCGGCATCTTCGCCGTGATCGCGCTTGGCTTCAGTTTGGTCTGGGGCATCATGAACATCATCAACCTCGCGCACGGTGCGTTCGTGATGCTCGGCGCCTACATCGCCTACGTGCTCTTTTCGGCCTTCCACCTCGATCCGTTCATCAGCATCCCGATCGCCTTCGTGCTGATGTTCGGTTTCGGCTACGCAGTGCAGCGCTATGTGATCAATTTCGTGGTCCGCGCGCCGATGCTCACGACGTTTCTGCTGACCTTCGGCCTCGCGCTCTTGATCGTAAACGTGGTGCTGGTCATTTTCCACGGCGACATCAAAGGGATCACGACGAGTTACAGCGGTGCGAACTTCACGCTCGGGCCGGTGACGGTGCCGTGGGCGAAGTTTCTCACGCTGATCGCGGCGCTCGCGATTACGGTGCTCATGCAGCTGTTCATGACGCGCACGAAAACCGGCCGGGCGATTCGCGCCACGTCGATGGATATCGGCGCCGCGCAACTCGCCGGCGTCCGGGTCGCGCACATCTATGCGATCGTATTCGGCCTCGGCGCGGGCCTGGCGGGTGCGGCGGGCGTGCTCGTGAGCATGTCGTATAGCCTGCAGCCCTCGATGGGCGACCCGTTCATCATCAAGGCGTTCGTCGTCTGCGTACTCGGCGGCCTCGGGAGCGTGGAAGGCGCGCTGATCGGCGGCCTCGTGTACGGGATTCTCGAGTCGTTCGGCTCGCAATGGATCGGCACGGGGCTGCAAGATGCGGTGGCGCTGGTGGTGCTCTTGATCGTGCTCGTGGTGCGGCCGCGCGGCATCATGGGCAAGGCGACGGCGTAGCGTGGCTGCCGAGGCCGCGTCGGGCGCGACGCTGAGGCGGGTCGGCTTCGGCGGGATCACCGGCAGCCGGGGTGCGTTCTTCGCGTGCTGCGGCCTCCTCGTCGTGTTGCTCGCCGTTCCGTCGTTGCACAACGGCTACATCGAAAATCTGTTCCGGGGCGTGCTGATGTTCGCGACGCTCAGTTTGGGCTGGAACGTGATCGGCGGCTACACGGGGTACGTGAGTTTCGGCAACGTCGTCTTTTTCGGGCTCGGCACGTACACGACCGCGATGCTCTGGGATAAACTTCACCAGCAGAACATCGCGATCGCGATCGTGACGGCGATGGCGGTGGCGGCGATCTTCGCGCTCGTGCTGGGGGTCCCGATCCTGCGCCTGCGCGGCCATTATTTCGGCATCGCCACGCTCGGGATCGCGCTTGCTACGCAAGAAATCATCGCGAACATCGATTGGCTCGGCGGGGGCTCGGGTGTCACGATCCGGCAGATCGACAATTTCTCGCTCTACTATTACGCGATGTGGGCGGTCTGCACCGCGAGTTTCTTGGCGACGTTCCTGATCGCGCGCTCGAAGCTCGGCTACGCCTTCGTCGCGATCCGCGAAAACGAAGAAGCGGCGACGATCCTGGGCGTCGATCCAACCCGCTACAAGGTGCTGGCGTGGATGATCAGCGGCATGATGGCCGCCGCGGCGGGCGCCGTCTTCGCCGGCGCCAACGGGTTCATCGATGCTCCGACCGCGTTTGCGACCGACGACAACGTCTTCCCGATCGTGATGGCGATCCTCGGCGGGGTCGGCACGATCGCCGGGCCGCTCGTCGGCGCGCTCGTGCTCACCGCGATCAACGAGACGCTTTGGAGCCACTTTCCCGAGATTCATACGCTGTTCTTCGGGGCCGTGATCGTGCTCGTCGTGCTGTTTCTGCCGCGCGGCATCCTGTGGCTCTTCAAACTGCGCGGCGGTTGGCGCGGGTTCATCGCATCGCTGAAGGTCTACCGCGTATGAGCGGCTTCCTCGTCGTTGAGAACGTGGGCATGCGGTTCGGCGGGTTGCAGGCGCTCGCGGATGTCTCGTTTACCGTGGAGCGCGGCGCCGTCGTCGGCTTGATCGGACCCAACGGGAGCGGGAAAACGACGCTCATGAACATCCTCTCGGGCGTGTATAAGCCGACCGCGGGGCGGGTCCGGTTCGCGGGCAAGACGATCGCCGACGTAGCGACGCACGACGTCTGCAAGCTCGGCATCGCGCGCACGTTCCAGATCGTCAAACCGTTCGCGAATTTGAACGTGCGTGAGAACGTCGCCGTCGGTGCGATGTACGGTCGCGCGGGGGGTTCGCGCTCTACGGCCGGCGCGCTCGACCGTGCCCAGGAACTGCTCGAGATCGTCGGCCTGGCGCGCGTCGCCGATCGTCCGGCCAGCGACTTGACGATCCCCGACCGCAAGCGGCTCGAAGTGGCGAAGGCGCTTGCGCTCGATCCCGACGTGCTGCTGCTCGATGAGGTGATGGCCGGCCTCAACGCATCGGAGGTCGATGAAGCGCTGGACTTACTGCGTGCGCTGACGGCGCGCGGCGTGACGCTCATCGTGGTCGAGCACCTGATGAAGGCGATCATGTCGATCTCGACCGCCGTCATCGTGCTCGCTGAGGGGAAGAAGATCGCCGAAGGCGCGCCGCATGAGGTCGTATCCTCGCCTGCGGTCATCGAAGCGTATCTCGGTTCGCGCTTCGCCGCGCGGCAGGCACAACTCGCCGAATTCGCGCGCGAAGCGAGCGAGGCGTTGCGCGTCGAACCGCACGCGCCGGCTTCATGATCGCCGCCGGAGCGGTTCTCGCCGTCGAGCATCTGAACGCGGGCTACGGCGATACGCAAGTGCTGTGGGACGTCTCGCTCACGCTCGCGCCGGGTGAGATCGTCGCCCTGATCGGCTCGAACGGCGCCGGCAAGTCCACCCTGCTGGGCGCGATCAGCGGTCAGGTGAACGTGCGCAGCGGTCGGGTCCGCTTCGGCGAGCGCGATCTCACCGGCGCGCCGACCGATCGCATCGTCGCCGCCGGCCTCTTGCAAGTGCCGCAAGGCCGCCGCCTCTTCGGCTCGCTGACGGTCGAAGAGAACCTGCGCATGGGCGCGTATCTCCGCAGCGATCGCGAGGTCGAGGCGGATCTCGAAGAGATTCTCGGCCTCTTGCCGCGCTTGCGCGAGCGCTACGATTTCCTCGCCGGCCGGCTTTCCGGCGGCGAGCAGCAGCAGGTCGCGATCGCGCGCGCGCTCATGGCACGTCCGCAAACGCTGCTCATCGACGAGATGTCGCTGGGACTCGCGCCGGTGCTCGTCGATCAGCTGCTGGAGATCCTCAAAACCATCCACGCGCGCGGCGTGGCGATCCTGATGGTTGAGCAAGACGTCCAGACGGCCCTCGAATTTTCGCAGCGCGCCTACGTCCTGGAAACCGGCCGCATCACGCTGCAAGGCGCCTCCGCCGAGCTGCTCGACGACCCGAACGTGAAGCGGGCATATCTCGGGATCTAGGGCGTGTTCGCAAAGATCTTCGCAAGCCCGACATGATCTCTCGCGTCGATAGGTGAGAACACGACCTGGGGCGCGAACCGGTAGCGGGGAGCCGCCGTCTAAGGACCGATGAGTACCTGTGTGGCGATTGTCGGCGGTTCCGGAGGAATCGGATCAGCGGTAGCCGCTCGGCTCAGAGCGGCGGGTCGAAACGTCGCAATCATCGCTCGCGACGCGGCGCGTCTCGAGGGGACCGCGGCGTCAACCGGTGCCGTGCCCTTCGTCGCCGACGTGCTCGACGCTGCGGCTTTCGCCGAGGCGATCGAGCGCATCGAGGCGGAGGTCGGCGAAATCGACGGTCTCGTGCACGCCGTCGGCAGCATCATCATCCGCCCGCTGCACGCCGTATCGCTGGATGATTTTCGCGCGACGCTCGAGCGTAACGTCACGAGCGCGTTCATCGCGATGAAGACGGTCATGCCGAAGATGATGCGCCGCCGCAGCGGGAGCGTCGTCTTGTTCTCGACCGTCGCGACATCGATTGCGCTGCCGAATCACGAGGCAATCGCCGCCGCAAAGGGCGGGGTCGAAGGTCTCGTTCGTACGGCCGCGCTCAGTTATTCGCGTTACGGAATCCGCGTGAACGCCGTCGCGCCGGCCCTCACGCGTACGCCGCTCTCCGCGAGCCTCTGGCAAAACGAAAAGGCGCTTGCGGTCTCCGAAGCGATGCATCCGCTCGGACGTATCGGGGAGGCGGACGACGTCGCTGCGGCCGTATGCTATTTTTTGAGCGCGGAGGCCGGCTGGACGACCGGGCAAATTCTCGGCGTCGACGGGGGCCTGAGCGTCGGCATGGCGCCGCCGAAGGCCGGCGCGTAGCGGTCTCATCGAAGCGAACTCCTCACCGGTTTCATCGTCGGCGGCGAACCGAGCGCAGTCGGAATGCGCGTCGGCGGCAAGATCACCGACGCCTGGAGTCACTTCGTGCCGCTCGGCGTTACCGCATAGCCCTTTGCCGACCACCACTGCGGGTGTGAATGAGCCGGTGCCGCGGAGCGCAAGACCGGAAAGCCGCTCATGTGCTCATCGAATCGGTTTCGGAACCGTTGGGAGGTCGTCGTGTTCCCATTCGAGCCACGAGCCGTCGTAGACGGCGACGTCGCGGAAACCGGCGGCGCGCAGCGCGATCCAGGAGCCCGATGCGGAGACGCCGCTACCGCACGAAACGATCGTGCGTGCGTTCGGATCGAGTTGCGCGCCGGCGATGAGATCGTGCAGGCGCTCGGGTTCGGCGATGCGGCCGCCGCGCGCATCCTCGAGCAGCTGCGAACCGGAAAGGCGCTTCGCGCCGGCGATGTCGCGGTCGCGCTGGGCGTAGGTTTTGTCGCGCTGCGTTTCGAGCAGCTGTACCGTGCTCGTGCCGCTCGCAACCGCGAGCACCTCGGCGCGCGTCGCGCGTAATTCGGGTCGAACGTGCGGCGTGAACGTCGCTGCAGACGGCGTCGGCATCGTGGTAGAAATTGCGCCGCCTGCGGCCTTCCACTCACGGAATCCGCCGGCCAGAATCTTCGCGTTGTCGTGCCCGTAGTATGCGAGCATCCAGAGCAGCCGCGCCGCATACGGAACGGTACCGTCGTCGTAGGCGATCACGAGCGTGTCGTCGCCGACCCCGGCCGCCGCCATCGTTCGTGCAAAGTGCTCCGGGGGCGCAACCCGTGTCGCATATGGGGTTGTGGGGTCGATCAGTTCCGGGCCCGCGTAGTCGAGATGCACTGCGCCCGGGATGTGACCGGCTGCATATTGCTCCACGCCGGTTGGATCGTCGGTGACCCCGCCATGCGGCTTCGAACGCGTGTCGATGATCCGGATACGCGGATCGTCGCTGTGCGCTCGAAGCCAGGCGATTTCGATGAAAAAATCGTTCATGAGACGGCGATCGTCGTCGTGCCGAGATTGAAGCGTGACTGCGCATCGTCGGCGATGTACTTCCCGATCGCAAGCGACGAGGTCGCGGCAGGCGATGGCGCGTTGCGCACGTGCACGACACCGTCTGCACCTTCGAACACGAAGTCGTCGACGAGCGAGCCGTCCGAGGCCATCGCTTGCGCGCGCACGCCGGAGGGCCCCGGAAGGCAGTCTTCGGGTTTGAGCTCGGGGATGTAGCGCTGTAGCGCTTGCACGTACGCGCTGCGGACGAGGTCGCGGTACATTTCGCCCGCGCCCATCTTCCAATACTTGCTCGCGAGCTTGAAGAAGCCCGGATAGGTGATCGCGTCCCACAGCTCGGCCGGATTGATCGTGAAGAAGGCGTAGCCTTCGCGCGCGAACGCGAGCACGGCGTTGGGCCCAAGCCAGATCGAGCCGTCCATGCGCGGCGTGAAATGCACGCCGAGGAACGGGAACTCCGGATCCGGCACGGGGTAGATGTTGCCCCGGACGAGATGGCGCATCGAGTCTTTGAGAATCAGATAATCGCCGCGAAACGGCACGATCTTCGGATCGACGCCGCCGCCGGTCATGCCCGCGAGCTTATCGGAGTAGAGTCCACCGCAGGTGATCACCGCGCGCGCTTCGATCACGGTGCCGTTCTTGATGTTGATCCGCGTGACGCCGGCCGCGCGGTCGAAACCGGTGACCTCGTGCTCGAGGAACAGATCGCCGCCGGCTTCGTTTACGTCGGCCGCATAGTGGTTCGCGACCAGACCCCAGTCGACGATCCCGGTCTTCGGCGACCAGATCGCTTTGATGCCGCGGCAGTGCGGTTCGCGTTCGGCGATCCCGGC
>Ga0209208_10002050_pt1 | contig 28757 bp, 27 predicted proteins | sample S1TSphfallax_3_FD_187694 | JGI IMG/M metagenome (GOLD analysis project Ga0209208, IMG submission 187694) | Host-associated microbial communities from peat moss isolated from Minnesota, USA - S1T2_Fd - Sphagnum fallax MG (SPAdes) (version 2) | ecosystem: Host-associated > Plants > Peat moss >...
CGCGGGGGAAACCGGCGAGACCCAATGGGTGAAACACCCGAACGAGGCGCTGGGCGCCAAAGGCCTGCCAAAGGGCGTGGGCGAGCCGCTGGTGAGCGATAACGACCCGCTCTGGGGCGCCGGCGGGGCGGCGGACATGAGCGGCCAGCCGCAAAACCCGCGCGACTCCAAAAAAGCCCCGGTAATCCCGGCGCTGAACCAAACCTATGCCAGCCTGGCCCTGACCATGAACGGCGACGCCATTAAATCCGTCACCGCGGCCGACCGCGCCCCGGACACCGACCTCGCGGACGTGCAGCAGGACATCCCCGCGATTGCCGCCTCCAAAGCCGCCGAGCTTCCCTGGGGCTGGTATGAGGAAGGCTACGACGCCGAGCCCACCGATAAAAACGGCGTCGAACACACCAGCTATATTGGCCACCATAACGGCCCGCAATATTTCGGCTATGTCGCCAACAACCCGCAAATGACCGCGCATCTGCACGGCCTAAATGATTTCTTCCAGGACATCGCGGCCGATAAACTCTCGCCCACCGGCGGCGTGTACTATGTGCGCGGCGGCTTCCAGAACATCGCCGGTCTCAAACCCGCCGACCCGGACAAGGCCGTACAGCATAATTTTGAGGGCGATGACGACCACCCCGGCTATTCGGACGCAGCGCTCTCCGAGGCGCTGGTGGCGCGCGAGGTCAACGCCATCGCGCACTCCAAATACTGGCCAAATTCCGTCATCATCATCACCTATGATGAGTCAGAAGGCGATTACGACCACGTCTCCCCGACCTTTGTGGAGTACGACCCGCAAGGCCTGCCACTCTCCCGCGGCCCGCGCATCCCGCTCATCATCATCTCGCCCTACGCGCGCGCCCATGTGGTAAGCCATGAGAGCGGCGACCATGCCAGCGTGATCAAACTGATCGACATGCTCTACAACCTGCCCCGCCTGGCCGATCTGCCGGACGAGATTCAGGCGCGCGTGGCGGGGCTGAAAATGTTCCAGCAGGCCTATCTCGGCCCGGCGGATGACAACACGCCCGGCGTGGGCGATCTGCTCTCCGCATTCGACCCTGCCCGGCTGGAAGGCAAAGCCCGCCTGCTGCCCGCCAGCTACGCCACCATCCCCGATATCAACGCCATGCCGCCGGATAATAACCAGGGCTGCAAAGTTATCGGCGTGGTGCCGACCGATATCGCCCAGGGCATCCAAAACCACATCCCGGCGGACTTCAATCCGCGGCCGAAGACGGATCCGACCGTGGTGGGGCAATAGTAAGACGCAAGCGGTCGCTTTTTTAAAAAAAAGCTCCGCAAAAAACTTTTGATTCCCTTGGGGCGAAGCCGATGGCGCGGCTATAGCCCCAGGACAAAAGTTTTTTGGTTCTTTTTTCAAAAAAGAACCGCTTTAATAACTCGTCCAATTGCACAAATGGCGTTCCGCGGCACGGTGCGGCCAGATCTGTAACCGTCCGAAGATTTTATGTTGAATTTTAACCTGTTATATAACGGGGATCGGCATTATGAATTCCAGGGATAGCTCGCTGATTCTGCGTATTTCTGTGCTCTTTGCCTTTGCAGTTTGCTGTCACTCTGTCTCTCTCGCAGCGGAAGACAGGCCATTTTTGTCGCCGCTAGCCGCCCAGCAAGATAATTCGGCAGCGTTCGTGATCTACCAAAATATTCCGCTTGACGCCAAGGAATGCGGGATCATCGGTACTCTACAAATCCTCCAGGATAAACGCGTAACGCCTGAGTATCGTCAAACATGGGGCAACTCAGCCTATCCAATGATCGCGCTTGGACCAGAGAACGGGTTCGTCAAAAGTATCGAGCACCATCCGTTAAATAACGGGCGCATCCGGCTCATTGGCCAAAACGGTCATGTCATCGCGGAAGACTCATTTACTGAGCCTTTGGCTAAGATTGCAACCGCCTATCTATATGGCTCAAATTTTCCAACCTATCTGGTGACCGTAGATTACGGTACCGGCATCGGGTCCTATTCCGGACCAGCAACCACGCTTATAGAAGTCCGCAGTGGGCGGCTGATTGATATCCCTATATTTTTGGTATCCTCCTTGAAAAATGCATGGAGGATTGTCCCAGATGCGCGCGGTGCAGGCAAGGAGATCGAAACAGTAAGCTGCCATCCGAATTTCAAAAACCCAAACTGGTCAAAAACCGAGGAATTCATGGTGGATTATTCCACTTACAGTTTTGTGCGCGGAACATGGCATGAAAAATCAAACGAAAAAATCGGCTTTTGGGAGTCCGATGATGGATGGCCGCCATCCTCATCGTTTCCCTGACAGGTCTTGATAAGCACATCCCCAAACGCGCCGAGCACCAATTTTGGGACGTTTACAACAGGGCCCTTTCTATCATAGACTAAGTTCACCGGACTAAGTCATAGGATCACCCCATGCAGACCTACAACATCCACGAGGCTAAAACCCAGCTTTCCCGGCTGGTCGAACAGGCGGCAAAGGGCGAGCCCTTCGTCATCGCGAAAGCTGGCAAACCGCTCGTGAAGGTTATGGCTCTCAACGCGCCCGAGCCCGCTCAAATCCGGCGCTTCGGCTTCATGGCTGGCCAAATCAAGGCGCCAAATGATTTCAACACCATGGGCGCCGGCGAAATCCTGGCGTTATTCGAGGGTGAGGGGTGAAGCTGCTGCTAGACACGCATCTTCTTATCTGGGCTGCAGAGGGCACGGAGAACCTTTCCCCCAGCGCCCGGGTCGTTATGGAGGCGCCAGAAAACGAATTGCATTTCAGCGCCGCAAGCCTCTGGGAGATCGCCATCAAATGCAGCCTCAACCGCGCGGACCTTCAACTCGATCCGCGGCTCCTGCGCCGCGGCCTGCTTGATAACGGCTATCTCGAACTCACGGTACGCAGTGAACATGCCATAGCGATCGGACAGCTGCCGCCGATCCACCGCGACCCATTCGATCGTCTGCTGATCGCCCAGGCGATGGTCGAAGGCATAACCCTGCTCACCAACGACGCTATCGTGGCGAAATACCCTGGCGCGATATGTCTGGTCTGAAGCAGCCTACGTTTCAAACCCCCAACCAATCCGCCTCCGCCAGCCGGCGGTACACGCCGGCCTCGCGCGCCATCATCCGGTAGCCCACCAGCTCGCGCCGCAGCGTCGCACAATCCTCGTGGTGGCGCTGGATCACCGCATTCACCTCGGCCTCGCTATACCCGCGCCCCGCCTCGAACTTCTCCACCAGCCAGGCCAGCACCACCCAGCGCTTCTTCCGGCTCGCGGGGATCTGCGTGATCACCCCGGCATCCGAGATAAAATTCCGCAGCACACCCCCGGCCTGTGGCGCCAGCGCCGCCATTTGCTCGCGGCTCAGCACCGCGCGCGCCAGCCCGGTCAGCGCTTCGGAATCCAGCCCATACCAGTGCGTGTTTCCCGCCACCCGCAACCGCACCAGCCCCAAGCTACGCAGCATCGCCAAATGATGCGACGCCGTCGGCTCCGTCAGCCCCAAAGCCTGCGCCAGCTCCTGCACATTATGCTCGCGCTGCGCCACCAACCCCAGCAGCCGCAACCGGCTCTCATGCGCCAGCGCCTTGAAAAACTGCAGCACCGCCGGAAACTCGACCTGGTCCATACCCGCCTCAATTAGATGAATATCTAATTTGATGGATATCTAATCTTTGCAGTCGGCGCAAGCCCCGGGCTTGGGTAGGTTTTAAGCAAGCGGTCGCTTTTTTAAAAAAAAGCTCCGCAAAAAATTTTGATTTCCTCGGGGCGAAGCTGATGGCGCGGCTATAGCCCCAGGACAAAAGTTTTTTGCTTCTTTTTTTCAAAAAAGAAGCGCTTTCGTCTCCCCTCACCCCGCCTCGCGCAACATCTCAAGTTCCAGCCAGCGCTCCTCCGCCGCCGCCAGCTGCGCCTGCGCGCTTGTTAAATTCGCTGTCGCGGCCTCAAACCGCTGTTTGTCACGCTGGTACAGCCCTGGTTCAGCCAGCACGCCCTCGGCCTTCGCGATGTCCGCCTGCAGCCGGGTAATCTCGGCGTTCAGCGTCTTCAACTCGTGCTGCTGCTTGAAGCTGAGGCGCCCCGCCACGGGCGCCGCGGTCTGCGCCAATGCGACCGGCCGGCTGGCGGTTTTCGGTTTCGCGGGTGCGGCCACGCCAGCCCCGCGCTGCGCCAACATGTCCGAATAGCCGCCGGCATATTCAACCCAGCGCCCCGCCCCTTCCGCCACCAGAGTGGAGGTCGCCACCCGGTCCAGAAAATCCCGGTCATGGCTCACCACCAGCACGGTGCCGGGATATTCCCCAAGCATTTCCTGCAACAAATCCAACGTCTCCAGATCAAGATCATTGGTCGGCTCGTCCAAAATTAGCAAATTGGATGGTTTGGCGAGTGCGACCGCCAGCAGCAGCCGCCCACGCTCGCCGCCGGAGAGCGTGCCAACCGGCGTACGCGCCTGCTCGGGCTTGAACAGAAACTCCTTCATATACCCAATCACGTGCCGGCTCTGCGCGCCCACCTGCACCATATCGCTTTTGCCGCCGGTCAGCGTGTCGGCCAGGCTCACCGCCGGGTCCAGAGTCGCGCGCTGCTGGTCGAGCGTGATGACGTTGAGATTGGTGCCGAGCTTGATGCTGCCCTCATCCGGGCTCTCAACCCCGGTGAACAGCTTCAAAATCGTGGATTTGCCCGCCCCGTTCGGCCCCACAATGCCGAGCCTGTCACCGCGCAGCACCCGCAGCGTCAGGTTCTTCACAATCGGCCGGCCGCCATAGGACTTTGCAACCGCTTCGGCTACCACCACCAGCTTGCCGGAGAGCGCGGCGTCGGACGCCGTCATTTTAGATGCTTCGGCTTGGAAATTATGCTCGCGCCGCGCCTGCCGCAATGCCGAGAGCCCGGCCACGCGCTTCACGTTGCGCTTGCGCCGCGCCGTCACGCCGTAGCGCAGCCAATCCTCCTCGCGCGCGATCTTGCGGCCAAGCTTGTGGAATTCCTGCTCCTCCTGCTCGAGCACCTCATCGCGCCAGGCCTCAAAATGCGCGAAGCCGCGGTCCATCCGCCGGGTCACCCCACGGTCCAGCCACACCACGCTGCGCGAGAGTTTTTCGAGCAGCCGGCGGTCATGGCTGATCAGCACGATACCGGCCGAGAGCGAGCGCAATTCCGCCTCCAGCCACTCGATCGCCGGCAGATCCAGGTGGTTGGTCGGCTCATCCAGCAGCAGCAAATCCGGATCCGGCGCCAGCGTGCGCGCCAATGCAGCCCGCCGAGCCTCCCCGCCCGAAAGATTTGCCGGCTTCTCCGCCCCCGTCAGCCCCAGCTGCTCCAGCAGATATTTGGCGCGGTACTCATCGTCATTCGGGCCGAGGCCAGCCATCACATAGTCCATGGTATCGGCAAACGCCGAAAGGTCCGGCTCCTGCGGCAGATAGCGCATGGTGGTGCCCGGCTGCAGAAACCGCGTGCCGCCATCAAACGCCACCTCGCCCGAGGCGATTTTCAACAGCGTGGACTTGCCCGAGCCATTGCGCCCCACCAGACAAATCCGCTCACCCGCCGCAACACCGATCCCCGCGCCATCGAGCAGCGGGACGGAGCCAAGGGTGACGCGGATATCGGTGAGCAGCAGCAAAGGGGGGGAGGCCATGGGCGGGGTTGTGCAGGGTAAGGCTGTCCCAAGCAAGCGCTGGTTTTTTAAAAAAAAGAAGCAAAAAACTTTTGTTTTCTCTGGGGCACGGGCGCCCCAACAGCGATGCCCCTAAGGGTTCAAAATTTTTGGCGTCACTTTTTTTAAAAAGCGACCGCTTGCTTATCCCTTAACCTCTCCCCTTATCCTGCCCCAACAACGGAGGAAATCATGGCCAACTACGTTCTTGTTCATGGCGCATGGCATTGGGGTGCCTGTTTCCAGAAGGTTGCGGCCGAGCTGCTGGCCGCCGGGCACAACGTGGCGATGCCGGACCTCGCGACGCATGGTTTCGATACAACCCCCACCGGCGGGGTGGCGGACATGGCGCAGTACACGGCCTCCGCCAGGCGGATGATCGAGACATCCTCCGAGCCCGTTATTCTGCTCGGCCATTCGATGGGCGGGGCCACCTGCACCTATCTCGGCGAGCAATTGCCCGAGCGGATCAAGGCGCTGGTCTATCTCACCGCCTTTTTGGTGCCGGACGGCAAAACGCCGAACGAGTATATTTTCTCCCCCGCCTATTTGAACGACCCGGCGGCGGCCGAGCTATACCAGCTTCTGGCACCCGAGGAGGCCGGCATCCGGCTGGATATAGGCAAGCCGGCGCTGATCAAGCGCACTTTCTATGACGATTGTTCGGACCATGACATCGCGATTGCGGCGCGCAATGTGATCCCTGTGCAGCCCACTGCACCTTTTGTGACCCCATCGGCCGCCACGCCGGGGCGGTTTGGCAGCATCCGCCGCGTGTATATTGAGTGCACCGAGGACCGGGCGATCCCGATTGCGATCCAGCGCCAGATGCAGGACGATAGCCCAGGGAGTGAGGTGCTCACACTGCCGACCAGCCACTCGCCATTCTTCTCGGTGCCTGGGGACTTGGCCGGGCTGCTCGCTGGCTTGGCCTGAAACCGGGCCACCGGCCAGACGGGCGCGAGCGTTTGCGCGTTTGCAAGGCATAATTCACGTTTCCGCGATATTTCGCTTGCGCCAATGAGCTGAGATGAGGTTAATTTCATCGCATGACCGAATCAATTTTTACGCCTGACCAAGACTCCAGCACGCCCAAAGGTATTGAGCGGCGGCGTGACCCGCGCGCGCAGGTTTTGAAAGCGGCGAAGATGGTCTATGGCAATTTTCATAAGACCGCGATCAATTGCACGCTGGTCGATGCCTCTGAAAGCGGTGTGAGGGTCGAAACCGGCGTGATGATCCAGGTTCCCGAAAAGCTGCAGTTGCAGGTACCGGGCCAGGCTGCACGCTGGGCGCGCCGCCGCTGGGCCATCGGCAATCAGATCGGTCTCGAATTCATCAATCCCCGGCCGCTGGATTTCGCGCTCAACTGAGCTCATCGGCAGGGCGAAAAATCGCCCGCTCCGGGTAAATTATGTCTCGTTATTTTTTCCTGTTTATGGCAGACATGTTTCTGTAATTAAGGAATTTGAGACGATGTCCATCGTGGCCGGCGTCTCTTTTTTGATTTTGATGTGGTGCAAGCCACACACCGGAACACCAATCTTCAGGCGCTAAGGTTAAAGGAACATTTCAATATTGCTGCCCGCCACCATTTTTCGCAAATATTAGCGATTAGCCATGTCGATATCTCATCCGATACTTGATCTGGCGACAATTCGCCGCCTGCTTCGCATCATCGAAAGCGATTTCGAGACCTTTTTTGCGGAGGCCGGGCGGGAGGCTGCGAATATCGTGGGGGCGGACGGCGTGGCGCTGATCGGGCTGAACGATAGCGGGTGGATGCAATACCGGTTTTTCAGCGGCGTGCCTGAAACCTATAGCGACAGCAGCTGGAACTACCAGTTCCCCGCCACCTCCGGCCTGGTCGGCCAGGCGATCGCGCAGGGTGCGCCTTGTTTTTCCGCCGATTATGCAAACAGCCCGCACGCGATCCAGCATTTTGTGGATATCGGGCTGAAGGCGAATTTGATCCTGCCGATCGGCCCGGCCGGACAGCAGGAGGCCGTATTGGCGCTGGACTGGTTCAACAGAACGCCCGAGGCGGAACCAGGCGCTGCCGAGCTTGAGGCGCTGCATTTGATCACCGACATGCTGCAGACCGCGATGACGATGCAGAAAATGATCGGCCGCTGGCAGCACCAGGCGCTGCGCGACCCGTTGACCGGCCTGCCCAACCGGCTGGCGCTGCAGGACCACCTCGCCCAGGAACTGGCGCGCGCCCGCCGGCACGACCATGCGGTCGCCATCGGCATCATCGACCTCGACGATTTCAAATTGGTCAATGACAGCTACGGTCACGCCGCAGGTGACACGGTATTGAAAGCGCTTGGCGCCCGATTGCAGACGCAGATGCGCAAGCCCGACATGCTGGCGCGCATCGGCGGGGATGAATTCGTGATCGTTATCGAAGGGCTGGAGCCAAAAAATGCTGAACAACAGGTGCAGTTGGTGCTGAACCGGATGCGCCAGGCGGTGGAAACCCCCTTCCATGTGCCATCCGGCGCGCTGGTGCGGATCGGCATGAGCATCGGCCTGGCCTTGTTCCCCCGCCACGGCGCCGATGGTGAGGCCCTGATGCGCCAGGCCGACGAGGCCCTCTACCGCGTAAAATCCGAGCGCGGCGGCCCTGGGCAGTGGTGGCGGATGAGCGCCTGAGTGGTCAGACCACTCGATTAATAACTAAAAAACATTAGTGATGTAAAAACGAGTAGCGTTCCGTATTTTTATGGATAGGTCTAGAACCCTTTTCATCGCAGCAAGGTGCTGCGCCCTACACCCCAACGGAGCTACCACCATGAAAACCATCGCCGCCCTTGCCCTCGCCCTCGCCTTCACCGCCCCGATCGCGGCCTCCGCCAGCTCGTTGACGGTCGCGCAGAAAGTGCAGCAGACCTACCACACCCAGTTCGACCTGCCGAACCAGGCGCAAGCCGGCGCCGGCAGCCGCTAATACGCGGCCGAGTTAGAAAAAGGGCGGGACGCAAGTCCCGCTTTTTTGTGGTTAGGAAGCAAGCAGCCGCTTTTTTGAAAAAAAGCGGCGCCAAAAAACTTTTGAGTCCTCTGCGGCGGTGCTGGTGGGCCGCGATCGCCCAGTAATATACAAAGTAGCCATCGGCCTGGAAACGAAGCATGAACGACCTTCGGAACCAAGCGCCAACAGCACTAAAAAATATGTTTTTCAATGGGTGTGGTGGGTGCACTAGGGATCGAACCTAGGACAAGCTGATTAAGAGTCAGCTGCTCTACCAACTGAGCTATGCACCCCGCTTCGCGGCCATGTAGCAAGTAAAATCTGGAAATGAAAGCCCCGCTGGGCAAACGGCCGGTATGAGCCGCCCCGCCAGAGCCCCTCTGCCGCCAGGACAAAAATTTTTTGGTGCTTTTTTTCAAAAAAGCACCGCTTGTCTTACTTTCCCACGCCGCCCCGGCGCCGCAGCATTGACCCGCGCGCAAGGCTCGTATCGAATGGCGGCATAGTAACCTTAGAGTTAAGGGAGCCTCCATGGCCTATGCGCTGCAACAGCTGATCAACGGCATCACTTTGGGCATGATCTACGGTTTGATCGCGATCGGCTACACCATGGTGTACGGCATCATCGGCATGATCAATTTTGCGCATGGCGACGTCTTTATGGTCGGCGCGTTTGTTGGAGTCATCGTGCTCACCGCCCTGGCGGGGGTGACCTCCGTGCCGCTCGGCCTGCTGGCCGCACTTATCCTCTCGGCGGCGTTGTGCGCGTTGTACGGCTTCTCGATCGAGCGGGTGGCGTACCGGCCGCTGCGCGGCTCGTTCCGCCTGGCGCCGCTGATCTCGGCGATCGGCATGTCGATTTTGCTGGAAAACTATGTGCAGGTCAGCCAGGGCGCGCTGGAGCGGGCGATCCCGAATTTGATCCCGGGCGGCATCACGCTGATGAATGAGAACGGGTTCATCGTGCAGCTCACCTGGATGCAGATGGCGATTGTGGTGGTAACCTTGGCGGTGCTGGCGGCATTTACCTATCTGGTCACCAAAACCCCGCTCGGCCGGGCGATGCGCGCGGTTGAGCAGGACGCGAAGATGGCGGCTTTGCTCGGCATCGATACCAACCGGACGATCAGCTACACCTTCATGATCGGCTCGGCGCTGGCGGCGGTCGCGGGGGTGATGTTTCTGCTCTATTACGGCGTGATCGATTTTTATATCGGCTTCAATGCCGGGATTAAGGCGTTCACCGCAGCGGTGCTGGGCGGCATTGGCAGCTTGCCTGGGGCGGTGCTGGGCGGGCTGCTGATCGGGCTGATCGAGGCATTCTGGTCAGGCTACGCAACGGTCGCGTACAAGGATGTCGCGGTCTATTCCATTTTGGCGATTGTGCTGATGTTCATGCCAACCGGCTTGCTCGGGCGCAACGAGGTGGAAAAGGTATGAGCAACCTTACCCAGAATTTGAAGGACTCCGCCGCGGTCGCGTTTGTCGCACTGCTGCTGTTCGGGCCGTTTTTGGGGTTACAACTGGGCGACAGCAATGTCGGCAATCTCACCCTGTCAACCCGGCCGGGGCTGCTGGCGGCGGCCGTGGCATTCACCTTTGCCGCCCGCATGGCGATTTTGCTGTGGCACGACCATAAGCCAGCACCGCAGCGCACGGCCAAGCTCACCGCCAGCGTGGTGCGCTCCGGCCGGTTCATCGCGCCCGGGCTACTGATCCTGGCGCTGGCGCTGCCGCTGATTCCCGGGGTTGAAAATTCCTATATCGATCTCGGCGTGCTGATCATGACCTATGTGATGCTGGGCTGGGGGCTCAACATCGTGGTCGGCTTGGCCGGGCTGCTCGATCTTGGGTATGTCGCGTTCTATGCCGTCGGCGCCTATAGCTTTGCGCTGCTCAGCGAAAATTACGGCTGGAGTTTCTGGGAGTGCCTGCCGGTTTGCGGGATTTTGGCGGCGGCCTGGGGGATTTTTCTGGGCTTTCCGGTGCTGCGGCTGCGCGGTGATTACCTCGCGATTGTGACTTTGGCCTTTGGCGAGATCATCCGGCTGGTCATCACCAACTGGGTGGCGCTGACCGGCGGACCAAATGGGATTGACGGAATCCCGCACCCCACTTTGTTCGGGCTCAGCTTCAGCATGGCGGGCGGGCCCGGCACCTTCGCCGGCGCGCTGAACATCATGCCGACCCCGGCGCAGCGTCTGGATTATCTCTACTACATCATCCTGTTCCTGGCCTTGCTCACCAACTGGGTGACGTTACGGTTACGCAAACAGCCGCTGGGGCGCGCCTGGGAGGCGCTGCGCGAGGATGAAATCGCCTGCCGGTCTCTGGGCATCAATCTGCGCAACACCAAACTAACGGCCTTCGCCATCGGCGCGATGTTCGGCGGCTTCGCGGGATGTTTTTTCGCCACCCGCGAGGGGTTTGTTTCACCCGATAGCTTCACCTTCATCGAATCCGCCACCGTGCTCGCAATCGTGGTGCTGGGCGGGGCGGGCAGCCAGCTTGGCATCGTGATGGCGGCGATGGTGATGATCGGCGTGCCGGCGCTGCTGCAATCCTTGCAAATCTACCGCATGCTGATCTTCGGCATCGCGCTGGTGGTGATCATGGTGGTGCGGCCGCGCGGCTTTATCTCCACGCGCAAGCCCACGGTCTCGCTGGGCAAGGCAAAAATCATCACCGCGGATATGATCTCCGAAGGGCATGGCTGAGATGAGCGATACGATCCTCACCGTCTCCGACCTCACCATGCGCTTTGGCGGGCTGACCGCGGTGAACGCGGTCAGTTTTGCCGCTGAGCGCGGGCATATCACCGCCGTGATCGGCCCGAACGGTGCCGGCAAGACCACCTTGTTCAACTGTATCACAGGGTTTTACAAACCAACCAGCGGCAGTGTGAGCATCGCCCATAAACCAGGCGAGGCGCTGCGGCTGGACAAGCTGCCGGGCCACGCGATTGCAAAAAAGGGCCGTGTGGCGCGCACCTTCCAGAATATCCGGCTGTTCGGCGGCATGACGCTGCTGGAAAATCTGCTGGTGGCGCAGCATAACAAGCTGCAGGCGGCGACCGGGTTTGGCGTGCTGGCGATCCTCGGCGTTGGCCGCTACCGGGCGGCGGAGAAGGCAGCGATCGAGCTGGCGCGCTACTGGCTGGAGCAGACCAATCTGCTCGAGCGGGCGGATGACCCGGCGGCCTCCCTCCCTTATGGCGCGCAGAGGCGCCTGGAGATTGCGCGCGCGATGTGCACCGAGCCGCTGCTGCTCTGCCTGGATGAGCCGGCGGCCGGTTTGAACCCCCGGGAATCGGTGGCGCTGAACGAGCTGCTGCTGAAAATCCGCGATGCCGGCACCTCGCTGCTGCTGATCGAGCACGATATGGGCGTGGTGATGAAAATCTCCGACCATGTGGTGGTGCTGGAATACGGCAAGAAGATCGCCGATGGCACGCCGGTTGAGGTGCGCAACGACGAGGCGGTGATCAAAGCCTATCTCGGCGAGGGGGATGAGGACGACCCCGACGCGCCGGTGGCGGCGGCGCTGGAGGACGCCAAATGAGTGCGGTGCTGCGGCTTGAAGGCGTGAACACGTTCTACGGCCAGATCCAGGCGCTGCGCGATGTCTCGATGGAGGTGAATGAGGGCGAGATCGTCACCCTGATCGGCGCCAACGGGGCCGGAAAATCCACGCTGATGATGACGATCTGCGGCAATCCGCGCGCGCGGTCGGGCAGCATCGTCTATCGCGGCGAGGCGATTACACAAATGCCGACGCATGAGATCGCGCGCCGGGCGATCGCGCAATCGCCCGAGGGCCGGCGGATTTTTCCGCGCATGAGCGTGGAGGAGAACCTGCTGATGGGATCGCAGGTCATCAAGTTCGAGGATTACGACAAGCAGCTCGGGTTGATGTTCGAGCTGTTCCCGCGCCTGAAAGAGCGGTTTGCCCAGCGCGGCGGCACGCTTTCGGGCGGTGAGCAGCAAATGCTGGCGATCGCGCGCGCGCTGATGAGCAAGCCTAAATTGCTGTTGCTGGATGAGCCCTCGCTCGGCCTGGCGCCGTTGGTGATCAAACAGATTTTCGGCGCAATCAAAAAACTCAACGAGGAAACCGGGCTGACCGTGCTGCTGGTTGAGCAAAATGCCAACCAGGCGCTGCGGCTCGCGCATCGTGGCTATGTTCTGGTCAACGGGTCGATCACCATGGCCGGAACCGGTGCCGAATTATTAGCCAGACCCGAAATCCGTGCCGCATATCTCGAAGGCGGGCATTGATACAGCCCATAAATTGGGCGCATACTCGTTTCACTCTTTACGATAATAACCGTCAACAGGAGCCTAAATTGAGAAAACATCTTCTTCAGTCCGCCGCGATTGCGGCCATCGGCTTCAGCCTTGCCTCAGCACCCGCGATGGCGCAGGTCAAAATCGGCGTTGCGGGGCCACTTACCGGCTCCAACGCGGCGTTCGGCACCCAGTTGATCACAGGCGCGGATCTTGCGGTCAGCGACATCAACAAGGCGGGCGGCGTGCTCGGCCAGAAGCTCGTGTTGGTCCAAGGCGATGACGCCTGCGATCCGAAACAGGCGGTGACGGTGGCGAACACGCTGGTCGGCGATGGCGTGGTGATGGTGGACGGGCATTTCTGCTCGGCCTCCTCGATCCCCGCCAGCAAGGTTTATACCGATAACGGCGTGCTGGAGATTTCCCCGGCTTCGACCAACCCGAAATACACCGATGAGGGCTCGGCCTTCACCTTCCGCACCTGCGGGCGGGATGATCAGCAGGGTCTCGTGGCGGCGGAATATATCGCCAAGCACTTCCCGACCGCGAAGATTGCGGTGCTGGATGACGCCTCAACCTACGGCAAAGGCATCGCCGACCAGGTGCGGCTCAACCTGAAAAAGCTTGGTATCCCGATTGTTGACAACACCGAATACACCGCGGGTGATAAGGACTATACCGCGCTGATCAGCCGCCTGAAGCAGGAGGGCATAACGCTGGTCTATATCGGCGGGTATTATTCTGACTCAGGCCTGATCACCCGCCAGGGCGCCACCCAGGGCTTTACGCCGCAATATTTCTCGGAAGACGCGGCGGTGACCTCCGCCCTCTGGCAGATCGCGGGCCCCTCGGCTGAGGGCATGCTGATGACCTTCCCGCCGCCGGCCGAAAAAGAGCCCTCCGCCGCCAAGGCGGTGGCCGAGCTGACCGCGCTGAAGGAGGACCCGACCGGCTATGTGCTGTACTCCTACGCCACCATCCAGGTCTGGGCGGAAGCGGTTGCCAAGGCACACTCCACCCAACCGATCCTGGTGGCGCAGACCTTGAAGGCGGATGGCCCCTGGCCGTCGGTGCTCGGGCCGATCAAGTTCGACGCCAAGGGCGACGTGGTGAACGCGGCCTACGCGATCTACAAATGGCATGACGGGAATTACAGCGTCTTCGCGCTGAAGCCCTGATCCCGCCGGGGGCCCGCCGCCAGAGTTGATGGAATAAAACGGCGCTCCGGCCTCCGGGGCGCCGTTTTTTTTGATCTCATGAGGCAGGAAGCGGTTACTTTTTTGAAAAAAAGTAACCAAAAAACTTTTGAGTCCTTTGGGCGATAGCGGTCCAACCACCCCCGCCCAACAGTCATAAAAGTCTTTTTGCTTCTTTTTCTTCAGAAAAAGAAGCGCTTCCTTAACTCCTGAGAGCGGGCCATAAACCCGCCATGAGCACCCTCGACCCCGCGGACTGGTCCGCGCTACGCGCCCTTGGCCACCAGATGATCGACGACATGTTCAGCCATCTTGCCGGCCAGCGCGGGCAGCCGGTCTGGCGGCCGATGCCCGATGCGATCCGCGCCGGGTTCCGCGCCAAGCTGCCCGTGCAGGGCACCGCGCCGGAGGCGGTGTATGAGGCGTTTTCCGCACAAATCCGCCCTTATGTGTCCGGCAACACCAACCCGCGCTTCATGGGCTGGGTGCAGGGCGGCGGCAACGCGGTTTCCATGCTGGCAGAACTGTTGGCCGGCGCGATGAACGAGAATTGCGGCGGGCGCGACCATGTGGGCCTGGCGGTGGAGGCACAGGTGATCTCCTGGGCGGCGGAGATGCTGGGCATGCCCGCCGGCACCAGCGGGGTGTTGCTCACCGGCTCCTCGATGGCGAATTTCTGCGCCGTGCTATGCGCGCGCTACGCCGCCTTGGGGGCAGCAGCGCGGCAGGATGGGCTGGGGGCTAAGCGCCTCACCGCCTATGCCAGTGCCGGCGTGCATCGCTGCGTGCCGGGGGCGATGGACATGGCCGGGCTCGGCAGCGCGGCTTTGCGCAAAATCCCGGTGGATGCGGATTTCCGGATGGATCTGGCGGCGTTGAACACCGCCATCGCGGCCGATCTGGCCGCAGGCTGCACGCCATTTCTGATTGTGGGAACCGCCGGGGCGGTAGATGTCGGAGCATTCGATGATCTTGTTGCCCTGCACGAGATCGCCCGGGCGCGCGGCATGTGGTTCCACGTAGACGGCGCATTCGGCGCGCTGGCGGCCCTCGCCCCGGCGCAGGCGCATCATACCGCCGGCATGGGGCTGGCGGATTCGGTTGCGTTTGATTTCCATAAATGGGCGCAGGTGACTTACGACGCCGGGTGCCTGCTGGTGCGCGACCCCGCCATCCACCAGGCCAGCTTCGCGCAGGCGACCTCCTACCTCGCCGCGGCGCCGCGCGGCCTCGCCGGCGGGCAGCCCTGGCCCTGCGACCTCGGCCCCGATCTCTCGCGCGGCTTCCGTGCGCTCAAAATCTGGATGACGCTCAGCGCCTATGGCACCGAGGCGCTGGGCGGGATCGTGCAGAGCACCTGCGCGCTGGCGCAGCGCCTGGCCCAACGCATCCAAGCCTCCGACCGGCTGGAATTGCTCGCCCCCGTGCCGCTCAACATCGTGTGCTTCGCGGTGCGCGGATTTTCGGACGCGCAGACGCTGGATTTGGTGGCGGATTTGCAATGCGAAGGGCTGTTCGCGCCCTCCACCACCCGCATCAATGGCCGCACGGCAATCCGCGCCGCAATTGTGAATCACCGTACCGAGGCTGCAGATGTGGATGGGCTGGTGGATGAGATTTTGCGAAGGGTGACATAAGCAAGCGCTTCTTTTTTGAAAAAAAGAAACAAAAAACTTTTGATTCCTCTGGGTGGTGCTGGTTGGACCGCCAGGGAAAATTAGCCAGGCGAGCCGATTAACGGCTGCGCGCCTATCTCCAACCCCGTCCACCCCAGCCCCAGCCGCCGCCGACCACGACAGGTACCGGCGCGACATAAACCGGGGCCGCGTAATATCCCGCCGGGGCGCCATAGCCATAGCCATAGCCATTCGGATAATACACGCAGCCCGCCAGGCTGAGGCCGCCGATGAGCAGCGCCGCGATGCGGGCAATGCCACGTGAAGAGAGTTTCATTGCATTGACAGACATTGGTTACTCCTAATGCAATCTCGCGCGCGAGATCATTTAGCGTCGAAGAATTTGCTGTATATTTGTGGCAAGTTTGCGGCAGGCGAGATGCGCGATTGTAAAACAGTGCAACAGCGTGATGTTGTTCTGCCTTGAAAATACCTCCGTTAACGCCATGGTTTTGCCATCACTCCGGACCATCTACCTGCCAAGTTCGACGTCGCAAAAAATAGGGAATCGCAACCGTGCACAGCCATCGCTCCTACCGCCATGTTCTGCTGGCGACCGCCGCGCTCAGCCTGAGCCTGCCCGCCTTGGCGCGCGCGCAGACCGTGACCACACCGCCGGCGCGCGTCGGCCAGGTGGCCGACGTGAATGGCAGCGTCTCATTCAACGGTGCGGGCTCCAACGGGCAATGGGTGGCCGCGACCCCCAATTATCCGGTGACGGTCGGGGATTCCCTGTTCACCCAAAACGATGCGCAGGCAGCGCTGGACCTTGGCGCCAGCCGGCTGACACTGGGGCCGAACACCGAATTGCAGGTGACAGCGCTCGATGACGATGATTTTGCGGCGACCGCGACACAGGGCGAAGTGTTCCTGAACCTGACAGACCTGCAGCAGGGCCAGAATTTCACGCTCACCACACCGCGCGGGCCGGTGACGATCAACGCCGACGGGCAATACGATATCATCTCCGGCGACGCCAACGACCCGACTGAGGTCGCCGTGCTGGCCGGCAGCGCAAGCGCCGGAGGCACGCAGATCGCGGCCGGGCAGGAGGCGCAGCTCTCCGGCACTGATCCGGTTTCGGTACAGCTCGGCGCCTTGCAGCGCGACCAATTGATAGACCAGGCCATGGCGGCATTGAGCCCGCCGCCGCCGCCTTACGCGCCGCCGGTGGTTGCGCAGATGACCGGGGCCCAGCAGCTCTCCGGTTATGGCACCTGGGACCAGGACCCGTCCTATGGCGCGGTGTGGTACCCGAATGTGGATTCCGGCTGGGCGCCGTACCGCGAGGGGCATTGGGCCTTCATCGCACCCTGGGGCTGGACCTGGGTGGAGGCCGAGCCCTGGGGCTTTGCGCCATTCCATTACGGCCGCTGGATCGACCATGGGGACCGCTGGGGCTGGGTGCCCGCGGCGGATTACCAGCCGGGCGTGTATGAGCGGCCGGTCTATGCGCCGGCGCTGGTGGGCTTCTTCGGCCTTGGCGTCGGCGTCGCAATCACCGCGCAGCTGCTCTCCTCCGGCTCGGTCGGCTGGGTGCCGCTGGCACCGGGCGAGGTGTATCGCCCACCCTATCATGTGTCGAACGATTATTTCCGGCGCATCAACCGGGTGGATGTGCGCAACGACACACAGATCAACATCAATAACACCACCATAATCAACAACTATGCCAACCGGCGCGGGGCGACCTATATCCCGGCGGCGGACATGGCGCGCGGCGCCTCCGTCGCGCATTACGGGCGCCCGGTGCCCGAGGCGATGCTGGCGCATGCGGCACCGATGCATGGCGAGCTGAACCAGGCGCTGCGCCCGCAGATGGCGATGCGCCCGGCGGCGGCGCCGCGGCCGGACGCCTTCAACAGCTTCCATCAGGCCGGCATGCCGATGACCCGGCCGCAGGGCGGACCAGACACCCGGGCTGAGACCAGGCCGATGGCGCCGAACGAACGCCCGGCGGGGGTGCCGAACGTCTATCGCCCTGCAGAACCGCAGGTTTATACGCCGCAAACCCGCGCGGCGCCGGCCGCCCCTACCTACCGCCCAGCGGAGGTGCCGAATACGTACCGCCCTGCGGCGCCAGCCTATGCGCCGCACGCGCCAGAGAGCCATGCGGCGCCAGCCGCACCAACCTACCGGCCGGCGCAACTGCCCAATGTGTACCATCCGCCAGCCCCGCCGGCCTACGCGCCGCACGCGCCGGAGGCAGTCCCGAGTTTCCACCCGGCGCAGCTGCCCAATACCTACCGCCCGGCGCAAAATTTCGCGCCCCGGCCCGCACAGGCGCCCCAAACCTTCCACCCGGAGCCGGAAGCGCCACGGCCGGAAGCCCCCCGCCCGGTCGCGGGTAATGACCAAAGGCACCAGCAATAGCTTGACGGCACGCAATGCGGCGCGATGATGGCCTGAAACAGGGTCTCAATCGCGCCGCATGTCACCAAAACTTGCCCATCTCTCCGCCGCCTGCCCCATTCTGGCCGCGCATATCAAGCGCGTCGGGCGCATCAAGCGCGAACCGCCCAGCCATAGCGAGCCCTACCACGCGCTGCTCTCGGCGGTGGCACATCAGCAATTGCACGCACGCGCGGCGGAGGCGATTCTGGGCCGGCTGAAGGCGCTGACCGGCGGGGCGTACCCCGAACCCGCAGCACTACTCGCACTGCCCGACGCAGCTTTGCGCGGCTGCGGGCTCTCGGCAGCCAAAACCGCGGCGATGCGCGACATCGCCGCGAAGGCGCAGGATGGCACCATCCCGCCGCGCCGGCGCGCTTTGCGGCTGCCCGATGACGAGTTGATCGCGCGGCTCACCACCATCCGCGGCGTCGGCCAATGGACGGTGGAGATGCTGCTGATTTTTACGCTGAACCGGCCGGATGTATTTCCGGTGGATGATTTTGGCGTGCGCGAGGGCTACCGGCTGCTGCACGGGCTCACCTCACAGCCCAAGCCGAAAGCCTTCGCGGCGATCGGCGCCGCCTATGCACCCTACCGCTCGACCGCGGCGCTGTATCTCTGGCGCGCCGCCGACCTCGCCAAGCCGGTCGCTAAACCCAAGCCGGCCGGGGCAAAATAGATGCGCGCCGCCTGTGTCGTCATGCAGCGCAACGAGGATATCTGCCTGCATCCCTGGCTCGTTTGGCACGGGCATTTGTTCGGATTCGATTCGCTCTACGTGCTGGACCACGGCTCGGACGATCCGGCGGTATGGGAGACGCTGGCGCTGTTCTCAAAGCTCGGCGTGCATATCGTGAAGCTGCCACCGAACGCCGATTACCGGGACAAAGGCGGCCTGGTCTCCCAAGTCATCGCGGCACTGGATGCGACCGGACAATACGATTTATTGCTCCCGCTCGATTGCGACGAATTTCTGGTCATGCGCGACACGGATGGCAGGCTCACCTGCCGCAAGGAGGCGCTGCACGCCTATCTCGCGACCCTGACCGGCCAGAGCGCGCCGCTACTGGTGGCGGAAAACCTGCTGAACGTGCTGCATGACCCTGGCGGTTTTTGGCCCTGCCCGTATGAAAAAATCATTTTCACCCGCGGCCATGTCGGCCTGCTCGACCATGGCTCGCATCGCTGCACCACCTGCCCCGAGCCGCCGGTCACAACCCGGCTGGTCTATGCGCATTTCCACCACAAGCCGTTCGCCCGGCAATGCGAAATGTCACGGGAAAAATTGCGCCCCTTCGTGGACGTGGAAAACAAGGCAGCCCTCACCGCGTTCCGCGGCACCGGCTGGCATCTGGTGGAAAATCTGCTGAAAACACCGGCGGAATACCGCGCGATGATGACCGGCGGATCGATCCATTTTCCCGAGCTGATGGCAGCGTTCGAGGCGCTGGGAATTGATCCGGGGTTTTGCGACTAAGCAAGCGGTCGCTTTTTAAGAAAAAGCTCCGCAAAAATTTTTTAATACCGGGGCAGTGCTTGTTTCACGCGCACCGCCCCGGTGAAGACCAAAAGTTTTTTGCGGCGCTTTTTTTCAAAAAAGCGACCGCTTGCTCTGCCTTTAAGCGCTCTTCGCCATGATCTCGTCCGCGATGTTGCGCGGCACCGGATCGTAGTGGTGGAACTGCATGGTGAAGGAGGCGCGGCCTTTGGTCATCGAGCGCAGATGCGAGATGTAGCCGAACATTTCCTTCAGCGGCACATGCGCGCGCACGATCACGGTTGAGCCCGAGCTTTCCTGGTTCTGGATCATGCCGCGGCGGCGGTTCAAATCGCCCACCACGTCGCCCACATGGTCCTGCGGGGTGGTGACTTCGACGTCCATAATCGGCTCAAGGATGATCGGGCCGGCTTTCTTCATGCCTTCGCGGAAGCAGGCTTTGGCGGCGATTTCGAAGGCGAGTGCCGAAGAGTCCACGTCGTGGTACTTGCCATCCACCAGGGTGTATTTGAAGTCCACGGTGGGGAAGCCGGCGAGCACGCCGGTATCGGCCTGGTTCTTGATGCCTTTTTCCACCGCCGGGATGTATTCCTTTGGCACGGTGCCGCCGACGATTTTGTTCTCGAACAGCACGCCCTCGTTACGCTCCTGCGGCTCGAACACGATTTTGACCTCGGCGTACTGGCCGGAACCGCCGGACTGCTTTTTGTGGGTGTAGGTTTCGGTATGCGCGCGCGAGATGGTCTCGCGATAGGCCACCTGCGGGGCGCCGATATTGGCGTCCACGCCGTATTCGCGCTTCAGCCGGTCGATGATGATTTCGAGGTGCAGCTCGCCCATACCTGACAAAATCGTCTGGCCGGTTTCCTGGTCGGTCTTCAGGCGGAGCGAGGGGTCCTCGCCGGCCAGTTTCTGCAGCCCGAGGGTCATTTTCTCGACACCTTCCTTGGTCTTCGGCTCGACCGAGATGTCGATGACCGGGACCGGGAACGCCATGCGCTCCAGCACCACCGGATCATCCGATGAGGCCAGCGTGTCGCCGGTGCCGGTGTCCTTCAGGCCGACGAAGGCGGCGATGTCGCCCGCGTGGACTTCCTTGATCTCGGCGCGCTTATCGGCGTGCATCTGGAACATCCGGCCGATCCGCTCTTTATGCCCCTTGGTGGTGTTCATCACCGTATCGGAGGATTTTAGCGTACCGGAATAGACCCGCACGAAGGTGAGCGTGCCGTATTTGTCGTTGATGATCTTAAACGCCAGGCCGGAGAAGGGCGCATTCACGTCGGCCTTGATGCGGCGGGCGTTGGGATCATCCTCCTGGCCCTCTTCAGGCGCCACGCGGATGCCCGGCACGTCCACCGGCGAGGGCAGGTAATCCAGCACGGCGTCCAGCAGCGGCTGCACGCCCTTATTCTTGAACGCGGTGCCGCAGAGCACCGGGCGGAACGCGCCGGTGATGGTGCCGGTCTTGATCGCGCGCTTCAGCGTCTCGACCGAGACATCGCCATGCTCAAAATATTCCTCCATGCCCGCGTCATCGACCGAGAGCGCGGTATCCAGCAGCAATTGGCGGTATTCCGCCGCCTGGGCTTTCAGGTTCTCTGGGATTTCCTCGTCATGGAATTTCGCCCCCAGCTCGCCGCCCTCCCAGATGATCGCCTTCATCTCGATCAGATCGACCACGCCGAGGAAGGTATCCTCGATGCCGATCGGGAGCTGCAGCGGCAGCGCCACGATGTCGAGCTTTTCCTTCAACGTATTGAAAGCGCGGAAGAAATCCGCACCCGTACGGTCCAGCTTATTGATGAAGATGATGCGCGGCACGTTATAGCGGTCGGCCAGGCGCCAATTGGTCTCAGATTGCGGCTGCACGCCGGCGACACCCTCGATAATAAAAATCGCGCCATCCAGCACGCGGAGCGAACGGTTCACCTCGATGTTGAAATCGATATGGCCAGGCGTGTCGATGATGTTGATGCGGTGGTCCTTCCACTCGCAGGTGACCGCCGCGGAGGTGATGGTGATGCCGCGCTCGCGCTCCTGGTCCATGTAATCGGTGGTGGTGTTGCCGTCATGCACCTCGCCGATCTTGTGGGAGACGCCGGTATAGTAGAGAATCCGCTCGGTCGTGGTGGTCTTGCCCGCGTCGATATGCGCGGTGATCCCGATATTCCGGATCTTTCCAAGGTCGAAGTCAGCCATAATAAGCCTCCACGGGCGGCAAAAAATACAAAAGGGTACGGCGCCACGGGGTGGTGGCGCTCGCTCCGCGGCTTTTGCGGCAGAGCGGCGGTTTTGGCAACCCCGCGCCTTCGGTCGCCTGCCCCGCGCAGCGCCCCGCGCGGCGGCCGGCGTTGCGATTTGCAACACCCTATTACGCGGTTCTGGGCTATACAGACCACATGGAAAAATCCGCCGCCCAGGCCGCGATACGTTTTGGTTTTGGCCTGGCGCCGAATGATGAGGCCGTGGCGGATCCGGTGGCGGCGCTGAAGGCGCAGTTGCAGGGGCCCGACCCGGGGCTTGCCTCCGGCCAGTTCGCCGGCCTGCCAACGGGCGGCCAGGCGGTGGACGCGCTGCGCGCCGATGAGCTGCAGCGCAAAGCCATCCTCTCCCAGGGTCTGGACCTCAAAGGCAATTTCCATCCGCAGACGGCGGAGCTGCTGAAGGCCGATACCGCCGCGCAGCTCGCCTGGGCGATCAGCACGCCGGCCAGCTTCCGCGAACGGCTGGTCTGGTTCTGGGCCAACCATTTTTCCACCAGCATCCAGCAAAACCAGTGCGGTGGGCTGATCGGCCCGATGCTGCGCGAGGCGATCCGCCCAAACGTCACCGGCAATTTTACCGATATGGTGCTGGCGGTGGAGCGCCACCCCGCGATGCTGCGCTATCTGGATAATTTCGTCTCGATAGGCCCGGATAGCCGGCTGGGGCAGCGCACGCATCGCGGCTTGAATGAGAACCTGGGGCGCGAATGCATGGAGCTGCACACTTGCAGCCTGGCCGCCGGCTACACCCAGACCGATGTGACCAACATGGCCAAAATCCTCACCGGCTGGGGTATTGGCCTGTCCACTGCGGGGGCGGATGCCACCGGCTTTAAATATTATCCGAACTGGCACGAACCCGGGCCACAGATTGTGATGGGCCAGCGCTTCGACGGCGGTGAGCAGGCGGGGATCGACGCGCTGACCTTTCTCTCAACCTACCCGACCACCTACCGCTTCATCGCCCAAAAGCTCGTCACGTATTTTGTGGCGGATCATCCGCCACCCTCGGCGGTCAACCACATCGCCGGCGTGCTGCGCGACACCCAGGGCGATCTGGGTGCGGCATCGGCGGCTTTGGTCGATCTGCCGCAGGCCTGGGTGCCGGGGCGGAAACTGAAAACCCCGTTCGATTACGTGGTTTCAGCGCTGCGCGCCCTGCCGCCCCCACCAGACCAGCCCCCGGTGAACCCGGCCGGCGCGATGGCGGGGCTCGGCCAGCCGCTCTGGTCCGCGCCGCTGCCCAATGGCTGGCCCGACCAGGCCGCCGCCTGGGACGGCTCGGCCGCCATCCTTGCGCGTGTGAATTTTGCCTATGGCTATACCGGCCGCTTCGGCGACCGGGCGGACGGGCCGCAGCCGATGGATGTCGCGCACGCCGTCCTCGGGCCCTTGCTACGCCCGGCCACTGCCAGCGCGATTGCCAATGCCGGCTCGCGCCGGGAGGCGCTGACCCTGCTGCTGACAGCACCCGAGTTCCAACGGAGATAAGCCGATGAACCTGACACGCCGCACCACACTGCTCGGCCTCTCCGCCCTCACCTTCGGCGCGCGCGGCAAATTCGCGCTGGCCGATGCGCCGGGCGATAAACGCTTCGTCGTCGTGCTCCTGCGCGGCGCGCTGGATGGCATGTCCGCCGTGGTGCCCTATGGCGATGCCAACCTCGCCAGCCTGCGGCCGCAATTGATCCCGCCAGCGCCCGGGCAGAGGGGGGGCATGTATGATCTCGGCGGATTCTACGGCCTCAACCCGTCACTGCCCGGCATCTATGCGATGTACCAGGCGGGCCAGGCACTCCCCATCCACGCGGTCGCCGGCCCGTACCGCACACGCAGCCATTTCGAGGCGCAGGATTTGCTCCAGTTGGGGCTGGTGGAGGAGACCAGCAGCATCAACTCAGGCTGGCTCAACCGCGCGCTGTTGGAGCTGCCCGCCGACCCAGGCTCCACCCCACGCGGGCTGGCCGCCGGGATCGGCACGCCGTTGCTGATGCAGGGCCCCGCCCGCATCGGCGCCTACGCGCCGGACCATTTCGCCATTCCCTCGCCCGACCTCTACGCCCGCATCGTCGCGTTGAATGCGCATGACCCGCTGCTGGGGCCGGCCATTACCCAAGGGCTTGCCGCCGCGGCGTTTGATAAATCGGTCATGAGCGACGACGCCCCCAACGCGCCAGGCGACGCGCCGAAATACGCCGGCGGCTTCCCGGCCCTCGCCACCGCGGTGGGCGAGCTGCTGGCAGCGCCCGGCGGCCCACGCGTCGCCGCCTTCCAACTCGAAGGCTGGGATACCCATGGCAACCAGGTCGGCGGGCTGAAAACCCCGCTCTCCGGCCTCGATACGGGCCTGACCAACCTGCAAGCCGCACTCGGCCCCGCCTGGGCGCAAACCACCGTGCTGGTGATGACCGAATTCGGCCGCACCGCCGCGATGAACGGCACCAAAGGCACCGACCATGGCACCGCCACCGCCGCCTTCGTGCTCGGCGGCGCGGTGAATGGCGGCCAGGTGCGCGCGACTTGGCCGGGCCTCGCGCCAAACCAGCTCTTCGAAAACCGCGACCTCGCCCCGACGCTCGATATACGCTCCGTCGCCAAAGGCGCGCTGGCGGCGCATCTGGGGCTCGGCCAGGCGGCCCTGGCGCGGGTGTTCCCAGGGAGTGAGGATGCGGCGCCGATGGGCGGAATGATCCGGACGGCGTGAAGTAACACCAACGGTCATCATTTATGGCCAATGATATAGGGAGGGCGCTTTTTTTAAAAAAGCGCCGCAAAAATTTTGTTAACTCTTGGTCGCGGTGCTCAACGGACCGTGACCTCTCGGAAACAACAGTTTTTTCTGCGCTTTTTAAATAAAAAGCGTTACCGGTCTTACTTTGCCCGAACGCCGCCCCCTAATACCGCCGATGCAAACCCCCGCCTTCTTCCGCATCCTGCGCGCCCGCCCGCTCTTCACCACGGGCTACGCCGCAGGGGCTTTGAGCTTCCTGGCGCTCTCCGCCATCCCCTCGCTCGCGATACGCGCCGTCGTGGCATGGGATATCGGCAGCCTGCTCTTCCTCATCCTCACCTTTGTCTCATTTCTCCGCCGGCTCGACCGCGATATCAGCCTGGACGCGAAATCCCACCAGGAAGGCGAATGGACGGTTTTTGCGCTGACCGTGCTAGGCGCCGTGATGAGCTTCGCCGCGATCTTTCTGTTCTCCCACAGCGCCGATAAAAAATCGCACGAGGCGTTCTTCCTATGCGTCACAATCACGACGCTGGCACTCTCCTGGCTCACCACCAACGTCACCTTCGCCTATCGCTACGCGCATGAATATTACTCGTTCGACCTGGGGCTCGACGGCCCCGATCGCGGCATCGAATTCCCGCACGATACCAAGCCCGACTATCTGGACTTCATCTATTTCTCGTTCGTCCTTGGCATGACCTTCCAGGTCTCGGACTGCAACGTCACGTCAAAAAAATTGCGCCGGCTTGCCACGGTGCAAGGCATGATCGGCTTTTTGTTCAACACCGTCATCCTCGCTCTGTCCGTGAACATCGCGGCATCGCTGATATAACGCAAGTAAGCGGTCGCTTTTTTGAAAAAAAGCTCCGCAAAAAACTTTCATTTTCGCTAGAGCAGTCGCAGCGGCAACGCGTTCAGGGACTCAAAAGTTTCTTGCTGCCGTTTTTCAAAAAATTCAGCGATCGCCTAAAACTCTCCCATCTTCGTAATAATCTTCGACACCATCCCGTAGGCGATCGCCTCTTCAGCACCCATCCAGTAATTCCGGTCGGTATCTTTCTTCACGCGCTCATAGGTCTGGCCGGTTTCGGTGGCGATGATACGGTTCAGGCGCTCACGCATTTTGATGATCTCATCGGCCTCGATCGAGATATCGGTGGCCGGGCCGCGCACGCCGCCCATCGGCTGGTGCAGCAGGAAGCGCGTGTTGGGCAGGCAGAAGCGCCGCTCCTTGGCGCCCGCGAGGTAGATCAGCGCGCCGGCGCTGGCGACCCAGCCAGTGCCGATGACGCGCACCGGCACCGCGGCGTCGATAAACTTGATCATGTCGTGGATGGTATCGCCGCTCTCCACATGGCCGCCGGGCGAGTTGATATAGACGTCGATCGGCTTGTCCGAACTCTCGGCGAGCGAGAGCAGCCGGCCCGTGACATCGCGCGCCAGCTTGTCGTTGATGCCGCCGAACACCAGCACCTTGCGCTGCTTGAGCAGCCGGCGCTCGAGCTCGTTGATCGGTGAGGAGAGGGTCTTGTTATCCTCGACATCATCGCCCTCCGGCGCATCCGGGTCCGCGGGGATCTCGGGCTCATCATCCATCGCGCGCATCCATTTTTGATTTTCCGGCATAACGTCCCCCAAATTCAAAGCTGCAGGAGGATAGCGATAGCCCCGCCGGCTGTCGAGCTTGGCGGCAATGCAATCTTAATCGCCTGCCCCTAACATCGCGGCATCACCAGGGAGACGCCGGAACACCGCGTTACATGCGCCAGAGCGGAGACATATTGGCCTCATGATGAACACCCCACCCCCACCCCAGCCGGGCGAACTCAACCCGGAGGGCAGGCTTGCGGTGGTCCGGTGGCTGATGGACCCCGTGGCGAAATTGCCGCTCGCGGTACGCGTTTGCCTGTTCCGCGATATCGATGTCTCGGCGGCCGGAATTCTGGCCGCGGCGCTGAATTACTCGGCGCTTAACGTGATCTGCTGCGTGCTCGGCCACAATGCCCTGTTCTGGTATTTTTTGGCCGGCACATTCACATTGGCGGCGGCGCGCTGCGCGATTCTGGCCGCGATGCGCCGGCAAAAGGCGCAATGCCCGGCGCTGTTCACGGATATCTATGTGCTGGCAACCCTGGCCTGGTGCCTGTGGGCGGGCTTGTTATGCGGCGCGGCGCTGGCCTCGGGCATCGGCACGCTGCAAGTGCTGGCCAGCGCCGCGGCACTGGCGCCGCAGGGCATATTGGGCGCGCGCAACTACCCGGCCCCACGTTTTGCCGCGGCGATATTATGCACGCTGGACCTGCCCTTCGTCGCCGGCTCGCTGTTCGCGCATGATGCCTGGCTGATTGGGCTGGTCGTCTTCACCCCGGCCTATCTGTTCGCCAATGTAGCAATGATCCGGCGCTTCCATAAGGCCATGATCGGCACCTACACGGCGCGATTCAGCAGCCTGGACGAGGCCAGGCGTGACCCGCTGACTGGCGTTTTCAACCGTCTGGGGCTGGCGGAGATGGTGGCGCGCGAGCCGGAGCTGCTGCGCCAACCCACGGCCTTGTTCTATATGGATCTCGATGGTTTCAAGCAGGTGAACGACCGGCACGGGCACCCGGCGGGTGACGCGCTGCTGAAGTTGGTGACCGAGCGCTTAAGCGCGGTCGCCCGCAAGGGTGATTGCCTGGCGCGGCTGGGGGGTGATGAATTCGCGCTGCTGGCGCGCGCCGCCACCGCCGAGCAATGCGAATTGCTGGCGCGGCGGCTGGTAGAGAGCATCGCCGGCAACCCATTTACCTTACAAGACGGGATCATCGCCCGGGTCGGCCTGAGCCTGGGCTATGCCTGCGCGCCGCAGGACGGCACGGCGCTCGAAGACCTCAGCCGGCAGGCGGATATGGCGCTGTACGCGGTGAAACAGAACGGCAAGGGCACCTGGCGCCGCGCCTGCGCGGCTTGAGCGTGGCGCCAGGCTTGCCGGCTGGCGGGATTTGGCGGTAAGGCCAATAATCCTTACCCGGAGTTGTTTGGTGCCTGCGTAATTACCGGTCTCACGAGATCACCCTTTGCGCATGGCCGCGGTAACGCGGCCCATCATTCACTTGCGTCCATTGGGGTGGCGGTGCGAGACCGGTATGGCACGCTTTGCGTTTGCCGCTGATGTTGAGCTCAGCCCCCAGGCGCCTGCCCCACCACCCTGCCAAACCGATTTCCGTTCAGCGGTAACGCCTGCCGTCATCTTGATGGACTTCCTCCGGGAAGGCCTACGGGATGTCTGTTCGCCACGTTATCTGGACCATAACACCCACCAAAGCCCCGCAACCCGTGCTCGCCTGCAACCGCTGCGGCGGCCAGCAGCCTTATGAGAGCAGCGGCAAAATCAGGCTGAACGCCAACGGCAAAAAACTCGATGCCTGGCTGATTTATCACTGCACCGGCTGCGGCAATCGCTGGAACCGCGCGATTTTTGAGCGCCGGAATGTGGCCAGCATCGCCCCCGCGATGCTTGTAGCGCTGCAGCGCAACGAGGCTGAATTTGTCGAGGCCGTCGCGTTTGATGTGCAAGGCCTGCGCGCTCACACAAAGCGGATCGAGGAATTCGCCGGCTACGCGATTGAAAAAATCACACCATCAGGTAATGGTGGCGATTGGACACATACCGAAGTCATCGTGGCGCTGCGGCGGCCTCTGGCACTGCGGGCAGACCGGCTGCTGGCCGCAGAGCTGGGCATTTCGCGAAACGGCATCGAGCGGTTGGAGGTTGAGGGCAGCATAAAAATCAGCCCGCCACACGCGTTGCGCAAACCGGTGACGGATGGGATGCGCATCGTGATCGAACGGGCGGCGTGGATGTGGTAACAAAACAAGCGCTTCTATTTGTGACCCTTGTTCGGCGCCCTCCGGGCCTGCGCCCGATTCAGACGTTGCGGCTCCAACGCTCCGTCATCGGGACACAAGAAGCAAAAAACTTTGTTTTATTTAACCCTCAGCCATGCCACGCGCAAAGCTCAAAGTGACAAAAGTTTTTTGGTGCTTTTTTTCAAAAAAGAACCGCTTGACTACCCGTGCGCCACCCC
>Ga0209208_10002051_pt1 | contig 28750 bp, 30 predicted proteins | sample S1TSphfallax_3_FD_187694 | JGI IMG/M metagenome (GOLD analysis project Ga0209208, IMG submission 187694) | Host-associated microbial communities from peat moss isolated from Minnesota, USA - S1T2_Fd - Sphagnum fallax MG (SPAdes) (version 2) | ecosystem: Host-associated > Plants > Peat moss >...
GGACACATAACAACAATGAAGCCATAACCATATGTGATAGAATCTATAACATGGAAAGAGTTGGTATGTTTTACCCAATGCCATGGTGTGTAAGGTTTCTTAAGTTTTACACATTTTCAAGAGGGAAACATTCCCCTAGTCCACCCATTACATGGTGATATTGGAAGAAATTGCAAACCATGGTTTTCTAAAAGGTTCAATAATAGGCAATGCCAAACAATCCTTGCAATGATGCAAGAAGAGGGGCCCATGTTGTTTGTTGGTGGGGTGGGGTCATTGATTAAAATGGGTTGGCAAGCCCAAGCCTAGGAAGAATTTCAAAAGCTAACAGATTGTTCCAATTGGAGGCCAAGATTTTATACATGGTCACAAAACATCTAGTTATAAGCCATCCAAGAATTTGTAGTGGGTAATAGGAAGGATTTTTTTAATGGTTGGTAAATTCATGCTTAAAGTGCACTTGCCAATTCCTTTGATTCCACATTCACAAAATGGTTGATGCTTGAAAAAGACATTGATCTTGGTTGGGTCATTGTGAGATCAGGTTTGTATGTCCTACCATTATTACAAGATGTGGGTGTAGTTCACTAGTCCCCGTTCATTAAACTAATGAATTCACTACTTTCCAACTAGTCCTATTTACTACAACCAATGCATTCATTCAAAATCTAGTGAAATCACTTGGTGTACATGGACACCTTTTGTTATAATGTACCCACCAACACAATTGTTCCAATAATAATAAATATGTTCTATTCAGCATGGACATTTGTGTATTCAAATGTTAGATGAAACAACAACACATTTCCATAACATGATATATGATGGCAAACATTTAGTTATTCAACTATTGTTAACGGGTATTTTTTTTTATTCCCATTAAGTTTTCAACTTTTGATTTTTCCAACAATAGGTTCCTAAAACAACAAACATGTACAACTATATTATCAAAACAAAAACTATCTACAATTCTTAACTAACATGCATTCAATTTGCATATGACTTGAAGAAAGTTGGCTAAAAGAAAATGTTTCATGCACTACTACAAAATGTGGGTGCAGTTTTCTAGTCCCCGTTCACTAAACCAAAGAATTCACTACTTCTTCAATGGCCCCCATTCACTACAACCAATGAATTCACTCAAAATCCAATGAAATCACTTAGCGTACAAGGACACCTTTTGCTATAGTGATGTTTCAAATGAAAAATAAACACAAAAATCTTAATAAAATCATAAGTCTCCTTCTCAAAGAAATCTATCCTCTTAGTTTTATACTAGCTAATTCAAAAATTAAACAGTCACAACTGACTATTTAAATAGTCATTAACCAATACTTATTAATAAACCAAATTTTCAAAAAACTACACCTTGTTTCACTACTTGTTCAATTACTTATTTTGTCACATGCTTTGTAGACTACTAGTTGACTATCCTATCAACTTGTTTATTAACCTAGTATAATACTACATGTTAGGTTTAGTAATTGGTTACATTAATATTGCAAGTTAAGCTAAATAACATGTTAAATCACCTATTAGGTTTAACAACTTGCTTAAATCTATAACCTATTAAGTCATATTTTACTAAATATAGGTAGCATTATCCCCCTCTGAAAACTGCATTTCATCCTCAAAATGCTACCTCAAAGTCCTAGGTTAGTTAGTCTTTTACAACTAGTTGATTAATGGTTCCTTTGACAAGTTCAACACATGTTTCCTTTTCATGTTTAGCTTGATTCAAAATCTGAAGACTTGTTAGTGTTGTAGTCCTCTATCGATCATGTGTTTCTTCAAAGGTCACTATGGGTGTTGTGAATACCTTCAAAACATGCAAGGTACTAGAAATCAAAGTAATTTCTTCACCTATACCTATTTCATGGGGGGTCAGTAATAAACTAGCAGATAAGAACTCCAAGGGTCCTACTCCACTATCTAGTATAATAAATGAAGGATCAATGAGTTTAGCTTGTTCCTTAACATACTTTTCACTACCTCTCACATGTTCAATAATAATAGTGGTAACTTGAAAATGTAGGGTAAAAGTCTAAACATGTGAAGGTATGATCTTTAAACCTATTCCACCTCCTAGTGGACTAATTAGTTTATTAGTGGCAATAGGTTGTACCATAGATGGTGTTGCTGGTGTTTTGCTATTGGTTCCAATTTCCACAAATATGAAACTAAGGGGTTTGTATTTAAAGTTAGGGAAAGTGGTTCGATATGCTTTCACTCTAGTTGGTAACCATGTTCATTGAAATGGGTTAATTCCATGCTTGTTGCAACCCTAGCCTTGGGCTCGCAACCAAGGCAGGGGCTTGCAAGGGTGCGGGCCAAGAGGGAAGCCCAGGAGTCACATTTCATGTTCTTGGGAATGTAGGAGAGTGTGAGGGAATGAACCCTCACACTCCCAAATGAGCTCTCACTTTTGGGAGTTAGAGTCATGATGGACTCCTGAACCTTTAGAAAGAAATTTCAGGGGACAAAACCCATTGGATTGAGAAGTTATTTATATTATTAAAAAGATCTTAGAACTTAGATGTCTAAAATGGGCTCGCATGACCCATTTGAACACTTCAAACACAAGTTATGGCCAAAAGAAAAGTTGGGAGTCAAATTGCCAATTTGACTCCCAACCATTAAAAGTTAGGAATCGCCTTGATTTCCTTGCATGTAGGTGGCGTGCCACATACCGTTGAAAAGCTCTCGACAAGGGCTACAACTTTGCTTTAGACCTTATCTCCATCAAAGGTCTACATGTAAAGTTATGGGCCCCCAAAGTCGCAGGAATCCTAGTTGTGGGAATTTCAAAATGACATTTGGGTGCTAATCCCGAGGCGAGACACAAAGTAAACTATAGGGGGGAAGGTGGTGGTTTCCCCCCAAGTCCGGGCCATGGTGAGTCTTGTGAGTTTGTGTTTGCCCGTGATTCGTCTGTGCACCAAAGTGCTTCAACTATGCACTAACCAACTTGTTGTTTGGTTTGTGCAGGTCCGTGTGAGTAAATAAATTGCTTATCAATCCTCCTAGTCCCCATCCCAGAGTTCTAGCACGCCCCTTCACCCCCCAAAGTGTTGTGAACCAAGGAACGTGCCCCAACTCTTTACTCTTCCGTTATTTTCGCTTCAAACTCACATTTGAGTTTATCAAGAAGCTTGGGAGTGTGTCAATGCTTTCTTGAATTAGCTCTTCCATGAACTCTTGAATGGTTTGCCACCACTCCTTCCATTTCGGGTTTTTATCTCCCAAGGCTTAATTATGCACTTTGAGTAACGTATTGTACAATAATAATTCCTTGAACACCTTTAACTTATTGTTCATCCTAAAAGGTATAATGGGGTTGGGTCTGTTCAATTGTACTTTAATTGTCTCATACTAACCTTTCCAATCTTGGATTTGGGCAATCAAAGTTTCTTTTTCTTTTTCAAACTTTATATTAACAATTACTTGCTGTTCCTTGAGCTCTTGACAAATTTGCTCCAAATTGATTATGGTATTCTATTATTGCATACTTGACTCTTCCATTTTGTTGTATAGTCTCACGTCATTTGTTCAAAGTCAGTTTGGAAACACTTCAAGTCGTTGTGAGTTTTCCAATTGAGTTGATTAAACTTGGCATTATTTTTGTTGTAGGCTTTCAATTTTCCTAACATCCTATTCTACCTTTCTGGACTTGTTGGATAGGTTTTGGTTTTCATGTTGAACCTAATTCAATTACCCTTTAACTATGACTAGTTTTTTTTCACGCTTCTTAAAGGTCTGTTGCATTTTATTTAGCTCTAGGCTATATGTTTATAGGTGATTGTTGGTCTCAAATAAGTTTTCCCCAATTTGTTCACATTCAACTCTAAGGTTGGAAAGTTCTTACAATGTCCTTAGTCGAGTTATGGCATTCTAGGTAGCTTACTCAAAAGACATATTAATTTGTCTCAGGTTATGTATGGAATGACCAAAAATTGGGATATGTTGGGTTATGGAAAATTACGAGTTTTCTACATGAACATGTTCAACTACATGTTGAATTGGTTGTGATACTTTTGTAGTTGCAATTACATGTTGTTCAGGCTTTGTAATAAGTACACAAGTTCAATAGGTTTAACTTGGATGTTATCATTACTTAGTCTAAATTGGGCTCAAGTTCTTCCTCCATGTTGCCATGTGTAGGTGTTGCTTGAAACTCTTCTCCACCTCCACCTCCCATCTTGTCTAAACAAGTTCATTCTTCATCCTCCTCTGAATCAATAACTTACGACCTAAAAGGAGTTATAAACTTAATTTTTGGTGGTGATGTAACATGTTCATGATTTAACTTGTCCCTTGGTGTAGGTGATTACGTGTGCATCTTCAATCTATGAAATTGATGTACTAATAAAGGCGAAACTATGGTTGAACATGTTGGTCTTCTTTACTTCAAAAATTGTTCCCTTGTGACAAGTTCAAGTGAAACTTGTTGCTCATGAGCAACTTGTCATTCTTGACTAGTTGGTGACATGGGTTCTTATGGGGTTGTTGTTCTTAGTGAAGGCACCTCAAATAATGGGAACCACTTCCTAAACAAAATATCTAGGATATGCCCTGAGTAGCAATTATCTGCCTTGGTTTTGATAGAAGTTGAGTTAGTTGCTACTTTCTTCTAACGTTTTGTCTAGCAAATTAACTCAACAAATAACTATTCATCAACACTATAAGGAGCACCAATTAACAAGTTGCCCCTTGTTAGCTAGGTCAAATGAAAAAACAATCATACCATTAAAATACACTGACCTCTTTCGTTGGTAAATTATTTGCAAAATGGCTACAAATCTCACATGAAATTCTTCTTTCATGTGAACTACATTCCATTGTTCATTTTCCACAAAAGCATGTGGACTTATAATCTTCCTCAAAATGGTTTTTTCTTCTTCAAATGTTGCATTTGTAGCATCTACTACACCTTCTTGGGAAATTCCAAGTTGCTCATGAATAAGTACTTAATCAATCAAATTTTTTTAACCACACACTTGTCCTTGGATTCTTCCATCCTCTAGTTTTTCCCATGTTTGTAAAAAACTCTTGTAACAAGTCCTCTCATGGCGCAATCCATTGTAGGGTGAACAGGTCCTCCAAATTGACTCATCTGACCCATTTGAATTTGTTAGTGTTCATTTTAATCCATTGTGGCATCTTTTGGGTCTCTTTCACCTTAGACATTGTCTTCTTTTTAACATGTTTATCAACATGTTCTTTTGTAAGCAATTTGCCTTTTCTTTTCATCATGTCTTTGGTCCTTGATTGTGGGCATTGTGGAATAACATTGCAAACAAGTTATTTTCCAAAGAGTTATTGGATAAATTCTTCTACATTGTCTCTATTCATAAGTTGTTTCAATTCAACTCTTCCTCCCTCCACAAGTTTTGATTTGGGAGCTTGGGGTGTCTACTCCTCAGTAATAGGTTGAAAGATTATTTCCACCTCTTCCTTTAAGTCTAAAATAACTATAACTCATGACTTTGGTGTTGCTATAGAAGTAGTAGTTATTTTAAGAAAAAATAAAAGTTGCTTCTAAATCTTCTTCTAAATCCTTACTTTTATGTTCTCACTCAAAAATTATAAGCTTTTCTACTATAGGTTCACGCAAAGCTAGAGGTTTGACGCAAATTGCTCCTATTAAATGAACCTATTTAGTTTTTTCTTTCCACGTGTTCTTTCCTAGCAGTTTCAGCTTTCCTTTCTCTATTTCTCTCTCTCTCTCTCTCTTGCTTCTATTTTTAACTTCTTTAAAGCGCTTTCACTCATTGACTCTAATAACAAAAAGAAATAAAAAACATGAAGAGGCAAGATAAGGGATGCAGTTGTTCTTTATAACTTTCTAGCTGATAACAACTTTGCAATGGTGAATATTAGATGTGACTTTTACGGTTATGGACTTCCAAGATATAGATGTCTATAGGTCCTTGACTAAATGTGTTATTTTGTACACAATTAAATTTAATAGTACATCATTATGATAATGAGCAAGTACATATGTTCCAATAATATTGCCATGTGTCAAATAATTATTAATAAGTTCAAATTTTACAAGTTCAAATTTTGCATTTTCAAGAGGTTCCTTTGTTTGAACATGTTCATCAATTACCATGTTACTAGGGTCACCTAATACAAGTTGTAAAGTTTTATCTTCAATAAACTTATATGGCTTCAACTTGTTAATGTTAACAAGAACTGGGTTAGGATCAAACTTATCAATGGTGACAAATAGAACAATATTATTGGGCAAACAATATTGGATTATGTATGGCCCAAACCATTGTCTTTGAAATTTTGGAGCATTTTTAAAAACGACCCTTAGAAACCGTAACAGGTAGTCTCCAAATTGAAACTTAGTTTCAATGAATCGATTCTATTACGATAATGACATGTTTCGCTAATTAGAAACAACTAGATCATATGTGATCAGCCCGTTCTCTTGTAACTTCTTTAGTTCTAATAGTTGGCTAATTAGTATTCTAATAGGTGTTGGATCTACATGTTCACTAAGTTTGGGTGATAACTTTGTAGGCAATAATGGATGTAATTTGTACACAAGCTGAAATGGGGTATGACCTATTCCAACTTTGTAAACGGTTCAATATGAGAAAAAGATTGTGGATAGGTGCTCATCCCAATCATTCTTGTTCTCATTAACCAATTTGGTTAATAAGGTTCCAAAAACCATGTTTATATTTTCAACCTGTCCATTTCCTTGCGGATGATACATTCGATATAATTGGTATGTCTAAGGATAAAATTGTCAATAAGATATTTGATTGCATCATTGATAAAATGGGTACCTTGATTGGTCACGATTGTCAATGGACATCCAAATCTTATAAGGATATGCCCGTACAAAAACTTAGCAGTTACTACAAGAGTGTTGTTGTGAATGCTCGTGCTTCCCCCACTTTGTTGCATAGTCAGTGGCCACTATAATGTATTGGTTTCCTAACAATCTACTTGCAAGCTTAACAAGTCCAATAAAATCCAATCCCCATTTTTGAAATGGTTTTAAAAGTAGAGTAGTAACCAATTTGGCCAAGTTTTGCATTAATAAGTTACTTGTTTTTTGACATTGATCACAAGTTCAACAATATTCATGAACATCTCGATTCATCATTAGCAACCAATAACTAGCAACCAAGATCTTTTTCACATTAATTGCCTTATTGCAACTCCTCCATGCAATTCTTGGAAAACTGTGAGTACCTATTTTGGTTGCAAGACTAAAAAAAACGTATTATCTTGTCCAAATTTTTATAATATTCTTTCTTGAAGCACAAATGGCTTAACTCTTTGGGCTAAATATTGTTTTTGTGATGTAATAAACTTCTCTGGCATCATTCCCTTTAATGCATACTCGTAAACACTTTGTAACCACTCAAGTTGTAATGTGAACAAATGAACATCACAGGTTTGATCAAGTACTCCTATAGTTCTGTCTGGTTAGGTAACCTACTCAGTGCATTTGCCTTTAGATCAAATCTACCAGGTTTATAAACAATCTTGAAATCATACTTCAAAAATAATAATAATCATATAGTTAACTTGCCATAAACATGTGGCTTGTTAATTAAATGTACTAAAGCCATATGGTTTACATAAAATGTGAACATGTTGCCTAACATGTAATGCTTAAACTTGTGTAATGCATAGACCATAACTTAAGCCTCTTTTTGTAGTAGTATAATTTTTTTCAACATAATTGAACAATTTTAATGAATACATAATAGGTTGATCTATTTTACTCGTTGGGTTTTGAGCTAATATTGCCCTTATTATTAACTAAGATGCATTAAATGAACATGAAATTTTAATACAAAATTAGGATTTATGAATACATGAGCTTGAATGTACTAGTTTTTTATGTCTTCCCAAGCAGTTTGACATTCAACAATCCACTTGAATACTTTAGTTTTCTTGAGTAACTTGGTAATTGGTGCCATGGTAGAAGCAATTTTTTTGATGAAACATTTATAAAACTATGCCATTCCATTGAACACTTGAATTTCCTAAGGTGTTTTAGGTACTGCCATTTTGATTAGAGCCTTTATTTTCTTAGGATAGGTGTTTTCCCCTCTTTGGAGAGTATGAATCTTATAATAGTTCTAGAATAGACCATAAATGCACATTTTTCTAAATTCAAACTAATGCCATACTCTACATTTAAAGAAACACTTTATGAGTTTTTCTAAATGAGTGGACAAGTCATTAATAATATTAAAATCATCTAAAAGGATATTCATGAATACATCAATGTATTCATGGAAAGCTTTGGTGATTACCTTTTAATAAGTGGATGGTCCATTTTTGACCCCAAAAGGCATTACAACCCATACAAAAGTCCCCCATCAATAACAAAGCTAGTTTTGTACTAGTCTTTTGGTGTTATGGAAATTTAATGGTATCCAAAAAAATCATCTAAAAATGTGTAAACCTCATGTCCAACTACAATATTAATAACCTCATCAGTAAAAGGTAACGGGTATGGATCTTTCTTTGTGGCAAACATTAAGCTTTCTAAAATCCACACAAATTTTGAGTTTCTCATTTTTTTTAGGCACTACAACTATAGGTTATAGCCAAGTAACCTTTTCAACATGTTTAATAAAACCTACAACAAGCAATTTGTCAATATCCTGTTTGATAATGGCTATGTAATGAAGATTCAACTAATACCTTGTTTGATGAGCAGGTGGTATCAATGTGTCTAGTTTAATTTGATGTTGAACTATCTTAGGTGGTATGTCATTCAAGTCTTTGTAAGTCCACACAAAGATGTCTTTGAACTCCTTCAATAATTCAATCAATTGGGAATTGATAATAGGTTCCAGATCAACACTAATTTTAACTTGTTGCGAGTTTTCTTCAAAACCTTGCTTGATCTTATTAAGTTTTTTTTCTTCTATGATTGTCCAACCAATAATGTAAATATTTTGAACTCTTATCCGAGTAGGCATCTTGTCAATCTCCACTCCTCCTACTTCATGTTGAAAGAAAATCTTTGGCAAATATATGATGTTTAAAAGTATCAAGAGGTATAGTTATTTGAATAGGTAATATAGATACCAGTTTGATAGGTTTATCAAACAAAACAAGTAACACAAATATGGATTCAACAAGTACAAATATATGTTCAACTAAATTCAAACATGCTAATGAAATCAAACTAACGAGTTACTATGTTTTAACTAGTGTAGGAACATATATGGTCCCTATTGAAAACAATCTTAAGTAAGTAACAAACATTAAATCTTTTTCCTCATCATATATTCTAGAATGCAAATCATAACATACTAACACTTCTAGATGTTTAATTGGTATTCCAAGTTTTTTTGTAATAGGTATAGTTTTAACTATACCCATTCCTTTGTATAGTGATAATATTGTTGCCCCAATCATGAGACACTTTAACATCTCTCAGCCAAGGACATCCTAACAACATAGAATAGCTATGATTTGATCAACCATGCATAAGTTGTATGGTGTTGGTTTTGGTTTTGATAGACCTAATTGCACTTTCAGTTTCTCCATAATGATATTAACTTTACAACCACCATCTAGAAGTGCATCTTCTATAAAAAAATTTCCTACTTGAACCTTTATCACTACTATTTTATGATCAATGGCAATTGAAGCAACTACCAATTTTGGTAAAGTAGGTTTTGATAGTACCAGGGTAAGTATGTACCATTTGATATTAGGTATCACTTGCAACAATTGTCCCAAGTTCAATGTATACTTGGTTTCCAAAACTTGTTTACTAACGTCATTTAAAATTTCTTCCGAAGTCTTTTTTTATTGTAACTTGTTCTTTTATCACAATTGGTACAAGTTAATGATGATTTGGCTATAACAATAGGTGTTACATGTTTAGTTACTATATTAGCCTCTTGTGTAGTTAGTAGAACATTTTAATTTAGACTAATAAGTCCACTTTCCTCACATACTACAATAGTTTCCTTGTGCTCAATCAAGGTATCTTTCTTTACACATGTGGTTGCTAATTTCAAGTAAGGTAATAACTTTGCTTTGAAAACAATGGTGAGGAAAACATATATTGCTTTAACTTGTAAACAATTAACTAATTTCAATAAGTGTTCATAGTAAACCTCAACATGTTTGGCGATTTGTTGTTGTATGTTTCACAATTGCATATAGACCTCCTCATCATTCTTCACAATTTTGATTCACTTGCAAAATGCTTGCTCCAACTCTTCAAAAGTGCAATTTGGATGGTTTTGAACAAAAATTTCACCCCATTTAGAGATACTATCTTTGGGAGTAAAACCAAACAAGTTGTTGAAGTTAGCTTCCATTGTTTCACCATTAGCTTTAATAGCCTTCTTGAACACTTTGATGTGAGCATCATGATTAGTGTCTTTGACATAGGTTGGATATTGTAACTTTTGTATGGTAGTTTCGTTGTTGGTTTTGGTACAAGTTACACAACAATTGTTAATACCATGGTGGTATAAACATGCATGGTTCAGGTGTTGGCCATCCATATGATCCAACATGTGGATAAAATGGTGGTCTTCTAGGTGGATCTCCTTTGGGTGAACTTCTTCCAGGTGAGTCTCCAACTTGTTATCCATCTGGTTGTCAGTGAGCAAAACCTCTAAGTACATAAGTTGGTAAATTGGTATTAACATGTATGTTGGTACTAATGCAATAATAGGTTGATGGACATGTGGTTTATCCATGTTGGTCACTAGTTGAACCACTATAAAAAACTAATTTCTAATAAAATGTGGTGTATGTGTTGGTGGTACAAGTTATTCATGTGTTAGGTACACATACCTAGATACATATCATGTATAATTCTTAAAGATTGAAAGATAAAATCCTTTTGTTCTAGTTGGGTATATTGGATACAAATTAGGATTTAAAGGTACAAAAGGGGGTATGACATTATACCACATTGGGTATGTTGAAATAGGTAACATGTTGGTTTTGCCTAGTACGATTGATGTAATAGGTTGTGACCAAGTTGTATGATAGTTAATAGGTACTATTGTATGACTTGTACTAGGATTCATGGCTTGAGTAATTAATATAGACACATTGGGTACTACTATTGTAGTAGTTGGAAGAATAGGTTGATGAACATTCATCACCTTTTCCCTTAATAATTGCCTTAGTTTATCATTAATAAATAAGCAACAATTGAACATGTGTCCCACTTGTCAACAATATGAACAAGTTATAATTCCAGCACCTTAGTTTCTTTTTGAAATTAGTCTATGGTGTGCAACTTGTGATCTTTCACCTTGACCATGTACTGATCTCATTAGTGAAATGCCTTGTTGGTACATGGCTTCTTGCCGAATAATCATTGGTCTTGCTCAAGGTTTGACAAGTTTTATATTTGGTATGGAAATTGATTGATTAAAGGGTCTTCAATCGATGTGACAAAGGTGCTCCAACCTATTGAATAGTTGAAATTGTTCCACCTCCGATTTAGGGGGTACCGAATTTATATTGGTATTTGGTGGTTAGTTTTGAAAACAAATATATGTTGCAATTGGTGTAGGTGCACCAATTATGGGCAAATAATAACTTGGGGTTGCAAATCAACATGGTTGTTTTGCGGAGATACCTTCATCAAACGACTGAACAAGTTCATGATTATCATGATGAACACTCATTGCCCATAGTTGGGTTGATGTGTGTGGTGTTTCTTGATGAATGGTTAAAAATGCGACTAGGTCTTTCTACACAATCAGTTTGATTGCATTTTAATGTTGCTCATTGGCTTCCCCCCTTTGTGTTGTATCTATGTTTGGTGCATTCATAGGTTTGTTTCCCATAGGTTGCATTTATTGTTCATCTTGCTTTTATGTAGATTTTGGAATAGGTTGATGTGTAACCAATTTTAGTTGTTTTTTAATACTTTTAATAACTATTCTTGACATTCTCTGAAATTATAGGTTCTAGGAAAACCTTTGCATTATTTTTTGACATAAGACTAAAATGACATTTCCTAATAATAAAAAAATTGCAAAAAAATCTTTTACAGTTTGGGTGCTAATTTCCTTCAAAAACTTCTACACTAACCTCACCCTATTTCCTAATGCTTCAAATGAAATCAAGAGACAACAACTTGAATTCTAAAAATTACACAAAACAAACAAACATTCTACAAATTAGAATTTCAAGCATGATTTCTTTTCAACCTAATCTACTAAAACTATTGAATTTAATCAAAAATTTTAAGCATGATTATTTTTGAATTCCAATCCATTACGTGGTTGCCCAATGTTAATGGGTTTTTTTCTATTTCCATTAAGTTTTCAACTTCTTATTTTCTAGTAACATGTTTTTAAAACAACAAACAAGTACAATTAAACTATCAAAATAAAAACTATTTATAATTCCTAGCTAACATGTACTCAATTTGCATATAGCTTCAAGAAAATTGGCTAAAAGAAAATGTTTCATGTTTCAACTGAAAGAGACACACAAAAATCTTGGTAAAATCACAAATCTCCTTCTCAAACAAGTCTATCCTCTTAGTCTTATACTAGCTAATTTAAAAATTAGACAATCACAATTGAATATTTAAATAGTCATTAGCCAATATTTAAATTAACAATCCAAAATTTCAAAAAACTACACCTTGTTTCACTACATGTTCAACTACCTATTTTGTCACTTTTTTATAAACTACTAGTTGATTATCTTGTCAACTTGTCTATTGTTTTGCCTTAAATTAACATTGTGCACATTCCAAGTTTCAATTGTAACATGGTCTAAGATGCCAAATATTGCATTTTATCAACTATTGTGCCCTAAAATCACATAGGGGGGCACATTCCAAGTTGTAACATGATCTAAGATGGCAAACACATACCTTTAGCAATTGTTTTGCCTTAAATTTGGTTAGGGGGCATTCCAAGTTTCAAAAGTAACATTTAGATAATTATAAATATTTCATGGAAAATGTTTACCTTTATCAAGTGTTTTGCCTAAATTGGGTTAGGAGGCATTCCAAGATTTGAAATAATGGCATGTGAGTCAAGGATAGCCAGGTGCAAATTCTTTAAGGTGTACCAAAATCTTGGCACATCACCAACCTTTTTTGTCTTTTTCACCTAGTCCTTTTCTACCATCTAAAACACATTTATGGATGATTACAATGGAATCTAAAATTTTAATAGTTTAAAATATAGTCATTCTGAAATTTTTGACAACTTTCAATTCATTATTTTTTATGGGGACCATAATATAAAAGGTAAAAAAGGATTGTAGTAAGGACCAAGAATTTTGTGTGGTACACCTTAAAAGATTTTCACCCATCCACATCAAACAAGATGAGGGATTGTCACATGCAATGATTCCTTGTTGGGGAATGACTATTTGTGGGTCAAGATGTTACAGACCTTGATGCTATGAAATTTGTTTCTCATGGTGATGCTGAAGGTTTGAGTGCCAACATAACCAACAATGCCAAGGAGGTGCACCTTTACCTGGTGGGTGGCGAAGGTTTACCCCAACTTCCACACCTAACCCTCCACACCCCAACACCCTATTTTCCACACTCCATATAATTGCCCTCATCAAAAGGGCAATTAATTTGCATTGGTCAAGTCCCAACAATTGTTGTCAAATTCTTATTTCAAAAATAACCTTCAATCCCAATTTTAACTTTATGTTGTTTTTCTAAGGAATCTCTAGTCTGGTCTTGAGATCAATTCTTCCAATTTTGAAAATATTCAGTTTTGATTATTTTCACAAAGAATTTAAAGTCAATCTAGTTTTAGACATGTTCCAATTCCATCTCCATTCCACACAACTAAACAAATTGAGTGTGTGAAGTGTTCATCTGTTCAATTAGCCCACATAATTCAAAAATAAAGATTATGCAGTATTAATTATGTACAATAGTCATACAATATTTGCCTCAAATGTAAGGCTAATCTTATATTATTTTCTCCCTACAGCTGAACTTATCTACTTAAAGACCCTGAACTTGTTCAAAATGAGATAACACCCCCATTTACATTCTCATTCAATTTTGAAAAGAGACCAGGTTTCAATTGCAATTCTGACAAACCTTGAAACCTCCAGTCCAAAGCCCCTATAACCTCAACATGGCTAAATCCCAGAACCTGCCAACTCTAGCCTCATCCCCTTGCTACCAAATTTCTTCTCTGGTAATGGAAATGCAATAATGGTGTCCAAGAATACAATTTCCAGTTTGGTTTTCAATACATAAAATTTCGGAATTTAGTAGTTTAATTTTTTCTGGAAAAAGAAAATGGAAGCACCCTGACTTTTAGAACAAGCAGCTCATCACATAATGCCTCTGCCCCTGCTGGCAAGTTTAAACTAGCAAGAGTTAAAACATGAAATGTTCAATGAAATTCCCAAAAAATGAACTCGGGGACCAGTAACACTAGATAAACAGTCCTCAAATCATGGGACCGGATGTACTTCATTTCATAGTCTCTCTGTTACAGGGAGAGCCAACAAATAAATCAATTCCAAAAGCATCATGCAAGATAAAAGGTGGGGCCAGGGGATTCTGGGCTAACAGGGTTCTATAGCAATATATCCATGTGGTGATCAGGAGGCACACAGTGTGATGAAATGACAAAGACAAATTTTCCAGTGTTAAATTACAATCATTGAGTGAGGACGTGCATTTTGGTCACTGGGTACAAAGGAATTTACTTTCACACCTGAAGTTGGCTGAAGTTGGATGTACAGTATCCACTGATGTGCATCTAGAAGGTTTCTAATGTACATCTTTCATGAGTGGGGTTGTGGTTGGGGGTTGATTTGTGAGTGGATTCTCAAGCTCTTCATAATGGCTGAAAGGTGGGGGTGGTGCTGGTGCTTTCATCTCAATTGCAGCTGCAACAGCAGCACTGGAAGAGCCAATGACCAAGCTTGGGCCTTGAGCTTCACGTGGGCTTGCCAGCTCTTTTTCCACTTCTTCAAATTTTGAAGTTGCCCATGGTGCTACACCTACAATCGGCGTTGCAGTATTGAGAACAAGAGATGAAATTGCTTCCCTTGATGAATACCATGAATTCCCACATTTCAAACATTCCAGCTGCACAGAGAGCACAGATTTACAGATGGTAAGGTTATCACCACAGAAAGCAGCATTCAATTTGAGATGGTAAACCCAGATTCAACTGGACCTGCTGCAATTTCAAGCTATGACATGTTGGATCCAAGCTAAAATACTCGGAATAGCCTCAAGAAAGTGAGCATCAAAGCAAAGAGCCTAGTAGTAGGAACTAGGATCACTACCAGTGGGCTAAGCATCTTGGTCATCTTGCATGGGTTCAACATTTAAACCCATGAAGTGTTTTTATAGCTATCCTGGACTAATGGGGGTTTGGAGTAGGCATATTTATCCGGTGTGAAAGGAAACCCAGGGCCTCTCAAGATGGCTGTCACCCATTTGGCAGCCTCCACATCAAAATGACAAGCAATGCCCAGGATCCAAACTCACAACATGCTGCTGGGCACATTGCCCTTCTATTTTCTCAAGTCCAAAGAACTACCTTGCAAATATGTGGATAGCATTTACCTGATAACGATCCCCAAAGCCAACATGAATAATATCTTTAACAGCAACTTCACGTTGACCACATAATGAACACCGCACATCTGCCATCTGTGGAATCACATGGTTGTAATAAGCCTTGTTCATCACCTGCATGCTTCTTGACAGCCTATGAAACCTTGAATGTCCCATACCTATTGGCAGATGCTTCACAATCAAGTGAAATAGCAGCAGGTGCCTAGCCCAATTCAAACTGGAAACTGTTTTGAAGGTCAGCTAGGACAAGACAGCAGGATTCATTACTGATATCAATCTTACTGGAAGAGTAAAACCTGCTGTGCCCAAGTAACACAGTCAATGGCTCCTGGTTGGAAAAGTTGGTCCAGATGGTGGTGTTATTCCCACAAGAAGCACTAGGAACCATGAGAAGCAAGGAAATTTTCAAAAAACAATACCTGTAATGTCCGTTCTTCTGGTGGTTCTTGGCCACTCTTTTCAGCAGCTGTAAATCCATCCTGTAGCAAACAACAATCTGGAGTGAGCAATTTTTTGAGTGAAACAAGTTGTGGCCTAGGTCCATAGGGGTATAACTCAACTGTACAAATGAAGTGCAAATCAAACAATACAAACTTCACTACAGATTTGACAATGCTCTTGGCATTCTCAAAACTCCAGGACCAGGCAAGTTTGGGAACCACACCTTTAGTTCAGCAGGACTCATGTTGATAACTGTTGCAGGCTCCAACTCTTTACTTAACAGGCGTTGTGCAAGGACTTTATTATTCTGCAATTTCACAAATGATACTCCACAGTTCAGCTATAATGTACAAAAAGCTCCAGAAGATGAAAGACATCCAGGTAAAACATGGATAATTTTGTCTCCACAACGGTATATTCATAAGGAAGCAACAGCCTGATTTCTCAAAACATACCAATGCCCCACTGTGGCTGAATTGCACACCTAACATGCACTGTGTGGCTGGCTTTGAACAACTACTTGCAAGGTGGAAATGAGCCCTAACACTAGGCTGTTGCATGATGCAATCCCTAATCTAAAATTATCAGGCCCTTCTGTACAGCATTTACTTGAATGTGGAATTCAGGTTTTTGCAGGAATGCTTGATTAGCATCACAAAGCCTAGATACCTTGACATTAAAATCCAGTTGACGCATCTTGAGATTGTACTTGTGAAGGTCTGTGCCAAGTGAATCATGGCTGAGCTGTTCCAGAGCACGAACTACGGCCATAGCAGCGGTTGCAACCTCTGGCCAGGCCAATGACCCCGCACCCTGCACCTCATGACCCTGTTCAGACTTTTGGCTAGCTCTTTGCCAATAATACTCCAGGACAAGCCCATGCACATACAATGATAATGATCTTGACACTAAAAGCAACTAATGCATAAGTGCATAGTTCCACATCCCACACACACACACTCTTCAACATAGTTATTATCTTGTACTGAGTGGCATACCAAGGTAGACTCTCGATTCACTGGCAACTCATGATCTGAGACTTCACATCCATTCTGAGGTTTGCTTGCAGAACCCACATCTGTCTCATTTTCCTTCATTGTGTTATTGCCCACTCCACTTTGCACACTGAGGTCTTTCCCACCTCCACATATATCCCGCACTGTCTGCACCAATTTTTCAACCCACCGATCACGAGCATGCACACCCAACAGCATATCATGGACCTGTAACAATGTTGAAACCTCAGCATCTGTCCCAACAGCACTTGGTGGTGTCTCCACTCGAGCAAATCTATCAGACTTATTACTTAGTGTTGGCTCAATCCGTGCCCCAACATCACTGGCAGGCAAAACATTGTCACTCTTGACATTCAGAGGTGAGATGGTTCGTCTCACTGGACCCCGTCTCTTTGCCTTAATGTCTAGACTGACATCCTCTTCTCTGAGGCCCAAGATATCCTCTCCATCAATATCTGGCAAGTCTCCTAATGCTACCCTTGTCTTCTGCACAAGCAAGTCAATTTCCTTCTGCATCTGGTCTTCATAGTCTTTGTCAGTCAGGTTGAAGAGCTTCTTCTCACAAGCATCATAAACCTTACGGACAATGAATCCTGGGTGTTTAGCTCGTAGTGGTTGAGGAAATCGTTTGGTGTGAGGAATGAAATGAACTATGCACTTGTGCATTACTGACTCTGCTGGGACCTCATCCATGTGCAAGCTATAAAAAAGTTCCCGTGAGTCATTGGAACCCCACATGCCCCCACCCTTCTTCTCTGCTTCCTCTGGTCGGTAAAACCACTGTCCTGTCACTTGGACAGAGCCATCTTTAGCCTGCTTAATTTCCTAGAGAATAAAACCACCCCCGAACACCACCAAATTAGTCCAACCCTGCCATGCAATCATGTACTCCAAACGAAGATACTACAGCAGCTTTGTTTACTACCTAGCACCTCTGAAGAAAATGCACATCAAACAATCAGAATGTTGCCTGTATCTGGCCCCACTGGTCACCTCCTTGTACCTCAAAAGAAACAGGCACAACTAAATGATGGATAGAGACCATGACTGTTTCATAGCTAGAATCCCAATTCAAAATTATTGAACTTTCTCCAAGTCAACCAGAGACAAAAGGTTCCATGAGACATACTTTGATAATTGCCACATATGGTTTCTGTCCTGTTTTCTCTGGTGTAACTAACACTGGATCATCCTGCCAAGGACACAGAACTGTGAATACCTTATGTCTTGATCGAAGATTGAAATCTTCAAATCCATGGCAATCAAATAAAAAACCCCCTCATCTGTCAAAAAACTATGTAAAAATTGAAGACCTGGGTTTTTGTGGAAGGATGGTCTGTCAAACCGGCATGATCCAACAAATGTTGGCAACTCAAAGATTGCAAGTTTCTTGACACAGTATTGACAAGAATACAATTTCAGAAGTGTTTACACAATTTCCATCAAATCCAGCAAGATTTTCCCCAGGTTTGCAAAACCCTTGCCACAATGCAAGAACACAAATTCAAATCCCTGACCACAATGCTCAAAAACACAAGTCCAGAGTCACAACAATTTGAAAGGACATGGCTTTCATGAGGAAACAAAAGCTATAAAACAAGATCATGGAACTCCCTAATCAGAAAGCAATTCACAGACCTTGAGTGTCTTGACACAGTAACAAGAGAAATACAATCTCAGCAATGGTCACAAAATTGCCATAAAATCCAGCATGATTTCACAGGCTTGCAAAACCCTTACAGCAATGTCAGAACACAGATAAAACCTCTCACAAGAATGTTCAAAACACAAGTCCAGAATCACAATCGAAAGCATGCAGATTCTGGAAATGGTTGTGTGAAGAAACAAAAGCATCACCGCACAGTCATGAAACTCCCTAATCAGCAAAGCAATTCACAGATTGAACAATTTAACAAGAGGAATACAAATCCACCAGAAGTTTCATAGGTTTGCAAAACCCTTAACACGATGCTCAATCACATTTCCAAACCCCTGTCCGGAGGAATGCTCAAAACACAAGTCCGGAATCGCTATTGAAAGCATGCAGATTCTGTACATGGTTTCGTGAAGAGACAAAAGCATCAAAACAAGGTCATGACTCTCCTTAATCTGGTACAGATTTGAGGAAACCAAAGGCAAGACCAACGATCCATTCACGAGGTCGGATTGCGTCCAGTACACGGAGAACTGCTTCAGAAGCGTCATGCCAGCCAAGTGATGGAGTTCAAGGAATTCTAGCAAAGTTTCCCGGGGATTCATCCGCTCAGACGAAGAAGCAGAAAAGTCCGTGGCGGTGTCAGAGAGAATCACGATTGACAATGTACTACAGGCAAACATTACTGAGTCCCTTCTTTTCCCTCGTCCAACTTCCCTCGGTTTAAGAGAAGCTTACAACATCATATCTACAGCCATCAACTTCAAATGCTTGGTAATGCTTCCGCTCCCCCTTTCCTTTCCCTCCGGATCGTTTCAAAACCTGACCGATCACTTTGACCTCCACAGCCGATTCTTCATCACTCACCGCGCCTTCTGGAACGGCCTTTCTGCTCTCTTCCTCCTCTTCGTCCCCATCCACATTCGTACCAGTCCTTCTCTTCCCCATTTTCTCACGGAGATTATTGCCGCCCTTGTCCCGAATTCCAAATCTTAGAAAATTTGAAGATTCCTGCGGAGAAACCAAAAGGAAAAAATAAAATGTCCGTAACGGAACAGAGCGCTAGAGAGAGAGAGAGAGAGAGAGAGAGAACACAAGGGCTTCTTCGGCAACAGCAAAAAAACAAGGAAGCCCGCGACAAGCGCATTCTAGAGATTATGCTGCCACAACATCACAATGTAGCGCCCCCCACGCGTCAATTACAAATCCGGCCCCGCCAAGAAACTCTGAAGAATCCCCAAACCCTAGTTTCTACGTGTCGGAATAACCGAAGAAGACACGATCGCCCGAAAGTGAGGGAGACGCTCACAGACACAGACAGCGAGAAGGGCAGTGACGACTGATGCAAGCTTCAATACTCCTTTTGCGAGAGACAACGGTAATCCGGGAGTTTTGACGACTAAATCGACCGCGAAATTGTATGTGAGAGAGGGAGAGAGGAAGGGAGCGAGGACTGAGGCAATTTCTGCACTCTTTTTGCGAGAGACAATGGTGATCTGAGAGCCAACGACAAGATCAAACGGAAAAAATTGCACGTGAGAGAGCTAGAGAAGAGGGGAGTGAGGACTGAGGCGATTTCTTTGCGAGAAACAATGGTGATCTGAGAGTGTCTACGGCAAAATCGAACGGAAATTATGTGAGAGAGCGAGAGAGGAGGGGAGTAAGGACTCAGGCAATTTTTGTACTCTTTTTGCGAGAGACGATGGTAATCCGAAAGCTTTTACGACAAAATCAAACGCAAAATCGCGTGATAACAATTTGTTGCTGCGCACAACAAAACCAAATTCATGGTGGAAATCACACTCTCTAAAATCTTGGTTACATATCTGAAAGTTCTGTAGCTAATCTCCTGTGCAAACTTAGACATCCCTCTTGGTTCTATATCTGAAATCTCTATTGTCTAATCTCCTGTGGAAACTTAGAAATTCTTCTTGGTTCCATATCTGGAAGCTTGTGTCCAATCTCCTCTGGAAACTTAGCAACCTCTCTCTTGGTTCTAGATCTAAAAGCTCTATTTCCAATTCCCTTTGGAAACTTCACCATTGATCAATTTCATCAATGGTGATGAGTGCTCTTGCAAAAAGGGAAAGAGCAGCAGAAAGATTTTGGCTGATTGTGATTGAAGGAGGAAAATGGACGGGGATACCCAACTCGTGAAGGAAGAAGAACGGCGACCTGTCTTTTTGGTTTTGTACTCGGATTAGTGCTTCGTTTGTGTTCTTGTGTGTAATTGTTTGCAGGCGTTTTGAAGAATGACGGCGGGAATGCTTCTATAATCTTAAATGGTTCCTTAGAACGACATTAGAGATGATGCTCGTGCCTTCCAGAAACTGGCTTTCGCTACTTGAGGACGTGATTTTTGTCTACTGCCAGAGTTTTGGTTTTATGGTGGAGATCCAAGGGAGTTCTGGCGCTGTCGATTCTTGTTGGTTTTTGCGTTATGGTGTTTGGTGTGCAAGCTTGGTGTGAAGGTCAAATACTAGAGTACTGGTGAGGCGAAACAGGGAGCCGACTTGAAGATCTTCGCAGAGGCTAAGTATTCTAGTTAGGGGATGTGTAGTGCACACTGTTTTGAGTGTTGTGAGCTTAGTTTGGAGGAAGATAGTTTGACCTAAACACTTGCTGCTGGAAATTTTTCACTGCTCCCAGCTGCGCCCAATTGCTAGATTTAGGTCAATTTTTTAGGACCTTGTGTGATTTTTGCCATTGATAAGAAAATGGAATTGTCTTTCTAAGAAAAGGGTTGTGATCATGACATTGTTGAAATCCTGAAAGCAGGATTATGAGTTTTTTCCCTTTGATTTATTATGGTGGATTAGAATTCTTGAACCCTTTCTTTTTGGTTACAGTTGGTCCTGTTTTCTCTCAAAATGCAAATTCACAGTATGCTTCAAATCTTGCGTTTGCCATGGATGCAAAAGCTCATAAAGGTTTTCAATGATATGCTTCCCAAAACCAACTATATCTTCTTCCATTGTGCAAACATCTGACTCTGTTTTGTCTCTGTGCTTGCAGAATACTGCAGTGCAGAGACATTACCTCCATTACCTACACCAGCAGACACAGAATTGCATCTGATACGGAAACCCTTCACATGTGAAGAAAAAGAGTCATGCAGGTCTCCATTCTCTGCTATACTAGGCTTATGAAGTGATGAGAAACACACAGTGAACACTGATCATTTATAGTATTAGCAAGTCCCTACATTAATGAAGTAAGATTTTATTTGCTGCATGGTTGGTATATCTACCCTGATCAACCACTCGTTGCTTAGAGTGCACTTCCTATTTGCTCAATGGTTGGTGTACACCTCTCCTGATCAACATTTATACGACTACTTTGCTTTCAGTGCACTAATTAGTCTGCACCAAACCATGTCCAAGCACTAAATTCTATACAACAATGTTGGCTATTCTATTTTCAGAGTGTGGTTTGTTGTTGTATTTATTTCTACACTTATCAAAACACACTTGGATGAAGCAATCAAAGATGGTACAACGTGATCATCTGCGGACAGTAAATTTAAGATAATGAATAATGCATTCTACCACTCCTCGCGCACTTCCAGTTACTATGTTACTCAACCAGCTCCTACAACTCCGACTGGTACGCTCCTTAACTAGCTCCTCACACAGCTTCAACTGTTATGCTCCTCAACCATTTTCTTGACCAAATATCCTATATATAGTATTATAACTCTTGGAAGCTTCTTAAACCCATATCAAGCTTGCAGTTTTCAAACTTCACTCTTCCTAGGGCTTTGGTCAGTATGTCTACTATTTGATCTTGTGTTGGTACGTACTTTAGTCTTGGCATGAAATATTGGATTGTGTTATTTTGATACTTGACTGATTATCATAGAACATTCAAATTGGTGTGTTGCTTGCAAAACTAAGTTCTTGCAATAGTCTTTAAGCCAGACTAATTCCTTGGTGCTTCAGTGAATGACCTATATATACTTTGCCTTTGTTGATGAAAGTGCAATAGTGGATCGTCATTTGCTAAGCTAATCTACAGGCCCTGATCCCAATCTGAACACATAATCACTGGTTGACCTTCAGGTTTCTAAATCCCCTAACTAATCTGAATTCAAATATCCTTGGATCACATTTTCATCTCCCTTTCTATAGTAGATCCCTTGGACCATAGTTCCCTTAAGGTATTTGAAGATGTGTTTTATAATCTTCAAATGTGCTTCCTGTGAAGTAGACATGAATCTACTTGCTACACCTACTGCATAGCTAATGTCAAGTCTTGAGTTTGTGAGGTATATCAAATTTCCTGCCATCCTTCACTATTTAGTGACATCCATTTCCTTTGTATCCATGACTACAACTATTTTAAGGGCTTGTACCATTGGAGTTTTCTTGGGTTTATAATCATATATCCCAAAGTCCTTGAGCATTGACTCAATGTAGTGCTTCTGGATCATAAAAATCCCTTGTTCAACATAAACAAAATCAACCACAAGATATCTACATAGGAATCATGAACTATAAATCTCAAAGACATTCTCTAAATGACTTTGGAGTTTCTTAATCCCAAATGTATTACTTCTTGTTATTAACAAATCATCAACATAAAGGACCAAGATAACACACTTCCCATTCTCATTTCTATGGTAAAGGTTACGATCTGACTTGTTCCTTTCTAGTCCATGTCCTCTTAGATAAGTATAAATCATTTTGTACCACACTATAGGAGCTTACTTCAGCTTGTAAAAAGCTCTTCTCAATTTGTACACCTTGTCTTCGTCTTATGGTTTGCAAAAACTTTGAAGTCGATCTATGAAAACCTCTTCTTCAATTATCCATTAAGGAATACAATTTTTATGTCTAGTAGCCTAAGATTCCACCCTTCACGAGCTACCAATGCAATCAAAGTCCTTATGGTACTCCATCTAACAACACTAGGGCAAAGGTTTCTTCATAGTCCAAAACTTCCACCTATTGAAAACCCCTAGCCATTAATCTAGCCTTAATTTTCGGGGAAGCTTCTCCATATCCGAGCTTTATTTTATAAACCCATTTTGTTGTGATGAGTTGTTTTCCTTGGGATAATTCAACCAAATCCCATGTCTAATTTTTGTTGATGAAGTGTATGTTTTATTGCATTACCTCTCTCCACACCTATTGAACACTTGTTTCATGAAAATTCAAAGGTTCTAATGTCAAACAATAAAAAAAGAGGACATAGTCATTAAACCTAGATGGGAATCTTTTTTGGCAAATTGATCATTTGAGTGATGTTGGTTCAACCATTAAATCTCCCGGTTCTTCAATGTGGACTTGTTTGGTAATGTGCCATTGGTAACTTCCATACCATTTTCATCATGTTCCACTCTAGTGAAGTTATCCACATTAGATCTTCCTCCTTTGGACCCATCAAATGGTATTCCATAATGTTCTCTACTTCATGTTGACCCTTCAAATATTGCCACTCCATGTCCCTATGCAAACTTCTTGCTCTCTAAAGCACTATAAAATTGACTAATCTCCATTTGATACCTTTATTTTATTTTATTCTTTTTCAATCCATTCTTTTATCATTGAACTTCATGTCTTTACCAATTTGTATGATTTTCTTATGAGGATTGAACACTAAGTTTTACTTTTGTTCATCAACCTACAAATAGGTATTTATGTTATCTGATTTGTAATTTGTCTATTTCATATTTTGGATTGTGCACAAGAGCTTCACATCCCCACACTCTAAGATGATCAAGTCTTAGTAATTGACTAGTGTTCTATGAATTGGAGTCATACTCTAATTTGCCCTTGTTGGCAATTGAATAATCAAAATTTTTAACGTTGATTACTTATATCTAAAATTAATTTGGAAGTTTGTTAAGGAAAAACATTTTTTTAACTCACTCCAAAAGGATATGATTCTTCCACTCTAAAACACCATTTTGATTCAAAGTATGAAGTGGGGTCAAGTTTTGTTTAATGCCAAGTTCTCCACAAATCTTATGAATGCCATTGAGATGTATTCTCAACCCCATATTAAATATTAGAGATTTCATTGGTTCTCTAATTTTTTTTTTGTCAACAACTTAAATTCCTTGAACTTTTCAAGAGTTTTTTATTTCTTTTCTAAAAATAAATCCATGTATATTAAGAAAAATCATTTGTGAATGTCAAAAAACTAATTCATTCCTCTTAAAGAGGTAGTGGGAAGAGGTCCACAAATATCATAATGCACTAGTTCAAGAGAGCTATGTGCCCTTCAAATGCTTTCTTTGGGTGCACATTCTTTGAATTGACACCCACACCTGCATGGCTCACAATTTTTTAAAGAGAAGTTCAAATGCTAATATCCCCACAACTAGTTTTCATTTAGACATAAATTGCATTTTTAAAAAACCCAAATGGCCTAATCTTTCATGCCATGACTTGGATTTAATACTAAGTAAGCTAATTTCTTCAACAACTATAACATTTGTCTCTATAAGTTCAATATTAAATTTATAAAGGTTAATGTCCTTGTCTCTAATTCCTTTAACAATCATTATTTCATGCCCTTTTTGGGAATCACCAAACACTTATGAAAATACAAGATGATCGTATTGTAGCTATTGAAAACAAGCTTTTGGTGAGGTTGAGCACATACACACCTCATCAACTTTGTTTACTCTAGCAAAAGTTAGAACCATAGCCTTTCCCTTTCTTTCCACATAATGGGTCTGGCCTCTAGTTGATTTGACATGACATGTTGCTACTTTCTTCTCAAAGTCATTCAAACTATTATTGTCACCAACGACATGTTTTGATGCTCCCAAATCAAAATACCAAGATGCCTTGTTGCTTCAGTCTATTTCTAGTGATGTTATCAATGTTTCAAACATGTCATTGTTTTCCACATTCTTTTTTTCTTCATCACTAAATTCATTTTAAACAACATTACATATTTCCTTCTTTGTCTTTTTTCCTCTCAACTTTCGATGAACCTCCTTGTGATGCAACTACATTGTGAGCATGGTTGTCACAATGTTTGTGATTCTATCACAACATGATGGACACATTTAGATGCAAATGCACCCTTGCATCAAATTAATACATGGTTAGCGTAGGTCAACTTAGGGTCAATTTAGGCCAAAGGAACTCTCGGGTTGTTTGGGGCAAGTTTATGGGCAACCAAAATTGGGCTCGTTTCAATCATTGTAAAGCTTGTAGCAATGAAATTTTTTTGGTCACCCTAGGCTTGGTGATGGAAAACTTTTGGTCATTGCACACTTAGCAACCAAATTGTAGCTTGGTGACCAACAAATTTCAATTACCAAGCCTATGGTGACCAAAAAGTTTTGGTTGCCAAGCTTGCAACAACCGAAAATTTTCCATTATTAATCATACAATGACTAAAAAAAAATCAATTGCCACACGATTTGCGACAAAATGCTTTCGATCACCAATCTTATAACAACTAAAAACATTCCATTGCCAATTGTGTGGCAATTTTTTTTTTCAGTCATTGCGCATCTTTGAATATGGGTCATTTAATTAATGGTGGATTGATCTCCACCATTGATTTGGTGATGAAATTTGGTCTATTTGGTAATAAAATGTAGACTTTGCATGTCAATACTCATTTTCTTCTTTGAAATGTGTGGGCCTTATGTTGTTTAACACCAACCATTACCATGTACCTTGGGAAGGAGGGGTGAAACCTTTATGGGTGTTTGAATTTCAAATCATCATATTGCATTTGCAATTAGTGTTGAATTTCAATTATAGCCCTAAAGGTGAAGTTTGATCTTATTGTTGAATATTTTAATAATATTAATCAAGCCTATTGTTCTTGTGTATAATGTTTTATCGATGGAGGAAAAATGGAATGTGTGGAGTCCATGGTATTTGATGCTAGAGGACAAATCGGGGAAGGTGGAATGCAGTTTTACGACAATGTTATTTCATACCGCAAGGATGGAATGCTATTCCATTTGGGCTATTAATATGATGGCAATGGGTGAGCTGGAGTTGAAATGTGTTTAAAGGCACATCCACGAGTGAAAATAATATTTGCCTAATGTGGTGGATTTGTCCTTTCACCACTAAACAACATGGAAGTACCAACCCATATCTCGAATGGGCAAACAGAGGATGTGGCCATGGAAACACTAAATCCTTCAATGGAAAGAAATTTTGTTTCAACATCTCAAATGGAAGGGGCTTGAAATTTCACCCCCCTACAAATAGCACAAAGGGTCATAATAAGTCCACAAATAACAACATTCGAACCTTTCAACATGTTTCATTGCCCAAAGGATTTTATTTAACTAAAAAATAGGATTTGGAAAAAAAGTGGGCAACTTTTTTTTATGAGGCAAACATCCCCTTCAATGTTGTGTGACACTTAGCGTTCCCAAAAATTTTAAAAGCAACCTTTGAATCTCGAACCTACTACAAACCCCCATCATACCGTGGATCGAAAAAAATTTCTTCAAGTAATCCAAGGTGAATGTGCGTCCAAACAGGTAACAAAAAGGATGTGAAATTCAATTCACAAATATGGAGCAACCATTTGTTCTGATGGTTGGGACAAGGTTGCAGCCACTTGCTTGTCCAAATGGTGATGTATTCATAGGTTCCATTGACACAAGTAGGGAATGGAAGGATGCCCATTACATATGTAATGCATTGGGTGGATGCAACAAAAACATTGGAGTCAACAACATTTTACAAATTTCTAAAGACAATGTTTTGAACATGAAAAGTGTAATTGACCTTTTAATCCATTGTTTTCCAGGTCTTTATTTTCAAGGTTGTGTTGCTCGTTGTTTGGACTTGCTATTGGAAGATTAGGGAAAAACAACATGGGTGAAACAAATTGTGAAAAAGGTGAAAGTTATTGTTTATTTCATACAACAACACCATGCGCCACTAATAATCTTTCATCATAATGAGACCAACCTAATGCTACTAAACCCCATTGAAACATGCTTTGCAACCAAATTTTTAATGGGTGAAAGGTTGTTCAAGCTTAAACCTATTGTTGAACAAACTTTGCTGATTTTGATTAAATAACTTTTGTCAATTCATTACATGGCAATCATCATTAGAAGATGTTCACCAAGGTGAAAGTTTTCTGAACCAACATAAAGAAGGACAAGTTTTAGAGTACTTGTGCCAACTTTGTAGACATGGTGGAACTGATCTTAGTGTCACTGAGGCCATTTGATAACAAACAACCTTGCATGGGGAAGGCATGGCTTATTATGAATACATTGGAACAACATGTTTTATCATTATGAGATCCACCATTTGAATTGCCATCAAACCTTGCAAATGTGATTGAAGATCAATTTTACCAAAGGTGGAAAATGTTGACAACCGGCCTACATTGTGCAGGGTTCCTTTTCAATCCATACTTGTTGGGTGAAGCTTGCCTACATGATGATGTAGATGCAAAGGAGACCTTAAATATAGCTTTGCAAAAAAAAACTTGTACATTGATTGCCTATGCCTTAGCTTTAAAAGATTTTGCAAATTTTGCTGAAAGTCAAGGTCCATTTTTTAACATCCCCCTAGTGAAGGACCTAGACTTGTTCCCACATGAGTGCTGGGATTTGATTGGAGCTGCTAGACACACACTTACACCCATCACCCATCACATTTGGCACAAGTGTGTTATGCATCATCGTGTAAGCGAAATTAGAGTTCATATTCATTTGTCCACAACAAAGTGCGAAATCGGTTAACATCAAATCAAGTGGAGGACATGGTGTACATATACACTACTAGCAAACTCTTGCAAAAATGACTTGGCACCAACCCCAAGGCATGGTACGAGAAGAATATGTTGTATGAAAATTCGATGTCCGATGTTGACGAAAGTGCAGATGAAAACGACTCATCAAGGGAGGACCTCATAACGTCAAATGGGCCGGATGAGGATGAAGTCAAACATGACCCTTTTGAATTCCCTCATGATCATGAGATTCCATTTTCAAGATTGTTGTTTGATCCAATGGTTTGGCAGGTTCAAGGGTCTGATAATGGTGATACAAATCCAAACATACCATTATTAGATGATGATGTTCCAATGTTTGATGTACCCCCCCCCCCCCCC
>Ga0209208_10002052_pt1 | contig 28732 bp, 28 predicted proteins | sample S1TSphfallax_3_FD_187694 | JGI IMG/M metagenome (GOLD analysis project Ga0209208, IMG submission 187694) | Host-associated microbial communities from peat moss isolated from Minnesota, USA - S1T2_Fd - Sphagnum fallax MG (SPAdes) (version 2) | ecosystem: Host-associated > Plants > Peat moss >...
TTGCCCTCTCTCACGGGTTTGTTTTTTTATTATGGGGTTCAATGGGTATAAGGAGTGGATAATTCAATTAGATTGAAAGAATTACAAGTTGTAACTGGAGTTTTTTTTTAAAAGGATGAAAGGTTAGGAATTGTTTTTTTTTTTCCAAAAGGGTTTTTTTGGGTCCGGGAAGGATGTGGTAATTCCATTGCTTTCCAAAGGAGGTTCTTTTTAAGGGATTGGGAAAGGTGAATTTTTTTTCGGTTGGGGACTAACCAAAAAGCTTGTTTCTTGGGTGGGATGGGAAGAAAAAGTTTGGTGGTCTCTCAAGGTAGGAAGGTGGGATTTAAAAAAAAAATTCTAACAAATTATTTTTTTTGGTGGTGTGGGATGGGGTGGTTGAAGAAAGGGGGTGGGTATATCTTTTCTTTTTTTTCTTTTGTGATATGGTGACTTAATGAAGATATAATCCAATATTTCATCCAATATAACTTGAGTTCATAATAGAACATTAAATGTAATACCTTATTTTTAGGACATAGCCTCTTGTCTTTGAGCTGTTGTTTTTTTCTTTTTTTCTCAAAGTCTTCCCAAATGCATTCCCTAAGATGTTTCCAATAGCACTTGGGTTTTATCACATATGGTTTGCTCAAAGTTCAACTCCCATGTATATAACTGAAAGGATGAAAACTATGGGAACACATTTCTTTTTATTTTGCGATTGGGGTCCAAACATGTGTTTCCATTGGGGGCATGCCCAATGTTCCAAAAAAATTGCTGATGGCCCAATCAATATGGCTCATTTTTAAAAAAAGAAAAAAAGGTTGTGAGCTCACCCATGATCTAATTAATACGAACTAACCAATTCACCTCTCCCATTCGTTAGATGAGGTGCATCCCAAGTGTTTTTTTGGTTTTCCAATGAGGCAATTCGATTGGCCCATCATTGGAAAAAAAAAAAAAAAAAAACTATGTAGGGTCCATGAAATAGAAGGCTCTATTTTGAAGTATGGAGTTCCTTCCTTTTGGCTCATCCATATAGGTGAAAGGAGGACAATCTTTGTCAAAGCATACGGGATAGAAGTGAGGTGCTATGGAGAACATGTTGGGGAACTCATTGGGAACTTGAAAGGAACATAGTGAGAACAAATTGGGAACCAGGGACAAATTTTTTAAAATCCTTAAAGGAAAAACCCTGGGGGGGTGAAGGATTTTTCAAAAAGGGGAAAAAGGGAAAAAAGCAAGGCACCTTGAGTGTATGCTTGGGCCTTTCCATTGGCTGCATGAAATTTCTCGTCCCAAAAGAGTTCATCACCATAGCCCTTCTTAAGAACACCCTATGTATTGAATGGCAGTATAAGTTTAGTTGTGTTTGGTGACCCTTTTGCATCCGCACATACCTCTCTTGCTGACCGTGCTTATGAACAAGCTCATGCACTAGATATGGCCTGAACCTCTGACTTCAAAGTGTTTGGAGACATTCTTAGCATGAATTAAAACTTGATATAACAATATTCTACCATACAAGTTCTCGTAGTTCGAAAGGTTACCAACTATTTATATGTTTACAATAATTAGAGAAAATTCAACAAAATAAAAATAAAAATAGTGAAATTGGGATAGTTGAAAAGGCCTTATCAAATGAGTGCGATTTCTTGGAGATGATTTTGTAATTTTAAGAGAGGGTGATATTGAATTTTGAGTAATTCTTGTTCCTGGAAATTAATTGAAAATTTTAGATAGTTTTTCACAATTGGGCTCTATATCAGGGTTGAGTGCACACTTGGAGTAGTTACATAGTCCTTGTGTTCACACTTTGGGCCAGCAGCACAGGCCACACTGAGTAGTTCATTTACAGAATATGATTTGATTATCAATGATCTGACAGATTTACAAGTTACTGGAATGCAAAACACAGCCAACATCTTTCTTGCTTTGCAACTCCCCAAAAGTGAAAATAATTGTGATACTACAATATTTTTCAATAACATTACTCTACTTTCAGAAGACTCATAATATGAGTACTAGAGAAATAAACTAGAAACTATACTAAATCAATGCATTAACCACTTCAAAAAATCTATTATTTAATAAGTTGGTATGTGGCTCTAGTTATTCTACAAGTCTAAAATGTTTGTATATGTCATCCTATTTTCACTTCTTCCACCACATGGTGAATGAATAGTCTTGGTAATTTTTTTGATTTTGTCAAATTTGATTTTCTACCTCATTCAAACCATTAGGTCATGGAATCCCCCTTTCTACCAAGTATGTTACCATGTGTATGCCAAAGGGGTTAAATAGATAGGCTTCTTGAAAGTGATGATCTATTAAACTATTGAAATGCCAAAGGGGTTAAAAAAGATCGGCTTGAAAGTGATAATTGATTAAACTATTTAAACAACATGGACATGAAAAGGCACATGTTAATTTATGTTTTCATATTCATTCAAGTTGGGGCAACTAGGCTTGAACCTTTCTTTGAAGAGGGAGGTAAGTGCAAAGAGCAGAAACAGACAAAACATCATTTGGTTTTATTATATACGGGTATCAAAAGGTTATTTGTCGCCTGTTCACATGGTAAAGGTAGTTTCATGAAATAAAATGACACGTCCTGGACAAATGAAAAAAACCAGGGAGGGTCCCTATTCCACCCAAAAAGAGCAAAACCAGTTTCCACAACTCACCCATTAGCAATCATGGCTCCACAATATAATAATTGAAGTCATTTATTAAAAAAAAATTCACAATCAACATATTATTGGCACATGGGGTTTTCAATATGGGCAAGGCTGAAACATGTGGGCACAACAACCATGATCACATTTGTACTGAAATAGGTACTGGTGCAAGACAAGTGCTGCCTTTCAATTTCAATTCCAAGAATGAAAAATGCAGCCACAAAACTCTCAAAATATTATTATTCGTTTGATTATTTACCATGTTAGTATTTGAAGGTTTGAGCCAGTTTTGGGTGGGTGTTTACATTGGCCTTCACACACAATTAGAGTTATCCATAAAGTATGGAAAAGACAGCACCGGAACCCTGAGTTTGGTCAGAAACAGGGTGCGATTCAAAAACAAACCTGAAGAAAAGAACATTAGCATTCAAAGAGGGTGAAATTCAACACTAAATGCTGAGTTTGAGCATTTCATAATGAGATTTAATAAGATCGAGGCGCACTAGTACTATGGGGCCTCCCACTCGTAGGGTGGGAAATTAGGTCGGCTTTACACTAGGAGTCAGGGCTGAAAAAACTTGGGGCCAACTTTGAGCATTTTTGGCTTGTTGTTTGACCCCAAGTTACTAATAAATGCTAGAGAATTGACGTCAGGATATAACTAAATGCTGGAACATTATTGGCCCCAAGGGTTGCAAATTGGCTTCCCAAATTTGATGGTATCCTTTGTTTTTTTCAGCCTTGGGGCAAATACAAGGCCATAAAGTTCAGCATTTATTAGTAACTTGGGGCAGATTAAAAAGATTATTTCTATTTCAGCCTTGACTCCTAGTGTAAAGCTCTGAGGGCTTGATTTCAACTTTTGCCCCAAATAGGAATGCTTCATTTGAGTTGAACATTGGCCTTGACTCCTAGTGTAAAGCGGGCCTTACTAAATGCAATTTCCTCCCACACATAGGTGGAAGGGTGGACCATATTGGGCCACCCATGTAGGGTGTTACACGCAGTGGAATGCCTGACCATGAGGTCTTTACAAAAGCACTAGTACCATTTACCCCTACAATTGTAGGAAAAGACCATAGCAATATTTGTAGGCAAAAAAACTGGCATTTTAAATTAGACTTGCTTAATTGGAATCCCACAAGTGCCAATCACCTTTTTTCTTTGCTGCGAGATTTCGTATTGTTGTGAAACTTTTGGAAATAATTTATTGCAAATTCAATGATTTTTTTGAGGAAAAATCAGCAAAAATTGAAATAAAAGTCTTTTAAAATCACCAAATTTCTATTCGTTGGGGGGAACCTTTGTGCTAACAAAAAATAGGTGCCCTATCACTGAGCCATCACTGGGGGCATAAATAAATAAATATTAATATATAAAGTCCTTGAATACTCAAGCTTGATGTATTGCATCAGTCTCTTGAAGGTGAGGAAATTTCAAACAAAACTTGATAAACCCACTCTAACATACTTCCCAATAAATTATTATTTTGGTCTTACCCACCAATTTTTTTGGTAAGCATCGGGTAAGTTGTTGATGTAGAACTTTCTTTCTCAATTAAAATCAGAAATTTGTGATGAAAAAATAAAGCCCCTTTCAAATTAATTATTGAACCCCATTTTTGAAAGTTAGAAAAGAGGGGTCCAATTTAAGAGGTGAGAAATATGTGGTTATTATCATGGGCATCCAAAGCATGGCTTTTTTTTCTTTTTTTAAAAATTTATTTATTTTATTTTATTTTATTGAAAAATTGGCGAATTTTTCCACAAGTTTTAGGAAAAAACTAATCAAATTCACAGTAGAAGAAAAGTTTTGAACACATTATTTGTCCACAATTTTCCCAAATTTTTTTTGTTGAAAATAAAAATAAAAATCACCGATCCAAAGACACAAACTGAGACAAGTAAAATATATAAATCACTAGGGATGATAGGACTTTGAATTAAAGCATTATTTACCAGCTTCCCCTATCATGTCTCCCTCCCAACTAAAAGAATTTTTTAAAAATGATGTAAACTCAACAAACCACATTAGGCCTCAACACTCAATATACATACAAAAAATAAACTGTACATACATACATACATACATACATACATAATGTATAGGTACATAGTATGTAATAAGTATGTATACATATTACATGCATGCAAAGAAAATACAAGCAAGGACGAAGTGAAAAAGGGTAATAAAATAATAATAAAATAACCTATGTCCTATCTCAATAAATTAAACCTGAGTGGTGGGTGAATTTAACCACGGAAAGTAACAAATCAGACTTGAGAATAGGAGGTGGGTCCCTGAAGAGTAGATTAAAAAAATTTAAAAAGTAGCACCCCGTGGGGAACTCAATGGGGAGCGTGAACATAGCAAGGGGACCTCGTGCCCTCTCCTGCCCACCACACATACTCCTCTGCTTACCACAGCCTCAGCACACGCACCAAAATTTCCTTCCCCCCACCACCCCCAAAAAGAAGAAGAAAAGAAAATAAAGGAAAGAAAATAAATTAAATAAATTAAAGGAAATAAGAAAAGAAAATAAGAAATAAAATAAAATGAAGGAATAAATAAAATAAAATAAAGAAAAGAAAAGAAAAAAAGAGTGCCCAAAACGTAAAAAAACTACTAATTTGGATTAAATCCTAAACCTGATGATCAAGGTTAATCTTGTTGAATTCCAAATCCATTTTAATTCAATTGAATGCTAACTCACAACTTACAAGCCCACTTTGCCTGTTAATTATCTTTCTAAAAATTCATCATTTTATTTGGGGGAAAGAAATCACTATTTATTGTACCATGGATCTTTTATTGGATTTTTTGTGAGGGATTCTTATTGTACTAAACCAATTGTAGGTGTAATATATATTATATATAATGGGGAAAATTTTACTAAATATTTAATGAAAAGTTCAAAATGATTAAATATTGTACATTGAACAACTACAATATGTATAAATATATATTTTTGGTTCGCGATTAATTAATCAATCAATCAATCAATCAACTAATTTAATAATTCATGGGTTGGCATTAATAACAATAAAATGTGTTCTACTTCTTTTTGCCTTTAGTGCAAATTCCGTTGCCATCCAAAAGGACATTTTACTGATCTCCAAGTCTCAGAAAAAACATCATTTTCCACTGGGAAATACAATTAAAGGAAGTTTCGCCAAAAGGAAATTTGTTGCGAGAAATAGGTTTTTTTATTAAAAAGTTTTTAGTCGCCAAATTTCGCATTTAAAAAAAAGATTCAAGGATAATCAGATTCTATATTAAAATTAGATTACTACCTAGTTAGTGGCAAAGCTATAGAACAATGCTCAAATCTTTTTGACTTTCATTTTCCTGTTAGCCAAAATCTGGCTAAATCATCTAATGGATGATTGCCATATCAGCAACACCACCAAATTTTTTAAATAATAATCCTGGATCAAACATAATCAACCGTCCGCAATGGGAGAAAAATTATTCAAAATTAAACCCAATCTATTAAGGGAAGGTGTTTGTTTGTTTTGTTTGTTTATCACATTTTTAAGATCTCTCAAACCATGGTGCATGCCCCTTGTTGCTCACTTGGAATTGTTGGAAAGCACTTGGGGGAATAGTAGTAGGGTGTGCAATGACGTGGTTTCATAATATTTAGGCTAACAATGGAAGAGTTATTGAATATTGAACAATTTTGTCATTGAAAATTTAATATTATTATTATTATTATTATTATTATTAGGGAATTTGGGGGCACATTCTTGGGATCGAAGAAAGCCCTCCAAAAAAAAAAAGTACAATTTTTGTTTGAGGAGGCTTTGTAAGTATTCAATCTAAGCAACCTTTGTGTTACTACAAAAGTTTCACCACAAAAATAAAAATAAAATAAAGTAAAATAAATAAAATAATTGAACATGAAGTGATTTTGAAAGGTTTTATTGGTCAGAAGTCAGGAAAAAAAAAACAAGGGGAAAATTCATCAGATTTCTTCATTTGATTTTTTTTTTTTTCAGTATGTAGCCAAAAATACACAAGGTTGGCTAAAGATTGTTCCTTCATATCTGGTTAATAGCCAGATTTGGCTAAACTTCCTAGGATGGATCACCATTTGTGCTTTCTACATCTTTATATGGATGATAGCCATTTTAGCTCAAATTTGCTTGAAAATCTATAAAAAAGAACGTGGTTGCATAAAAGGAACTCTAGAGCTGGATGCAACTTTGGAAACACAACTTCAGATTTGAGAATGCGATTCGGTTATAAATGTAAAGCGGGTGTAGTGCGTTATTGCAACTGTTATGGGATAGAATTTCCGCAGGGAATGGAATCCTCTCTCTTGTTGTTGTTGTTATGATTCTTCTTGAGCTGCAGCGACCTTTGGTGATCGCTCGCTCATGCACTGAAGTGTCTGTTTGTTGCTGCAAGAGAATTCTTGTACCTAGCGAGCAGTGGAGCCCATAATCTTTGAAGAATAGAATTTGTTGTTGTTGTTGTTGTCTGTTTGTTGCATTTTGTGGAGTGATTTTGTTGTGAGGTTTGTTTGTTGCATTGTCGAGAATGGAGGTGGAGAAGAGTTTTAGAGATTTGGAGATGATGGAGTCTCAGCAACAGCAGCAGCAGCAGCATGAGGCGGTGGTGGGGAGTTCGAATGTGGCGAACATGCCAGGAGGTGTGGGGCCGCGGGATGCAGATGAGAAGCGGTTGAATGAGCTGGGGTACAAGCAAGAATACCGGCGCTTGATGACACCGTTCCAGCAATGGGCTTACACTTTCTCTTACACTGCGCCCTTGGGATTCATAACGGGCTACTACGGATTCATGTACTCTTATGGTGGACCTGTGACCATCATTTGGGGCTACTTGGCCACCACTTTCGGCACTCTTTGCATGGCATTCGGCATGTCTGAGGTAGTACACAACAAAAGAAATAAATCTCAATTTAGTATATATATATTTTTTCCTTCTTGTTGTCCGTAGCATTCTTGGGAATGGGGGAATGGGTCTTTGGTGGATTTGGTCACCGAGCATATGCACCCATTGTCTCAAAAGCACTTGCAATTGGGTCGTCGCTGAATTCATGAGTATCTCTGGAGTTTTCTCTCTATAGTCTCTGTAACTTGTTTTGGCAAGTTTTCTGATCAGGTCCAAGCTCACAACAACAATTTGACCCTGTTGGGTCTGGAGCAAAATGGCATGATTATTGTGGTTGATCTCATAGTCTTGTGGATTGACCTTCAGTTTTCCATATTTGTTTTTATAGATCATTTCGGCATTTCCGACTTTGGGGAGTGTGTACTACTGGGTAGCACAACTGGTACCCAAGAAGCACGTAGCGTGGCTGTCGTGGTTTGTGGGATGGGTCTACCTCTTTGGCTCTTTCTGCGGGACTGCACTCAACGAGTATTTGCTTGCACAGTTGCTGGCTACCTGCATCCTCTTGGGCACTGGTGGAGCTCAAGGAAATGGTTACACTCTTACAGCAGCACAGGTATGTCCAGTACTACTGCTCATGCCCATGACCATGTCAATCGCCTCATTCCCAACCTTGAGCATTCGCCTGTGCATTGCGCTTGCTAACATAGATCATGATGTGGGTGCCTATTCATTTCTTTGCTGCAGATTTGTGGGGTGACAGCTGCACTTTTCGTTCTCCATTTCTTCGTCTCCATCGTCAACACGCCATGGCTGGGTCTTCTGAGCACGATCGGGGCGTGGTTCCAGATCCTCTCCATAGTGGTGATTTGCATCACATTGTTGGCCATAAGCCCCAAGTACCAGAGCGCCAAGTTTGTTTTCACGCACTTTGTAAAGGCACCCGGGAATGGGATTAGCAGTGGGCTCCTGGTCGTGCTCTTGGGACTTCCTTATGCCCAATCCATTCTCACAGGCTTCGAGGTTGGATCCCATGTGGTTGAGGAGGTCAAGACAGCTGCCATGGCTGGCCCTCGAGCCATGATCCGCAGTGTGTATGTCACTGCCAGTACTGAATTCGTGCTTCTTCTGGTCCTCACTTTCTGCATCCAAAATCCTGACAATGTGCTTGGCGATAACACTATGACAGGTACTGCACATCCTTCTTGTTTATACTGGATCAAAACTCAGAAAATCTTGTAACTGCTGAAGTTGTTGCCCTGATTCCAAGAGTCTACCGATCTATGGACTGTTGTGAAGAATAGGGGTGTCAGAGTCCAGAATTATGTCCGTCAGTCTTCATCAGTGTCAGTGGTCATGTGTGTTGAATGATGATGATGATGATGATGATGATGCTCAAGATGCTTTTGCTGGGGGAGATCATGTGCAGGAGGTGGAGATGCTTCAGCGGCGAGTCAGATATTCTATGATGCATTTCATGCTAAATTTGGTCATGGCAGTGGAGGCGCAATTGCATTCACCACATTTGCTTGCATCTCTCTTTTCTTTGGCAACATCACCAATGTCACTCTCACAGCTCGCATGGTACTTCTTACTGTCTCTTTAAGCCCCTCACCCCACCATATTCCTTCTTTGAGAAACCACAACAAACCTGAAGAAAAATCAATGAGAGAAAAATGACAACATGTTGCAGGAAGTCAGCAATTTGGGTTCGTGTGGTTGCTTGGTTTGTGCTTTTTGTTTATGTGGATCTGGTGATTGCTTCTGTTTTCTTACATGGAATTGACACCAGATTGTGTACAAATGTTTGGCAAATGCAGGCATATGCCATGGCAAGAGATTGTGCACTGCCATTTCATCACTGGTTGGTGACATTGACACAGAAAGAGCGAATCCCAATCAATGCCACCATTGTTACAGTGATTGGCTCCTTCATCTGCACTCTACCATCCCTTGGTAGCAGTGTTGCCTTCACTGCCATCACTGCCATGTCTACCATCACTGCCTATGGACCTTACTTTGTTATACTTGCTTGCCGCCATATCTTTGACAACCGGTTTAAACCAGGACCTTTTTCTCTTGGCAAGTGGGGCATTTGGGTCGGGGGTTGGGGTGCTCTTTGGGGTGCAGTTATGTCCATTCTGTTTTGCATTCCTCCTGAATATCCTGTTACAGGCAGCACCTTCAACTATGCAAGTGTCAGTATGTCAGGTGCCATTCTTGCGGGCGTTGTCTACTGGTTCACTGTAGCTCGCCATAACTACAAAGGGCCCAAACGCACCATTGAATTAGCCACAGATAGTGACGATGATGTAGTAAAGCCCAATGGTGATTTTGGGGTACACGCCTTGACAGCTTCAAAACTTCCAGAAGTTGATGGCAATCATTTAGATTTGAAGGGAAGTAATGGGACAATTGCTAACAGCAATGATGCAAACTTTGTGAAGAAACCCAGGAACAATTTTGAAGTACCCACATCAGAATTTCCACCACTCAGAGGCAAACACAAGAACCATTTAGATCTTAATGGAGATGAGAAGGTTTAAGCAATTCGTCAGGATTGGGTTAATCTAATCTTGAGCTTTCTCTGAGCTTTGCAAACTTAGGCATGCGTTTTTATTCCAGTGCAGTCACCCATGAAACTTGAAACACCCAAATATCAAACCCTGTAAAGTGCCTCATAAGTTAGAAAACATAAAATCCTGGATTTGTGCAGAAATACACATCACAACTGTAAGCCTTGCACAAAGCAAGGAATAAAGCTAACAACTTTTACAACACCCATCTTGTCATAGAAGAAAGATCATGAACAAGATCTCAAAATCGTGAACAACAGATTGATCAAGCAGGAGAAAGGTAAACCTATACCTCTACATTTGGCAACATTTTGGGCATATACACATGTCTACAATTGTCTTGAGTTAGGAGAGTTTTCCAAATCCTCCATTTTCCTTGGTGAAATCAAAATACATATGTTTTGATGAAGTGTTTAAGGAGAATATCTTGTCAAATAATGTATTCTTGTATTGCAATGTAAACATATATCTCATAACTTAATAAAAAAATTGCTCTCATGAAATCTCAAGTTAGAAATTCCATAACTACTATTTTTTGTTTTTGTTTTTCTTTTCTACATTTTACACTTGCATTTATGTTTTGTGAAATTTGTGTATATGTTTTGTTTTAAAATTTTGATTCATACATAAATTTATTTATTTTTTGTTGTAAGTACCTATCGTATAAATTAAAACCTGTTATGGAAGAGAAAAATACAAAGAACTTTGATGGGAAACATCTTATTAACACCTACCCAGTTGGTAGGTTTTTTTTAAACCCTTTTTAGTACACTCCCCAATTGGAAAATATTTTATATTCACCTAAACACCTAGCTAATATATATTTGAAGTATACCGTGACCTGATGAAGGTAACTGTTCTCAGGCAGGTAAAAATAAGGCATATATTAAAAATTCATTTGTATAGGATATATCCATTTCCATCTATTGCAATGCATGTGATTATTATGGATTTGTTTAAATTATATTGAGATGCTATTAATATATTTTCTTTTTGGCATTTTAATTATGTTCATCACATTAATTACCTTGAACAAATTCTTACTACTGTAGTAGGTAGATTTAGCACTAAATAATTTATGAGGAAAAAAATTCTTGACTTCTGAAGAAAAAAGTTTAACATTATTCAGGTGTACTTAACAAGTAAAAGAAATTTACTAATTATGATTTTAGTGTATCTGCCATAATCTTAGGAAAAGTAAATATTCAATATTTAACATTAAAGTCTTGAACCTGCCTGCCTACAATGGTATGTGCACTTAAAAACCCTTTAGATTTTTCAACCATTTGTGATCATAAGAATGCTTTCCTTGTATTTTTAAGGCTATTAATTTGTTTCATTCCATTTTTGTTAGTTTTTGTTTGAAATTTCACATATACATGTTTGCAATATCAATTGCACAAAAACCTCATTTTTCTCGACTTTCAAACATGCCATACTTGTGTAAATATATTTATTTACCTTATAATTCCTCATGTTACATGGTATGTGTTGGGTAAATGATGAAATATTTACCATTACTTTTACCCGTAAACAAGGTAAATGTTAGTCACTTACCCTTATCCGTACCCGCATCAATAATTTTGCATAACCTATATAGCATTACCCTTGCCTGGTTTGTAGAAAGTCTATATATGCCTTCACCTAGCTGATACATTTTTCAAAGTTTTAATTTAAACCTTACCCAAATGATATATTAAAATTGATGTCCCTCCCAACACAAGTTGTGAGTTGTGTGGCATCATACCATAGTTACCCTGGCAGCTTTGACACATGTTTTGAAATTTTGAAATTTTCATTTTGACAAATAGGGTATTTTTGAAGATTCAATATTTCCCTTCACAAAAAAAATTATTTGAAATTGTTTTAACACTTCTGAAAATAATATAATTATTGTCAAAGCTACCAAGGTAGTAAGGAGCTCAGTGGTTTTTTGTGGTGAATTTTCACCATTTGGCGAATTTTTTTCAAAACATAATATTATGTTGAATATTTTCCTTTTTTTAATCCAAAAATTGATAAAATTTTCTTCAAAATCACCATGTTTCTACACATTGTTCAAGCAAGTAGCTAGGATATAAAATGGTTTGAATAAATTTCTATTTTCATAGCTAGTCTATAGCCAAACATGGCTAAATCTCCTTGTGTGAAACTGGGGAAATAAAAAACCAAGGGTTGTATCACACTATGGCCTTGCCATTTACATTAAAATGTATCTTAAAGCAAAAGAAGAATTGTGGAAACTCAAATATTTCACCATGCAAAATAATAATCTTCAAAAAATCCCCTAAAAGAAACCAAAATCCTTCAAGATATTATAAATCTATATCTAATATCAAGTTTCAACGCAACCCAAAATATCATGTTTCAAAAAGCTTCATATAAAAATAGACCTATCACTTAGGGGCCAAAATCCATTAAGCTACTATACTCTATAATGAATCTAAACACAATATCCTTGCCTTGGAAGGCAAGGCCAATAAAAAACTAGTGAATAACAAGATAGAGAAGTTGAAAATTAGATGCAAGGAAGAAGAACACCAAATATGACAAGTGGACATGTTAACCAAGCCCCTTTATTTCCATAAATGAAATGAGGTTCTAGGCCTAATTCCAAAACCAATGGCATTTTTGGAACAAACTTATGGTCTAGTGATGAAATTGTCTTCCAAGTTTTGGATTCTTAGCAAATGCAAGATAGCAAGAAAAGCTTTTATTTGCATTAGTAACAACTTAGTGATACCCAACTTGATTTTTTAATGGCAAAATCTTACATGCAAAATTCACATAGAATTAAGTCACTAGAAAGAAACAAAAATTTCCTATTATAGAAATATATGAGCCTTTAAAAATCAAACACCTTTAAAATGTCTACCTTACCCTAAGGTCAATTTTGTCATTAAATAATCCTCAAAATAGGGAAATGAGATTTTGTGAGAATATGAAGTTGACATGTTGAAAATCATCATAAGTATCATAAGCTATACTCTAAATAGTTTCACTACTTATATCACAATATTATAATAGATGATGGAAAAAATAATAATTTCAAGATTAAAAAACGAATTCATTGTTTGAAAAAAAGAAAATTATTTGTTCTGTCAATGTGGAAACTAACCTTAGGTTATGGTATGTCCCTTCTTGCCACCCCGAGTTGGTTTTAATCTAGTGTCAAGTTAATGGAAGGTTATTAAAAATATAAACTCAAGATTGAATGAGAAAGAAATCAAGAATGGAAACAACTGCATGTTCTTTAACTAACATGCATAAAATTGCCAAGAATGGGGATGATGGTAGCTTTAGTTATGTTCATGGTCCTACTTTTTGAAGAGATGGAGAAATTTGTGATGTACATTATGAAAAAGGAATGTATCATAAAGGTACATGATTTTTACAAATGCATGAAATAGAAAAGCATTGTATGTTCTTTAAAAGAAGTATTAATTTATTTTTCAAGACTTCAAATGCATTTCAATCTTCACCCTTGTCTATTTACAGAATGATTCAAAGCATTTTCAAGTTCAAATTTCAAACTTAGTGAAATACTTTAATCATACCCTTCCAAGGTGCACTTTATGATAGGTAGGCGGTAGAATACCAAAATGGGGTCATCTCTATCCTCTTGCATTTGTATTCATGGTTGGCACTTGGCACCTTATTGCACCAAGGTTGAGTTTTGAATTTGCTCAGAAAGCATGTTACAATGAATAAGCATAAAATTATGCTTAAGTATAAGTGCCTTAATAATAACCAATTATGAATTCCAAACTAATCTAGCAATTAATTGATACAAAGTCAAAACTTGTTAAAGTGTACCAATATTTTGTTGCATTATGAGCTTTTCTCTAAGAGAAATGAAAAAGATTTCAAATGAGGTACTAGGGTAGAACTATTCATCATCGATCATTACCCTATGACCAAACACTTCTTTAAATCTTTGTCATTTGTGCTTCATTTTGAGTGATTTAAAATGTTATGAAAGTGCTACTTCAAGCTTTAGAAATCATCTTTGAAGTGCAAAGGAAAAGGAGTATTGGAAAAATAGCAAGAAGAAAAATAAGTTTTTCAATTTACAAAATGCATTATTTTTCTTATTTCTTCTCTTTGAACCCTTCCTACTTTCAAAGCTTCTAACTTTTTCATTCTTGTTCATTTCAAACAATTTAAAGTGTTGTAGGAATGTCATCTTCATTCTACAAATCATCTTGGAATTGTAATAGCAACAAAGAAACATACAAAGAAATTGTGGGGTGTTCAGGAATGGGCTTTGTAGTGTTTTATGGTTTGTTTTTTTTTAGTTCTTGACCCTCTCTATTGGGGGGCATAACTTTCTAGTTTTTAATTTATATTTTTATAAAAAATTAGTGTGTCAAATGCACTTTTGGACACCAAAAACAATGGAACCCTTTCCTTGAATCCGGCTTACCATGAGCGCTTAAGTGTTCATTCATGGTTGTTCTACCCTAAAATGGGTAAATATGTGACATTTCATCTTTCATAAATTTATGAGTCAACCATCTTGATTGTGAACAATTTTTTTTGTATTAACATGTTTATTCCAAGATATCATAAAATAGTGTTAGGTCAATGAGGATTAAATACTTGATGGGTTTTAAAAATTGATTTAAGAGTTCCAACATGTTGGAACATTCATTAGAAAAATGGATCTTGCTATCTTTCAAATTTTACTGAACAAATATATAATTCAAATTTTCAGTATTAATTAAAAAAGATATTACGTTTTCCTATTACAATTAAAACTTAAAACATCAAATGGAAATCAATCAATGGATATAATGTTTCCTATGCACATTTCAGAACAATAAAAACTTGATATAACCTTCATTAACATTCATATATTTTTGAAAACATTCTATTAATTGGAATAATTAGTTGCATGTACATGTCGGTTGGGTTCATAATGTCATTTACCACAAATACAAATTCCTCACTTTCAACTCAAAATCTCAACATCATTATTTTCGTTTGAAATTTGTACTATTTTTAAAAACATAAGACTTCATTTGCAAATGAATTTTATGTCACATGTCAACTTATAACTTGAGCCATTATATGTACTTATGAAAATATTAACAAAACAAATTACTATTAATAACAAATACAATTTAAATTCTTTTCTTGACAATATTCCAATTCACAAAAGCTCTTCTCACCAACCCTACATATGTTACGACCCAGCCGACTTTAAAGTCATTAATTTGTCATCACATCCTTTTGTCAACCTTATATGTTATTAAGGAACATTACACCAAAATCTAACTATTTACATGCTACTAAAAAAGAGGAGCTTCGATCCTTACACAATGGAAAAAAGGGGTCATCCCCACTCATTTCACAAAATACTTAAGGAACATAGTATCGTTGTTGGGTCAATGTTTTAAGGGTGGAATTGTGCTATCACTATAAGGCAAAATGGGGCTAGATTGATTAGGATAATAGAGGATAGTTGAATTAGTTTATGGCAAGAAATTGAAAAATAGCTTTGGAAGAATTCTAATTTTGAGTCATTAAATGTTGTTCCAATTTTCTTAGAGAGCTCATACTAGAGCTAGTATCTTGATGGAGAAAAAAAAATATGGTTGTTCTTTGTACTTGTTTCGTAATATTGTTTTCAATTCCATATTGCTTTCAATTGTGTTTTCAATTCATTACATAAATTATTTTGGTACAAATATGGAGTTTTGAGCATTTTGATAGATTTGATTATCTGTTTTTCTGTAGTTTTATTGTTGTTATAGATTCTGATAGTTTTAATGACAATATGTTAAAGTATAGAAATAAGAATTAGAAGAGTAGAAGAAGATTAGCATTTATCACAATGTTGAGATTCTTTGTCATGAAATAACTCTGTTTTCCTTAGGAATTGCTAGCAACTTATCTTCTTTGCATTTGGGCCATTAACATCCAGTTACCAAACCTCAAGATACACGAAAGGAAAATAGCAACAACAGGTGCACATATCCTCTTTCATTCAATACACACTTCAACCAATTGAACTGCCAAAGTCATCCTTATTCATGACAAGACAAATTTTTAAACAAGTTTGTATCTTGCTATCACCCATACCAAAAGCTGAAGTCAAAGGAACTTCCTCAAATCCCTAATTGGCCAGAATTAGTTTTAGGTCACATTAAAAACAAAGTGAACACTATGAATACTCTTATTCAAAAACATCATTATGTTTAACACCATTATACAAAACCCAGCCAAACATATTTTGGACTACGTCTAATATGTTATACTTCCAACCAAAAGAAAACACTAAAATTGAGGTATGTACAACACAATTGAGATATATACAATACGTGGGCAACCAATAAAAAAAATTGAGTTTTGTGTAATAAATTCAGAAAGCTTCAAGACTGCACATTATGCAGTTTGGAAAATAGAGGCAAGATGTCATGGTTGGTGATCCATACTTATACTATCTTTCAGATTAATGTGCTTAAATTCCAAAGTTCTTTTTATCCAACTGTGTTTATTTCCAAAAAAAGAAAAGCCAAATTAAACCTTCAATATTTTGTTCCCTTTTCTGTTTCAATAATGACCACATAGTTGAATTTCCATCTTGAGTGGTTTGAAATAGTTTAGATTCAAAAATGCCAATTCAAAAATCCAACAATTAAAATAGGCACAAAAAGTTTGGAGAAATTTCCACAACGAAACTGTCAGGCATGTTGTCAAGGAATGTACATTCAGGACAAGAATTGACGTCTTAAATTTTGTGCATGCTATTGTGAAACATTTATGAATTGAATTCAGAGCCACGTGTCCAAAGACTGCATTGCAATTACATTGCTGCACCACACAATAACCATGATCTGATTGTGGTATTTCTACACAAAGTCATTGAAGAGACCAAATTCGGGACATTGAAATTCAACTGCTATGTGCCATACAACAATGTAATCTGTGACATTGCAGGAAAGCATTGCTACATAACTTAAGTTTGTAAAAGGGGGATGACATCACCTTCTGATTAACGAAGAGGAAATTTGCCCTTGATCATGCCAAACAACTGATCCAGTACGCGTGATCCATCTTCTCTTATGCCTGAATGCATGTACTCATTTGTTACCCATAGCCTAATTCCAGAGATCTGGGCTGCTGTAGCTTGTGAAAGGGAAAAATCCACATACAAATCCTCATAGTAGACAGCTGCTGCAACTGGAACCTGCACAAGCAAAGGGAGTTCACTGAGCAACAGTACACCTACATGCTTCACGTGGTGAAGAGAACTAATTATGCAATTTTTCATTCACTCAGGACTGATCACCACAACATAGACAAAGAAAGGATGGTTGCAGATGCAAACCTTATTGGCATTCAGTAACTGTTTGTTGTAAAGTGGAGGCCAGTCTGCCTTTTCAGCCAGAATGTTGGCTACCTCTTTCAAAGGACGCAATGCAGCAATTTCATCAAACATCCATGGGAATATCATCTGACCAAAAGAGATGGTGTCAGGAAACATGCATAACAATGTGCCCAATTACAATTGATTGTGCCAATCAATTGATGAAAAAGATAAACATTGTCAACCACAAATCTGTGACCTGCTGTGCAATTTATCAAAGTGCGACAAAAGGACAATTCTTAGATTGTTATTTTCAAGCGTCAATATTCTCCAAGCATGAAAAAGATGAGTCAAAATACTCCAGGTACTACATTGCATAAATAGTATTGAAAATCAATGCAAGTTACCTCTCCAGTGAACAGAACACGTGAACCATTCGAGACAGACTTAACAGCATCAAACTGATCACCCAACTCCTGTCGCACACGATGTGCAGCCCATTTTGATGCTGCACCCTGTTGCCATACCCATCAACAAAATTAATTGATGCTGCACACTTAGCTAATAGAAATTCAACACAACCATCACAGCTCAGCATTTACCCAAGCTCCTCAGATTCCACTGTCATGTTTTGTAACAGGTCCCTCACACATTTATGTGTCAGGTGTGATGCTTCACTGGCTCAGAACCCACAGAATGTGATATTGAGCCTACCTGACAATATATGGCCTCATGCATGATTGCATATAGTGGATTTGTATCAAAATCAATCCAGTTTTCGACCTGTGTCAGTATGAACATCATGCATCAGTGTTGATTACCCCCTGTATGACAACCAGCCAAGAACAATGGATCCCACAAAAAAGAGCACAAATCCTTGCAATTTGGGGATGAGATGGACATTAGCTGAAGTAATGTACTGAAAACTGCAAAATGAACACATGGCCTAAATCCAACCATACCATGCGGAGAAATGTGAAGCTTAGAGTTTTCTTGGAACCAGGGACAAGCTCTGGATCCCATGCCCTTTCAAGTCTGCAAAAGAAGCAATTACATGAGTTACACTCCCAATCTGGCCAAGAATTACATATGACTCCCACTGATCTAAACCATTTGCGTGGTACAAAGATTTGCTCTGTTCTTCAAGAACACACTCATAACTGGTGCCAACAATGAACTGGAGTTCTTAGAAAGTGGCAGAAATCCTCAGTCTCAAGCTACCACACTGTTGGGATTGGGGTGACAGGTATGGCATTTCAGAAACTAAAATCACTTAACAAGGAAATGACACAATCTTTTGTTGGACATTAGGACATATTGTGCCAAATTGAGATATAGTTACATAAGCTCAAGCTCAAGTATTGATTATCATGTATATGAAGTTCCACAAAGAGAAATAGCCCCAAATCATTGTTTATCTGCAGCAGTTGCACTCACATGTAGTGTAAACGTTCAAATCCACCAGCAGAGCCTAGGCCTGTGAGCCCAAGAAGCTGAAGCCCATGTGGTGTCAATATGCCTCCTGAAGGAAGTGGTACCTGCACTGCATTGTAGACTGAAATCATATCAAGTCTACTGAAAAGGGCGCTAAAAGTTTCACAATGCAACATTAAGTTGCCGAGGTCAGGAGGCACCCTGACCATTTGGACTCTTACAACACAAAAACACCATCAGATCTGTAACAAAGACAAAGGATGATGGCCTTATTTTAGCTGCAGCTCAAGGAAAATAGATGCCACATTGAATGATAAAATGTGGGTCTTGAATGAGTACGAGACTCTCTAGTTCTGTAATGACAAGACTTGTGGCAACTTCTTTTTCAAGAGCCCTGAACAATCTTTGTGTACTTGGATGTAATTCCTATACCCTCTACAGATCTGCATGTCACAGCATCACATGTACACTCTTTACCAACAGCAGCACTGACTTAATTGATCAGAGACCAAGAGAAACAAGCAACACACAATCTGAGTAGAAACATGAGCAGTCTAAAAGAACAACGGGACTAGCAATAAGTGCCTGCAAGCTCACCCCCCCTGCTTCAGCCTCTGCAAGGTGAAGAACAATTGATCGCACAATGTTCTCATCTTCAGGAAAGCGCTCATAGAATTTGGCATTCTGCAACACCACTCGCTTGTACAATGCTCTATAAACAGTTTCCGCCATGCATCCATCATCTACTGGTGGCAGTCCACCAGTGAGTAGCACATGTCGAAGGCCACCTGGTGCCATACTGAGGTATGTGACAGCGCAAAAGCCCCCAAAGCTCTGCAAATTACAGCATAAGTGCAGGTTTCAGCTTCATTCTTGTATATTGTGAGCATGAGCATGAGAAAAAAAGCAGGAGATTGTAGAGAGTGTGGAGACACTTGTAATTGTGACCCAAAGGATGTGTAATGTACTTGACACAACCCACTGAGAGACATCAACTGCAGATCAGCAGCAGAGAAATGGACAATATTGGACTAAGGTGAAAGAAGTGACAAAGGGAAAAATAATTAGGTACCTGCCCAAGGACAGTCCATGCCTCATCATCTTGGACCAGGCAATTACGAACGTATTCAGCATCTCTCACTATATTGTCTGCACGGAAATACTGTAGATATGATGCCTGCTGTTTTGGTGAGCTGAACTGTGAAAGTGCACTTGTTGTAAGGGGTGTAGAAAGTCCTGTCCCACGCTGATCAAGCCACACCCCCCAGTTTTTCCAGAGTCAAACTGCAGCCTTCAAATTGTTGCTGCCACCCTTCAGCAGCAACAAGTGTGCGAACAATTTCTTCCAATCCTCAACAATGGGTCCTTCCTTGAAAACATATATATCACAGGCACAAAAATAGAACAATAATGCTGTCCTGCTGCAATCACAGAATTATCAATGAGGGGAATGTGCATTTGATGCATACAGGAGTGCTGTACAAGATCTGTTCTTTCTATGTGTTGCCAATTCATATCTAATTGCAAAGCCTGCCAAAACAAAAAAAACCTTGATGGTCAAAACACAAGAGATAGCAAGTTGCCTGGTCAAGAAGGATGACACGATACTCTTCACATGCTTTCTTCACCCAACCACCAGCCTCTGTTGGCCGTCCACACTCAAAGCCTGGTCCCCCTTGCAGGTAAAGCAGGTATGGCAGCTGTTTCTCCTCTTTTCCAGCTACAATAGATACATTACAAAGTTCACCTCAATATTGCTGGCCTGAGAACATTGCAAAATCCCATCACTTCAAGAAACTCTCATTTCAAACAAATCAAAGAGAGATTGTGTAAGCTACAGAACATTGACATCTGCAAACCATAGGTATACATTAGTGATGCAAACTGGAAGTGAGATACATAAATACTTGACAGAAGGAAGGAAAGAGACTGAAACTTACTACCCACCACCTCTCGGGCAAATATAGAGATGGAAGTCCCATCAGGAGAATCATAGTCAAGCGGGACCACAAAATAGTGGTTTCTTAAAGCCAAGTCTGGTACTTGGAACCATCCCCCAAGACTGCTGTGACTCTCCCCAGTCACCTTTTGGTGGAGCGATTCCCCTGGTCTGCCATCCAGCTCTATCAGTAGTGCTTTGCTAAACAAGAAGCAAAAAAAAGAAAAAAACCTGTGGATATTCATTCCATTGGCAAAAGCTTACCTCAAATACACACACCCATTTGCTACAATTACTAAAATCCTCACTCTGGAAAGACTGAAAGCCAACAACAACAACAGTTTACACACCCTTTCTTCATTTCCCAGACACTCAAAAATAAGATCAAGCTCTATTTCACCAGTTTGTTTGCCATGATTGTATACCGGATGTGCTCTTAAACATCTCACAAATGAATGCTTCTCTGATCTATAACAGCATGAAGTTGGCACCCGCCTCATCTTCAGCATTCCACACTCCAGATTTTAGGGTTCTTCAGTTACCTCTCTTCTGATCATGCTTCTCTCAGAAGAGATCTTCTGAGAAAAACCTCAGGCAACATACTGGACATTTCCATGTATGAAGAAACAAGAATCAATGATGTTGATCACCACTGCAGTATGTATGCTTGCCAAAAACCACATCAAAAGATTGCTTGTGCAAGAGAATATCACACAGTTCAAAAGATTGCATGTGCAACAGAATATCACACAGTTCAAAAGATTGCTTGTGCAAGAGAATCACATAGTTGAGATCTTTGTGCAACATGGGTTGGGAGGATCTTTGGCAACCCTAGAATTGGGATCCTCTCTCCTCACCACTGCCATGATGTTTGCAAGATGCTGTTTGGTGTATCGATCATCAGAGCTTCACGGATTTCTTGCTTGCTACAAAGCAAAGCAAAGCGGTTGTGGTCCCTGATTCTATGCATTGTGAGACGATGAGCTTGAGATCTTAGATGCCCTACAACCTACAAGCTCCAGATTTTGTAAGGAAACAGTAGTAGGTATTCCTTCAGCAATTCTCTAGCAATGGCAGAAGCTCAAGACTGCGGAAGAAATATACATGTGCGAGGAGGAGAAGGAGGAAGTCATGGAGACATCTTTGGTAGCGGGGGAAGCGGCAAGGCAAGCGGAGGAGTGAATCGCAGCTACAGCAACAGCAGCAGCAGTGATCAGGGATCCACCACCAGTAGTAGTAGTCCATGTGTTCTGTACCACCGCGCGCTTCCCTGAGGATCTCAGCAGCGCAGACGCATACCGACTCGACTGCTGCAAGGCAGTTGATGCTGCCGCGCTCGAAAGCCGCAGGAACCCGAATGCCGCCATCAAAGCTCGCTGTATGGGATTTCAACCTAACAAAGCTTTACACACCAGAAAGCCAGCAACTGAAGAAGGAAGGAAGGCAGGTAGGCCTCGTTGCTGAGCGGCACTAGGCGGGACCCATCAGCGACCCAAAGGCGGAGAAGGATTCTGCTGTTGAACACAAGAACTTCAGCAGCGATCTGATGATGGCTGCTCTGAAGAGTTTGCTGCAGCTCCCACATTGCATCTTGCAGCCCATCTCCCGGTTCGCAGATCATCACCCAACTCATGCAAGAAAGACCCACGGAGCCCAACAATTGTTTTTAGGTTGCAACCAATCGCGGAGAAAGGGGAGCTCTACTAGTGTGATCTTCTTGAGAGCAGCAGGGATTGCAGGAAAGAATGGAGACCTGAAAGAAGGAGAAGAAAAAGAAGAAGAAGATGGCAGCAGTAGTGATGGGAAGAAGACGAAGAAGGAGTTGAAGGAATGGGAATGGCTGAGGCAAGAGCTTGCAATGGAGCTTCAGAAGGGAGGGTTAGTAGGAGAGGAGACGAGTCGGCGAATCTCGGAGGCTTGTGCAGATGGGTGTGAGAAATTCATGAGCTCAGGGCATGGGACATTCGATCCCATGGTGATCATGGATGCAATCGAGGAGGAAGTGGAGAGACGAGATCTGCGTGGTGATTTTCTGCCATTCGAGATTGGTAGGAAAGCAACCAAGCTTCTGACGCAGAGATGGGGGGTGCTGCCTGCTTCTTCTCGCCCTAGACTCTATCGAGATGCTTTTGACAACAAGCTGGATGTTGTCGATTTTGAAAGGTTCCCAAAACCACCACCTCCTGGTTGCTCTTGATTGATGATTTTCTGTCTGAACAAAACAACACAGCAAACTGCAATTCTTTGCATGTCCTCCAAACTGCAATTCTTTGGAATAAAAAACAGATCATGTTTTTACAAACTTGCAAAATCTCATGCAATCGTCTCTCCTTTGATTCTTGCAAGTTTTTAAAAAATCTATCTGCATTTTTTCCATCATACTTCCTGTTCATTTTGGAAGCACAAACTGCACCTTTCAACAAGCTTGTTTGTTTGCATTCTCTTCTCAAGTTGTTTTGCAGTCTCTGAACTCTTCAAAGTCCACAAAGTGTTTAAGACCAATACTTTGTCCCGTGCAGGAGCTTTAGTGCTCATGATTCCACAGAAAAAATAAAATGGTGAAAGGATCTGATTACATGTGGTTTGGTGGTTTGTATAATTTTTTGTTGATTTTGTTGGGAGCTCTCTGACAGTAGCTTGAATCTGCTGCTGTCATCACTGTAGGTAATCTCACGCTTGTGATGATGATGGATGTCTGCTTAGTTTGGTGACCATTTTTCTTGCCTCTGCATGATTGATTTTTCTACTTGTTTGCAGTTGTAGCAGTTGACTACAACAAAGGTATAGATACAGAAATTCATGGCATTCAAGGCTTGCCAGCATCTAGTAGCATTGTGTCAATGTGTGGCAGCTAGTGAGTGATTTTTGTTGATAATCTGGTTTTGTTATTCCTGAAGAAACTGGATATCAATGTCTGCATAACCAGAAAACCAGATACCTCACATCCTGATGGGCATCTCTCAGTTGGGTAAGCAGCTTCAATTCCTACACTTTGGTCAAGAAACATGAATTTGGAGTTTGATCAACCCTGGATATATACATGAGCTGTTGCTAAAGAGTGTGGGCTTGGTTGGAAAAATGAGTTTGTGAAGTCAACAGAAAAGGACATGTGTCTTGCACTTTCTTTCAGAACTGGACTGGAGTTGTGCAATACAATAGCTCAAAACTATGTAAACAACTTGATTGCTAAAATCCTCTTCTTTTCCCAAGGACACGCCCCAGGTTTTAACACTCTACTATTATTTGAGAATCACAAACAACAATGCTGTATAAACAGCAAGCATTTTGTTTTGTTTCCAATAAGCAGAAACAAGAATTATATGTCAGGTACTAACCATGAATGCATGTAAAATGCTGAGATAAAACACAGTAAAAGGAAAGAGGTTGTAAAATGACTTGATGAAGCTGTCTCTTCAGATCATTTGAAGTGGATAGTATTATGAAGCAGAGATGGATCTGTGGATACCACCACACAGAAATTGAGCATTGCAGTAATCAGAGCTTGGGCTACTTGAGCAAGAGTTCATCTTTTACATATGATTCAGTATTCAGCTAGAAGTTCCAGACCAGAAGACAAACAACGGCATTTGCTGAATGACAGTTGGGGAATGTGTAAGCCCAAAGGAAATGTGACCATGCCCTTGTTCCACACTGATAAGAAAGTTGATTGTGAAATTGTTCTACCTCAAATAGTTGGTCCACATCAACATGCTTGCATCAATGCTTGGTATTAATGCTTGGTTGGTTGTGAGAGAAAGAGGAATTGAATTTCATCCAAGAGTTTGTGTGCACGAGACCTTAAGATCTTGTGCTTAAGAGAATTGAACATTTGATCGTCTATTTGGTGAATGAATCATGGCACCATCTCTTTGTGTTTTACATTGAAAGGCTTAGTGATCATAACTTCCACACATGAAAGATCAAGATGATGTTTGTACCAAAAGGATTTATGGGAGTTTATTGCACATGTGGTGAAAGTTCAATGAAAACAAATGGTTTTTGTAGAGTTTTTCTACCATGACAATTGTGTGACTATGAAGGAAAAATTGTTCATGTGGTGACCGTTTTTTTAATTGGACATGTTCTTTTTCATCATGCTACACGTGCAAAGACTACAAAGGATGCATGCGATCATTTGGTGCAGGAGATAGTTTGTGTGTGAACATTAAAATGAAACATCATGTTATTCACTTGAATTTCACATGATGATTGTTACAATTTTCTTCTTGTGGGTTTCACAAGGTGAATTTCCTTAACATGTTGGAGCCAAATGTGTAAATGAATCTATTTTTAGATTAGTTCAAAAGCTATTTCCATGAATCTTGCTTTCAATTAAATCTATGGAAGCATTGGTGTATACCAATTGTGGTTTTTTTCAATTTTGTGATGTAGCCAAGGTGGCGATCCTCCATAAGCCGGTTTAGCCAAATTTGACTATTACCAAAACATGAAGGGAAAAATTTAAACATCTTTATATTTTTTTGACTACCAATTTGAATCATATATAGAAATGTGGTGGTTTTTAAAAATGTTTTGGAATTTTTTCACTAGGAAGATTTGAACTTTGATATTTTACCTTGTGATTATTCTCATATACATCTATATATATAAACATTATGAGGTTCAATTCATGGTATTCAAGTTCAAAGAGACAAATTAAAATAAATTACATGGTTTTCCTCTATTGGGAAAACAAATACATTGAGGACCTAAATGGTTTGTAGAACTCAATTTCTTTCAACGTAAAAACTCAAGCATGGGAAAGATGATGAATAAGATAATTGGACAAGATAATCTTTACTTTTATAAGGAAAAATTGCTTCCAACTAACATGTAAAAATTGTTTGAGTAGAAAGCATTAAGACTGCAAGGGAATATTAACAAAGAAATGATGTTACTTGAAAATGTCTCAAGCTACAAGTATCCAAAACTTTGATCTAAAAAGATCAAATTTCATATGGATTTTTAACAACGTTGACATTTTCAAGTGTGATTTAACCAAATACTTGGAGACAAAATATGAGGAAAATGTGTAGGAAATAAGAACATGTGAAAGGGATATCTCTTGAAAATGTGTTAAGAAAATTTCTCAAATTGATTTGAAGGATGTGAGCAATCTTCAAGTCATGCTATGATCAAAAGTCATGGAGTTGGTGAAAAGTGGTTCAATTGAAGACAATTCTTGGAAAATAAGATTGGGAAATTAATCTATTGTTATTAAAGATTTTTTTCTCAAAGACATTGCAAGTTCACAAAAACATAAGCCAACCCAAATCTAAATGCATCATTGATAACTCTTGGTTGGATTGTGATAGATTTTAATTCCAATTTACAATGAATAATTTTTATTACACCATAATTGTTTACAATATTTTTATTGTAATGGGAAGAATTAATGTGATTATTGTATATATTTATATAAATTATTTTCTTTTAAAGAATATTAGAACATAAATTTTCACATTACTTATCAATATTTTTATAGTAATAAAAATTAATATTACACGAATTATTGTAATTAGAGTGGGTAATTACAATAATTAGTGTACTAAAACCCCATGAATGGGGAAAAAAATTTGGATTGGAAAAAAATCATACTCATACAAAATATAGAACGGCCATGTCATGGTTTTTGCATGCAAGTATTTCAATTCAAAGCATAACCATATATCACAACTAAACACGCTAGGCAACAACCTTTTATTATCTATCCAAAGGAGTTTTAATCTTTAAAATTACGCAAATATAAATTCAAGTAAAGTTTTATTATCTTAATATTATTTAATAGCTAGATAATAAAATAATATATTGGTTCTCAAGATGGGTTGTATCACTTCCCCATATCAAGCAGGTTCCTAAACTTTATCCAAACATTTGAAATCAAATATGTGTTCCACAAAATGTGAAGGACATGTCATTTTTAACAACATATATTCATTCCATACATATATGATTCAGATAATTAATATTTCACCTTTCCAATAAGTTTTTGAAGATGTAAGTACTTAGCATTCTTCAACATCAATGTCCAATTCCAAATGTTCATTTATAAAAATATTTTAAGTATGTCCTTACAAACGTCCTCATACCAAATTTATACCTTATTTTGAAAAACAAGGCATTATTTTCCATGAAAAATTACATTCATTTCATAGCTACATGTCTAGTTACCATCATTTCAATAACATCTTTCATTAATTCAAATTTGTTACACTTCCTTTTCCTTTCACATTGAAAATCTATCGACCGTAGAATTACTATACTTAACAATTTAAATTGATTATTGTTGTTTGTTGCATTCATCCAAAATAATATCATTATATATGATAGATTTGATATTCATCCCTTCATTTTTTATATTGTGATAAATAAGTTTCTCAACTACTATTATTTTGCAAATAACAAACCACAATAATCAATTGTTGTTCACTTTTGCCTAATATTATCATTTGTGTGCATAAAAATAGAAAGGAAATAATTGAAAGCAAGAAAATTCTTGGAAATTTATCTATTATGGTCATGTTTTCCATTGTTAATGATTAAAACCTACATGAACTCCATTTTTACACTTATTGTTATAGAGAATAACAAGGAATCAACCTCCTAATAAAATTTGTAAATTGTGAATATGGATTTTAGGGTACACAAATTCAATTACAACATTGCCTTTAGTTCAAATGGACATTTGTTGGCATTAGGAAGTCTTGATGGAATTGTAAATGTGTGGGAAAGTTCCATTGGCAAATTGAAACACAAGCTAAAAGGACTTAATTGGAAATGCCATTGAGGTCAACATTCAAGAGACTAATCATGATTGGATAAATCTGTAATGGTTAGGTGTGCAACAAGTTGCCCAAGCTAATCCTTTATTAACATGTTCCATTCTAGGATGCTAGTTGGTCATCCTTGTAAAACTTCTAGTATTTAAACTCTTATTTAAGTCTAGATCAAGCACTAGAGCAATGGAAGGAGGATTAATAAAAGGAAAAAGAGACAAAGACATAAGAGGAATGGGAAAAGAAAGTTGTCAATAGGAGAGAGAAAAAAGATTAAATAATAATCCTAGGATTAAGAAGTCATTAGTGACTTATTTATCTAAAAACTTTTAATAGCTACTAAAAGAGATAGAAAGACAAATGAGTGAGCAAGTTGAACATAATTCATTCAAAGGATGAAAGTACATTATCAATTTATCACTTCCCCCCCTCAACCCTAAACAAATGAAGTTCAACCTAAATTTTAGATGAAATGGACAAAAGATAAAAAGATCCCATATGCCCCCCTAACTTCTCTTGTTTACATTTTTTTTTGCAATAGCAAAGCTAGTGTTCTTTTGATTTGTTGAATCAAAAGTAGGTTGATTGGTCCAAGCTGAGAACAAGATCCCGATCTTCTTGAATGTAAACTTTTCATTGGTCCTTGTTATCCTTATTTGATCCAAGGATCAATATGCCAACAATTTTTAGCTATGTTGGCTATTTAAGATTTAAAATGGAGGGAATTTTTAGCTTACACCACAATCTACTATTATATTTAGTACCACCAACCACATGGGTATGGGGTACAAAAATTTGAAGTTGGTTGCATGTGATTGTATCCTTTAAAATATTATTGTTGATTAGAGTATGACTATTAAGAGTATTGTCATCGGCATCAGATCAAGACCTCCAACAAACCAACCTTACTATGATGTGCATGGAATGACAAACTTATCCTTGGGTGTTACCACTAAGAACGTCACACCCCAAACTTATGAAACCCATTCAACTTCAGAACAACATAGGACCCATATAAAGAAAGCTTTTCATTCCAAATTTTTTATCAAAAAGTTACCCAACTCATGTAAAATTCAAAACTCTACTTAAATTTACAAGAAAATGTGTTTCGATGTGGAAAATGAATGCATCAGGAAAAAGTTTCAGGAATGTCACAAAAAAAAAAAAAAAAA